>SL_3KL_010_SEDDRAFT_10005371_pt1 | contig 11494 bp, 8 predicted proteins | sample SodLakKL_010_SED_2_FD_10381 | JGI IMG/M metagenome (IMG submission 10381)
TTTACATAGGATTCTCCGGGAACATTGTAAAGACGACTGGTTTGATAAGCCTGCTGGTCTTCCATCATCCAGACAGCCAGGTGGCCTTCGTTTGGTCCTTCNAGGGCCTGCCAGATAATGTCGGGCTCACCGCTGCCATTGAGATCATAAACCGCCATCATGTCCCAAACAGGATCGATATCATCCCTGTGGGCCGCCGGGTTGTTGATCTCTACTGTCCCTACTTTTTCNAGGCCTTCCATCAGCCAGACCTTGACCAGGCCTGCCGATTGATTGTAGAAGTAAATATCGGAATGAGCGTCGCCGTCTGAGTCCACCACCGCTTTGGCCAGCCAGGCGGGATCAATGCTGGCCGGGGTAAGCGGGCTGGTGCTAATTTGCTCGGAACCGTCCATATGCCAGGCCTTGAGGCTGCCGTCAGCATGCTGCCAGTATATCTTAGATGTAACATCGGGAAAAGGGGGCTCGACGCAAACCAGGGTTGCCACCGGCCACTGGAACTGGCTTGATTTATCCTGCCACTGGGCATAAAAGTAATAGGTGCCCTCATCCTCCCAGTTAAAGGAAGCCTTTCCTTGATGATCAGTATTTACATCCTCAAGCCGGGTTCCGGCAACCGGGCTACCCCAATCATCAAGTTCGTCAGTGTAGTAAATTTCCGCGTCCTCTGCCGGAACCGCTTTACCATCACCGTCTTTATACAGTACTGTTGCCGTAACAATCTCGCCGGGTTCAATGGTTTCGGGTTCAAGGCTCATGGAGAGGGAGTAAAGGTTTAGGTTAAAATTAACAAAATGCACAGCTTCCTCTTCAGAAAGCTCGTATTGATCGGCTCCTACCCAGGGAGACGACTGATCAACATAATACATCCAGCTGTCTTGATCACCGGGATCGTCGCCAATTTGATAAACATAGCGGCCCCAGTCCCCTGCGGTGATTTCTATATTGATACCGTTTTCCAGGCAGTAGTAAGCAAGCGCGCCCATGGCCGTGTGTCGATCCAGGGTAAACCCGTTTACAGTCACTTCACCGCCAGGAATTTCAAGATCCTTCTTATTAAAAATATCGCCGGCCATACCGGTGGCTCTTAAATCTATACTTATAACTTCTTCAGGATCTTCATCAAGAAAAGAAACCGCGGCAAAGGCATCTACTTCTGTTTTATTCCCTGTAGCTTCAACTTTAACATACTGGATCCACTCAAGGTCTACGTCATCCAGGTCAAAACCAGTCCCCCCGCCGGCTCCATCATAAAGGGCGATGGCATCAGCGGCGCTCTCACCAATAAAATCATCTACGGTCAGGGCCGGGTTTACCGCTTTAGTAAAGTCCATCTTTTCGTCTGTCCACTTTGCTTGTTCTGCATCCCATTGAAAAGCCTGGGTTGGGAACAGGTCGGCCTTGCTGGAGGGGCCATCATCAAAGGCATACCAGGTTTCGCCGTCCTGGCTGACAGAAACAATCCCCTGCTCAGCATCATTAAACCCTCCACCGGTGATGATGTAATCATTCATATCGGTGTTATCATCAACATAGCCCACGCCAGTGAAAAAAGTGTTGCTATATATAATGAAGTCGATCCCGTAAGGATTAGCGGGGTTATTATGAACTTTACCAGCGAATTTAACAGTAATATGGCCGCCATCTTGTATTTGAGCTAAGACAGGATTGCCTTCCAGGTCAGTATTATAAGCAGCCTCCACCAGCTTTACCCGGAAAGGACCGCCTGGAAAACCACCAATTGCAGGACTTTCACACCAGGTCGCCGGCTTTCCAATGACTGCATCGGCATCTCCTAATACTCCATCTCCCAGGTTATCAGAGGAAATAACCTCCACAGCAAAATGGTTGCTTCTATCTTCCGCCATAGTTACCGGGGTTAATAAGAGCAGAAGCGTTAAAACTAACATTACGGCAAAACTTGACTTAAAAAGTGAGCTATTCTTCATAAAAAAACTCCTCTCGGCGCTAAATTGATATTAATTGGCTTGTTCGCAACTTAAATCACACTTCCAGATTTGCTTTTTGTATAATCACCTCTTTCTGCCTGTCAATGGAGAATGCCGTATTTTATTTTTATGCGTCCCAGGATCTTCTGCCACTGTCCCAGAAATAGAGTTATGAAAAAAACATTAGAGAGGGCATGGACAAGGTCAAAATAGAAGCTGGCTGCATAAGCTCCCAAAAAGACTTCCCAGCTTATTGATTCAAACAGGGCTAAAATAAACCACAGGTTCATAAACCAGCCAAAGAGAAAACCCCAGGTAAAACCAAATACATTCTGCCCAAAAAGGTGAGCCATCCACCTGGCATGTTGAAAAAGCCCGGCTGTTAGGCCCATAAGGCCCCAGGCAAACATCTGGAAAAGAGTCCACGGCCCCTGACCCAGGAAAAAGTTAGAGGCCAGGGCAGAGGTGGTTCCCACCATGAAGCCCACCTGGGGCCCGAACACCAGCCCTGATGCTATGATGACGAAAGAGGCAGGTTGAACACTGGGTAAAGCAGAAAAGGGAACCCGGCTGACCGCGGCAATGGCCGCNAATATGGCAATGATGACAATCTCTTCGGCATTTACCTTTTTTTTCTCGAACCTGCTGAAAAAGGGCAGCATTGAAAGGATTAACATCAATAACATTAAAGGAAAGTAATAGCGGCGCATCCACAGCGTAACCGCCAAAACCAGCAGCATGAAAAATAAGGTAATAATAATTACTCTTTTTTGAATAAAAGAGCTTCCTAACAAAGGTTCACATCCTCTAACCTTATTACCCCCGGCAACCTGTCTCCCAGCGCTCTCTGTATTACCGTAGTATAAAAATAGTTGCCAGAGAAAAAACTCCGGGGATGGTCGGGGGCTACTAACTGCCCATCAAATAAGAGGGCGCATTTATCGACATACCTGGCAGTGAACTCAATGTCGTGACTGACCATTAAAATAGTGCTGCCCCGTTTAAGCAATGTGCTTAACATCTCTGCCAGCTGCAGTTTCCAGAGCGGATCTAAGCCCTTCGTGGGCTCGTCCAGCAGCAGTAATTCAGGACCAGAGAAAAGCACCAGGGCCAGGGCTACTTTTTGCTGCTGCCCACCGCTAATATCGTAGGGGTGTTTATGCAAAACTTCTCCTAATCCAAAAAGGTCTATGGTATGCTCCATGCGCCCGCCCTTTACTTCCAGGCCCAATTCCTCGGCCCGCTTCGCCAGCTGTCCTTGCACCGTGTCGCAGCTAAAATAGAGGGCGGGGTTTTGAGCCAGGTAGCCGATGGGGGAGCTCATTTCCCTTGTGCCTGAGTTTTTTAACTTTTGCCCCTGCCAAAAAATAGAACCTTTCTGGGGTTTTAAGATGCCGGAAATTGCTTTCAGCAAAGTAGTCTTACCCGAGCCGTTACCGCCCAGAACAGCAAAAAAGTCACCCTTTTCCAGGCCCAGAGACAGGTTTTTTAGCACCAGGGGTAGGTCTCTGCCATACTGGAAGTAAAGACCATGACAGGATAAAAGTTCCAGGGTAGAAGCGGATTTACCAGGGACAGGGTCTTTTTTTCGCTCCCGCTCGCCTCCCGGGGTGGAAACCTTATTTTTCAGTTCTTTTTCCGCTGCCCACTGCCTGGTCTCCCGCACCGTTAAGGGCAGGGATTCTTCATTGACACAACTGCCATTTAAGGAAAGGCACAGCCTGCTGACCGCAGGAAGGTAGTGCCCAAAGCAGTCATCCTGCCGGGACCAGACCTGCCTGATAACCTTACGGGGCGGCCCCTGGTACGCAGTTTTACCCTGGTTCAGCATCAAAACCCTGGTTGCCAGGGGGAAGAGGTCTTCAAGACGGTGCTCACTGATCACTACGGTGGTGGAGAGTTCCTGGTTGACCCTGTGCACTGTATGCAGAAACTCCCTGGCCGCAACCGGATCAAGCTGGGCGGTGGGTTCATCAAGAAGCAGGACCCGGGGCCGCAGCATCATGACCGAAGCCAGGTTAAGCAGCTGCTTTTGCCCCCCGGAAAGCTGATATACCGCTTTATGGAGATAGCTCTCAATGCCAAAATAATTAACTACTTCGCCCATTCTTCGCTGAATGGTTCCCGGGGGGTAGCCCAGGTTCTCCATGGCAAAAGCCAGCTCCTGCCAGACCGTATCCATCACAATTTGATCATCTGGAGACTGGAATACCATGGCGATATCCTCTGCTCCTTTTCGGCTATCCAGCTCTTCCAGCAGACTTCCGTCATAAAGTATGGAGCCGCTTTGCTCCCCTGCCGGCTGCGCCTCAGGTTTTAAAAGGCGGAGCAGGGTGGTTTTGCCCGAACCGGTAGGTCCGCATACCAGGAAAAAATCTCCCTCCTGGATTTGAAGGCATATATCCCGCAGCACATTTTTTTGTCCTTGCGCATAGGCAAAACTTAGATCCTGGATCTGATAATGCGCCATTGTAAGCATTCCTTTCCCTCAATATAAATGGGGGCTGATAAAAAGAGCAGGACTGCCAGGTAATGCCAGGACATTACGGGCCCAAAAGAACCCAGGTGGGGATACACCTCAAACTGTCCATAACCAAGGAAAGCACCTGCCAGAGAAGCTCCTCCGGTCAGGCTCAAAAAAATTAGCCAGTAGAGATCCCGCTTTTCAAAAGGGTAAATTACGGCAGAACTTCTTTGGCCCAAACCGTATCCCCGGGCCCGCATGGAAACAGCAGTCTGCAAAGCGGCTTCCAGGGACCAGGTAACAAGGATGTTAAGGGTTTGCATGGCTTCCCGGGCCCGCTGGGAGGTTGTTTTAGGGGCTATTCCGCCCATAGCCTTTTGCACGGCAGTAATATCCTGAAGCCTTCTTTTCATAAGGGGGATGAAACGCAGGACCACAGTGAGATTAAATGCCGTTTTAGGTGCAACCGAGGCAAACAGGAAAAGAAACCGGTCGGATGTGATGACCTGGTTATAAGCCAGGAAGGTTATCAAGATGTTCAGCAACAGCAGCGCAAATAGTACCCCGTAAATTGCTGCTTCCAGGGTAACCGGTCGGTCCCTGAAATAAAGCAGGATGGTAGANCCCTGCTGGGAAAATATAGGATTAAGGATCATAATAACGATCGCCATGATCAGATAAAATTTAAGGTTGCTTTTTAAAGCTTCACCACTGTCCATGAAAAGATTGATTAGTATAGTGGCCAGCAGGATGGTGGACAGGTATAGCGGGTGCATAAAGAGCATGGCAATAACAATAATCAGCATAAAATATGTGAAAGTCAGGGCGGGATGGAGAGAAGAAAAACCGCTGCTCATCAATGATCTTCTCCATTTCGCTGTTCCCCGTCCAAAGCAGCTCTTATATCTTGACCCAGGTCTTCAGTATAAACCCACTCGACATGATCGCCGGGTTCCACCGGCCAGGCGCCGGCACTGCGGTTAGGGAATACCCCGTTGATCTTGTACATCCATCCACTTTCAGGGCCCCGGTCAAACTCGTAGAGGTCCTCGATGCCTTCCACATAGGCCCCGGCACCACTGCCCCGGTATTCGATCAGGATTTCTTCCCGGCGGGTTATCCTGAGTAAAACATCCAGCACTTTTTCGCCTTCTTTGATCTCTACTTCCCCGGTTTCCAGTATGTTACCCAGGTCAGGTGGCCCTTTAATGGATATGGTAACAGTGCCAGTGGTATTATCGGCGGAAGATTCATCTGATGGCAGGGAGATATTTGACCCGATAAAAACAAGCATACTTAAAACTAGCAAGACTTTAATGATGGTCCCTTTCACATAAGACCCTCCCCTGGTTTTACTTTGATTAAAAAAAACTCTTTTCCCCATCTGATCCGGCGGCAGCAATTTTTAAAATTTTTGTTAGTCGAAGGACAGCTCCCTGGCCATGCGATGCCGGGTATATTCGCCGTGCTCGATGTCAAGCAGGGCAATTAGGCTCTGGCTGGTAGCCAGATCGATGTCTCCCGGATTATCTATCGTCCACTGAAAAAACCCGTCTTCATGTTGATATTTAAGCTGAGCATCCAGCAATGTTTCACCATTGCGCACCCACCGGCTGTTGGGGCTGGTCAGGTCTTCACCGAGGGCCACCAGGCCGGAGATCGCTGCAGCCTGGGAATTAGCGTTATAATCAGTCCAATCACCACCGGAAAAACCTGCCGCGCCAGGATCCTCCTGCTGCCGGTTTTCCAGGTAGTTTAGCGCGTCATGGACAGCATCATTAACCCCTTCATAGTCCCTTGAATAAGAAAGGGTTATCAGGGTCCATCCGGTAAAGTCCAGTTCACTGAAACGCCCGAAACTGCCATTTTCATTTTGCTGGTTTAGCAGCCAGCTAACGGCCTTCTGCCTGGCATCTTGATCAGCCCAGCTGCCCACATCCAAGCCCAGTTCCCTGCCGATGTTTAAGAGCTCCATCGCCCAGATATGCCTGCCCAACTGACCAAAAGAACCATTTTCTGCTTGCTGGGCGGCTAATTCTGCTAAAAGGTTGCGGCCGCCCCATAGATCGGTGGGGTCTTGTTCGACTGAGAGCAGCATAAACCCGTAGCGAATATGTTCATTGCCGGGATGGTCCGGCGCAAGGCCATCAGGCCCTTCATTGCGCCAGTAGTGACCTGCTTCCCATTTACCGGCATCATTTAGATCCTCACCCGCTCCCCAAAGGGCCGTATAAGCTTCCCACGATTCCTGGCCGGGCAGGTTGCGGTTTGCGCTATACCAGGCCACGGTTTTTGCGATAGCATTTTTTAAGGGGGCAGTAGCGGAATTTGCTGCATTTTTATTGGCCCTCTCCTGTTCGTCTTCGATTTCCTTTCCTGCTCCTGTTTCCACATTCTTATCACTGCTGACCTCTGCGCCGGACCCATTCCCGGTATTTAAAATCTCTTTTCCCCCGCTGATGGCAAGGTCTTCTGAAGCATCGCCTTCTTGACTGTAACTGCCCAGCGCCGGGAATATAACTATGCTTCCCGTAAGCGCTGTCACCGAGCCAATCAGAACTATACACACAGTCAAAACAAATCTTAACCACTTATTGGTCATTTGCAGCCCTCCAGTTTAGGCTGGCATTATTGTGTAAAAGCCAGGTTATCTAAAACCAGTTCTGTCCCCGCGATTCTTTTTCTAGTTTCCCGGTATAATCTGTTTGCCCAGCCTGTGCCAGGTTGATTCTCCGTTTAAAAGGCAGGACAGGGCAACAAGGGCATCATCGTGTCCCATGGTTCCCGAACCTGCTTCATTTTTCTTCCAGTAAAATTGGCCATTAGATTGCTGGAATTTCAACAAAGCGTCCAGTGGTGTATGGCCATTTCTTACCCAGGTCCCTTTTAGCGGATCTGCTCCTACGGCCACCAGGCCAGAAATGACAATCGCCTGAGAGTTGGCATTTCTACCTTTTCCTTCATCAAAGAATGCTTCCTCGTCCTGCATCCTCTTTAGATAATCAACGGCATGATCAACTGCTTTTTTCACTTCCGGGTTATCCATGTATTTAGAGAGGGCGATCAGGTAATAGCCGGTGGTATCTAAGTCAATGCTGAAGCTGCCATCACTATTCTGCTTGGATAAAAGATATTCTACGGCCTTTTCCCGGTTAACTGCATTCCAGCTGCCCACATTTAAACCCAGCTCTTTTCCTACATCAAGAGCCACTACCGGCCATGGATGTGCAGCATCCGTGTATCCTGCAAAACTGCCATTATTCTCCTGCAGATCTGCAAGTTCTTTAAAAAGGTTCATCCCGCCCCAGACACTGGTAGGGTCTTTCCCGACCGAGAGCAGTTTAAAAATATAGTGAACATGCCAGTGCCTTTGGGTCCCGTGTTGATAAGTTTCATGACGCCAGTCCTGGGCAGATGACCATGGTGCGGTGTTCAAATTTTCTCCTAATCCCCACAACCCCGGCATTCCTTCCCAGGAATCAGGCGGATTATGGTTATGCAGATACCAGGAGACCGCTGCGCCTGTTACACCTGATAGATCTAAACCCTCATTCTGACCTGGATCTCTTGTGGTTGGTGCACTCTCTACGGAAACTTTCAGCATTATACCGGTAAGATCTGTTTCGAAGAAGGCAAGGTAATATTTATTATCTTCAACTTTTACAGCCCCTGCTTCCCGGTTCTTAGTATTAACAGTTACTTTGCCAACTTCATAGCCCTCTTTTATATAAACATGCACTATCGTTTCCCCCAGCAGATCTGGCTCATATTCAACCTCTATGGATTCGACTTCAAAAGCCAAATCATGTTTCAACTCTTCAACTTCAACAACAACTTCTGCCTTTAGATGATCTGTATTGGTCACATTAGCAGGCAGATTTACCAGCCTTCCCTCAAACCTGTATAACCCTGCAACACCGGGATCATACCCGGCTTCAGCAGCGCTGGCCCAGTTGACTCCTACCCTTCTCGAAGTACCGTCTTCAAGGGTTACCCATGCTGTTTCCGGAAAGCCAATATCTCGATACCCTGTTCCATATTTTACCTTTATATCCTTAACATCCGACACTGCAGCGATGTTTTGAGTGGTCTTTCGAACTTCTTTATCTGTAACTGCTATGGTTACCGGGACAGGGCGGATCAAGTTGTAATCGTTACCTTCAATCTTTTCAGCTGAAATACTGTAGGAACCCGGCTTATCAAGGATGATCTCGGTTTTGCCGTATTGATCCGTAACAGATCCTGTCGTTTGCCCGTTCAGGGTTATTGTTGCTCCTGGAATCGGTTCATAGGGTTTAGGAGCTCCAAATGACTCCGGTTCACCGGTAACCGTCACTGTAACAGTTCCCCCTGCAGGTAATTGTTTTGAAGATGCCTCAATTCTCCCGAAGTGGTAGGAACCACCCGCCCGGTAATAGACCTCCACCAGGTCACCATTTTTTAGTGTTTGCTGACCGACCCCCAGGTCGACACTTCTACCGTTTACCCGGTACTTCCAGCCGGATATTCCACCTTTTTCCGCTTCCGCCAATCCGTCAATCTTGCTAATATAATTACCCTGGGAACCAACACTTATTACATTTTTATCCTGGACATTAAAGCCTTCCACTTCCAAGGCCTTGATAATAGCGTGGATAGCCAGGGGTTCATCGTTATCCCGATGCCAGTTGCCCACAGCATTGTCTCCCACTACAGGGGTGATATCGAAAGGCGCTACTGTTATCTGCCGGAGTGGAACAGTGGTGTGCTTCCAGTTTTCTATACGGATTTGCAGGGCCAGGGAACCGGTTTCAGGTGCGGGGTCTGTCTCGTCTTGTGGCCTTTCTGTCTCATCTTGGGGCCGTTCTGTTTCATCTTGTGGCCCTACGGTAACTTTAGCCCGTACTGTTCTGAGCTCTGGCGGAATTATAAATGCTTCCAGGGTGGACAGTGAGCCCAGAAAAGTATAGTCGCCAGGCTGTTCCGGGTCATAAGCCTTGTCTTTTTCCCAATCAATAAAAAGCTTCACCGCAGTTGCCGCTTCATCATTGAGGGTTCCTGCTACATCTTCTTGAAGTTTACTGATGGCAACTTCTGCAGGGGTGCCGTGATCTACATAGATCCCTTTTATTTCACCCACACTAACCAGCTCCACCAGTGGTAAAGGGGCGCCATCCTCATTAATAATCAAGGATGCGACAGGTTTTGCAACATGAAATTTTTCGTATGCCGATGGATTTTTACGAACATCATGCCAGTCAGTATATTTGTCTAAATAGACAGCTGTATAATTCAAAAATGTTCCATCGCTCATCTCCACAATTAGCCATTCTTCTCGTTGCGTGGCGACGACTATTCTGGTTTGCTCCCACATGTTTTCATTTTTTTCTCTAATAAATAAGTCCCTGGCTGTTTGGTAGGGCAATAGAACAGTCTTGCCTTCATTGTTCTGATAGTATAGATTTACTACCCTAAGTTCATTGTCAGTTGCTGGGAAAGCGGCCTCTAAAACTTCACTTTCATTTGATGAGACACTGACAAGTGAAGCTAATACTAGAATAATGAATAAGACCTTAAGAATTAACGCTTTGTAACGTTTCATGTTCCCCTCTCCTTTAAATCTGAATGGTTCATTTTTAAATGACTGCAAAATCTTATTACCTTGCTATTTCAAAAGGGCTACCTCTTCTGAGCAATGCCATATTACTTCCCTGTCCATTTCTATTTCTATTTCAAACCTATCACCCTCGCTGTAATTAAACGGCTCAAGTTCTTTCTCAAACATCTTGTACTTAGGGTTGTAATAAAGCTGAAACCTCTCTCCTCCGCGGTCCACTGTAAACACGTCAAGATCAGTTCTAAGGTTGATATCCCTGTCGGCACCATAATTCTCATCTACTTCTACAAAAACCAGTAATGTAGCCCCTCCAATTTCATCCTGGAGCATATTAGCAGCCCTGTTGCTTACCAAACCAGCAAATTCATGGTTGAGGTTATCTTTTGCTGCCGCCTCTTCTAAACCTTCCGAGTGGTTTAAAGTAAATATTGTCATTAGAAATACATTTAAAAGCAAGGTCAATGAAATTATACTGAGTATGAATTCGCTTTTTTTGATTAGAGAAGTTCCCACTGAGCTGCAACCCTTTCCAAAAACTATCCTGTTCTTACAATTCACATAGCGCTTTAAGGTGCAAATTCAGGCGCTCCAAAACATCCTCTTTTCACATTTCTGGTTGATCAACGCCGGGCTTGAGCACCACTGTTTTGAAAACACCTATCCTGCAATTAGCCCTTTCGCCTATTGCTTGCCATAACTTTCCCGTAAATTAAAAAACCCAGCACACACCATCTCTTATGTTTCGAACGGTGCCTCTGGTTTTCCAGTCAGCAAAAATGTATATTTTGTTCTTCTATAACTTATGAGACTTTTTAAATTCCTCCACCCGAACCGGAACTTTATCCTGCACGATAATCTTAATTTCCCCGTAAGCAATTTCGCGTATTAGATGGATCAGATTAAGCTCTTTATCGTTTAAAACTAACCGGGAACGCTTTACACTTTCATCCATAATCTTCATCCTCTATCCCTTTGATAATGGCCTTCCCATATTATAAAATTTTTCTGCTTAAAAGCAGCCATTAAAAAGCTTCAGCTCTTTTTGAGTAAGGAGCTGAAGCTTATATTAGTTCCCCCATGCTAACAGGTACCAACCAGCTTGCACCTCCTCTCCTGCGAAGAAGGTCACCAAGCAAACGGCAACAGGCAGGTCTCCTGGCTTGCGGATCATTGCTTGTTTTCGCCTTCCCAGGCCCATATAGCCCAGTGGAACTTTTGAAAACTCGCTACCCGCTTACAGTGGCGCGACCGCCCAGGATTTTCACCTGATTCCCTGTTATTGCTCAATTGCAGACTGAACAATAACCTGTTGCTCATTATTATTTAATTGTAAAATGATGTTATCAATTAAACGGTCAATTGTCAAGTACGCTAAAGAGGGCCGCAGGCATTCCGCAAATGCCCCCTTAATGTAGCCCCAAATATAGCTAAATAGCAAATTTAGGGCAAAAAGTTGGTAAAGGCTAAAAAGAGTACAATACCCTG
>SL_3KL_010_SEDDRAFT_10005372_pt1 | contig 11494 bp, 8 predicted proteins | sample SodLakKL_010_SED_2_FD_10381 | JGI IMG/M metagenome (IMG submission 10381)
GGGCTACGGACGTACCGACGCACCGACGTACGGACGCACCGCCCCTACCCCACGATCCGGTAACAAGGCTCGTAGGGCTTGTCGCCGGGCAGCTTCATGCGGTGCTGGGCGACGAAGCGGGTGAGCAGGCGGTCGAGCATGGACATGATCTCGCGTTCGCCACGGATCTCGAACGGCCCGAGCTCACGGATCGCCCGCACCCCGGCGGGCTTGACGTTGCCCGAGACGATCCCGGAGAACACGCGCCGGAGGTTGGCAGCCAGTTCGTGGCTGGGCAGCTCGCGCGTGATGGCCAGCTCTGCCATGGCTTCGTGGGTAGCGTCAAACGGATGCTGGAATACGCTGTCGACCTGCAACTGCCAATTGAAGTAAAACGCATCGTTGACCTGCACCCGCCAGTCACGCACCTGGCCCATGCCTTCGGCCATGTAACGGGCGACGGCGACCGGATTGTCAATGATGACGTGGTAGCGCCTCTGCGCCTCCTCGCCCAGCGTCAGGCCAATGAAACGATCGATCTCCTCGAAGTAATCCCGCGCCGATTCCGGTCCGGTAAACACCAGCGGAAACGGCATGTCGGCATTGTCCGGATTGAGCAGCACACCGAGCAGGTAGAGAATCTCCTCGGCCGTACCGACACCGCCGGGAAACACCACGATACCGTGCCCCAGACGTACGAAGGCCTCCAGGCGCTTTTCGATGTCGGGCAGGATCACCAGTTCGTTGACGATGGGGTTGGGCGATTCGGCAGCGATGATGCCGGGCTCGGAAACCCCCACGTAATGTCCGGGCAACGTGCGCTGCTTGGCATGCCCGATGGTCGCCCCCTTCATCGGCCCCTTCATCGCGCCCGGGCCGCAGCCGGTGCAGATATCCAGCCCCCGCAGGCCCATCTGGTAGCCCACTTCCTTGGTGTAATCGTACTCCTCACCGCTGATGGAATGCCCGCCCCAGCACACCACCAGGCTGGGATCACGCTCGGCCTCCAGGAGCTTGGCGTTGCGCAGGATCTCGAACACCGTGTTGGTAATACCTTCCGAACGCTCCAGGTCGAAGTACGGATTCGGCTGGATCTCGGTATGGAAATAGACGATATCGCGCACCACCGCGGAGAGCAGCTCGCGAATACCGTGGATCATCTCACCATCCACGAAGGCACAGCCCGGGGCATTCTCCAGGTCGATGCGCATGCCACGATTGACCTGGTGAATCTGAAGGTGAAAATCCCGATAGGTATTGAGCATGCGCTCGGCATCATCGCCCTGCTCTCCGGAATTGAGTACGGCCAACGCTACCTGCCGCAGGAGCTCGCCGATTTCCTCACTGGCATCGGAAAGCCGCGAGACCTCCTCGCGCGAGAGCACCTTGAGGCTGCCGGCCGGATAGATGCGCGTGGAGACCTTTTCGTCCATGTAGCCGCGAAGCGTTTCCTGGGGGGCGTGTTGATTCATTGCTTATCCGATGTGATGTGATCAGAACGTTCATTATTATGAGTGCCCGACATGCAAACGGCCAGCACCGGGGCTGGCCGTTTGCACACTTCTCCAGGTGTTCGGTCGAGCGGATCAGAACTCGAAGCGAACCCCGACCTGGGCGCGCCAGCGCGACTCGCCGGTACCGTCCTGGCGGCTTTCATAGTCGCTCGCCTCGGTGCCGCGATCCAGCCAGCGGTACAGCATCTGTCCGGTTTCGGGATGCACCCCTTCGAAGGCCACCGGACGCGCGGTCCAGTTGAAAGGCACCTGGTCGATGGCGCCCCAGCTCGAGTTGAGCAGGTTGGTGAAGTTCTCGATATCGAAGAAGAACTGGCCCCGGAAGCGGTGACCGAAGTCGAAGTCCTGCGCAATACGGATATCCATCTGTGTGACGTTCGAGCTGCGCGTCGAGTTCTTGGCGATGACGTCGCCCTGCGCACCGCTGAGATCCGAAACGTTGCCGACCAGTTCGAAGAAGGCGGCCTCGCCCACCGGATCCAGGTTGCCGTTGCGATCGACGAACAGCACGTCACCCGGATTGGGCACGTACAGCAGGTTGTTGTTGAACACGCCGTCGCCGTTCATATCGCCGTCGAAGGTCCACGAGAAGCGGCGGCCATCGCGGCGTTGCAGGTAGGTACTGAAGCGCGTCGCGCCGAAGTCGAACCAGTGGGCGGTGTACTGCGCCAGCAGGTTGAAGCTGTTACCGATCTCGTAGATCGAACGGCCTTCGACCTCTTCATTGGCGTTGTACACCGGCTGGTTGCGGAAGCTGGAGATGGCCCGCGAGGACGTGCCCGAGGACACGTCGGAGGCACTCATGTAGTTGTAGGAGACGCGGCCGAACAGGCTGCCCCAGTCGCCGATCCAGGTCTTGTCCAGCGACACCGTGGCGTTGGTGCGCTCGCCCTTCGAGGTATTGCGCATCATGATGACGTTGTTGAACGCCGGATCGCGACCGGTGCGGGAACCGGAACCGGTGTTCGGATTGGCCCAGTAATGGTTACGGCCGTCGGGCAATTGCCCTTGCACCGGCCCGAGGTTTTCGTCGGTCCAGTACATCGAGTCGTTGACCCAGGTCTTGCTGACCTCCAGCGTCAGATTGGAGCGCTCGATGCCCGGCAGTTCCATATCCCAGCCGAGGTTGGCCTTCCATTCGCTGGGCAGGTTGAACCCCTCGGCGACCACGTCGACATCCTGCGCCGGCGTCACGCCACCCAGGCGCGGCTGCTGACTCGGGTCCGGGTTGACCATGAAGTTCGGATCGAGGTCCGTACACCCGGTGGCACCACCACGCGAGTCACAGGTAAATACGTCGATGGTACCGCCCGGGTTCGAGAACGGATTGGTGATCCACACGCCGGGATTGCGGCCGCGGAACAGGCCCACACCGCCCCTGAGCTGGGCGTTGTAGTCGAATGTGTCAGGTTGCCAGTTGAAGCCCAGGCGCGGCTGGACCAGGCTTTCACCATCGATGGTGCCGGTGTTGCTGAAACCGAAGGTTTGCTCGAACAGATCGTTGCGCAGCGGCTCGTCGGAGGTACCGAAGGTCTCGAAGCGCAGACCGTACTGCAGGGTCAGGTTCGGCGTGACCGACCAGTTGTCCTGAATGAACAGGCCCAGCACGTCCCAGGCGAAGTCGGCCCGCGGCAGGAACGGGTCGTTCGGATCGGCGCTGACACGCAGGCTGTAGCGCACGCCGTCATTGCCGGCGGCGAAAGCGTCGATGCTGTCGAAATCGTACAGGCCCAGGCTGGACTCGACGAACAGGTTGGAGTAGTCCTCCTCGGTCCAGTCGAAACCGAAGTCGATGGAGTGATCACCGGTGAAGTAGTTGGCCTTGAAGAAGACCTGGTTAGTGTCGACGTCGAGCTGATTGGCGTGGCGGAAGCGCTCGGTACCGAAGCGAACCGTGCCGGCGTCGGTCTGGATCTGCACCTGCGGCTGCGGCGTGCCTATGTCGAATGCAGAAACGTAATTCGCCGTGGTGGCCCGCAACTCGGTCGAGAAGTTGGTGGTCCAGTCGCTGAAGACCTGCAGGGTCCAGCTGTCGTAGTCGATATCCTGGGTATAGAAGCGCGAAGACAGATCGAAACCGAATGCGTTACGACTGAAGTTGGCCTCGGAGCCTTCCGACTGGGTATAGCGCAGACTGGCACGATGGTCATTCGAGATCTGCCAGTCCAGCTTGGCAATCCAGTTGTCCTGTTCGGCGCGCGAAAGCGGCGAGCTGGCATCGCCCGGCTGGAATCCATAGCCCTCGGCGATGCTGATGATCCGGTTGATCTCTTCCGGGGTGGCATCGAAGATGGTCTGGGCACCGCTGCCGCGCAGACCCACCAGGTCGCCGGAGACATCGTCCTGGCGCGACTTTTCGTAGCCAACGAAGAAAAACAGGTTGTCTCGGATGATGGGACCGCTGAGGTAAGCGCCGTAGACCCAGTCATCGAACTCGGGGAAATCGCCGCGGATCATGCCCTCGTCTCGGTAATTACCGTAAACGCGCCCGGCAAACTCGTTGCCGCCACTCTTGGTCACCGAGTTGATAATGCCGCCGGTACCGCCTGTCTGGGTGACGTCATAGGGGCTCATCTGCACCGAAATCTGCTCGATCCAGTCGATGGCGATCGGCTGGCGCACCGCCGGCTGGGCATCGGCATTGAGACCGAATGCATCGTTGGCGGTCACGCCGTCGATCATGATGTTGTTGAAGCGGTTGTGACCACCGCCGACCGAGATCTCGTTGCGACCGCGGTCAACCACGGTGGCGCGCGGGTCGAGACGGATGTAGTCGTTGATCGAGCGGTTGATGGAAGCGAAATTGTCGATGCGATCAGCACCGATGGTCGAACCGCTACCCATGTTGTCAGGCTGGAAGATCGTCGCAATACGCCGTCCGGCTACCACCATGCGATCGAGTTCGTCCGAATCGACAACCTGAAAATTGATGGTCTCGGTCTCGCCCAGACGCAACTGGACATTTTCAACCGTTTGCGTTTCAAAGCCTTCGCGGTAGGCAGTGATGCGGTAGGGACCGCCGACACGCAGGCCGGTGGCCTGGTAGCGCCCACCTTCGCGGGTCTCGGTGAAACGGGTGGTGCCGGTCGGCTCGTGGACGATTTCCACGGTGGCGCCAACCACCGGATTGCCGTCCTGATCAAGCACCTGCCCCCCAAGACCGGACGCGACCTGCTGTGCCAGGACCTGGCCGGACACCAGCGCCAGCAGGGTAACTAGCAGAAGACTACATCGATGATTTAACATGTGTTGCTCGCTCCAGATTACAAGTGTGCAGAAACATGCCGCGGAACCCTGCGCGGCGAGTCAGTGTCGAATTCTAATTGACGAGCGAGTAATTTAGCAGCACTTTATTACGTTTTCTTAACGCTCCGCAAGGCCCATTCCGCAATCAATGGACCGCCTCACGATTTCGCCGGGCTGAGGCTTGCGACCGACCGATGATTCCATTAGACTAGCGGGCTTCGTCGGGGTGTAGCTCAGCCTGGTAGAGCACTGTCTTCGGGAGGCAGGGGCCGTGAGTTCGAATCTCGCCACCCCGACCATCGTAATCTTGAGAACGCCGGCAGCATTATCGTGCTGCCGGCGTTTTTTGTGATCTCCCCGACAAGGTCGGTTTACAAGACCCCTCAGCGGCGCATGCGCCAGTTCAGGCCGACGAATACGGCCCGGCCGGGTACGGTATCGAAACCGGCCTCGATGACGTCCTCGTTCAGCAGGTTGGTGCCCTCGATATAGACCTGAACGCCCCCGAACTGGCGCGCGAGCCGTGCGGCCAGCAGCGTTCCCCGGTTCAGCGCTTCGCGCTGGACACGGCGCACATTGAACGAGAGATCCAGATCCGCGGGCAAGTGGAACAGGCCACTGAGCGTCCAGGCATGGCGCGGGTAATCCAGTACATACTTGAATTCACGGCCGTGATCATCCAGTCGGGTCGAAATCACCGTCCAGAATGCGCCCAGGTGATCAATCCGGGTGTGTCCAGTCGGCCTCCAGCGCCATTCAATCTCGCCGCCACGGCTTCGGTGCCCATCGAAATTGTCCGCACGCCACGTGACCTCGCCGGGCTGGCGTGCCCAGTCGATCAGGCGCTCGGTCCGGCGTTCGAACAGGGCCGCGACCAGTCGGTGTTCAGCGCCGGTGTAACGCAGGCCGGCTTCATGCAGCGTGGAGCGCTCGGGCTCCAGATCCGGGCTGCCGACATTGCCGCCGGTGACCAGGAACTGCTCGGTCCAGGATGGCACCCGGGCGGTCCGCGCCGCGGACAGGTGCGCGTGCCAGCGATCCGTCAGGCGATGACCGAAAGCGATCGAGGGCAACCATTCCCTGCCGTGATCACTGAAGCGCACGGCATTGACACCGGCCTCCACGCTGGCCCGTTGCCCCAAGGACCGGCGGTAGGCTCCCCAGACACTGGACTCGCTGCGGCGATGGTCATCCAGCGCACTGGACTCGATGTATTCGCGCGTCACTCCCAGGCCGGCGGCAAGCACGCCGCGGCCCAGATCACGCCGGCCATCCACTTGCACGCCGCGCACGTCCGTCTCGTGCTCGTTGATGAAATCGAGCTCGCCGACCCGGGTCCGGAACCAGTCGTCATGCCCCCGCCAGAACAGGCGGGTACCCACATCCCAGGCCGCCAGGCGCGAATCTGCCGACAGGTAGGCCAGGCGCGACGCGATTTCCTCGCGCTGGTCGGGAAATTCAGCCGTGTAGAACTTCCAGGCTCCGAAGTCCTTCTCCTCACCACCGATACCCCAGCTCAATTCAACCGACTCGAAACCGGCATGACCGGTATACATGGCCCGGCGCACATCGCTGTCGGCACGCGAGTCGGGAAGATGTCCGTCACTGACCGCCAGCGACGCCGACAGCAAATGTCCGTGTTCCTGGTCACCGCCGCCGGCGTGGAAATGACCGCTGCGTGAGGAAAAGCTGCCGGCTCGGACGCCGGCACCGAACTCCGGTCCGTCCGGTCGGCGCGTGATGATGTTGATCAACCCCCCGGTGGCATTCCCGCCCCAGGCGATCCCGCCCGGGCCACGCACGATCTCGATGCGCTCGATATGTTCCGGCGCCACGGGCAGGTTGAGGTCATGATGGCCGGTCTGGGGATCCTTGAGCGGAATGCCGTTGAGCAATAGCAGAGTCTGCTCATAAGCGGTGCCGCGGATGCCGATGTCGGCCTGCACGCCGGAGGCGCCGCGCCGCCGGATATCCACACCCGCCACCGAGGCGAGCAATTCGGCCAGTGTGGCCGCTGGCGTGGCCTCTATCTCGGCACGACCGATCACCGTGACACTTTCCAGCGCGTCGGCCAGCGAGCTGCCCGTGGGGCTGGTGGTAACGACCACGCGGTCTGGCTCATGGTTATCGGAATTGCCGCCGGCCATTGCGGCCGGCGGCAGCACCGTCACGGTGACAAAGATCGTGATCAGTTTCAGGACTCGAGACATCCCGTGTCGCTCTCCAGGCTGTGGAAAGCGACGCAGTCTACCTTAAATCAGACACTAGGGTTTACAGGGATTGTCAAAAGCCAATGCTGCCGAAAGACTCAACTGTCAGGATGGGCTCCGCCGGGCTGGCTCTGGATATAACGCATCAGGTTCTGAGCCTCGAAGCGGTTGCGCTCCAACTCCTCAAGCGTGTAGCAACGCCGGCTGCCTCTCAGGCGCGTACCGGTGGTGTGCTGCTGGAAACAGACCATGGTGGGCTCGACGTCTCCGACCACGAGATCGACCATCTGCATGCGAAGCTCGTAGAGCTGGCGACGATCTTGCATCTCGATCTGCTCCAGCTCGGTCGCATCACCGACCAGGTCAACCAGGCGGGCGGAAATGTCGTCGAACTTTTCCCACTCTTCTTCTTCGAGTTCACGCGGCTCACCCTCCGTCAGGCTGGCACGCAGGATGGCATGCTCGTGCATGAATTCCTCGATCGGCATGGCAAAGGGGTCTTCCGTGCTGGCCACTCTCGGGCCGCTCACGGCACAAGCGGAAAGCAGAATGACGGCAAGTACAACAAAGACAGTATTCAGACGCATTGCGGGCTTTTTTCCTTCAATAGTAGTAGTAAGTTGTGGTGTGTCTGGCTTGAAGGCGGGCCTCCCGAGCCGGGTCGACCCGCCGGTTGAATCGGGACGAGATGCACGACGCATTTCATACGATCCGAATCGTACGTTGGAGCCCGCGCCCTTTCAAGAAGAACTTTCGAAAATGTGACCCACATATCCCTGATTTCCTGCCGGGTCGGATATTCGGCTTCAGTTGCTGATCAGCGGCGTGGGATCCTGGCCATCGGGATGCGCACCGTGCGGAATGTTCTGGATGTAGCGCATGATCTCCTGTGCCACGAAGCGGTCCCTTCGCAACTCGTCGAGGGTGTGACAACGGCGCGTTCCACGCAGGCGCGTGCCGGTCGTGTTCCTGCGAAAGCAGACCACAGTGGGTTCGACGTCCCCGACCACCACATCGACCATCTGCATGCGCAATTCGTAGAGCTGGCGCCGGTCGTGCATATCGATCTGCTCCAGTTCGGTGGCATCGCCGACCAGGTCAAGGAAACGGGCGGAGATGTCGTCGAACCTTTCCCATTCCTCGTCTTCGAGTTCACGCGGCTCGCCCTGCGTGAGGTTGGCGCGCAGGATGGCGTGCTCGTGCATGAACTCCTCGATGGGCATGGCGAAGGGATCTTCGGGGTTGGCGACGCGCGGGCCTTGCACGGCGCAACCGGCCAGCAGGATGATCGTCAGAAAAACGGCTATGGATTGAATACGCATGGCGCACCTCCTGATCATGGAACGGGCGCAAACGAACAGAGCGACCTTGTCCGGGCACCTCGCACTTGCCGGATCCGACGGCCAGCCCGGGCCCGAAATCCGGCTTGCTGCAGCGGAGTCGATCATCAGCTATACTCATGCACCCATGAATGGATAACCTTCGTACGATATGCATCGTACTTTAACGACCGTCGGCGTTGCAAGTGAAAATATCGTGCATCGACCCAGAATTGACTGACATGCGTAAACGACCATGAACAACCCCATCCCGACGAAGTCCGAACTGAAACTCCTGCAAGCGCTCTGGGCACTCGGCCCTTCCACTGTGCGGGAGCTGCACGATTCGACGGCCGCCGAATCCGGCGTCAGCTATACCACCACGCTCAAGCAGCTTCAGATCATGCACGAGAAGGGCCTGGTCAAGCGCGAGACCAGCGAGCGAGCACATCGCTACATAGCGCACCTCGATCGCGAGGAAACCCGCCGGAGCATGCTTGACGACTTCATGCACCGGGTCTACCAGGGCTCGGCGTCCGAACTGGTCATACAGGCACTCGGTTTGTCGCGACCAGCCAGTCCGGAAGAGCTGGAGGAAATCGAGCAGTTGATCGAGACCATGAAATCGAAATCGCAGCACCCGTCCGAAGGCTAATAACGCTGGAATCTCCGAGGTATACCCATGCTTGACTCCCAACTGGTACAAACACTCGGTCTGGTACTGATCCATTTCACATGGCAGGGCCTGTTGATCGGCCTGTTGTTCGCGGCCGGACGGTTCGCCCTGAGGGATACTTCCGCCGTCGCGCGCTACAACTGGGCGACGCTGTGCCTGGTCGTGCTGGCTCTGGCCCCTGTACTCACCTTCGCCTGGCTGGAGACCGGTCCGGGCAATCATGCGGTTCCGGCAGTAATGACGATGTCGGAAAGCGTCCGGACCGGCGTGGCGGTTTCGGCTGCGAACTCATCAGGATGGACGCTTTCGGCCTTTTTGCCGGTGGTCGTTGCCTTGTGGTTCTGCGGCGTTTCGGTCATGACGGTGCGGCTGGGCGCCGGCTGGTGGTACGTGCGCCAGTTGCGACGCCACGCCGACTACCGGATTCCGCGGGACATGCAGGCCCGGCTCGAGCAGATTGCCGCACAGCTGAACATGGCGCGTCAGGCCGGACTCGCCTTCTCCAGCCAGGTCGCCGGACCGATGCTTGTCGGCGTCTTCAGGCCACTGATTCTCATGCCGACCGGACTGGTCAACGGGCTGTCGCCGCGGCAGGTCGAAATGGTGCTGGCGCATGAGCTGGCCCATCTGCAGCGCGCCGATCACCTGGTCAACCTGTTCCAGAACATCGTCGAGACCCTGCTGTTCTACCATCCGGTCGTACGCTGGATTTCCGGCGAGATCCGGGCCGAAAGAGAACTGGCCAGCGACGAACAGGTTGCACGACTGACCGGCGACCGAATCACCTATGCCGAGACCCTGCTTAAACTTGAAAAGGCACGCGGCAACCGTCCGCAGTTCGCCATAGGCATGGCCGATCATCAGCTCCTGACCCGGGTCCGCCACCTCCTGGCGCCCAGGCCGCGGCAACCGGCTTCAGCCATTTCCGGAGTTGCCCTGCTGACCGTCGTGGTGGTCAGCGTAATGGCCGTTCTGGCCTCAACCGGTCTGAGAGCCTTGTCGGATGCCGACCCGATCGAGGATGACTCGCAGCGCACGATGGTCGAATCGACCGCCGACCCCGCCCCGGCCATTGAGAGCCGCGCGGACGAACTGCACGGGCACGCCGAAGCGCCACTCGAACTGCCTGTTGACGTCACGACTTCGATGACAATCAACACCGAGCCGGAACCGGTGCCAACCGCTACTATCGGTGAACCGGCCGACAGCGAGCCGGCAGAGGCCCCGGAGCCAATCGAGCCGCCCGAATCGATTGAATCGATCGAACCAGCCGAGCCCACCCAGCAGGCCACGAACGCCATTGCGACCCAGCCGTTCGACGTCGCTCCGACCAACGACGAGCCAGCGATGGATCCGCCACCGGCGACCATGGCAACTGCGGACGAAACACCGGATCCGAACCAGGCGGAGCCAGAGTCCGGGCCTTTGCCCGAACAACCGACGCCCGATTCACCGACTCGCGAACCGATGCAGCTGGCCTCGCTTGAGCCCATGCCGACCGCCGAAATCCGGGGCGGCGCCCTGCTCGAGCAAACCGTGCCGGCCTACCCCGCCGTGGCCGTTCGTCAGGGCCGTGAAGGCCATGCCGAAGTGCGACTGAGGGTGGATCGCGACGGGCGAGTGGTCGATGCCGAGATCATCCGGGAAACACCCAGTGGGCTGGGCTTTGGCAAGGCGGCCGTGCAGGCAGTCGAGCAATGGCGATTCGAACCGTTCACGCGCAACGGCGAGGCGATTGACCATGAGATCCGTACCGGATTCGACTTCACCGATCCTCCCGCCTGCGAGCGCGTGACCGGCACGCGCCTGTCGCGTTGTTGACACCGGTGCCGGCATCTTCAGTCCGCGCCGTGCAAAGCACGGTAGAATCTAGGCTCACTGCCACTGCCTCGACGCACAGGGAGCCCCATGCTGTTACTGATTGTCGGACTGATCGTCTTCCTCGGCATCCATTCGCTGGCGATTGTCAGCCCCGGCGCCCGCCTGACACTGATTGAACGGCTCGGCCTGTGGCCCTACAAGGCCATCTACAGCCTGATTGCACTGATCGGCCTGGTGCTGATCATTTACGGCTGGGGCCAGGCCCGGCTCGATCCGGTCGTGCTGTACCAGCCGCCGGGATGGCTCACGCATGTCAACAACCTGCTGATGCTGATTGTCTTCCCGCTGCTGCTGGCCGCCTACCTGCCCGGCCGCATCCAGCGCGCGTTCCGTCACCCCATGCTGGTGGCGGTCAAGACCTGGGCGCTGGCCCACCTGCTGGTCAACGGTGAACTGGCCGCGCTGTTGCTGTTCGGCACCTTCCTGGCCTGGGCCGTCGCCGATCGCATCTCGCTCAAGCGTCGCGCGCCCCAGGATCTGCTGCAACTGCCGGCCTGGAAGTTCAACGACCTCATCGCCATCGTCGCCGGACTGGCTATACACGTCGTCTTCGTCCTCTGGCTGCACCCGCTGTGGATCGGCGTACCTGCAGTGCCGCATTGACGGGTGACGGGTGACGGGTGACGGGTGACGGGTGACGGGTGACGGGTGACGGGTGACGGGTGACGG
>SL_3KL_010_SEDDRAFT_10005373_pt1 | contig 11494 bp, 10 predicted proteins | sample SodLakKL_010_SED_2_FD_10381 | JGI IMG/M metagenome (IMG submission 10381)
CGGCGACTTCATCCCCGACGAGAACATCGAGTCGCCGGTGGAGCAGGCCAGCAAGATCATCCTCAGCGAGGAGCTCGAGGAGGCGCTCGACAAGCTCAGCGAGCGCGAGGCGATGGTACTGAAGCTTCGCAAGGGCCTCGTCGATGGGCGCGAGCACACGTTGGAGGAGGTCGGCAGCCACTTCGGCGTCACCCGCGAGCGCATCCGGCAGATCGAGAACAAGGCGCTGCGCAAGCTGAAGTATCACGAGAGCCGCACGCGCAAGCTGCGCGACTTCCTCGACTGATGCGGGCGCGCCGGCTCGGCCGTGCCGTGATCGTGGTCGCGGCGTTGCTGGCCGGCGTCCTCATCGTCGGTGCGGTGGTCGCCTCCCCGCGGCCACCGCACCCGTACCTGGAGCTGCTCGGCCCTGGTCCCTTCGTTCACGCCCATCAGGGTGGCAACCACCTGTGGCCCGACAACACCATGCTGGCGTTCGAGCGCGCGCATGCGCTCGGCGTCGACGTCCTTGAGCTCGACGTGCACCTCTCGGCCGATGGCGAGGTGGTCGTGATCCACGACGCCACGGTCGATCGCACCAGCGATGGCAGCGGCGCCGTGGCGGACCTGACGCTGGACGAGTTGCGGGCGCTGGACTTCGGCTACCGCTGGCGTCCGCCGGGCGGCGACCCGGACGTCTTCCCCCACCGCGGGCAGGGCATCGTGGTCCCCACGCTGGGCGAGGTCTTCGAGGCCTTTCCCGGGCGCGCCATCAACGTCGAGCTCAAGGCCGACGACGACCGCCTGATCGACGCGACCTGTGAACGGATCCTCACGCATGGCAAGCGCGACGAGGTGCTCGTGGCGTCGTTCCACCAACGCGCGCTGGACGTGTTCCGCGACCGCTGCCCAGGCGTCGCGACGGCGGCCGGACCAGACGAGGTGCGCACCTTCGTGTTCATGAACATGGCCTTCCTCGGGCGCCTCTACACGCCACGGGCGGAGGCGTTCCAGGTGCCGAGGCGTCAGGCGGGCATCGAGATCGTGACGCAGCGCTTCGTGCGCGGCTTGCGTGAGCGCAACGTGATGCTCGACGTCTGGACGATCAACGACGAGGCGGAGATGCGGCGGCTGTTCGACCTGGGCGTGGACGCGATCATCACCGATCGCCCCGACCTGGCACTGCAGGTCCTGGGCCGCTGAGCGAACGTCGGTTGCACGCACCGTGCGGCGCCGCGCGGCACGCGGCGACCATCGTCAATCGTCGTCGGGATCGGAGCGACCGCTCGCGCGCTTCAGCAGCGCCTGGCGCCACGACGCCATGAGCGCAGGCGCCTCCGCGGCCGCCAGGAGGCCGTCCACATCGACGTCCGGACCGTACCGCAGGGAGTTGAGCAGGTGCACGCTGGCGGCGTGGCGGGGCCGCTCCAGCAACCGCGCCTCGTCGCCCTCGGCGACCACGCCCTCTTCCAACACGCGCAGGTACCAGCCGGTCCAGCCGGTGGCGCGCAGGTCGACCGTCAGGCGCCGTTCGCCCGTGAAGGCGGCGGGTTTGTAGCACGGCACGCGCGGCTGGCTGACCTGCACCGTGGCCGCGCCGAGCGCGTAGACGTCGCCGACGCAGGTGCGCTCCTCGTCCGTACCGCTGAGCAGCAGGTTCTCGCCGAACGCCGGGCGCGGCAGCTCGCTGCCGTAGCGCGTGCGCCAATCGTCGTACCGCAGCGCCGCGTAGACGCACGCGGCCTTGTCCGGACCGCCGTGGTGGACGGTGTCGCCCACGGCGTCGCCGGAGAAGCCGAGGGCTCCGAGGTGCAGCGGGCCGATGGCGCGGGCCTTGCCGATCGCGGAGGGTTCGAGGCTGCCCGCATGGCGGAGCGTGCCGACGCGACCACAGCGGAGCTCGACGACGCGAGCGTTGACGGTCATGCGGCAGGATACCGCCGCTCGGCCGCTCAGACCGCGGGGTTGGCCTCCGCCTCCGCGCGCTCCTCGCGTCGGCGCTTCAGCCAGTTGATGGTCAGGACCAGGAGCATCACGCCCATGCCCGCCGCCTCGACGGCGAACAGGGGGTAGAAGATCATCACCAGCCCGGCGCCGACGAGCAGCCGGTTGAACCAGTACATCGTCGTGAACATGAAACCTTCGAGCGCAGCTGCGAACGCGAAGAGCGACACGAGCGCGGCCACCACGGTCCACACGACGTACCAGGCCGGGCCCCCGACGACCATCTCCGGGTTGTAGACCAAGAAGAGCGGGATCAGGTACAGGCCCTTGGCGAACTTCCAGGCCTGGAAGCCGGTCTTCATCGGGTCGGCGTTGGCGATGCCCGCCCCGGCGAAGGCCGCGAGGGCCACCGGTGGGGTGACGTTCGAGTCTTGTGAGTACCAGAAGATCACCAGGTGGGCGATGATGAGCGGGATGCCGAACTCGCCGACCAGGGCGGGCGCGGCGAGCACGGCCAGCACGATGTAGCTGGCGGTCACCGGCAGGCCGAGACCGAGCACCAGGCTGGCGAGCGCGAGCAGCACCAGCGCCAGGAGCAGGTTGCCACCGGAGAACGCCATCATCAGGCCGGAGAACTTCAGCCCCAACCCGGTGAGACCGATGATGCCCACCACCACGCCGGCGATCGCGCAGGCGACGGTGACGGGGACGGCGTTGCGGGCGCCGGTCTCGAACGCGGCCACCGTGCGACGCACGCCCAGCAGGAGTGCGGCGGGCACCGGCGGGCGCACCTCGACGTCCTCGGGCGCGAGTCGCAGGACGAAGCGCCGCACGATCCAGCGCACGATCGACACCGCCAGGATCGTCACGATCGCCACGAAGCCGACGCGGTTGGGCGAGATGCCCTGGAGCAGGAACCAGATCAGCACCCCGAGCGGGACGAGGTAGTACCAGCCGTCCTTGAACACCTGCCCCACCTTGGGCAACTCGGACGCCTTCATGCCGCGCATGCCGCGCTTCGCCGCGATGATGTCGACGAACAGGAACACCGTGGCGAAGTACAAGAGCGCTGGCAGCAGCGACAGGCGCACGATGTCGGCGTAGGGGAGGCCGGTGTACTCGGCCATCAGGAACGCGCCGGCGCCCATGATCGGCGGCATGATCTGGCCGCCCGTGCTGGCTGCCGCCTCGACGCCGCCGGCCTCTTCGGGCTTGTAGCCGAGCTTCTTCATGAGCGGGATCGTGAACGCGCCAGAGGTGACGACGTTGGCGATCGCGCTGCCGGAGATCGAGCCCATGAACCCTGAGGCCACGACGGCGGCCTTCGCAGGCCCGCCGCGCTGCCGGCCCGCGGCCGCGTACGCGAGGTCGATGAAGAACTTGCCCGCGCCGGTGGTTTCGAGGAACGCGCCGAACAGCACGAACGTGAACACCACCGTGGCAGCCACGCCGAGCGGCAGGCCGAAGATCCCCTCCTGGCCGAGGTAGAGCGTGGCGACGATGCGATCGAGCGGATAGCCCCGGTGCGCCAGGATCCCCGGCATCATCTCGCCGAGCCAGGGCAGCGCGCCCCGCGGGCCGGCCATCGCGTAGACGATGAACACCCCACCGATCACGGTGATGGTGGTGCCGATCACGCGCCGCGAGGCCTCGAGCACCACCAGCGTCATCACGACCCCCGCCCGGATGTCCTCGGGGCGGAAGAAGCCGCTGCGGGCGATGATCGCGTCGAGGTTGTAGAGCAGGTACCAGCCGCTGTACACGGCACCGCCGATGAAGGCGGCGTCGATGAGCCAGCGCCACCAGTTGCGCTTGCGGCGGCCGATCGGGAACACCAGGAACGCGATCACCAGCACGACGCTCAGGTGGAAGCCGCGCTGCACGAACAAGTTCATCGGCCGGTAGCCGGCGGTGTAGAGCTGGAACGCGCCCAGCACGAGTGCCAGCAGCGTCACGACGACGGCGACCCAGGCGGCGATGGGAAGCGACGGACGCTCGACGTCGATGACGACGCCCTTCTCCGGGTCGATCATGGGACGCGTACCTCCAGGCGCAGCCGCTGGCCGGAATGCGTACTCGTGAGGTCGAACTCGCGGGCGCCGTGGACGAGCACGGTCGGTGCCCGCTCGCTGCCGACGCGGAGGACGTACGATCCACCTGCGATCGGCTCGTCGATCTCGGCGATCCAGTACCCGCCCTCGCCGTCGTCCCGGAGGTCACCACGGCCAGGGATGTGGCCGAGACCGGCGACGTCGAGCTGCGGGGTGAGCGTGTCCGTCAGGAGCATGCGCTCGTCCCTCCACGCGAAGATGTCTCGCACCACGATACCCGCTACGGAGTGGGTCCAGCGCACCTCCCAGGTCGGGTCGGTCCGGAGAGGCAGGCGCACCACCTCGATGCCGTCGTCCGTGCTGACGACCAGCTCGGGACCGGGCCGGAAGAGCGCCTCGTACGCCATGAGGGCCGCGCTGACCCCGAGCAGCACGAAGCCGGCGCCGGCCAGCACGAGCAGGGGCAGGCGCTGCCTGCGCCTGCCCCTGCCCTCACGAGGTGTGTTCAAGGGGAACGGTCAGTCGACCTTCAGGGCGTCGGGGATGGCGATCCCGACCTCTTCGAAGTAGCGCGCGGCGCCGGCGTGGAGCGGGATCGGCGACGCAGCGGCGAGCTCCGGGACGGTCTCGTTCGCCGACGGGTGGATCGCCCGGACGATACCGATGTTCTCGAAGAGCGCCTTCGTGAACTCATACGCGAGTTCCTCGGGCATCTCGCTCGCCACGATGATCAGGTTCGGCGTGCCGACGCTCGGCGTCGCTTCGATGCCGCGGTAGACGCCGGCGGCGAAGGTGTACTCGATGAACGTCGAGTCGGCGGCGATGACGTTCGCGGCCTCGGCCGACGTGATCGGCACGATCCTGATCTGGCGCGTCTCAGCCAGGCTCAAGACGCCGCCGGTGGGCACCCCGCCCGACCAGAAGCCGGCGTCGATGGCGCCGTCGCGCAGGGCGTCGGCGGTCTCGTTGACCGACAGGCGCTGCACGTCGATGTCGTCGTACGTGATGCCGTTGGCGTTCAGGATGGTCTCCGCGGAGACCTCGGTGCCCGAACCAGGGGCGCCCACCGACACGCGCTTGCCGACCAAGTCGGCCAGGCTCTCGATGCCCGAGCCCTCGACGGTCAGGATGTGCACCGCGTTCGTGTAGGCGATCGTGATGGCACGCAGGTTGGCGAGCTGCGGCAGGTCGCCGTCGGCGCCGAAGCGGCCGGTGCCCTCGTACGCCGCCAGGGCCGTGTCCGCGAGGACCAGGGCGATGTCGCTGTCGCCACGCGAGATGAACGCGACGTTCTCGACCGAGGCGTTGGTGACCTCGACCGAGCCGCTGTAGCCGTCGACGAACTGGTCGATGATCTGGGCGTAGCCGCCGCCGACCGGGTAGTAGACGCCGCCGGTGCCGCCGGTGGCGATCGACAGCGTCTGCTGGGCGAATGCCGCCCCGAAGCAGGCTGCCGCGACGAGCATGGCGATCCGTGCAAGATGCTGCATGGAGTCCCTCCTAATGGAACATTGAGACTTTGAGGGTAGCACGACGTCGCTCCACGGCCAGCGCTCGGATAACGAACGATGAACGCGGCGTGGGTCGGCACGGTCCGGCGGCGGGAGGGCGCGCCGAGGCGCGGTACACTGGTCGATCGTGCTCGAACCGTTGCGCGTCCTCGACCTCACCCGCGTCCTCGCCGGTCCCTACGCCACCCAGCTGCTGGCCGACCTGGGGGCCACCGTGTGGAAGGTCGAGCCGCCGCGCGGCGACGACACCCGCGGCTGGGGACCGCCGTTCGCCCACGACGCGCAGGGCGACCGGGCGGAGTCGGCGTACTTCCTGAGCACCAACCGGGGCAAGCGTTCGCTGGCGATCAATCTGAAAGACCCCCGTGGCGCCGCGCTCGTGCGTGAGCTCGCCGACCACGCCGACGTGCTGATCGAGAACTTCAAGACGGGCGACCTGGCCCGCTACGGGCTCGACCCGCGCGCCCTGCGCGAGCGCCGTCCGAGGCTCGTCACCTGCTCGATCACCGGCTTCGGCAGCAGCGGCCCCCGGGCGAGCGAGCCCGGTTACGACGTCGCGCTGCAGGCGCTGACCGGCGTGATGGCGATGACCGGCGAGCCGGGCGGCCCGCCCGCCAAGGTGGGCGTCGCCTGGATCGACGTCCTCACGGGGCTGCACGCCGCCGTCGGCATCCTCGCGGCGCTGCACGAGCGCGATCGCACGGGCGTGGGCGCGCACCTCGACATGGCGTTGTGGGACGTGACGCTCGCGAGCCTCGTGAACCAAACCCAGGCCACACTGCTCACCGGGCGCGCGCCGGAGCGGCTCGGCAGCGCCCATCCGACCATCGTCCCGTACCAGGCGTTCGAGGCTGCGGACGCGCCGTTCGTGGTGGCGTGCGGCAACGACCGCCAGTTCGAGCGGCTCGCGCACGCCATCGGACGCCCCGAGCTCGCGCTCGACGCGCGCTTCGCGTCGAACGCCGGGCGCGTCCAGGCACGCGAGGCGCTGGTGCCGCTGTTGGCGGAGTGCTTCGCCGCGCATCCTCGCGGGCACTGGATCGAGGTGCTGAGCGCGGTGGGCGTGCCGGCGACACCGGTGGCGACGCTGCGCGAGGCGCTCGACGACCCCCAGACCGCAGCCCGCGGACTCGTGCAGCACGTCGAGCACGCGCAGGCGGGCCGCTTGCCGCTGCTGGCCAGTCCGTTCGGCGAGCACGCCGTGGCCCCGTCGCCCCCGCCGGCCGTGGGCGAGCACACGCGTGCGGTGCTGCGCGAGGTGCTGGCGTTGGACGAGGCGTCGCTCGACGCGCTGCAGAGAGACGGCGTCATCGTGGAGCGCGCAGCCGCCGGGACGGATGCCGGCGAGGGTGGGCGTAGGGTGAGCGGATGAACGAGATCCTGGCGATGCTCGACCTGTCACGGTTCGATCTGACGCTGTTCGACGGCGTGTCGTGGTGGTCGGTCGGTCTCGCCGCCGCGCTGGTCGTCCGGGCGCTGGCCGTGCTCTCGCTCGGCGCCAACGGAGCCGCCTGGCGCGGGGTGCTCGCCGTCGTCATCGGCGCCCTCGCGGTGGCGCAGCTCGCGCTCGAGGGGCCGAGCGTCGCCCTGCTCCCGCTCCACGCCGCTGCCGTGCTGGTGGTCGCGCTCTTGCCATGGGAGCGGCCGCACCCCGAACCGCCGCGGCTGATCCTCGGCAGGAACCGCCACCGGCGCGCGCGACCGCCCCGATTGCGCGCGACCCTCGCACTGCTGCTCGTGCTCGCGGTCGTGGCCTGGACGTTCCTCGCGCCGGCCTGAACGCGGCGCCGTCGCGGCGTCGGAGTGACGACCAGGATCGCTAGCAGCCGCACCTCACGGCGGCGCCGGGCCGACGCTCGCCCGTGCCCAGCGCCTCACGCCCGCCGCGATCAGCCCCAACACGCCGAGCACCGCGACCAGCACGACCGACAGCGCGGCCGCTTGGTTGGTATTGCCGGCCTGCTCGAGGCCGAACACCAACCACCCCAGCGTCTCGGCGCGCGACCCGGCCAGCAGCGCCGAGATGGAGAGCTCCGAGAAGGCGTTGAGGAACACCAGCAGCGCCGCCACCAGCACGGTGGGCGCCATGATAGGCAGCAGCACGTGGCGCAGCACCTGCAGCGTGCTGGCGCCGTCGATGCGGCCGGCCTCCTCTAGGCTCGGATCGACCTGCCGCCAGGCGGCGCCGAGCGGTTGCAGCGCGAACGCCAGGTAGTGACCGACGTACGCGAGCAGGAGCAGCCAGACGGTGCCGTACAGGCGCAACCCCGGGATGGGCGGTTGCAGCCACGTGAGGACCAGCGCCAACGCGAAGACGATGCCGGGCAGCGCGTAGGGGAGATCGACCAACAGCTGGAGCGGGATGCCGCGTTGGCCGGAGCGGGTGAGCACGTAGCCGAGCGCCAGCGCCATCAGCGCCGCGATGACGGCTGCGCCGCCGGCGAGCAGCAGGCTGTGTTGCAACGCGCGCGGGAACGCGTCGAGCTCCATGAGCACGAAGGTGAAGTGGCGCAGGTCGAGGTTCTCGAGCCGTGGCGGCAAGCCGTACGCGCGCGTGAGCGCGGTCAGGAGCATCGACACGAACGGGCCCAGGGTCACGAAGCCGCCCAGGAGGGTCCAGGCGAGCGCGGCGGCGGGCCAGCGCCAGCGGCCGAGCGGGTACCGCAGCGGTGTGTCGAGCTGCGACTCCACGGCGTCGCTGCGGCGGTTGAGCCGCACCTGGAGCCACAACACGAACAGCGCCGGGATCGCCATCAGCAGCGCCAGCGCGGCGGCCTGCGCGAAGCCCCCCGCCGAGAAGCTGGTGATGCGCTGGTAAATCAGCGTCGGCAACGTGATGAAGCGCGCAGGGATCCCCAGCAGCGCCTGGATGCCGAAGTTGCCGAGCGCGGCCAGGAACGTGAGCACCAGCGAGGCCAGCAGGTATGGGCGCAGCAGCGGCGCCACCACGCGCAGGCCGAGCGTGAGCACGTTGGCGCCGTCGATGCGGGCGGCCTCCTCGACGCTGCGCGGCAGCCGCTGCAGGCCGGCGGTGAGCGTCAGGTACGCGACCGGGAGCGCGAAGACGGTCAGGAGCAAGACGATGCCCCACTCGCTGTAGAGCGTCCAGGGCGGGCGCGGCGCGCCGATGAGCGACTGCGCCGCACGGGTGACGGTGCCCGCTGGACCGAGCCAACCGAGCCAGGCGATGGTGAGGATCTGCGGCGGCACGATGAGCGGGATCAGCAAGAGGAGCCGCAGGCCGCGTCGCCCCGGGAGCGCCAGGCGCTCCAGCAGGAACACGCTCATGGCGCCCAAAGCGGTCGCGAGCAGGGCGGTGAGGGTCGAGACGCGCAGCGAGTGCACGCTGGCGCGGCGGGCCTGCGGGTTCTCGATCAGCCAGCGCAGGGCGTCGACGTCGATCGCGCGCTCCACGAGCCGCCACAGCGGCAACGCGTTGGTGAACAGGAGCACGGCCACGAGCCCTGCCAGCGCCAGGCCGGCAGGGCTCGCTACGCGCCGCGCAATGCGCGCGAACGACATCGTCTCAGACCGGTTCGATCACGCTCGGCGCCGTCGCCTCACTCGCCGAAGAGGGTCGCGAAGCGCTCCTTGTCGGCGTCGCGCGTCGCGGCGAGGTCGGCGGCGTCGGCCGAGAGCACCATCAGGTCGGCGAGGTCGGGGAAGCCCGCAGGCGCGGCGATGCCTGGGCGCAGCGGCATGTAGCCCATGTCCACCGCGACCTGCTGCCCCGCCTCCGAGAGGAGGTAATCGACGAAGGCGCGCGCCGCCTCGGGGTTGGCGTTGCCGGCCACGATGCCGACGGGCTCCGTGATCACGGGCACGCCCTCGTCCGGGTAGACCACGCCGACGGGTGAACCCTCGAGCGAGGCGCGGATCGGCAGGAAGTCGACCACGATGCCGTACGGCACCTCGCCGCCGGCGACGCTGCGCAACACGGCGCCGTTGCCCTGGAACAGCAGCACGTCGGCGCCGGCGAGTGCCTCGTACCAGGCCCAGCCGATGCGGTCGTCGCGGGTGTTGACGCCCAGGTTGTAGGCGGCCGCGCCGGAGTACGACGGGCTCGGCATCGCGATGCTCCCCGCAGGGAGCGCGGCCAGGTCGGCCCAGGTGGTCACCGGTTCGGTCACGAGCGCCGTGTTGTAGGCGATGACCGTGGCAAGGATCTTGGTGCCGGCGTAGGTGCCGTCGGGGTCGAGGTAGACGGCGTCGATGGCGGCCGCCTCTGGCGACACGTAAGCCTCGAGCAGGTCGCGCGCCTTGAGCAGCTCGAAGGTCGGCGCGTCGGCCACGAGCAGCACGTCGGCCTGCGGGCTGCCCGCCTCGACCTCGAGCAGGAAGCGGCTGATCACCTGCTCGGTGCCGGAGCGGAAGACCTCGACGCGCACGTCGGGGTGGAGGGCGTTGAAGCCCGCCACGGTCGCGGCGGCGTCGGCCTCGGGCTGCGAGGTGTAGAGGCGGAGGGTGCCGCTGGGCTGGGCCAGCGCCAGCCCCACGAGGGCCGTCAGGACGAGCGTGAGGAGCGTTCGCATGGTGCCTCCAGGGTACGTCATGTGCATGTCACGCGCTCAGCGGCCGGCGTGTACCAACCGTGCCGGCGTGCACCAGCGGCGCGATGGCACCCAGACTACCGGGCGCACTGTCAGCGGACGGTCAGGTCGCGCTCGGTTCTGGCGCCGTCGGCGGCGGTCGCGACCAGGAACGACCCCGCGCGGCCGCTGGCGCGCTCGTAGCCCGCGGCGGCGGCCGCCACGAAGGCATCGCTCGCTTCGGCCTCGACGAGCGCCACGGCGCAGCCGCCGAAGCCGGCGCCGGTCATGCGCGCACCCAGGCAGCCCGGAGCGGCGCGCGCCGCGGCCACGGCCTGGTCCAGGGCCTCGCTCGAGACCTCGAAGTCGTCCTGCAGGCTGGTGTGGCTGGCGTCCATCAGGCGGCCGAACGCGGCCGCGTCGCCCGCCTCGGCCGCGTGCACGGCCTCGAGCACGCGCGCGTTCTCGCTGATCACGTGGCGCGCGCGGCGGAACGCGACGTCGTCGAGCGTGGCTCGGATCGCCTCGAGCGCTGCCATGTCCGCGTCGCGCAGGGTCGGCACGCCGAGTGCCGCGGCTGCCGCCTCGCACTGCGCGCGCCGCTCGTTGTAGGCGCTGCCCACCAGACCGCGACGCGTCATGGTGTCGAGCACCACGACGGCCGTGCCCTGCGGCAGCGGCACGGGGCGCGTGCGCAGGTCGCGGCAGTCGATCAGGAGCGCGTGCCCCGCCACGCCGGCGGCCCCGATCAGCTGGTCCATGATGCCGCTCGCCACCCCCACCCAGTGGTTCTCGGCCCGCTGCATGCGGCGCGCCACGTCGACCTCGTCCCACGGGAAGCCCGAGGCCTCGCGGAAGGCCGCGGCGACAGCCAGCTCGACCGCGGCCGAGGACGACAGGCCCGCCCCGCGCGGCACGTCGGAGGCGAGCACGCCGTCGAAGCCACGCAGCGTATGCCCGTCGCCCTCTTGCAGCGCCCAGGCGACGGCGCGCGGGTACTCCAGCCAGCCGCCACGCTCGGCGTCGGCATCGCCGCGCGCGTCGCGTCGCGCGGTACTAGCGACCCGGAACGTGCCGCGCTGGTCGAGATCGTGTGCCAGCAACCGCACCACGTCGTCCTCGCGCGGCGCGAGCGCGATCCACGCCGCGCGGTCGAGCGCCATCGGCAGGACGAAGCCGTCGTTGTAGTCGGTGTGCTCGCCGATCAGGTTCACGCGCCCCGGGGCGCGCACCAGCGCCTCGGCGGGCCGACCGTACTCCGCCGCGAACGCCCGCAGCACGCGCTCGCGCGGGTGCGCCGGCGCGCTCACGGACGCTCTTCCAGGTAGTGGTGCTCGCTGAGGTCGCGCAGGCGGGCCGCGGCTTGCTCGGGCGTGAGGTCGCGTTGCGCCTCGGCCAGCAGCTCGAAGCCGACCATGAACTTGCGCACCGTGGCGGAGCGCAGCAGCGGCGGCAGCACGTGCGCGTGCAGCTGCCAGGC
>SL_3KL_010_SEDDRAFT_10005374_pt1 | contig 11493 bp, 10 predicted proteins | sample SodLakKL_010_SED_2_FD_10381 | JGI IMG/M metagenome (IMG submission 10381)
GAGGAGATGGGGATGGACGGACTGCTGCATAAGTCGTTTTCGTTTATTTACAGGGCAGAGTTTGATAACGGACTTACTGAACATGAATTCGACCATGTTTTCATTGGTATCAGTGATGAGGAACCGCTACCGGACCGGGATGAGGTAGATGGGTTCATCTATGCAGACCTGGATGAGCTTGACGAAGATATGAAAGCCAACCCCGGTAAATACACCGTATGGTTTCTGATTGCATATCCAAAGGTAAAAGAAAGACTGAGAGAGCTGGTAGGCAAATAACAACAATTATGTACACATATCTGCTGATCAATATTTTTGCAATCCTTATTCCTTTAATTATAAGCTTTGACAAACGGAATTATTTCTTTGCAAGGTGGAAATATATGTTTCCTGCGATCGCCATTACCGGGCTGTTATTTATTTTGTGGGATATGCTTTACACAAACATGGGTATCTGGGGGTTTAATCCAAAATATCTTACCGGCGTATATATTGCAAATCTTCCGCTGGAAGAGGTATTGTTTTTTATTACAATTCCGTTTGCATGTGTGTTTACATATGACACCCTGAAGTATCTTGTGAAACGGGACCTTCTGGAGAAATACTCCCGGGGAATATCTTTTCTGCTTGCAGCGGGTCTTCTCGTTATTGGGGTTTTCAATTTTACAAAGCTGTATACTTCGGTAACCTTTATACTTACTGCTCTATTTATATTATACCATGAACTTGTGCTCAGATCTCCCTACATGGGAAGATTTTATCTGTCTTATGCCATATTGCTCTTACCGTTCTTTGTCATCAACGGGATACTGACCGGCTCTTTTATCGAAGAGCAGGTGGTGTGGTACGATGACAACCATAACCTTTCTGTCAGGATATTCACCATCCCGGTTGAAGATATAATTTACGGGTTTTTTCTTATCCTTATGAATGTTACTTTTTTTGAATATTTCCGGGGGAAGGCTGAGCCTGAAAGACCAATCAGTCAAGAATTTCGATCATAAGGATATCTTTTGTGCGTTCGGTGATTCTGAACCTGTCATCCAGGCGGCTGCCTGCAATCCATACTATGCGTGAACCGGACGCAAGTATCCAGGTCCTCTCTTTTCGGGCCAATGAAAACTTGTTATCAATAAAATAATCACTCAGTTTCTTAAGCCCCCCCATACCAAGGGGCTGAAAATAGTCTCCCTTCTGCCATTTCCTGAGCAGAAGTGGAAAATGGAGCATGCCTGCATCAATACAGGCTGTATTTCTGTCGGCCGGTATTTTAAAATCAGGTTGATGCCTGTGTTTCGAAATTCTTATATTGAGCGGCTCACTGAGTGTTGTTGTATCTTCATCAATATAATACCGGGTGAGTTTGGATTCGGGAAGAACTGTTATTATAAGGTGTTTTCTGTCTCTTATCAGCCGGTGTGTTTGCGAGTAGAACTGTTTTCCTGAAGTTCCCCACTGCATCGCTCCCAGGATATCTTCAGTGACCTCTCTGGAGAAATTCCATCTTTTGAGGAACCCATACAGATATGCGGGCAGAGGATCAAGCCCGGACAGCGAATCAATACTGACAATATAGTCATTGTCTTTATTCTCAAACAGAAGAGAAAACTTATTTTCAATAGTTTCTGATAATATAGTATCAGCTTCTTTGAGCCGGCCGGCAGTATCGTATATGTTGCCGGTGAAATCAGGAGATATTTTTTCAAATTCCGGAATAATTATATGCCTGATATAGTTTCGCAAATACTTTGTTTCAGAGTTGCTTGTGTCTTCCCTGTGGAGGATTTTATGATGTAACGCATATTCCGATATGGATTTTCTGTCTGCAAAAAGAAGGGGCCTTACAATCCTGCCTGTTTTGGGTTTGATTCCTGTCAGCCCCCTGAGACCTGTCCCCCTCACCATATTAATTAAAAAGGTTTCGGCAACATCATTCTTGTTATGTGCAATTGCAACGCACCTGCAGTCCAGGTCACCTAGGAGTCTTAAGAACCAGTCATACCTTAGCTCTCTTGCTGCCATCTGAAGTGATATTCCCTTTTCCGCTGCATATTCTTTTGTGTTAAAAGTGTTGGAAATAAACCGTATGTTATGCCGGCGGCATTCGCCTTCAACAAAGATCTGATCATCATCTGATTCTGTTCCCCTGAGTTTGAAATTGCAATGCGCTGCGTAAACATCAAATCCTGCACTGGTCATGAGATGCAGCATGACGATCGAATCAATCCCCCCGCTGATCCCAAGCAGGATCCTGTCATCATGGGTGAAAAGAGCATTGGTTTCTATAAAATCCTGAAACAACTCATCCATTGGCCGGCATGTTTGAAATGCAAGATAAAAAATACTGAAATTAAATACACACGGGGTTGGACTGATTTATGGGCTGCAGTGGTGCTCACTTCCCAGATCGGCCAACAGGGCATTGCCAAAGTTCCTGAAAACTTCATTTTTACCGGTTACAAGTTTTAAAGCAAATCCGCGGAGGCTCCCTTCTGTTGTCCCGTGGTAATCCATATAGCATCTGATGATCTCTTTTTGCTGCACCGCATTTTGCTGTTGCATAGTCTCATAGAATTCGCGTGTATAATTGTATCTCTTTTCATGCTTTGCAACAAGATCAACCGGTATCCACTTCTGGTGTGCAAACCTTCTGAACCTTAATTTCAGGTTTTTCAGTACCCTTTCGGGAAGCCCGGCAAATGAGATGCCACGCAGGAGATATATTTCAGCATAACGAAGAATGCCGGCAGGTCCGTAGGCATCAAGATCATCACACAGGGAGACTATTATTGGTATACCGGGCACCGGGTCGTTGTCACCCGGATCAGGGATCTCTTTTTTATCATGCTGCTCGACGGCTGAAATGGCCGTTGCACTATCTGCCGGGAAAGCAGACTGGTTATGGTCCAGGAACCTTTTGAGTATTCCGGCGCTTTCTGAACCGTGATCTTCACTCAATGTAACGGTCAGACCGGTATCGTGAAAGAATACCGCAAGCATCAGCTGCTCGATGTCATTTATGGAAAATTCCCTGAGTTCCTGGGGCAGCAGGGTAATCATTTCCCTGGTGTAGTGCCATACCCTCAGGTGATGATCGTGGTCATGGGAAGGCAGTTTATGCCCTTCAAACAGATTCCTGCAGTAGCTGTAGAGAGTTGTAAGATGCAGCTCCTCTGTACTTTTTATGAATGTTGTCCTGTTATCCATATTTAACAAAAATGGCAGAAAAGCGTACTTCCCTGCCATAATCACTTAACATTTGATGCTTATCAGTTGACACCCTCTTTTGCAAGTATATCTTTTGCCATATCAAGTATAGTGGTGTCATCCAATACAACTATTCCTCCGTTGGGTCCTTTTTCAAGATGTATGCCGACAGTTTCTCCCTCATCGTAATTTGCTCCTCCAAAGTAATTCCTGACGGTTTCAACGCTCAGGTTAAGCTCATCTGCTATTTTTCTCATGCTACCGTCCGGCAAACTGTCCTTTATCCTTCGTAGTTCATTGAATGTTATTGTCATATCATGTTTTTATGTTGGTTAGTGATGTTAAAATCCTGTCTTAAAAATAATGAATTTAGCCGGGATAAAATAATGTTTTCAATAAAAAGAATCACCGGGTTATGAATCTTTCACCACATAGATCTGCCCGGTTTCAAATTTAACTACTTTCACCTTTTCTCCTTTGTCTATGAAACCAACGAGTGATTTTGCATCATATTGTTCAAACTCGACCTCAACCCTGCCTGAAGGTCTGAGGGAAGTTGACGCGGTTCCCTGTTTGCCCACAAGTTCACGGTTTTTATTGTCAACGCCTATATATCCCTGCTCTTTGTCCTGAATTGAACTCAGCACAAGATGAGAGAATACGGTCGTGTCAAGAAGTCTGCGGCTGACAGAAATTGATGTGACAAGTGCAACAAATGAACTGAATATAACAAGCAGCAGGGACCGGATAAAAGGCCTGAGACCTGCTCCTTCGAACTCCCAGACGATATTGTCGATCATAGCAAGGGTGAGCCCGGTTACCATCAGCACCAGGCCTGCTATACCTGCCACCCCGAAACCGGGTATGGCAAAAATCTCAATTGCAAGCAGGATAATTCCTATTATGAAAAGGGCTATTTCCCAGTTTTGTGCTATACCTTCCAGATACAGCGGGGCAAAGTAAAGGATGGCTGCCAGGAACGCCATTCCGAGGGGGAACCCGATGCCCGGTGTCTGCAGCTCAAAATAGAGTCCCCCGATAATTATCATAATAAGTATGCTTTGAAAGACAGGGTGGATAAGGAAACCGATAATGGATTCCATTGTTGTCAGTTCATATTCAATGAGCTCATAATTTTCAATACCTGCTTTTTGGAGGACTTCACTTATGGTGGAGGCAATCCCTTCACAATAACCTGCCTCAACAGCTTCTTCGGCAGTGAGAGTAAGTACCTTGCCTGTGTCGATAATGTTTGGTATGTAGACAGAAGGGTCAACCATAGCTTCGGCAATTACCGGATCCCGGTACCACCTGATTATGGTGTCGGTCTCAGTTATCAAAGTGTCCCTTCCGTGCGATTCGGCTGTGGCGCGCATTGCAGAACGCATAAAAGACTGAAACTTGTCGGGTACCTCCGAACCGGTGGCATCAACGACCGTTGCTGCCCCTATACTCGATCCGGGTCGCATATATATCTCCTGAGCGGCTATAGCTATGAGTGCGCCGGCTGATATGGCGTTGTTATCAATGAAGACAATTACCGGAATATCGGTGTTCAGTATTTTGGTTCTTATTGAATCGGCAGCCTGTACCAGGCCTCCGTATGTGTTCATATGGATCAGGATATAGTCGGCCTGAAGCTCTTCAGCCTCGCTGAATGCTTGCTGCGTCTGCCTCCATAATCCAGGCATGACCTCTGTTCTCATATCTAACTTGTATACAAGCTTTCTCTCTTCAGTCTCAGTACCTGAAGATGTTGCAGATTGAGCTGTAAGCAGAAGGATGGTGAAGTATTTCAGCACTTTGCAGGATATGGTCATTTCTTTGTGTTTGAAATTATCTGGTCTCGCTTGATATATATCAATACAAAAATACTACAAATTACCGATCAAATCATATTACGGCCTGAACTCAGTATAAGTCTTTATTTTTTTTAACTTTGCCCGGAACAATATAATACAGTAGCTTATGGATATCGGAAGACTCTCTGCATTATCACCCGTTGATGGAAGATATCGTCAGCAGGCTGATGAGCTTGCTGTTTTTTTTTCTGAATATGCCCTGATCAGATACCGTATTTATGTTGAAGTGGAGTATTTTATTGCACTTACCGAAATTCCTCTGCCTCAGCTTAAAGATATAAAGACAGAAGATAAGGAGAACATACGAAAGATATATGATGAATTCAGGCTTGAGGATGCCCTGAGGGTGAAGGAGGTAGAAAAGGTGACCAATCATGACATCAAGGCGGTGGAGTATTATATCAAAGATGCTTTCAGGGAGTGCGGACTTGACCGGTATGTTGAGTTTGTGCACTTCGGTCTTACCAGCCAGGATATCAACAATACTGCAATACCCCTGTCGGTCAGAGATGCATTGCGTGAGGTTTATTATCCTGTTATAGAGATTTTTATTGATAAACTGAAGCAGATGGAGACCGAATGGTCTGATGTGCCCATGCTTGCCCGGACGCACGGTCAGCCTGCATCGCCCACCAGACTTGGTAAGGAGATAAGGGTTTTCAATGAACGGATTGTTAAACAGACCGTATTGCTGAGGGCAATTCCATGTTCTGCAAAGTTTGGGGGAGCGACCGGGAATTTTAATGCTCATTATGCTGCATATCCCAGGATGGACTGGACCGGATTTGCGAACCGGTTTGTAAATGAGAGGCTGGGGCTGGACCGTTCGCAGGTTACTACCCAGATCGAGCATTATGATAATCTTGCCGCCATTTTTGATAACCTGAAACGCATTAACACTATACTGATCGATCTGTGCAGGGACTTCTGGAGTTACATATCGATGGATTATTTCAGGCAGGATATCCGGGAAGAAGAGGTTGGTTCATCAGCTATGCCCCACAAGGTTAATCCGATTGATTTTGAAAATGCCGAAGGTAATCTGGGTATTGCCAATGCGGTTTTTGAACATCTTTCTGTCAAGCTGCCTGTTTCACGGCTGCAGAGGGATCTGACCGATTCAACCGTATTGCGAAATATCGGAGTGCCGGTGGCACATACGGTGATTGCGATAAAAGCGATACTGCGCGGGCTTAATAAATTGTCCCTGAACAGGGTTGCGATTGATGCTGACCTTCAGAACAACTGGATGGTAATAGCAGAAGGCGTGCAGACAATACTCCGCCGGGAGGGTTACCCCGAACCTTATGAGGCACTGAAAAGACTTACCAGACAGGATACGAAGATCACAGAGGTAGATTTTGCCCGGTTTGTCAATTCACTTGATATTGATGACAGGATAAAGGGAGAACTTAAAATGCTAACACCGTTCAATTATACGGGAATTAAGCCTTAACAGGTAGCCGAACAGATTTATATGAAGAATATTGGCAAGATACTGCGTTTTCTGATCCCCTACTGGAAAAAAGGGTCCCTGAATATAACCCTGAACCTTTTTTCGGCACTTTTTGCACTCTTTTCAGTAACAATTGCAATCCCGTTTCTGGGCATATTGTTCCAGAATGAACCTGCCATAATAAGTGTAGGAGAATTTGATTACACCCTTGAATCAGCCAGGCAACATTTCAACTACTTTATCAGCAACATGATAGCGGACCAGGGACCGGTGCGTGCGCTTATGTTTCTCAGTTTGTTGATAATTATTATGTCATTTGGCAAAAACCTCTTCCATTATCTTGCTATGTACTATCTGGCGCCTATAAGGAACGGGGTGGTAAAAGATATCAGGAATCAGATATATGACAAGGTTCTGGTACTTCCTCTGTCATATTTTTCCGAAACCAGGAAAGGAGATGTCATTGCAAGGATGACAGGTGATGTCCAGGAGATTGAAACCTCAATAGTCAGCTCGCTGGAAATGCTTTTCAGAGACCCGTTTCAGATAATCATATATCTGAGTGCTTTATTCTATATGAGTACATCGCTAACCCTTTTTGTCCTGATTCTTCTTCCGGTCAGCGGGTTCATAATCGGAAGGCTTGGCAGGACACTCAAGCAGACATCACTCAAGGGGCAAAAAAAGATGGGAGTTCTGCTCTCAATGATTGAAGAGACCCTTGGAGGCCTCCGGATAATAAAGGCCTTCAATGCAGAGAATAAAATGCGTGACCGGTTCAGGGGCACGAATATGCTTTATACCAGGATAATGGTCAAAATGCAGAGGAGGCGCTCCCTTGCCAGTCCGGTCAGCGAATTCCTCGGTACAATCGTTATGATAACCATTATGGTATTCGGTGCCACACTTGTGCTTGCTGAAGCGAGCGATCTGAATTCGCAGGAATTCATTGGGTACCTGATGCTGTTTTACCTTATCATTGCACCTTCAAAATCATTCTCCACTGCCATGTATAATGTGCAGAAGGGGCTTGCATCTGTTGAAAGGGTCCAGGATGTGCTTGAAGCCAGTAACAATATAAAAGAAAAACCAGGTGCAATCACGATTAAGGAGTTTAGAGGCTCAATCGAATACAGGAATGTGTATTTCAGCTATGATCATCACGATGTTCTGCGGGATATAAATCTGGTAATTGAAAAAGGGAGAACTGTCGCACTCGTTGGTCATTCAGGTTCAGGCAAGTCGACAATGGCTGACCTGCTGCCAAGGTTTTACGATGTCAGGCAGGGTGATATCCTGATTGACGGCAAATCGATCAGGGATTACCGGATCCATGATCTGCGGGGACTAATGGGAAATGTCAACCAGGACCCAATTCTCTTCAATGATTCATTTTTTAATAACATTGCCTTCGGTGTTGACCATGCAACAGAGCAGGATGTTGTTAATGCCGCCAAAGTTGCCAATGCCCATGATTTTATTGTGGCTGCAAAACATGGATATTATACAAAGATCGGCGACAGGGGGAGTAAGCTTTCCGGCGGACAAAGGCAGCGTATCAGCATAGCAAGGGCGGTTCTGAAAAATCCGCCCATAATGATACTTGATGAAGCCACTTCTGCTCTTGACACCGAGTCAGAAAGGCTTGTGCAGGATGCACTATTCAGGTTGATGAAAAACCGGACCTCGCTGGTTATTGCCCACCGGTTGTCGACGATCCAGTTTGCTGATGAGATTTGTGTGCTTCATGAGGGACAAATTATTGAAAGGGGGAAACACGGTCATTTGCTTGCTCTCAACGGATACTACCGCAAGCTGCATGATATGCAGTATTTTACCTAAAAAGCATTTAAAGTTTAAGCGCCTGACGGCACTTATTTTCGGTTCCAGTCCTTGCAAAAGCAAGCTTTTGCAGGCCTGTCTCCAAAAAATTAAACCCGCTTTTCGCGGGTTTAACCTTTAAATGCTTTTGCGGAGAGAGAGGGATTGCTCATTCTTCGCGATCCCACAGTGGAGTTGCTAAAAAGCATTTAAAGTTTAAGCGCCTGACGGCACTTATTTTCGGTTCCAGTCCTTGCAAAAGCAAGCTTTTGCAGGCCTGTCTCCAAAAAATTAAACCCGCTTTTCGCGGGTTTAACCTTTAAATGCTTTTGCGGAGAGAGAGGGATTCGAACCCCCGGTTCCGCGATAGCAGAACAACGGTTTTCGAGACCGCCCCGTTCGACCACTCCGGCATCTCTCCCAAAAACAAAGCAGAAGATTTTCAATCTTCTGCATACTGGCGGAGAAAGAGGGATTCGAACCCCCGGTTCCGCGGTAACGGAACAACGGTTTTCAAGACCGCCGCATTCGACCACTCTGCCATTTCTCCGCTACAAAATTACAATTTTTTTTGATTTCACCCCTGCAGGGGCTTTATTTTGTTATAAAGCCATAAACATAGTACCTTAAATATTATATCCACGGCTGCTACCTTACAATACTGTTTAAACCGGTATTTTATCCACTTTATTAACAAAAACCACTATTTTATCAATATTTCGTGAATTTTTACCGGTTGAAATTTGACATGCTCGATAAATGCAATATATTTGTCTAAAAAGAACCTTTTTCCACAAAGTATTATTAACCCTAAAATCTAATTATTATGAACAAGGCACAACTAATTGATGCAATTGCAGCTGGTGCAGGGCTGACAAAAGCTGATGCAAAAAAGGCCCTGGACGCTTTTGTTCAGGCAACTACAGATGCTCTTAAGAAAGGCGACCGTGTGGCTTTGGTAGGCTTCGGCTCATTCTCAGTTTCAAAGAGGAATGCCAGGACTGGCCGTAATCCTCAGACCGGGAAACCAATAACAATTGGAGCAAAGAAAGTTGTTAAATTTAAGGCTGGAAGTGAACTAAATGACACTGTTCAGTAAGTAATCAGTATACCAGATTTTTAAGGGGGCTTATTAGGCTCCCTTTTTTTATGCTAGTTTTGCATGTTGAACTCCCGGTATTTACCGTTCACATATGGATTTTTAATTGTAATTGTCATGTCTCAGGAGTTGATTGAGTATTTATCAGATTTTGTCAGCACACAAAGACTTGAAGCTTTCGAAAGGGTTCTGGAATACAGGACCCGCTACTTAACCGTCGTCTGCGAAAACATATACCAGGGGCATAATGCAAGTGCGGTACTTCGCACTTGTGACTGCTTCGGTATTCAGGATGTACATATTATTGATTCCGGGAATAGTTTTGAAATTAACCCGGAAGTGGCATTGGGCGCTTCTAAATGGCTGAGTCTGCACAGGTATGATGAACCCGAAGGTGATCTGAATAACGTATTCAATTCACTTCGCAACAGGGGGTACCGGATCGTAGCTGCCAGTCCGCATCAGAAAGGTGTAAGCCTCGAAAATTTTGATCCTGGAAAAGGACCTGCAGCACTTGTGCTGGGCACTGAAAAAAATGGGCTTTCGCCCGCAGCGATGGCTTGTTCGGATGAATTTATTAAAATTGACATGTATGGGTTTACCGGAAGTTTCAATGTTTCTGTATCAGCGGGTATAATTCTTTACAATTTGAGAAGCCGGTTGAATAGCAGTGACATTTCCTGGCAGCTTGACGAGTGTTCCGCTGAGGAGATTAAGCTGGAATGGCTTCGTCAGTCAATAAAAGGGTCAGACCTGATAGAAAGGGATTTTCTGGCTAAGCAGAAGCATTCCGGAAGATAGATTAATTTTGCTGGTTTTTGATTTTTATCAAAAAAAATCATATTTTTATCATTTAATTTTGATCGTTCATCCATGTTCCTGCATTTTTTTCGATGGAACTTGTAGTAGTTCATTGAAAGCATCCTTTTTTATGATCAGGAGTAAGAGATGCTGTTAATTTGCGGCAGATTGTTGTTTTGCCAGGATTTTTTCTAACATTGTTTGAGTTTGATGAACAGTATTGTAATAGACGATGATAAACTCTCAAGAAAGGTTATTGAGGAGTTTATAAAGAAGACCGACTTCCTGAATCATGTAGCTTCATTTGAAAATGCTGTGAATGCAATCCCCCTTTTCAGATCGGGGAACGAGATACATCTTATCTTTCTTGATATTGAGATGCCCGAAATGACAGGGATAGAATTTATCAAAACGCTGAAAAACCCACCCCAGATAGTTATTATCTCCTCAAAGGAAGACTATGCCCTGGAGGCGTTTGAATATGACGTTACTGATTATCTTCTCAAACCTGTAACATACAGCAGGTTCTTCAAGGCAGTGGATAAAGCTTACAGTCACTATATGAAAGTATCTTCCGTTCCTGAAGGCCGGAATGAGATATTTATAAAAAAGAACTCTTCGCTTATCAGGCTTAAATACGAAGACATTCTTTGGGTTGAGGCCCTGGAAAATTACGTCATTGTTAATACTTTCGATGATAAATTTACTATCCATTTCACTATGAAATCGATAGAGCAAAAGTTACCTGCAAACCGTTTTTCCCGCGTTCACAGATCCTATATTGTAAATACCAGCAGGATTAACCTGATAGAGGATAATTCAATTATAATTCCTGTTGAAGGAGGGAAGAAATCCATTCCGATAGGCAAGTCATACAAGGAGAAACTCATGAAAGACCTTAACCTTATGATTAAATAAGTTTACCCTTAAGTATGGCTACCGCCCGTCAATTATTCCTGGATTATCTTGCTCCTACCTCCAGTTCATCCCTTAAACTCGAAATTGAAAAAGCAGAAGGCTGCTGGTTGATCTCTCCTGAAGGGAGAAAGTATCTTGATCTTATATCCGGCATATCTGTCAGCAATATAGGGCATAACAATCATCAGGTTGTAAAAGCGGTTCGTGATCAGGCAGGGCGGCACATGCACCTTATGGTTTACGGAGAGTTTATTCAGCAACCCCAGGTAATTCTGGCTGAATTACTCTGCAGCCTGCTCCCCGGTCACCTTAATTCAGTATTCTACACC
>SL_3KL_010_SEDDRAFT_10005377_pt1 | contig 11489 bp, 8 predicted proteins | sample SodLakKL_010_SED_2_FD_10381 | JGI IMG/M metagenome (IMG submission 10381)
GGGGCCCCACCCCCGCCCCTGATCCCAAGGGAGCCTGATCCGAAGGGAGAAGGGGGTTGCGGCCCTGGATCTTCGTTGGAGCCCCTCACCGATGGTCCCTGTACTTCTTCAACAGCCTTCTGGAGGAGGGACTCTAGAGGATGGTCTTTCCCAGGGCGCTGGCGATGAGTTCCACGCCGAACTGGGCCGTCCGGTTTCCCTGGTCCAGGACCGGGTTAAGTTCCACTAGTTCAAAACTGAGGAGTTTCCCGGAGCGGGAGAGCTTCTCACAGATGAGGTGCGCCTCCCGGTAGGTGATCCCTCCGGCCACCGGCGTTCCCACCCCCGGCGCCACCATGGGGTCGGTGCTGTCCAGGTCAAAGGAGACGTGGAATCCTGCGGTGCCCCGGGTGGCCCGCTCCATGGCCTCGTCCAGGCAGGCCGGGAGCCCACGGTCATCCACCTCGGACATGGTAAAGACCCGGATGCCCGAAGCCCGCACCAACTCCTTCTCGGCCGGGTCGATCTCCCGCGCTCCGATGACCGAGACATGGGCCGGGTCGACGGCGGGAATGGCGTCGGCCAGCCCCGTCAGCGCGGGGGCGCCGCGACCGGTGAGGACCGCCAGGCTCATCCCGTGGATGTTTCCGCTGGGCGTGGTCTCGGGCGCGTTCATGTCGGTGTGGGCATCGACCCAGATCACCCCGATCTTCTCCCCCCGGGCCCGGTGGTGATCCGCCACCGCAGCCACGGAGCCGATGGAGAGGGAATGGTCTCCCCCCAGGATGAGCGGAAAGCAGCCGTCCGCCATAGCCTCCATGAGAAGTCGCCGGGTGGTGCCGCAGACCTCGGCGATCTCGTCGAGGTAGCGGGCGTCCGACCCTCCAGGGGTCACTGTTTCCGGGCCCGGAGCATTCACCGTCCCGAGTTCCCGCACCCGGACTCCCAGATGGTCGAGGGCGCCACCCAGGCCCGCGATCCGGAGTGCCGAAGGCCCCATGTCGACACCGCGTCGGCCGGCGCCAAGGTCGATGCTCACCGAAAGAAGAGCGATCTCCCGGTCTGAGGGTCCAGTCATGTTTCCTCCGGAATCGGGGGCTGAGGGGTGCGGCCCCCCGGGCCCATTCTGGGACAGTCCGGAGCACCGGCGGGGGAGTCTAATGGCGGTCGTCTCCCGGTGTCCAGTGTTGGCCCGGGGTCAGGGGGCCGGGCCCGGGTCGTGGTGGAGCGGATGGCGGAGCCCCCCGGCGGAGCACGCCTTCACCGGATCCGTGCTGATTGACCCATATCACCATATTTTCTTACCTTGGAGGTTCACCAAACCCGTTCTGTCACGTTCTCTTCCCCACTGAGGACCACCTCGGATGGAAGGAGTGTCCATGCGTACAGCGTCGCGTCCGTCGCCCCTTTGCGGCTTCACATTTGTGCTCCTGCTTCTGGTGGTCGGACTGAGTCCCGAGAAGCTCAGTGGTCAGGGGGTCCCCCAACTCAGCGAAGCCACCCTGACGACCTACGCGGCGGCCCATGCCGAGATCTTGGACATCCGGGACCAGATCCATCTGGAGTTGGCCCGAGCCGCGAACAAGCTCGAGGAAGCCCAGGTGGATCTCCGGCACGAGATGCGTCAGCGGGTCCTGGCGGTTTTTGAGGCCCACGGTCTCGCTGAGCCGGAATACGATGCCATCACCTTTGTCCTGAGCGTGGATGCGGATCAGCAGCAGCGATTCCGGGAGATCCAGGCCAGGCTCGCCGAGCCGGAACGACCGGATGACCGGACGCCCTGACCGCCACCCAGGTTCAGGGGGGGAAGGACCTGAGGGAGCGGTTGGTCGAGGGTAGGGAGCCTTACCGGATCTCACGCCGTTCGAGGCGAGGACATCCGGGCCGGTTAGATTCAGGAACCCGCGACGGTATGATCAACGCTCGTGCCGGATCCGGTGTCATTCGGGGGTGCAGCAGGGCGATGAGGGCAGTGACGGGCCCGGTCCGACTGACGGTCGGGTGTGGATGGCCCCGGAGTTCGTCGCCCGAGGGGGGCGGACGGGTCGCGGCAAGTCATGGGGTCAGATCGAAGAAGCATAGAGCAGACAAGAATCCCAGAGCTTATGAGGAGTGGGTATGACGGGAGGTGGAGCTTGAGCTCGAACCGAGGAGTCGCCACGGCGGCAGCCATGGTCGGATTGGCCTTCATTGCAGCCTTCGCCGGTGAGGTCCTGGAACCGACCTCGTCAGAGGTAGCGTTGGAGGTGCAACCCGCACTCCTTGCCGGGACGTACGTCGATGCGCGGGGGAGCGATGCGGCCATGACGCGCCTCACCTCCGAAGGGATCCCGGAGTTTACTCCCGCTGAGCTCACTGGGATGGTCCGTCAGTACTGCGTCGTCTGCCACAACGACCAGCTCGAGACCGGAAACATCTCGCTTCAGCACTTCGATGTGGCCGCCGCCCCCGACATGGCAGAGGAGGCGGAGAAGATGATCGTCAAACTCCGGGCGGACATGATGCCGCCTCCAGGGATGCCCCGGCCCGCAGGTGATAGCCTGGTGACCTTGGTCCAGACCCTTGAGCAGATCATCGATGAGGCCGCCGCCGCTGATCCCGACCCCGGGACTCGCACCTTCCAGCGGATGAACCAGCGGGAATATGAGCGGGCCATCCGGGACCTGGTGGGACTCGAGATCTACGCCGGCACCTGGCTTCCCTCGGACCAGATCAGCGCCAACTTCGACAACATCGCCGACGTCCAGGGTCTCTCACCCACCCTCATGGACGGCTACCTGAACGCCGCCAGCGAGATCGCCCGGATGGCGCTGGGTCAGGCCGACGTCCAGCCGGCGGACCGGACCTACGCCAACTCCCGCTACATCTCCCAGCACGCGTGGGATCGGGTGGAAGGAGCTCCCTACGGCACCCGGGGCGGGATCTCCGTCCTGCATCACTTCCCGGCCGATGGGTACTACTCCTTCGACCTGGAGTTCATGTCCGGATGGGGGGAGCGCCTGGAGGAGCAGGACATCGACATCTCCATCAACGGGGAGCAGGTGGCGCTCCTGTACTATGGCGGGAACGTGGACTTCCAGGGTCGGCGGAGCATTCCCATCCGCACCGACTCCCTCTTCATTCCCGCCGGCCAGCACCGGGTCACTGCAGCCTTCATCCGGACCATGGACGGTCCCTATGAGGATCTGATCCGGCCCCACGAATTCTCCCTCACGGGAACCGAGGCGAGTTACGGCACCACCTCTCTCCCCCACATCCGGGAGATGACCATCGGCGGTCCCTACGATGCAACCGGGATCTCCGACACCGAGGTGCGCCGCAGCCTCCTCACTTGTGTCCCCGAGAGTCCGGCGGAGGAGTGGAGGTGCGCCGAGGAAATCCTCTCGGGGCTGGCCACCCGGGCCTACCGGCGGCCGCTCACGGAGCGCGACCTCTCGGGAATCATGTCCTTCTATGAGGATGGGTTCGCCGACGGCGGATTCGAGATCGGGGTGCGGAGCGGGCTGGAGGCCATCCTGGCCAGCCCCCACTTCATCTTCCGGCTGGAGCGCCAGCCTGAGGATGCCCGTCCCGGCGAGTCCTTCCGCATCGCCGACCTGGATCTGGCCTCGAGACTCTCCTTCTTCCTCTGGGGAAGCCTCCCCGACGAGGAGCTCCGGAATCTGGCGGCGGAGGGGCGGCTCTCCGACCCTGAGGTGCTCGAGGCGCAGACGATCCGGATGCTCAGGGACCCCCGGTCCGATGCCCTGGGAAGCCGGTTCGCCGCCCAGTGGCTGCGGCTGCAGGACCTGGACAAGGTCCGCCCTGACGCCTTCTGGTTCCCGGATTACAGCCAGCAGCTCGCCGACGCCATGCGGAAGGAGACCGAGATCTTCTTCTCGAACCTGGTCCGGGAGGACAGGAGTCTCTTCGAGCTCTACACTGCTGAATACTCCTTCATCAACGAGCGGCTGGCCCGTCACTACGGTATCCCAGGGGTTGTCGGGGACGAATTCCGCCGGGTCCAGTACCCCCAGGGGAGTAACCGGAACGGTATCTTTGGACATGGAAGCGTGCTGGTCCTGACGTCGTTGGGGAACCGCACCTCCCCGGTCCTTCGCGGAAAGTGGGTGATGGAGGTCCTCCTGGACACGCCCCCGCCCCCGCCCCCGCCCGGTGTGCCGGACCTGGAGCAGACCGAGGGGACCAAGGACGGCCAGTCCCTCACCACCCGGGAGCGGATGGAGATGCACCGCGCCTCGCCGGTGTGCTCATCCTGCCATGTATTCATGGACCCCATCGGACTGGCGCTGGACAACTTCGACGTGACGGGAAAGTGGCGCATCCGGGAATTCGGGATGCCATTGGATACCCGCGGCGAGTTGTGGAATGGAACCCCGGTTTCCACCCCGGGTGAACTTTCCGAAGCGCTGGTGGAAGTATCGACCCCCCTGGTCCGGACCTTTACCCTCAACCTCATGGCCTATGCCCTGGGGCGTCGGGTGGAATACCGGGATCAGCCCACCGTCCGGGCTATTGCCCGGCAGGCGGCGGAAGACGACTATCGACTCTCGGCCTTCATCCTGGGTGTCATCCAGAGTGACGCCTTCCAGATGAAGCGCCCGGCCATCATGGCCCAGGACGCAGACGACCGGAATTGACCCTCCAGTTCAGGAGTTTCAGGTAATGCATTTGATCACCGGGAAGCACCTCGGCCGACGCTCCTTCCTTCGGGGGATGGGGGCCACCGTGGCCCTTCCCTTCCTGGACGCCATGGTTCCCGCCGGACCGCTGTGGAAGAAGGTCATGGAGGCGGAGGGGAATCACACCCGCCTCGTGGCCATCGAGTTTGTCCACGGGATGGCCGGCCTCAACCAGGAGTTCGGGGCCCAGCAGCACCTCTTTTCCCCGGCCCAGGTGGGCCGGAACTTCGAGTTCGTGGAAGACAGCGCGCTGAAGCCCCTCGAGGATTGGCGGGAGTACCTGACCATCGTCAGCAATACCGACGTCCGAATGGCGGAGGCCTACCGTCCCGAGGAAATCGGCGGAGACCACTTTCGTTCCAGCGCCGTGTTCCTGACCCAGTCGCATCCCAAGCAGACCCAAGGGTCGGATCTCTTCGTCGGAACCTCCCTGGACCAGATCCATGCCCGGCGCTATGGGATGGACAACGCCCTCCCCTCCCTCCAGCTCTGCATTGAGAGCATGGACGCAGCCGGGGGCTGCGACTACAACTACAGTTGTGCCTACACGGACTCCATCAGCTGGTCCTCCCCGGACGAGCCGCTCCCCATGATCCGGAATCCCCGGGTGGCATTCGACCTCCTCTTCGGCGCAGGTGGCTCTTCCGAGGAGCGGTCCATCCGACGTCGGAGCCATCGCAGCATCCTGGACTGGATCATGGAGGAAGTGACGGACCTGAAGCGGGAGCTCGGGACCGAGGATCAGGCCCGGATGGAGCGCTACCTGGACAACGTCCGGGAAATCGAGCGGCGGATCCAGCGAGTGGAGCAGTTGAACACCGACGGACGGGCTCGGGAGCTTCCAGAGGCGCCGGCCGGTGTGCCGGACTCCTACGAGGAGCACATGAAGCTCATGTTCGACCTTCAGGTGCTGGCTTTCGAGACAGACATGACCCGGGTGGTCTCGTTCAAGACCGGGCGGGACGCGTCGAACCGAACCTTCCCTGAGAGTGGTTCGGACCGGGCGTTCCATCCCTCATCGCACCACGGGAACAATCCCGAAGCGCTGATGGAGTTCAACAAGATCAACCGGTACCACGTGAGCATGCTCCCCTACTTCCTGGAAAGGCTCCAGAACACCATGGAGGGCGATGCCCATCTACTGGACAAGACGGCCATCATCTACGGCTCTCCCATGGGAGACCCCAACGTGCACAACCACCGTCGCTGCCCCCTCGTCCTGCTCGGGAAGGGGAACGGGATGCTGGAGGGGAATCTCCATTTGAAAGCCGCCGACGGGACCCCCATGGCCAATGCTCTTCTCACCCTTCTCCACGGGCTGGGCCACGACATGGAGACCTTCGGGGACAGCACCGGCCACTTTCCCCTGACCTACCCCACCGGGCTCGCCGGGTTGGTGGCGGACGCACGATGATGGGCATGACCCCCGTTTTCTTCTGCCTGATTCGGGAGGTCCAATGACTCCGAGTCGGATCACTGGCGTCCTTGGGCCGCTGTTGGCCCTGATCTTGGTTCTGGGTGCCCTCGCGCCCACCGAACGCGCGCTTCTGGACGCGGCGCGGGACGGCGATGTAGAGACGGTGAGGGGGCTCATCGCGGCAGGTGTGGATGTGAACTCCGCCGCAGGGGACGGGATGACGGCGCTCCACTGGGCCGCGGAGCGAAGGGACGTAGGACTCGCGGAGATGCTTCTGGAAGCCGGCGCTCAAGTGGATGCGAAGGTCCGGATCGGCGCGTATACGCCCTTGCACATGGCCGCCGGGTCCGGGAGTGGCGCCATGGTGCGCCTACTTCTGGCGGCCGGGGCGGATCCCATGGCCAGCACCTCCAACGGCGGCACCACTCCCCTCCATTTGGCGGCCGCAGGGGGGAACCCCACCGCGGTGAAGGCTCTCCTTGACCATGGCGCTGAGGTGAACGCCCGCGAACGGGCCTGGGATCAGACGCCCCTCGTGTTCGCGGCTGCGAACAACCGGGTGGAGGCCATCAACGTCCTCCTGGCTCGGGGCGCCGACCCCTCCCTCTCCACCCAGGCCATCGACGTACCCGAACGCGCCGCCCGGGATCGGGCGGCCAACACCCGCCTGAACGAGATCCTGGCGGAGTACAAGGAAGATGCCGGAGGCGGGGACCAGTGGCAGCCCACCCCTGCCCAGGTGCAGGAGGCGATTCGGGCCTCCCGTGAGCTCATCCATGCCGACCTCAAGGAGGAAGCGGCCGAGGAAGACGTGGCCGATGAGGGCGACATCCAGGAGGGTGACGTCGAGGAGGGTGACGTCGAGGAGATGGCGCAGGAGATGGGAATGGACCAGGTGGCCCAATACCCGGACCTGGTGGGAAGCTGGGGTGGGCTCACGCCCCTCCTCCATGCCGTCCGGCAGGGTCACGTGGAGGCCACGCTGGCCCTTCTGGAGGGCGGTGCAGATGTGAACCAGCAGGCCGACGCGGGGGATCACACGAGTCCGCTCCTCATGGCGGCCATCAACGGTCACTTCGATCTGTCCACCCTCCTCCTCGAACGGGGGGCCGATCCGAATCTGGCCAGCGACGCCGGAGCCACCCCCCTTCACGCGGTACTGGAGCGGCAGTGGGCTCCCCGCTCATCCTACGCCCACCCCATCGACCACGAGCAGCAGCAGATCACCTATCTGGAGATGCTGGAGGTACTCCTGGAAGCCGGGGCCGACCCCAACGCCCGTCTCAGCCGGCACCTCTGGTACATGCAGTACACCTTCGATGTCCTCCGCATCAACCTCACCGGGGCCACCCCCTTCTGGCGGGCGGCCTACGCCACCGATCTCAACGCCATGCGCCTCCTGGTGGCCTATGGCGCCGACCCGAACATCGCAACCCAGACGGTTCCGGTGCGGCGCAGGAGATACGGCGGCGGAGGGCAGGAAGACCTGTCCGGCATTCCCCCGGTTCCCGTGGGTGGGCAGGCAGTCCATGCGATCCACGCCGCCTCCGGGGTCGGCTACGGGGAAGGCTTTGCCGCAAATGCCCACCGGCATGTTCCTGGGGGGTGGCTCCCTGCGGTGCGCTACCTGGTGGAGGAACTGGGCGCGGACGTGAATGCCCGTGACCACAATGCCTATACGCCACTGCACCACGCGGCTTCTCGCGGGGACGAGGAGATGATCCGCTACCTGGTGGAGCAGGGTGCCGACGTCACCCCGATCAGTCGCCAGGGACAGACCACTGCCGACATGGCCAATGGCCCCTACGAGCGCATCCAGCCCTTCCCGGGAGCGCTCCGGTTGCTGGAGAGCCTCGGGGCGCACAACAACCAGAACTGCGTGTCCTGCTGATTCCGGCTCATCCCCGCCGGACGCCGCCCTCCGGCGCGGTCAGGCAGACAAGACCTGGAAGGTGCCTTCATGCCGACCTACGACTTTTCCTGTCCTTCGTGCGGCCACATCTTCGAGCTCCTGGTCCTTCCCGGGAAGAGTCCACCGCCTCGGTGTCCCTCCTGTGACCACGGTGACGTGGAGCGGCTCATTTCCAGCCCCATGGTCCAGACCGATGGAACCCGGAACATGTCCCTCCGTGCGGCCCAGCGGAGGGAGTCTCAACGAGGAGAGGAGCGGGTTCGGGAGCAACGGCGCTACGAGCGGGCGCACGAGGGGCACTGAGAAGGTGTATTCGCAGTGATTCAGGGCCCCGTCAGACCCATCCCTTGTCCCGGAAGCTCCTCAGGGTATCCGCCCAGGCCTGCATCTCCCGGGGAAGCCCCAGGGTGATACGGTTGTGGGTGGGATATGCGGGGAAGCGGCGGCCTACCTGGAATCCCGCATCCTGCATCCTACGGACGTAAGGGTCCACGGGGCCCCCCACCTCGTGCATGACGAAGTTGGTGTGGGATTCCATGTACCCCAGGTCCAGTTCCCGCAGGACCTGGTACACGATCTCCCGGGATGCCCGATTGGACTCCAGGGAGCGCCGCAGGAAGTCCGGGTCCTCCATGGCAGCCAGCGCTCCCCGACTGCTCAGGTGGCTGGGCCCGCGCCCCGTCTTGAACAGCCGGAGGCGTGCGGCCAGGGTGGGGTGGGCCACGGCGTACCCCACGCAGAGCCCCGCCATGGCGTAGGCTTTGGAGAAGGTCCGGAGGACCATCACGTTGGGTCTTTCCCAGGCCCACCCCTCCAGGCTCTCATAGGTGGGATCCTCCACGAATTCGTGATAGGCCTCATCCACCACGAAGAGGTGGTCCTGGGGTGCCTCGGTGATCCAGGACTTGAGCTCCTCCACCGGGGTCAGTGTGCCCGTGGGGTTGTTGGGGTTGCAGATATAGATGATGACCGGGCCGTCCCAGAACTCGGCAGAGGTGCGCATGGCCTGGAGGTCGTGGGCCCGGTCCCCCCCGGTGAGGGGCACCTGGACCAGGTCCGGTCCGAAGGGTGCGGCGTACTCGGCGAGGTGCTCGAAGGTCGGGTCGGGCATGACCAGGCGTGTCCGGGGCCGGCCCACGGCGTGGGCCGGGGCCACCATCCTCAGGATCTCGGTGGATCCATGGGAATGGACGATCCCCTCCCTCCCGATTCCATGCCGCCTCGCGAGAGCCTCCGCCAGATCGTCGGCGGAGTCGTCGGGATAGATATGGGCCTCATGGAAGGCGGCCATGACCGCCTGGCGTACCGATTCGGGAAGCCCCAATCGGTTCTCGTTCGAGGTGAGCCGGATTCCGTCCCAGTCGAAGGAGGGGGGCGTAGTCATGGCCCCTTCCGGACGGGGACAGTCCGCGAGGGGACGGTCCGGATGGGCCCGGTCCCCTTCAGGCAGGTCCGGCTCAGGGGCGGGGGGCACGGCACTGGGGCGGTTCATGGCGGTGGTCTGATCCCGGGCCGGGGCGCCGAGGCGCCGGGGCTGTCGCCGGTTCCGGACGGGGAGCGGCGGATGGATGATGGAAAGCCGGTGGAGAATGGAGGGGAAGATGCGGGGAAATCACCGCCTCGTCCAGCGGTCGCGCTCCGTCCCTCAGTTCCGGATGTCCACCGTCTCCACCTCGAGGGTGAGTCCCTCTTCGCACCCCCCCTCCAGGACCACTCGGCCCCGGACGACCACCCGGTCCCCAGGCGACAGGTCGGGTACGCTCCCCTGGAGAGAGTAGAGTTCCTCTTCGCGGCCCACGATCGTGACGCATGCGCCCCCGGTTTCCTGCACCTCGCCGCGAATCTGTGCCCGTCCGTCGGGGCCGGTCACCAGGAAGGCCCTGGAAACCGAAAGGGGAAGCTGGCTCTCATCGGCCACGAAGAAGTAGTGACTCCGGTTGACCGTGGCGGTGGGGGGGATGGTGAGGCGGGTGGTGAGGACCCCTTCCTCGTCGCTTTCCGCCCCTTGGACGATGGTGTGTTCCTGCACGGTCCCGAACCCGATGTACAGGTCGGTACTGCGGGGAAGTCCATCCATCCAGAGTTCCACTTCCGATCCCACCGGGCCTGCTGCCGGCTCGAAGAGGGGCATCCGGGGGAGCTGGGCGGAGGGGGCGGTGGATTCAGCGGCCATGGCGGACGGAGCCGTGGCGACCGCTCCCGAGACCTCACCGGCCTCAGAAACGCGGACGGCCCCGTTCTCCGGTGGCCCGGAGCAGGCGGCGACCAGCGCCAGGGCGGCCATCGCTGCGGCCCGTCGAAGAAAAGGGGCCGGGAAGGAAGTTGTGGAGGAAAGAGCCTTCAGAAGCATGGAGTCGCTCCGGGGTGCTTGGACCAGCGGTCCTGGCTGCGTACGAATTGCCGGGCAAAGGAGCCAGAGGCCCCCCGACCCTGGGATCTACACTTCCCTACCCCTGGGATGGGGTGAAGGATCACCGCACCTCGAAGGTCGCCTCGGCCCAAAGGCCGCCCATGGGTGGTGGGAGGGTCCCGAGGGCCGTGTAGGTCCCGGAGTCCAATGCCCCCTCGAAGGTACCACTCCAGGTCAGGGTGCCTCCAGACTCCAGGACCTCTTCACCTGAAACCTGGGCGAAGGCGCGTCCGTCACTCCAGCGCCAGAGCATGGTTCCCTCCGAATCCATCACCCGGAAGTCGTACCGCTGGGAGGTGGGGAACTGGAGGGTTACCGAATTCCTGCCCTGATTCGTCACCGTGAGGGTGAGCCGCACGGGTTCAAATCGGTCGTAGACCTCCCCGTCCGTCTCCAGTTCCAGGTGCACGGGCGGCAGGGCGGGGGCCGGTCGCCCCTCCCCCCATCCAGGACTGCAGCCGGCCAGCGCCCAGCCCAGGGTCAGCGCCAGCACGCAGAAGGCGGGGAGGTGTCCGATGAGATCCTTGATGATTCTTGCGGGTAGAGGCATGCGCGGGGCGTCAACGGAAACGGAAGAGAAAGAGGGGAGGGAAAGGGTCCCGATGCATCGGGACTCGAATCGCAGCGAGGAATGGGCGACACTACACTAGGAGCGCGCTGCCCCTTCTACAAGCGGACAACGGATTGTGCGGTCGTCCAGCCCGGAACCGCCGCCGGGTAAAGGAAGGGTGGGTCCACCCCGAACCCCGCTGGACAGCTTGCGTGCGGGCGCGTAAGGTCGGGAGCAAAGGCCCCGATTCCACCCACCACACAAACGGTCGCCGCCGGCGGCCTGGCCGAATGACTTTTCGGAGGAAACGACACGATGCGGATTGACTCTCCCACCCTCTCCCGCTCGAGCTGGCTCGCCCTGGCGGCCCTGGTACTCGGTCCCCACCTGGTCGCGGCCCAGGCGGAGGTCCCGGATCACCGGCACGAGGTGCGACCCATCGCCGCGGTGGACGAGGTCTGGATCGAGGACATGACCTGGATGGAGGTCCGTGACGCCATCGATGGCGGAGCCACGATTGCCATCATCCCCACAGGCGG
>SL_3KL_010_SEDDRAFT_10005378_pt1 | contig 11488 bp, 10 predicted proteins | sample SodLakKL_010_SED_2_FD_10381 | JGI IMG/M metagenome (IMG submission 10381)
TCTCATTCACTCACTCACTCAATCATTCACACACCCGTTCGCAAATGCAGCAGAGCAGCATGCCCGGGGTTACAAGGCAGAGCATTGTAACCAGATAAAGATTAGGCACCATTTCGCCCTTTCTCCCCCTCGTCTGTTCACCCACTCGCCCACTCATTCACTCAATTACTCATTCTCTCAACCTTCGTGAATTAGCAAGGCTCAACATGTAAGTTATTCCTGTACCTGTTTCCATCCATTGTCAGTTGATCACCGATACTCCTCTGCCGGTCAACACGCGGACATGGTTTGTCAAAAATAGATGGAGTTCTGAACAGAGCAGCCGATCTTCTGATGTCATCTTCTTCCAAATCAACATTTTCAAGATATTGATGCCAGCTTGCTGTCAAATCTTCGAAAGTCAACGGAGAATAGGCATGTTCAATATTGCCGGTTCTATAAGCTTTCTTGAAGTTCTCAANCGGATAATGATCAATAAGATGTTTAACGAATGATCCGCTGATTACATAACTGATTGGCCCTGCAGCACTATAAAAACCAAGAGGGCTGAATATTCTTTGTAAATCACCGGCATCCGGCCACTCTTCCCTTGCAGCAACAAGCTGGTCGATAGAAGATTGATACCGATCCGGGTCAAGAGCAACGGCAAGCCCCTCTATCAGCCCGACATTTAAACTTGCCCCAAACCAGTTGCCAAATTGTTTACCTGCGATATGAACCAGCTCATGTTTAAGAACCCGATTTAGATGAGATTGAGCGATGTGAGTTTGATCCTGGCTGATCCAGACAGGAACAAAGCTGGTCTGACCTGCACCGGTCAATCGTTTTTTCTGTTCAGCATTCTCATATATGTATGAATGGATTTTATCGGTTTGATAAACTGATGGATCGATATCGAGAGTTTCAATGATCGCCCGGAGGTGCTCTTCATGCATATTTTTCCAATATGTGAGGGTATCGGGATCTGTACCCGAGGCGGTGTAAAAAATTCTGAAGTGATCCGATTCGATTACTCCCCCCAATTCAGACTGAATTCGTTCTTCCGGCGCGATCAATCCCCAATTGGATGAATTCAGGTAACTGAAAATAATTGCGAGCAGAGAAAGCAGGGTAATCCAACGATACATTTTGTCATCATAAAAAAAAGGAAGTGCCCAAAGAATCAATATCCAGAACAGAGTGATACCTCTGAACAAGATGAGCCGACCATCGAAATGAACGATTTCATCGTATATAGGCCCCGGCCAGTAACTCCAAATATGGTTAAAAAAATAGAGTTGAGGAAATGAAAGAAATTCGATCAGGGTTGGTATCGTGGCAATGGTTATCAGGACGACTGAAACAGTTGTCTTTCTGTAGTTAAAGTCAAAATGCTTCACAAGCCTGCCAATCGCACAGCCGAGCAGCATGGATGGGAATGGGCCGAAAATCCAGAAGGCAATGCCGTCAAAACTCATACAATTAGTAGCGACAGCAAAAATAATCAGTGGTATCGCCCAGCCGATTAATAAACCAGAAGCATCCCCGAAAATCCTGATCGTTTTTTTCGAACCGATGGATGCACTGATTGCAGCGTAAAAAGCAGCGATTAGTGCAGCGAGTCCTGCTGATTCCCAGTGAAAATCACGAAGTAATGGTATAAGAAGGCTTAACAGCCCGATTACACAACCGGTAACAAATGTACGAAACCTGGCAGGGATACGATTAAATATCATTAAAATTCAGTTTACTGGATAATGATATAAGGGGACGGATGACTTCAGATTTTATTTCAGATTGAGGTTAAAGAATACAGGTTAAGTTAAAGATTCGAAAAACTATTAGATCAATCCTTGAACAGGGTTGAGAGAACAAACCAGATGTTTTCCTTCCGTTCCATTAATCGACGTTTGAAATATGGTACCCACATCGTTCCATAAGGTACATATACCCGTGTGTTATAACCATTCTGCGCCAGTCTTTTCATCGTTTCCTCCCGTAAGCCATACAGCATCTGAATTTCATATCGTGCCTGGCTGATGTCATTATCTTGTGTGTATTCCATCAACCAGTTGATGAGTTCATCATCATGAGTGGCAATTCTCGGATAAGGTGTCTTATTCAATAAAATCCTGGTGTACTTTATGAAAGCATCCCTGATATCAGGCATATTTTGAAGTGCAATGCGTTCAGGTTCTTTATAAGCCCCTTTACACAAACGGACGTCAGCTCCCAATTCTGCAAGTTCATTTATATCGTTTTCAGTTCTGTGAAGATAAGCCTGAATAACAATACCTACATGCTTATCAAACGACTTAAATACATCTTTAAACAAGTCGATTGTTACCTGTGTATAATCAGAGCCTTCCATATCAATTCGTACAAATTGGTCCAGTTTTTTTGCCTCATCAAGCAATCGTAAAAGATTATCCCTGCAGTAACTTTCGCTGATATCAAGTCCCATCATTGTAAGTTTGATGGAGATCGTACTGTCAAGCTTTGAATCGTGAATTGAGTTTATCAGGTTTATATAATTGTCGACCGTTTCATCAGCCATCGATTTATCAGTAACATTCTCTCCAAGCAGGTCGAGGGTGACTTTGATCTTGTTGTTGTTCAGGTCATTGACTTTGGGAGCTGCTTCTTCAAAGCTCTCACCTGCAACAAATCGTTTGGCAAGAACAAATGGGAGATTCATATGAATAGTTAATTCTGATCCGCTGGTTAATCACATAGAGATAAAATAAACAAATCAATTTACTGCTTCCATTAATCTTAACATCTTAAATTGTAACTAACAGAAGCACAATCCCGTAATATGAAATCAGATCTGTCCATCATCGGTCTGATCACTGTACTCTCTTTTTCTGTTAATATAATGGCGTAGTTATGAGCAAAAATATTATTTGGACTTACTTTGTATTGATTTCTACAGTGATGTTATTCGCTGCAGAATCAGAAGCACAAAGATCTGATCAGGCCTATTTAATCAGGTCTTTTGATGTCAGTCATCCGGAATTACTGGATGTTCAGACTTCCGGTGGGTTTATCAGGGTTTTGGGATCCGAACGGGATGACGTCAGAGTTGAAATGTACGTTCGCCGCGGAGGACAATACCTTGATGATACCGATATTACACTGGATCATTACGATATTGAAATCGAACAGGTTGGTAACCGGATAAAAGTTCACGCTAACAGGGAATCCGGCAGCGGCTGGCGATTTTGGAGAAGTGATAATTATGTATCCATCTCGTTTATCGTACATACCCCCCGAATCACAAATGTAGAAGCCGGTACAAGCGGGGGAAGTGTTACAGCAGAGAACCTTGAAGGAAGAGTTCAGTTGCGAACAAGCGGGGGAAGCATGACGCTGAAAGAACTGTCAGGCCTTGTGGAAGCCCGGACATCAGGCGGCAGTATATCTGTAGAGCATTCGGAAGGTGAGATTCATGCAAGAACCAGTGGTGGCGGCATTACAGTGTCCAACAGCCAGGGGATTCTTGAGTTCAGTACAAGTGGAGGCAGCATTCAGTTGAATGACGTTGATGGTACGGTTAGCGCGCGTACAAGTGGTGGCAGTATTAATGCGAAATCGAATCACGTCGGGGATCATCTGGATCTTCGCACGAGTGGTGGAAGCATTACTGTAACAGTTCCGGGAGGTACGGGTTATGATCTGGACCTGAGTGGTACAAGGGTTCAGGCTGAACTGCAAAATTTTTCCGGTGAAGTTGAGCGGAACAGAGTGAGAGGCACAATAGGGAGTGGCGGCCCTGTAATCCGGGCGCGCACATCGGGAGGTACGGTAAGGGTAAATTATTTCTGAGTTTATGGTTTTCCATCCTTATTGGATTGATCCAGCCAGTCTCTTCCCTATACCAAAAGATTTCGGTACAGGGAAGATAATCCAAAAATTGACATTGGAACAATGATCCCGACAAGGTGTCGGAATGAATCAATGATCGGGGTTAATCATAAACAGGAGGTTCCATCCCTGTACAGTTCACAATTCCGGCGACCGGTGTAAAGAATCCCCAGAACTTTCCGCGTATGACACCAGGCGTATGAGGTGTGGTATCCCAGGGCCCTTCATCCTGCTCACCATCCCAATAGCGGACAGCCCCTTCAAATGATCCTTCGATGATCGCTTCATCCTCGAATGGCTGAAATTCAGTGATGTTAACAGAGATACTGTTTTGAGTCATGTTGGGTGAAGTAACATAAAGACTATTCTCAATCCATCCCCAAAAACTTCCATTGTATGTGCCCGTTTGCCCCCATACGGGTGCATCGGCCTGGTTAAATTCTATTCTGTAATTATGAGCATCATATACACCGGAAACTCCCATACTAATTTCATCGATTATCTGTTCATCCCTGGAAACATGAATCCGGTCATCCAAAACCGTCAACCCCCCATAGGAATGCTCAATTTCCCAATAACAGTTACAGTTGCTGACCAATACCTGAGCTGCTGCAGTCTGATCTGGGTGTTGAATACTGGATGCAGTCACAGTTACTTTTGTTCTGCTGTCAGGAGCTGTAAAAATGCCATTATTGGAAATACTTCCTTCACTTACACTCCAGTTAACATCGATCGGGCTGCCATCAGGCTGTTCCGCAATGAACTCCTGCGTTTCACCCATTTCGACACAAATAGCACCCGGGAGAATTGAGAATTCTTCTCCGCCCACATTAACCCTGGCTGAAGCACTTCGTACCGGGTTATTGTCAGCCCGTGCACCGGTTCGGGATGCTGATTCCGCTACGATCAGATAGGTGCCAGGCTCATGAGCCACTACATAGGCGTGATTGGATCCATCAGAGTGGATGACTACGCCGGTGTCGTCCGGAGTTACCGACCAGATTACATCCGTGTTTTCGGCATTTTTAACATCGGCATAGACATAAATTTCGTCATCAACATCAAGGTTAAAAGGGGCATTAAAGTATACTCCGCCGAGGTCTTGCGTAATTTCGATTTCGATGGCTTTGACCTCAAGTAGTTTGGTGTTCACTGCATCCTGGCCCTTGAAGACATCACCACCGGCTGTTCGTACGCGCAGTTCGGAAACTCCGGCTGCTTTCGGAATATATCCGGAACCATCTGCCGTAAACTCAAATGGAGGCCCACCGGTATCTGTGGTTTGTGTGTTCAGATTCCAATTGAAATAATCACTATCTCTTTCAGTATCGATGTCAACCGGGCCATACACCATCGCTTCAAAATTATACGTGAAGATTCCTGTCTCCTGCATTGTTCCCTGAATTTCATCAAGGGTTCCCTCGACAAGTTGCTGCATCAATTCCGACTGTCCTCTGAATTTACTTATCATGGCACCTCCTTTTCCGAGGCTGATGGGCAATGCTTCAACAGCTAACAATGCATCAAACTCCCAATCACTGGGTTGTGCATAGATTGCAGCAGACCATTCACCTTCTGTTTCTTCATCTTCATTGAAATCCAGTTGATTGGCTTCAAGTTCAATCCCAAGAAGTTCAGCGGGGTAAAGGTATTCAAACGATTCCAGCATCATCTTTGTAAATTGCAGGTAGGTCTGACCGGTTTCAGCGACTATTTCTGCGCGAGGGTTTGGTATTGAACCGACCAGGGCAAACACCTGGGAATGAATATCAAAATATGTTTCAAACTGATTTTCATTGAACTGTTCGAAATGCTGATTGATGTTCATCCAGCAGTCAAGCTCGGCTGGTGTGGAGATCTGGCTCAGAGCAGCCCCGCAGGAAGGTACGGAGATAGCAGATGCCCGCAGTGAACTGGATGCTGTGAATTCTGAACCCAGAAATCCGGTAAGATCATATTCTGCCAGCAGGGCATCGAAAAGATCCAGAAAATCGGAATCGATCGGTTCATCGAGTTTAGGTGCATCACCACTTAATATCGCACGTAAATTATCAGGATATTCATCCCCGCTAATTACGGTCAATACTGATTTCAAAACCGCTTCATAAGGTTCAAGCTGGTTGATATCGGCTGACAGTAATTCATCCCGGGTAAAGCCATAGTGGCCTGCAAATTCAACGGCCGTTGTTTCCAGATCATCGATCAGGCTGCTGAACGTCCCAGGGGCAGCATGTAGTGGTAATATTTCTAATGAAATCCCGGTACAGCTTTGAACCGATTCTTCATCTGTAAATGTCAGTTCTATAGCACCGCCTCCGATAAGGTTTTCAGAATGAACCGGAACGATGAATTCCCCATCTGTGCTATTCTCTTTCAAACGCTCAATATAGACAGGGTATAACTCATCATTTCCGGAAATCATGTACCATCCGATCGGTTCGTTTCCAAGTTCTTCAGGCAGGTTACTGATACTGATCAGGCTGCCCGGACGTGCCGAGTCCGATGATAAGTCGATATCATCGCATGAAGCTATAACCAATCCGAGAAGTTCATGAATCAACCTCATGGTTTCCAATGGTAAGTCATCAGGATAAGGTTCCCCGATTTGATCCGGACTCACTATCGTCAGCAGCTCTTCGAGTTCAATTTCTGATTTATCCTGAAGTAAGTTGGCTGCTGTGTCAATCATGGAATCGATTTCTTGAACAGTTGGTAATTGACCAGATTTAATTTTGTGAGCCCAGTATATAGAGACAATTGTACTGCTGCTGTTAATCGTAACGGATTGCCCGTCACTGACTGAGGATATCAGAGTGAAGAGTTTTGGTGATGTATTGGTAATCAGGATCAGGTCTGAGTCCGGTTCGATTTCTGAAAATGAAAACTGACCGTTACTGTCTGTAATATCTTCATCAATTAATGATGCAGATTCGGGATTATCCAGGTAATTCTGAAGTTTATATGCAGAAACAGTAACACCGGCCAATGCAGATTCACCATTTAACGAGTTATAGGCATTCAGGGTAGTATGAGGCGCTGAATTCGATGAAGAATCCTGATCGTTTGATGAATAGGAATCATCAGAAACTGAAGTAGTCAAACTGTCTGTGTTTTCGGTTTTTGTAACCTGGCTATCAGATACCGAACCGGGTCCTCTAACTACTCCCTGAAGCATGATAGATTCGACTGTGTCGGTTTCATCGTGTTGGCCGGATTGATTCGGGCTTACCGGTGATGATGAATCCGAACAACTAAAAGCAATGATAATAAGCAGGATGAATGTTGTGAGTTTGTAACAGTGAGTTTTTCTTTCAGAAGATGGTAGTCGTTTTCCCATTTTTTGAAAAATTTACTTGTCATTTATGCACGTAGCGAAATTTTTATTTAAATACTGTAATAAAAATGACCATTTTAAGAAATAGATATTGTTTTTGGTAAAAAAAATGATTTTTTATGTAAAAGGCTTAATGAGATTATCATTTGATTACTGAGGCTTTATTGATAATGTGTGTGACCTGTCAAATGTGAAATCTAAAGTGGGCTTAAAAATCCTTATTTAGGATGGTTCTGTCTTTTTACTTACTAAGTCCGTGTTATTATAATCATGGCACACTTAAACCAATGTTCAGCTAATTAACTTAAATGTAATCTATAAAGGGAGGTTACTTATGGAAGAGTCTGAGAAGCAATCGGAAGAGTTTATTCCGAGGGGAGCAGTCGCTTTTTTTATTGTGATGATTATCGTTTTCACGATCATGTGGTTTTCACTTTATTTTGAAGTATTAGGGAGAGGGTGATCCATATGGATAAATCGGAAAAATTTGCGCTTGGAGTCAGCGGTTTACTGCTTGCTGTTTTCTTTCTTGCTATCGTCTACATGCAGGTTGTTCAGAATATTGAAGTTCCAACTTGTATCACGGATGTGGAACCATTCACCACCGATACCCTGTTCCAGGTCGGTGAAGATGAGTACGAGCTGCACATGATTGCCAGGATGTGGGCTTTTCAGCCTTCTTCGGTAACACTCCCTGTAGGGTCGAAGGTACATCTGTATGTCACCTCGATTGATATCATTCATGGATTTAAAATAGAAAACAAGAATGTTAACCTGATGGCAGTACCCGGAGCGATAAATTACATTCCGGTTACTTTTGAAGAGGAAGGTGAGTACTTCTTTGCATGCCATGAGTTTTGCGGGGCAGCACATCATGCGATGGCAGGCCGGATTATCATTGCAGATTCAGATGATGTTCAAAGTGCAGGAGGCCAGCCATGAAGGAGCATGTGATGAAGATTGACAAATCCAGCAAGTACCTGATGGGGACATTGCTCATCATTCCAATGATATTGATGTTTATTGGAGTGTATGGTGGCTTAATGCAAACACTGTTTCGGGCGGGTATGGTTCAGAGTGACCCCTTTATGGGCCCCGATTATTATAAAGGGCTTACCATGCACGGAGTATTAAATGCAATAGTATTTACTACGTTTTTTGCCGTTGCCTTTGGAAATGCTGTTATACCGTATGCTTTACGTATGGCGATGAATATGACCTGGGCATGGGTTTCCGGTGTGTTGATGCTGCTTGGTTCGGTAATGGCAGGATTGATGATTTATATAGGGGAAGCGACTGTACTCTATACGTTCTACCCGCCTCTGAAAGCTCACCCACTTTTCTACATAGGATTGACATTGCTCGTGATAGGTTCCTGGGTTGCCTTTTTCAACTGGATCCCAATGTATTTAAGATGGAGAAAAGAAAATCCCGGGCAGCGAACACCCCTGTCGGTAGTTGGGATGTTTACTACATTTATTGTGTGGTTCATCGCAACACTTGCTGTTGCTGTTGAGATATTATTCATGCTGTTGCCGTGGTCCTTAGGCCTTGTTGATGAAATCAATGTGATGCTGGCCAGAACGTTATTTTGGTTCTTTGGCCACCCGCTTGTCTATTTTTGGCTGTTGCCGGCATACGTGATGTATTACAATTATATGCCAAAACTTGCCGGAGGAAAGCTCTATTCCGATATGGCCGGACGGCTTGTATTCATGATGTTCATCGTTTTTTCCATTCCGGTTGGAACCCACCATCAGTACATGGATCCGGCTATCGGTGCTCAGTGGAAATTGCTGCATGGCTTCTTCACATTTATGGTTGCACTGCCAAGCCTGATTACCGCTTTTACACTGGCAGCTTCGCTGGAGTATGCCGGACGAAAACGTGGAGGTACCGGGCTTTTCGGCTGGATGTTCAAGTTACCTTATTTCGAAAAAGACCGATGGTTGTTTTCATATCTCATTGCCGGTTTGATCATCTTTATTTTTGGAGGTATCAGTGGAATTGTCAATGCATCCTACCAGATGAATACTGCTGTACACAATACAGCCTGGATCCCCGGACACTTTCACCTGACTGTTGCAGGGCCTGTATTGCTGGCATTTATGGGAATGAGCCTTTACCTGCTTGGTAAATACCTGAATAAAGAAATTAAAATGAAAGGGTGGTCCTTATCAGTTCCATATATCTGGATGATCGGTGTATTCATCTTTTCATGGGGTATGATGAGGGGCGGATTAATCGGTATGCCGAGGAGAACCAACACCGGTGCATCTTATGCAAACCCCGACAGCCAGCTATTTCAGCCCGACTGGATCAGTTATATCGATATAAGCGTTGTGGGCGGTATCATTATGACTTTATCAATTCTGATTTTTGCGATTGTATTTTTTGCAACAGGCTTTCAAAATCGAAAGAAGGAGAGGCAGAATTGACATTCCCGGTATCTGAATCGTATCATAATGAAGAGGTCAGCTGGCTGAAGAATTTCAAACCGTGGGTTATTGCCGCAATAATAATCATTATTATTGCCTATGTACCCGTTATATTAGATGTGCTTGAAGGAACATATGGTGGGTCACCAACCTACAGTCCGGATAACCCGATGCCCTTGAGGTAGACAGAAATGAAAGGCTGAAGTAATCAATGATGAAAAATTCGTATTTTCAGTTAATTTTGTCGGTCGCAGCTGTTTTTGTGGTCACAACTACAGCTTGTGACCGTCTTTCTGTTAAAGATGATTTAAACGATGTTCAGTTTGAACTGACAGATCACAGGGGGGACAAAATTACATTTCCGGACAGTTTTCAGGGTAAATCGGTGTTGATCGGGTATGTCTATACACATTGTCCGGATATATGCCCGATGATCACGTTTAATATGCGTGATGTGGAGCAGGAACTTGATAGTGATGATTTACACTTTGTAAGTATCAGTTTTGATCCGAATCGTGACACACCGGAAATTCTTGCCGATTATGCACGTAACTACAGGCTTAATGATGAAAAGTGGTCGCTTCTAACGGGAGACAGAAGAACGATATCAGAACTTCTCGACCGGCTGAACATTGCAACAGTTAAAACTCCTTCCCGGTTTACTGAGTCAGGCCATCAAATTTATTTTATTGATCATACGGACCGTGTGACACTGATAGACAGTGAAGGAAAAATCAGGAGACACTATACCGGAAGTGAATTAAGATCAGAAGAGGTAATCTCAGATATTCGTCAATTACTTGAAATTGATTGATACAAATATTTGTTTCTTGAAACGGATGACTCGTTTTATACAAATCGAGATCATGGCTGAGATAAGAAGTTTTTCTTCAGGTTTATTACGACTTCAAGATGGAATTCTATCTTCAACCTGAGAATCAATATGGCTCAACACATATTCGTTCATGAATCCAGTTGAGTAAATGACTGCTGCCGGGCACTATGTTACCTGAGACAGCAAGTAATCCCAACAGAGTTAATTAGAAAGGAATAAATCATGAGACACTTAAGTATCTATTCACTGATATTCGCACTTTTTGTAACCGTGGTTGCCTGTGGCAATGGTGAAGAAGCCCCGGCACAAGCAGATGAAGCTGCTGCTGTGGATGACGTCCGTACAATAGAAATTATTGGAACCGATGATATGAGATTTGTAGTTGCCGGGGAGCAGGATGGCCTGGTTGTCGGGGAGCAAAGGGGAGATGAGTTTGTACTTGAACAAATTATTGCATCACCCGGTGAAGAACTCCGCATTATTCTTCATACAAGAAGCGATCTGCCAGGTACTGCAATGTCACATAACCTTGCAATTCTTGAGCTGGGAACTGACGTCGATGCATTCGTTAATGCATCGATGGTTGCAGCTGATAATGAATATATCGCCCCGGATATGGAAGGCCAGGTTCTGATTACAACTGCAATGCTTGCAGGCGGGGAATCGGATACCATCCAGTTTACTGTGCCAGATGAAACCGGTATCTATGATTATGTATGCAGTTTCCCGGGTCACTTTGCAACCGGAATGTACGGTGAACTTGTTGTAGAATGATCGTTAATAAATATCAGACCTCTACCGATGACAGTTAACAAATATGGTCAATTCAGGTGTTTGAACCTGTTTCAGGATAACACCAGATGTCTTGAACTTACTCCTCCCCTGAAGTTTACCTGATACTTTTTGTCTGATCAAAAAGTATCCAAAAAATCGAGACTGTGAATTTGCCGTCGGCGGTCGTTGCCGATCTGCTGCACAAGTTCAATGGTCCATCAGGATCGTAACCATTTTCTGTGGCTTGAGCCGGTATGAACT
>SL_3KL_010_SEDDRAFT_10005379_pt1 | contig 11488 bp, 12 predicted proteins | sample SodLakKL_010_SED_2_FD_10381 | JGI IMG/M metagenome (IMG submission 10381)
CAGTGAAAACTATTTTAGACCTTCCTTATCATAAAGTGGTAGTGCTCCCCCGGGGCAAATAAATAAAATTATAAAGGAGGTTCATTATGAACAACAAAAAAGTTTGGGCGATTGTTATCCTGGCTGTTTTTTCAGGTTTTATATGGTGGATGAATATCGAACAAGAGATTCAAGAAGTAACGCTTCTCCCTAAGGAACAAAATTCAGAAATGTTGGAAGATACTATAAATATGGGAGATGTGCAGGTGGATGGGAACGCTTTTTTTGTAGAGTACCGGATGCAGAGGGATCGGATAAGGGCGCAGGAAATTGAATTGTTAAAGGACATTATTAACAATCCTGCTTCCAGCAGTGAGGGCAAACAAAATGCCGAGCACAATTTAATATCCCTGGTTTCCAAGATGGAACAGGAATTAATGTTAGAAAATATGATTAAGGCCAAGGGTTTTGAAGATGTAGTTTTTTTCTTTAAAGATGGAATCGCCAATGTCGTGGTTAAAGCGGAAGAACTTACTGACGCTGAGTTTTTTCAGATTGCTGAAGCGGCAGCAAGTATAACGGAAGAAAACCTTGAGAATATTTTGGTAATTGCTAACAAATAATATTATTTTCCAATAAATAGCCTCTTAATTGAATTTTTCTTCAGCAATTGGTATAATATAAGCAATCATGCAGAAAAATTCAGGAGGTGAAATTATTGGCCGAGAATAATAAAACCAGCGAATTTGGGGCAATAAAAATAGCCGAAGAAGTTGTTTCCATAATCGCCGCCCTGGCAGCTGCCGAAGTTGAAGGTATAGTTGGAATGAGCGGTGGTGTTGCCGGGGATATTGGGGATTTATTAAAACGGAAAAATTTGTCTAAAGGGGTTAAGTCGGTTGTTGGGGAGACGGAAACTTCTATTAATCTTTTCATAGTTGTTCAATACGGAGTATCCATTCCCTCCATAGCCATGGAAATACAAGAAAAGGTGACCAGGGCTGTGGAAACCATGACGGGATTACAAGTAATAGAAGTAAATATTCATGTTCAGGGAGTAAGTTTTCAAAAGAAAGAAGAGTAGTTAATATTAAAACCTCCTGGAGCCTGGTTTCAGGGGGTTTTAGTTAAACAGGGGGCTTACCGATGAAATTAACAGAGAGATTTTTCATCGCTCTTATATCATTTATTTTGATATTAATATCTGTTTTATTGTTTATCTTAGCATTACCTCTTGTTTCTTTGGAATTTTTCAAGACAAGTCTGGAAACAACCTATGGAAACTTGTGGTTGACCGTTCCTTCAGCTGTATTGCTTCCAATAGCATTATATGTTTTATTNAAAGGTCTGCAGAGTTCCCCAAAGCAAAAAGTTGTTTCCTTAAAGGTGTCCATGGGAGAAATTAANATTTCTATTTCTGCAGTGGAAAATATGGTTNATAATGTCATGACANAATGGGAAGATATNAAAGCNAANCGAATAAAAATAANAANACATCAGGAAGGGATTGCGGTAACTGTAAATATNACCGGCCCTTCGGAAAAAGTTATTCCTGAACTGGTGGAAGAACTTCAGANGTCAATTAAAGAACATCTTGAAGTTATGACCGGTATTTCGGTAGTTGGAGTTAGTGTCGTGCTGGATAATATATCAGCGTAATTTTTACTTTTTCAGGTTTTTACCTGGGTTCTGTCCTGGAAAAAAGCCATAATTGGGAGGATTTTCTCAGAAATTTATGGCCTCCTGACATACAATACTGGTAGTAAAGCCACCATGCCGGTGGTTTTTCATTTGAGGAGGGTTAGTGTGAGTCGCAGAAAGGTTAGGGAAACGGTTTTTAAAATTCTTTTTCAGATTGATGTGGGCAAAAACATGCCGGATTTCTTCGATAACCATTGGCTGGAGGATGAAAGTTTATCCCCCAAGGAGAAAATTCAGGTAAAAGAAATTCTAAAAAAATGTTTGGAAAACTTAGAGATAGTTGATCAGCTTATTGAAAAATTTCTTCATAAGTGGAATATCCTTCGTATTTCAGGGGTTGACCGAAGCCTTTTACGGCTTGCAGTGTATGAGATTAAGTTTGAAGAGGATATCCCCCCGGTGGTTTCTGTAAATGAAGCTATTGAACTGGCCAAAATCTATAAGGGTGAGGAATCAGCAAAATTTATTAACGGTATTCTCGATAGCATTTTAAAAGAACTGGCCATTGAAGAATGAAAAAGGTAGGGTTTGTTTAATTTCGAAAGATTAGAACTAAGGATTAAGGCTGGTGATATGATTTGTATTCCATCGGTATGGATACCAGCGGGTATACCACTTCCCTGGCGGTGATTAATCTGAAAGGGGAATTAGTGATTGATGAGAGATTGCAGCTGCAGGTGAAAGACGGGGAGAAGGGCTTAAGACAGTCCAAAGCTGTGTTTCAGCATATGCAAAATATCCCCCTGCTTATGAGTAGAGTGGAAGAAAAAATCCATGGTAAAAATGTGGTTTGTTTTTCAGCCAGCATAAAACCCCGGCCGGTTGAAAAATCATATATGCCGGTATTTAAAGTTGGCGAAAGTTTCTCCCGGAGTTTTTCCCGTCTGATTGGAACCCCCTTTTTCCCAACCACTCATCAGGAGGGGCACATCTGGTCAGTGCTTTTTTCATTAGATGAACTGCCGAAGAACTTTCTGGCCCTTCATATATCCGGGGGAACCACAGAATTAATAAAAGTACATAGAGAAGGGCTAACGATGTCTGTAGAAACAATAGGGGGGAGTTCCGACCTTCCCTTAGGACAGTTTATTGACCGAATTGGGGTGAAATTAGGGCTGCCTTTTCCCTGTGGGCCGTATTTGGAAAAGCTGGCGCTAAAGAGCAGAACTCCAATACCGGTCCCGGTTTCAGTTAAGGGATGTCATACCAGTTATTCAGGCCCCCTTTCTCACGTGGAGAGGCTGCTGGACAGCATTAAGGAACCTGCAGACCTGGCCAGGGGGGTAGAAATTTGTGCTGCCAGTTCTCTGGCTGCTGTACTTAACCAGGGAGTCAAGGACACAGGAATGAAGGTGGTAATTATAGCCGGAGGAGTAAGTTCCAACAGGTTTATCAGGCAGCAGCTGGAAGATAGTATTTCTGATGTTCGGCTGGTTTTTGCCTCCCCTGAGTTGTCTTCGGACAATGCTGTAGGGGTTTCTTATTATGGATTAAAGAAATGGGAAAAGTTGAACAAACTATAAATATGTTTGGAAAAAGTCTAAAATTAATGGTTACAAAAAAGGATTTTATTATGGTTATGGAGAAATTAACTAATTGGTACCGTGATATTGCTTTCACAAGTATAAGGAATAAACGGACATACATAAAATTCGTTTTAGAAGGGAATTTTTAATGACAGCCGAACTAATCAGGGGACCGGTTGTTGAAAAGGCAATCAGAGATGAAATCGTTAAAGAGGTCTATGAGATCAGGGAGCATACAGGAAAACGTCCTGGATTTTCCATTATATTGGTAGGGGACAATCCTGTTTCTCGGACCAGTGCCGCAGATAAAGAGAAAATGGCAGAGGAGTTGGGTTATTATTCTGTAGTGAACAACTTCCCGGCAACCATCACCCAGGAAGAATTGATCGCTGTCATTGGCAAGTACAACAATAATAAAGAAATTCATGCCATCCGAGTGCAGCTTCCACTTCCTGATTACCTGGATGAACGCAGGGTGATAGAGGCTGTTGATCATCATAAAGAAGTTGATGCCCTTCATCCGGCTAATATGGGAAACCTGATTTTAGGGGAGGAAGAAACTTATATTCCCATTGCTCCACTGGCCTGCTTCAAATTGCTTCAGTTTATCAGCTACGATTTGAATGGAAAACATGCTGTAGTGGTAGGACGCAGCAACATCATGGGAAAGCCTATGTCAGTACTCCTTCTGCAGCAGCATGCTACAGTGACGACATGTCATTCCCGTACAACTAATCTTTCTGAAATCTGTCGGATGGCCGATGTGTTGGTAGTGGCTATCGGCCGCCCTCAGCTGGTGAAGAAAGATTGGATTAAACCAGGTGCCGTGGTGATTGATGTGGGGCTTAACCGGGTGGGAGACAGGGTTTTGGGAGATGTTGATTTTGAGGAAGTTTCCCAGAAAGCTGCTTTTATCACTCCCCCTGGAGACGTGGGAGCGATGACGGATACCATGTTTATGCTGAACACACTAGAGTCTTTTAAAAGGAACTTATAATAATCACTTTACAATGTTTAAAAAGACCAGGAAAATAATAAATCCTGGCAGGTTTAAGAAAGATACATTTATAAAAAGCAAAGGGAAGAAAGTATTAATGACAAAGATGGTAGATAGGACTTGTGTTGATTTTCTTGCCCGGAAGAACCACCGATTTCAGTAAATTTAACTGAATGGTGGAGTAAGTCCCCCAATACCTGGGTAAGCTGGATGTGGTCCGCTTCCACATACAGGTTGAAATTATTATTGAAATATACTTTTTTTTTTGATATAATAGGATTGGTGTGCAATGTAGGTGTTGTGAAATATATTACAGGTTTGGCGTACAAGCACTAACACTTTACAATAAAGTTTTAAAAAGTTCCTTCAAAAAGAAGGGCTTAAGTTAAATAAAATAAATTAATTAAGGAGGTTTTTGAATGACAGCAAAAGTTATTTCTGGTAAAGAAGTAGCAGCGGAAATTAGAGCAGAGCTTAAAAAAAAGGTTGAAGAGTTAAAAGGAAAGGGTATACATCCTGGTCTAGGTGTTATTCTCGTAGGAGAAGATCCTGCTTCGGTATCCTACGTTACCAGTAAATCTCAGGGGTGCGAGGAATTAGGTATTTACGATGAATTAATTCGCGTGCCAGCAGATACTTCAGAAGAAGAAGTACTGAACATGGTTGAAAAGATGAATAATGACCCTAAATTTAGCGGAATTCTTGTACAGCTTCCTTTACCAGGCCATATTGATGAAGAAAAAGTTGTTAATGCCATTGCACCAGAAAAGGACGTAGACGGTTTCCATCCGATTAATCAGGGCCTGTTACTGAGAGGAGAGGAATGCCCACTTCCCTGTACTGCGTATGGTGTACAGAAAATGCTGATGGTTTCTGGAAACGACCCTGCCGGTAAGCACGTAGTGATTTGCGGAAGAAGCAACATTGTAGGAAAGCCTCTGGCGGCAATGTTGATGCAAAAAGCTGAAGGAGCCAATGCAATATGTACGGTAGTACATACACGTGCCCATGATATGTCTTATTACACCAAGCAGGCTGATATTCTAGTAGCCGCCATGGGTGTACCGGAAGCTATTAAAGCAGATATGGTTAAAGATGGTGCTGTAGTTATTGACGTTGGAGTTAACAGGGTTGACGATGCATCCAAGAAGAGTGGTTTCCGCCTGGTAGGAGATGTAGAATATGATGCCATTGCCGAGAAGGCTTCCTACATCACTCCCGTTCCCGGTGGAGTTGGCCCCATGACCGTAACCATGCTTCTTTACAACACCGTGGAATGTGCGGAAAGGATTGGTAAAGTATAACTTTCCCTTAACAGACCACATAAAAAAACAGGTATTTGATATATAGTTGATAGTAATATAGGACCTCCTGTGTTAGACAGGGGGTCTTTTTTTTTATTGATGAAGATAACGGCTTTCCCTCAAAACTCTATAAAATAATAAGCATTATACCCCCTGGGAGTGGGATGATAATTTTCATCTTTTTGCATTGTCATCAAGCCTTGTCTCCAAAAACCGTTTTTAATGTTTTTCTAAGTGCCTTGGATCCATCGATTAAAGCAAGTATGCCGTCTTGGTGCTCCAGGCCCCGGTCTATCAGATCCGCAAGCAGGCCCTGGCATACCTGGGCATTTTCTGTTGTGCCAATACGTATACCCATTATAAGCTTTTCTCCTTCTTTGGTGGTGCCCATGGCTAAAATAGCGTATAATCTCGCAAAAGCTACATTATCAATCAATAAGACAGGAATTTGCATATCGTCAAACCGACGGTTGAGTACTTTTTTTGCTTTTGCTTCACTGGCGTCGATAAACCGCCGGCTGACAGAACTTTTAGAAGTGCCCATGTTCTTTGCAACATCGCTGTAATCATCGATTCCCGAGCATAGTTTCTTGCGGACATGCCGTATAGCATCCGGTTAAGGGCTGCTTCAATTAGTTGACCATCATTGACAAAGGCCTCATAGCTCGGAATAGGCAGTTCCTGCTCTGTAGCGATAGAACGTACTCTTTGACGTTCTATCGCCAGGTGTTGCGTGCCCGTGGGAATAGTAGTTGCCTGAGAACCGTGGCGCTAGGCCGTCCGATTCGGGTCATGCTTGCCCTTTGGACCGGCCACTGCTTCAACATCCTGGTTCATCATGGTCATTAAGGCCTGAAGCCCAACAGCGGTACAAAAGCTAGTAAATCGTCCTTTAAACGGCTTTCTTTAAATCCGATAGTGTTAGATGCTGCAAAAAGAATTCCTGGTCACTTTTTTTGTTAGACTGCTCAGTGTTTTTGTGGTATGATGACATTGCTGGTAACATCCCGCTTTGGTAGTGGTTGTTTGCCATACCCATTATGCATAAAAGGGGTGGAACCGCCACTTCAACTTCCACGGCTATTGGACAATTTTTTGATATTACATATCCGTTTAAAAACACCTCAGAAGAGATGAACAGGCTGTTGGAAGATGGCAACAGGATTGCTGATGAAACTCTTCAGGTGGTTATTGATAAGCTTACAAAATAATTAAGGAGGTTTTTTAATATGGCTGAGAAGCTAAAAGGTAAAGCCGTTGCCGATGCAATGAAGGAAGAACTTACTAAAAGGGTTGAAGCTTTAAAAGCTAAGGGGCTTACTCCCAAGCTGGGTATCGTAAGAGCCGGTGGGCGCCCCGATGATCTTTACTATGAAAAGGGAGCTACAAAGACTTTAGGTGCCATTGGCGTTGAAGTTGAAGTTTTTGCCTATCCCGAAGATGTGGATCAGGCTACTTTTGAAAAAGCCATGACCGACGTTGCAAACAACAAAGAAATTAACGGGATTTTGATGTTCTCCCCTCTGCCCAAGCAGTTGGATGAGCCTAAAATCCGTGCTTTAATCCCTGTGGAAAAAGATGTTGACTGCATGACTCAGGCAGGTGCCGGCAAGGTGTTCTCCGATGACGTTTCCGGATTCCCTCCCTGTACGCCTACCGCATGCATGGATCTGTTAAAGTTTTATAACATTCCTTTAAGCGGTAAAAAAGCTGTAGTCCTTGGCCGTTCCATGGTTGTTGGAAAGCCTGTGGCTATGCTGCTGCTTCGGGAAAATGCTACCGTAACTATCTGTCATTCCAGGACCGATAACCTGGAAGCCGTCTGTGCCGATGCAGATATCCTGATTGCTGCTGTGGGTAGAGCCAGGATGGTAGATGAAAAATATGTGAAGGTCGGTCAAATCGTGGTTGATGTAGGTATCAACGAAGATCCCGATAACCCTGGCAAGTACTGTGGAGACGTTAACACTGCTGCCGTAGAAGGTGTTGTAGAGCAGATTTCCCCGGTTCCCGGTGGAGTTGGTTCCGTAACCACCATCGTTCTTTGCAAGCATACCATTATGGGCTGTGAAGCACAAAACGCATAAAAGTAAATAAGTATATTAAAAGGTCTCCTGTTTAAGTGGGAGGCCTTTTACTTTTTAACCCGTACAACCACCATTACAGTACAGGTATTTACAGTCACTTTTATCATTAGTATAATGGAAGATAACTGGAAACAATTTCTCTTGCCTGTTCAATCAAGCCAATTTGGTTACAGTATGGAGGTTCCCTATGGAGATAGAGTTATATTTGAAAGAAAGAAAAGAGATGGTGGATAAAGCTTTAGATAGAGTAATTCCCTCGGAGGAAGCATACCCGGGAATCATTCATGAAAGTATGAGATACAGTATTTTCGCTGGGGGTAAAAGGATAAGGCCAATTTTAACCCTGGCCGTGGGAGATCTTTTAAACCAGGATTTGTCCCGGTTTTTACCGGCGGCCTGTGCATTGGAGATGATTCACTGTTATTCTCTTATCCATGATGACCTTCCGGCCATGGATGATGATGATTACCGTCGGGGAAAGCTGACTAATCACAAGGTTTACGGTGAAGCCCTGGCAGTATTAGCCGGGGATGCCCTGCTTACTCTGGCTTTTGAAATACTTACTAGAGATTGCTATAATAAACCCGGGGTAACACTAAGGGTCATGCAGGAAATTGCTTCCGCCTCCGGTACCTCCGGCATGATTGGGGGACAGGTAGTGGACTTGGAATCTGAAGGGAAATCTATAGATGCCAACATATTGAATTATATTCACAGTAAGAAGACTGGTGCATTGATCAGGGCATCCGTTAGAGTTGGTGGAATAATTGGAGAGGCAGATGAACAGCAACTGGGAAGATTGACCAGGTACGGAGAATGTCTCGGCCTGGCTTTTCAAATTATTGATGATATACTGGATATAGAGGGAGAGGAAGAGAAAATCGGGAAAAAAACCGGTATGGATACCTGGAAAGAGAAAGCAACTTATCCAGGTATACATGGGATTGAACCGGCCAGAAAAAAGGTAAAAGAATTATACAATGAATCCTTGAGTGCTGTGGAGATTTTTGAAGCTAGAGGTGAAGCGCTGAAAATACTTGCTGAATTCTTAGTTAATAGAGATTATTAGGGGTAGAATACTTCCCCAAGGGGGTAAGGTGAAGTTGTTACAGCCTGGAAAATATGCTATACTTTAATAGTCTAAAAAGCGTAGGTGGTGCAGTATTCTAGTTAATACTCCTATCTTTGAAGGCGGGCCTAAAAATCCGCTAAGGGCACAACGATGAAGTTCTTGGTGCTGGCTGCTGACGCCCAGTTGGGGGTTGGTGCTGAGAGTTAAGGATTCGGGGCGATCTACAATGGCATGTAGGCGTTGACCCTGGTTCCGTGGAGACCCAATTGGGTGGTGAATTACCTAGATAAGTAAATGACTACTGGTTGGGATAGAACCTGTATGCGGTCCAAAGCTGTGTACAGTGTAGCCTGCCTTGAGTGGTGATGGAGGGAGAGAAGCCTTCTCGAAACCATCACTGCAAAAGAGGCTAGAAGATAGGGTGAATTATGGAGGAAAACTCCTAGACTGTTCTCACCTGGAGAGGTCCAAAGGGGATTAAAGTGCGGACTAAGTGGCAATCCAGTCCTACCGATGGCGACACGGTAGAAATAATTTTAATGGGAAACCGCCAAAACGGCAACGTTTCGGTAATTATTGGGGAAAACCTGCTGGACCTAAGCCGCAACGTTTACTTTTTGGACTGCCGCCTACGCATATTTTTTAATAAGCTTTAGTCTATTTTTTTTGTTTAAAAGGGTGATTATTTGTCAGAGAAAGATTTCCATTTTCTGCGTCCCCGGCTTAAATGGATTTTCTTCGTTTCTATCGGGACTTTTATTTTAGCGGTGCTCATAAGTATAGCATCTGAATTTTTGTTAGAAAATATACAATCACTTATTTTTTCTTTTGTTATACTTCTGCTGGTAATTGGTATCGGAATTGTTTTTGATACCATAGGGATTGCTGCTGCGGTTGCTGACGAATCACCTTTCCATGCCAAGGCCGCAAAAAAGGTCTTTGGTGCGAAAAGTGCTATTTATTTAATAAGAAATGCTGACCAGGTGGCAAATTTCTGTAATGACGTTATAGGGGATATCAGCGGAATTATCAGCGGAGTAATCGGGGCCGCTCTGGTATTCCGGTTCGTGGTTGAACAACCAGGCCTTGATAGGGCGCTGTTTAGTATAGTTATGACCGGTTTTATTGCTTCTCTAACGGTGGGAGGAAAATCGGTAGGAAAAATCATTGCTTTAGAAAAAGCCAATTCTATAATATTTATGCTCAGTTTGTTTTTAGCCAGAATAGATCAGATTGTACCGGGATTACTGCCCTTTAATCATAAATTAACAAATAAAAAGAGAAAGTGAGGGAGTTAAATGTCCGGAATTATTGAGGAAATTAAAGGTCCCTCGGATGTAAAAAAATTATCTTCTGGAAACTTACGTAAGCTTGCCAAAGAAATCAGAGAAATCTTAACTACCACGGTTTCGCTACAGGGTGGTCATTTAGCTGCCAATCTGGGAGTAGTGGAACTCACCATAGCCTTACACTGTGCTTTTAACAGCCCCCGGGATAAAATTATTTGGGACGTGGGGCATCAATCCTATGTACATAAGCTTTTAACCGGAAGGAAAGATGGATTTTCCACTCTGAGGTGTCACGGTGGGATCAGCGGTTTTCCCAAGTGTGCAGAGAGCCCTCATGATGTGTTTCAAACGGGTCACAGCAGTACCTCCGTTTCTGCAGCCCTGGGGATGGCCAAGGCCAGGGATTTGAAAGGGGAAAAACACCATGTCATTGCGGTGATTGGAGATGGCGCCCTTACGGGGGGAATGGCTTTTGAGGCGTTAAACCATGCGGCTCATACCAAGTCAAATCTTTTGGTGGTTTTAAATGATAATGAAATGTCCATATCTAAAAATGTAGGGGGCATGTCTGCTTATTTAAGCAGGATGAGGACAGACCCTGCCTATTCAAAGATAAAAGAAGATATAGAAGTATTGACGCGAAAAATTCCGGCCATTGGAGATGCGGTTTACAAGTCTCTGGGCCGGGTAAAGGATACTTTGAAATATTTGTTGGTTCCAGGAATGCTTTTTGAAGAACTGGGCTTTACTTACCTGGGCCCAATTGATGGACACAATATGAATTTACTCAGGCAGGTTTTTGTCAGCGCAAAAAAATTAAAGGGGCCTGTTCTTATCCATGTACTTACCAAAAAAGGGAAGGGTTTTGAAATAGCTGAAAAGAATCCCGATCGATTTCATGGTATCGGCCCCTTTAATATTAAAAACGGAGATACGGTCAAGGATTCAAAGGTCCCTACGTATACAGAGGTTTTTAGTAAAACTTTAATTAAACTGGCTGAAAAAGACAAAAGGATTATAGCGGTTACGGCAGCCATGCCTTCGGGGACCGGACTGGACAAATTCGCTGAGAGATTCCCCGATCGTTTTTTTGACGTAGGGATTGCTGAGCAGCATGCTCTTACCTTTAGTGCGGGAATGGCCAGAGAGGGTTTCAGGCCCGTGGTGGCGGTTTACTCAACCTTTCTTCAAAGAGGATATGACCAGGTGGTTCACGACATATGCCTTCAAAAGCTTCCGGTGATTTTAGCGGTGGACAGAGCGGGGATTGTAGGAGAAGATGGAGAAACTCACCAGGGGACTTTTGATCTTTGTTTTCTTCGGCACATTCCTAATATGGTGATTATGGCACCCAAAGACGAGAGAGAGCTTCAGAACATGTTTTTTACGGCCTTACAGTATGATGGCCCTGTGGCCATAAGGTATCCCCGGGGCAATGGGGTGGGTGTTCCCTTGAGCTTCAACTTTGAAAAACTAGAAATTGGAAAATGGGAAATCCTTGATAATGGGCCAGATTTGGCGATTTTTGCCCTG
>SL_3KL_010_SEDDRAFT_10005380_pt1 | contig 11488 bp, 9 predicted proteins | sample SodLakKL_010_SED_2_FD_10381 | JGI IMG/M metagenome (IMG submission 10381)
AATCGGTTGATCGACTATATCAAAAATCAGGAGACGCATCACAGGCATATAAGCTGGCCGGAAGAGTTGAAGGCACTTTTGGAAGAGCATGGAATTCCCTTCGATGAAAAATACCTGCTTTGAGTCCTGAGTCATTGAACCCCTACTCGGGGTTCCATTATGGTCTGATTTCTCAGGCCCCGCATTTCGCTACGCGTTCAAAAAATGAGCATGCGGGGCTATTCATTTTTAACCCCTTGTCAGGGGTTTGGATTTCGAAATCTCGCAAAACCTCCTCTGATTCATTTACGAAAACAACGATTTTTCAACTATTTCAAAACGATTTGGACAGCTCTAATAGAGGGGTTGTTAGTTATTCATAAAATTGTTATTTGTTTTCCCATGCATAAAATGTGATAGTTATGATGCATAGGCTGTTGATTTGCTGAATCACAGCGTTTCGTTGCAGGACGACCAACCGACATTAAACTTTTAACGAACCTGACAAACACGTGGATCCATCTCTCTACCTGCTTCTGATTACTGTCATTTCTGTAGTACTTCTTCTCATTTTTGTGATGAGATTTAAAATTCATGCTTTTATCTCACTGATACTTGTAAGTATTTTCGTCGGTATTGCTGCCGGAATGCCTCTTCAGGATGTATTAAACAGTATTCAGGAGGGAATGGCGGGAATTCTCGGGTTCATAGCCATAATCGTCGGCCTTGGATCCATTATGGGTAAACTGCTCGAGGTATCCGGGGGTGCTGAAGCATTGGCCAGGAACATCGTTTCAATATTCGGTACCGACAGAACTCCATGGGGTATGACCTTCACCGGATTTATCATCTCCATCCCTGTTTTTCTGGATGTCGGTTTTATCATTTTAGTACCGATCATTTATGCACTGGCCAGGAAATCTAAAAAGTCTACCCTTTACTACGCAATCCCCTTGTTAGCCGGAATGCTTGTAACACATGCATTTATCCCGCCAACTCCCGGCCCTACTGCAGTTGCCGAAATAATAGGCGTACCGCTTGGCTGGGTGATCATATTTGGTGTCGTCACCGGAATTCCTGCTGCCATTCTTGCAGGCCCTATTTTCGGAAAGTATATTGGTAATAAAATTCATATCAACCCTCCTGAATTCAGTGAATCAGGCAAATCCAAAGCTCCATCTGTTGAAGAGAGATCAGATTTCTTCATCATTCTACTGGTTATTCTGCTCCCTATTTTCCTGATTGTATCGGCCACGATAGTCGACTTTTTTCAAACGATCAACTGGATTGCTGACGAATCTTTTTGGGTAGAATTGATTCAATTTATAGGGCATCCCTTCACTGCATTGATTATTTCCACACTCATTGCAGCCTATTTTCTCGGATACAGAAAAGGGTTTTCAGGCAAAGAGGTGCTTTCATTTTCAGACAAGGCCCTGGCACCGGCCGGCCTGATCATCCTGGTAACCGGAGCAGGTGGTGTCTTCAAGGAGGTATTAGTAGACAGCGGAGTAGGCCTTGCACTGGCTGAAACCATCATGGCATTCCAGGTTGCCCCGATTATACTTGCCTATTTACTGGCAGTAGTAGTACGTGTCAGCCAGGGTTCCGCAACCATTGCCATGATTACGGCTGCAGGCATGGTGGCACCTATGATGGGATCTTTTGACCTGTCTCAACCTGAAAAAGCCCTTATCGTAATTGCAATAGCAGCAGGTGCATCCATTCTTTCCCACTTCAATGACAGCGGATTTTGGCTGGTCAACAAGTACCTTGGGTTAACGGAACAACAGACACTTCGTTCATGGACAGTCATGTCGGTTATCGTCTCTGTAACCGGTTTTACAATGGCACTACTCATTTCACTCTTCATCTGAATTTGACTATGAAACTAATTCAATTAATACACCCGAATCACAGAAGGCGGATTGCCGTGGTTGACCAGAATTCACTTGAACTCATCACTTCTGAGTTTTCCTCAAATTATGAGCTTTTTTCGAAGATGATTACCGAGCAGTCTTCTGCGGATAAGTTTATTCCGAATGTACTGACCGGTGAGAAACTTGATTATGATCAGGTTTATACCAGCAATAGTAAGTGGAAAATACTTCCTGCATTTGACCATCCTGCTTCACCACTTCACTGCATCCTTTCAGGCACAGGGTTAACCCATAAAGCAAGTGCTGAAAACCGTCAGAAAATGCATCAGCAATTAAAGAAAGAAGAGATAACTGACAGCATGAAAATGTATCTCCTGGGCGAAGAAGGAGGCAAACCGGGAAAGGGAATCGTCGGAGTTCAACCGGAATGGTTCTACAAGGGGACCGGAACGAGCCTGAAAGCACACGGTGACCTGCTTGAGATCCCACCGTATGCTGATGACGGAGGTGAAGAACCGGAAATCGCAGGTATTTACCTGGTTGCAGAAGACGGTTCGCCATACAAGGTTGGGTATGCCCAGGCAAATGAATTTTCAGATCATGTGATGGAGAGAAAAAATTATCTCTATCTCGCACCTTCCAAATTACGGCAATGTGCCATCGGCCCTGAACTCATACTTGATCACGATTTTCAAGATATAACAGGTAACGTTGAAATCAGGCGAAATGGTAAGAAGGTCTGGTCTGAAACGATTAAAACAGGAGAACAGAACATGTGTCACTCTGTCGAAAATCTTGAACACCATCATTTTAAATATGAACAGCACCGGATACCCGGTACAGTTCATATCCATTTTTACGGTGCCGATGCATTTTCTTTCGGGGAAGGTTTACGCCTGAAAGGTGGAGATCAGATGATTGTCAGCTTTAAAGGATTTGGCAGAGAACTGGTCAATACAGTTTCTGACAAAAGAAAGATAGTAAAACCGGTCCGGGTAAACCTGATTTAAATCACGGATTAAAAAGTGATGGTTAGGCCGCCATCCGCAGTTATTACAGATCCGGTCATATAAGATGCATCCGGGCCTGCCAGGAACCAGGCTATTCCGGCGATCTCTTCCGGTTTTCCCGCTCTCTTAAGTGGCAAATGGTCATATTTGATGTAATTGTCTTCGAACCACTTCGTTTTCAGTTCATTAATTCCATCTTCTTTTACAGACATGGGTGTATCGACAAACCCGGGTGCAATCGCATTTGCAAGGATATTGCGTGGTGCCAGTTCCACAGCCAGAGATCTTGTAAATTGGGTTTTCGCTGCTTTGGCCATGCCATATGCCGAACTGCCAAATGCTACCCTATTATGATGAATCGATGTAACATGAATAATCCTTCCACCGTCCCTGATACTTGGGATTAATGCTCTGCATGCTTTCACTGCGCCATAGAGCATAATCTGGATAGATTGATCCCACTTTTCAAAATTTTCATCATCGATGGGTACTTTACGTGAAATACCAGCACAATAAATATAGGTATGAATATCTGAGAATTTAGTTTTCACCTCAGTTTTCAGGTTTTCAATATGATCGTCCCTGGTTACATCGACCTCAAGCGCAATGTGTCCGTCACCTTTAAGCCTTTCCACCACTTTTTGTGTGGCAGAGAGGTCCGGTGCACAGGCCATGACACTCCACCCTTCGCCGGCAAACCGCTCGGCGATCGCTTTCCCGATACCAGAAGAGCCTCCTATTACAACTACTCTTTTACCCATGATAAATTTTTATTTGATTAATCATAAAACCTGCCGGTCCAATGGATTGCATTTTCGATCATTGCCAGAAAGTGTTCCTCCGAAAAAGCACCGGCCTGATGCCCCATGGACGTATAAAATGTACGGCCTTCCCCCCGTTCTCTATACCAGGCGACAGGGTGATCACTACCCATTCCGAAATCTTTATTGGGTGCCAAAAGGGGAATACTTCCATCTGGATTAATTTCTTCCCCGTCCAATCGGTACAATATTGTAAAACTGCGGTCACGCGGATTATTATAAAATACATACCATTCTTCTTCCCTTACCCAGGATTCCGGCAACCCTTGTGAAAGTTGCAAATTCATCTCATTGATCTCGATGGACAGAACTCCTTCCTGGAATTGCGGCCGCATGGTATGGTGGGAAAAGCGGGCACCGATGACTTCATCTTCATACCAATCCCACTGATGAGAGAAGTCACCCGCTGCATGAATTCCAACATAACCGCCGCCGCCTTCTAGCCAGTTTCGAAAATGTTCCCGCTGTTCTGGGTTGAGTGCTTTCCCGCTTACGTTATTGAAGACAACTACATCAAATTTTTGTAATTGCTCCTGATTGAATATTGCTCCATTTTCAGTACTGAACAGGCTCCATCCCAATTCATCTGCCATTTCCCGGAATACAGGCTGTGAGGCTTCAATCGCTTCATGATGCCTGAAGGCATTTGTTTTGGAAAATACCAAAACAGCTCTCTCCCCAAGATCAGGCAATTCCGGAGGATTGGTATCATAGAAGTTGAACCCATACATGGCTTTCCAAGCAAATAAACCAGCTGCAACTATCGCAAGCAGGGCTATGCTTGCAATAGTGATTAATGAAACCTTAATAAATTTCTTCATTTATATACATATCATAGATATACAGATTTCGATAATGTAATATCAGCCGTATTAACTAAAGAAGAAATAAATTAAAATTATCAAGACAACCAGTAGAACAGAGAGGAAAATATCTCTCCAGTTATAACTCGCCCTGGAATCACTTTTGTCTTTATCAGTGAGTGTTCCAAATGTGAGTCCTGAGATTTTTTGATAATCCGGGGCTTTTGTCATATAACTTACACCGATCATCACAACGACACATGTCAGAAAGATCACAAGGCTGTAATACTGGAAGAATATATTACTGATAACCCACAGGAAAGAACCTTCCGCATAACTAAATCCATCGATCAAAGCCAGTGGCGTATCAACAGCAAGCCTGAAAATTCCCATTGCAAATCCAATTCCCAAAGCAGCCAGACAACCTTCTTTATTCAGCCTTTTAGAGAAAACTCCAAGGAAGAAGACAACAAATATTGGTGGTGCCAGGTATGATTGTACACCCTGCAGATAATCATAAAGTCCCCGGCTGCCCTGGATTACAGGTATCCAGAGTAAACCGATAATAACCATAATGATGGTTGCAATACGGCCCATCCAGACCAGCCTTTCTTCGGATGATTCAGGCCTTAATTTTTTGTAAAAATCCATCGTAAACAGTGTGGATGATGCATTAAATACACCTGCAAGTGAACTCATCAGCGCCGCTAATAACCCGGCAACCACAATTCCCCTGATACCCACCGGCAATACGTGGGTTACAAGCATCGGAAATGCGGCCTGGGCATTTTGTGTGATTACTTCTCCATTCTCATCGATAAGTACCTGTTGAAGAGCAGCAAATTCTCCGGATTGGGCAAGCGCAAATGTGATGATTCCGGGAATGATGAAAATAAACACAGGCAGAAGCTTGAGAAAAGCCGCAGCGATCGAGCCACGCCGTGCTTGCTGAACATTTTCAGCTCCAAGTGCACGCTGAACGATGTACTGGTCGGTTGTCCAGTACCAAAGCCCGACGATCGGAGCTGCAAATAACATTCCAAGCCATGGGTAATTGCTGTTGAAATACCAGGCCATTCTGTTCTCTTCCATTACCGGGGCCCAGGTCGATTCCATTCCTTCCGGAACAAGAGGCTTCCACAGATTAAACATTTCATCCCCCGCAATCTCAACCAGGCGGTTCCAGCCACCGATAGCATCGAGACCGTAAATCAATACCAGAAATGAACCGAATACAAGAACCAGTGTTTGAAGTGCCTCGGTATACGCAACTGCACGTAATCCACCCAATACTGTATAAGCACCGGTAAAAACGATTACCAAAATGGATCCGATCCAAAAACTGTCAAGACCCATAAAATTAATATCAGGAAGCAGTACACTGAATACGATACCACCGGCAAAAATACCAACAGCTATTTTCGTCAAAACATAAGCAACAAGTGAAATTCCGGAGAGAAGTGCTCGTGCCAGTGGTGAAAATCTTTTTTCAAGAAATTCAGGCATTGTAAACACTTTGGAGCGAAGATAAAATGGTACCATGATCCATCCCAAAACCAGCAAACACCAGGCATGCAGTTCATAATGTGCCATGGCTACCCCGTCAGTTGCCCCCGATCCGGCAAGGCCAACAAGGTGTTCTGACCCGATATTTGATGAAAAAATTGATGCCCCCACAATCAGCCATCCCAGGTGCCTGCCGGCAAGAAAATAATCTGTAGTCGTATCGGTAGGCTGACGTATCACCCACCAAGCCAGCCCGGCGATTACAAGAAAATAGAGCCCGATAACAATCCAGTCAAGTGCTGCTAATGCTCCCATAGGTTAGTTATTAGATTAATTATTACGGTTAATCTCAAAAATAAAAACTCAATGTACTCATAGCTTAAAACATGACAAAAAATAATCAACAAACAAACGTTTTATCCAACATGGGCACATTAATTTAGTGGACCCGGCTCTTCATAAAACCCGATAGACATATTTCATTCTACTCAACAGAAAATGAATAAATTGTCTGAGACTCATATTTATCTCCCGGCCTCAGGATGGTTGAAGGAAATTCCGGCTCGTTGGGTGAATTGGGAAAGTGCTGTGGTTCAAGGCACAATCCGGCGTACTGTCCGTATGGTGTGCCGTCAGGTGCAGATAAACTTCCATCCAGAAAATTACCTGAATAGAACTGAATTCCAGGCTCTGTCGTCAACAAAGACAGCTTTCGGCCGCTTTCTCGGTGGATCAATTCTGCAGCAAGAGACAATTCGCCGGAGGAATTATCTAAAACAAAATTGTGGTCATACCCTCCTTCAACCTGGTCAATTCCGGATCCGATTGAGTGAAATTCGGTAAAATCAAATGGAGAGCTGTGAACCGTTCTGATTTCACCAGTTGGTATAAGCTCACTATCAACAGGTGTATAATTACCGGAATGTAATTTTAACTCATGGCCCAAAATATCTGAAGATGGATTTCCACTTAGATTAAAATAACTGTGTGCCGTTAAATTTACATGCGTGGTTTTATCCGTTTCCGCCTCGTAATCGATGATCAGTTCATCTTCTGCTGTTAAGGTATATGTGACAGTTACTTCAAGATTTCCGGGATATCCCTCCTCACCATCTTCGCTCATATACGTTAACCTTAGTGAACCTTCATCTGTGACTTCTGCATCCCACAGCACCTTATCAAACCCGACTTCCCCGCCATGCAGGTGGTTATTGCCATCATTGATTGTAAGCTGATATTCAGTACCATCAATTTCAAAACGACCATTGGCAATTCGATTTCCATATCTCCCGATCAACGCTCCAAAGTAAGGATGCCCGCTCAGGTAATCGTCCAGATTGTCAAATCCCAGTACAACATTTTCTGACACACCATCGCTGCCGGGAACCTTTAATGATGTTATGATCCCCCCATAATTCGTTATTCTCACTTCCATACCGTTATCATTTATCAACGTGTACAGATGTACCTCCCTGCCATCATCCATTTGGCCAAAACTTTCTTCTGAAATACCCATCATCATATCGTTTTCTTCTGTTTCATTACAACCGGTCATAATGATAAATGCCATCAGGCAAACGGTCAAAATTCTGAAATTTAAAAAAGCCATTGATTCATTATTAGTTAAGCCAACAGTTTTTTTCACAAGCATTATCAAATCCGGTCTTATAAAATTGCGATTTCATTCTCACAGAATTCACAATTATTTACTCCTGCTAAAACTCAGGAACCCGGTTATTTGGCCGGGTTCCTGATGAATTCTCTGATAAAGGCAACTACTTATTTTAATGTAAATTCCGGCAGTTTCATGATTTCCCCTCCTTTCATCGACGACTCATGGGCCAGCAATCCCACGCAGGTCCAGTTAGCCGAGGTCACCGCATTCGGGTACGGCTCGCGGCCGTTGGCAATCGAATCAACAAACTCATGGGCAAGATGCGGGTGCGAACCACCATGGCCGGCTCCCTGGATAAACGACAGGTGCGCCTGATCCTCGGCATCATAGACCCCGGCTTGTGTAAACGACTGGATCTCCTCCGGCAGCCTGTGCCCGTAATCAGGCACATCAACACGCTCGGGAATCTCCGGTTCCGGCTTCTTTGCCGTGTGAATGACCGGCTTCTCCCCTTCAATCAGCGGCCACTCATACGATTTTTTTGACCCATAGGCATCAAAGCTTTCCCTGTACTGGCGCGCCGTATCAAACAGCGACCGGTAGATGTGGGCACTCACATCGGAATCCTTCAGCTTGATATGGGCGGACTGGACGGCAAACGAACAACCGGATTTTTCAGCCAGCTCATCACTGATCCTTCCTGACCCAAAACAGGACACATACTCAGCCGGCTTGTCCAGCAGCCCGAGAACCGGGCTCACCACGTGGGTGGCATAGTGCATCGGCTTCATATACTCCCAGTACTCCGGCCAGCCTTCCATATCCTGCGGGTGGGAGGCCTGCAGATACTGGATCTCACCGAGTTCTCCTTTCTCATAAAGCTCTTTGACAAACAGGTATTCACGGCTGTACACCACTGTCTCGGCCATCGTATACTTCAGGCCTGTTTGCTTTACCACATCAACGATTTCCTCGCACTCCTCAATGGTGGTAGCCATCGGCACCGTGCAGGAGACATGCTTGCCGGCCCGAAGGGCCATCAGGCTGTGTTTGGCATGCAACTGGATCGGGGTGTTGATATGAACAGCGTCTACGTTCGGGTCGTCCAGCAGCTCTTCGTAGGAGCTGTAACGGGTATCCACGCCAAATTCATCCCCGATTTTATTCAGATTCTCTTCGTTACGCTGACAAATCGCATACATATTCGCATTCGGATGTTTCTGGTAAATCGGTATAAACTCGGCTCCAAATCCCAGCCCGATAATTGCAATATTTACTTTTTTTTCGGCCATAATCTTCTGTTAATTAGTAATTATACTTTACAATGTCCGATGACAATAATACACGATATTGGGTATTTTTCAAGAGAGATCCGGAGAATTTAACCCAAAAAAGCCGTTAGACCTTTTTTGCCCTCCGGGCCGACATTGAAACACAAAGGTTTATAAGCATTAATTAAAATAAGAATGCCTGATTGTTTCAATGTCGGGGTTAACCCCGACAAATCATTGTGAACCAATGATTTGTCGGGCCTTCGGGCAAAATTGTCATTGTTCCAATGACAATTTTGGGTTTAACTGATTTATACATCTCAATTCATGCAACACTTGAAAATCCTCCAGGACTTACCCCATTTTTACGTAAAATTAAAGCCTATCTTATTCTCGTCTCGGTGCTCTGCTCCGAGATGGCTGGCAGGGCTGCTCTGCTGCCTATTTTGCCCCTACCTGGCGGAGCAGAGCACCGCCGAGTGCCATTTCACGGCAGAGCAGTGAAACGAGAATAAATTCATTTCCACTTGTCAAAAATTATAACCTATTGATTAATATTTACTTACAGTGTTTGAAATGAAAATTTCGGGGTAACTCCTCAAAATCTTCACTTTGTTCAGGTCATCGAAGCTTCCTTTTTTCTGCCATCAAGGCAGAGAAGTTATTGCATGATTCCCCTCGCGGATATGCAGAATCTGATTAACCGGAACATCATCATACATTTCTACTTCCCCGGAAGGCCACTCTATCGTCAAGCGTTGTACTTCTGAAAGCCCAAGCCCAAAAAAGAGAGATTTACTGCCGCTGCTTTGATAGGAATTACCCGCTTTTAGTATTTGATTTTGAATCAGCCCATCTGAACGTTCCAGGTAAACCCTTGCCCCCACTGCATCCCTGTTTGAAAGTGTTCCCTCCAGGTCGAGACGAATCCAGTTATGAGTATTTTCAGCACCATTAAGCAACAGTTGAGAGCGTGCACCGTCGAGGTTGGATATGATCAGGTCAGGTTTTCCATTCCGGTTAACGTCGAGAATTGCAGACCCTCTCGATATTTGATTATTCGTAAACTGAATCGTTTCTTCGTTAACATTTCTGAAGTTTCCGTTTCCCAGGTTTCTGAAAAAGATATTCTCATTTTCCCGTTCTTTCATGCGGCCCTGCCAAAGAGCACCACTTGCCATCGCCAGATCGAGGTGGCCGTTTAAATTCAGGTCCACGAACAGGATCCCCCATCCCGAACCCCAGCCACTGGAGAGCAAACCACTGTATATGGTCGCATAGTCGTATCTTAAATCACCATAATTACGAAAAAGAGTTGTCATATCCCCTTCAAGATTGGTAGAGACGAGATCAAGGTACCCGTTGTAATTGAAGTCGGCAGAATCAATTCCCATATTGCTTTTGAGTTCATCAACCCTCGCCGAGATTGCGATATCCGTAAAAGTGCCATCACGATTATTCAGGTACAGCCGGTTTGGAGTCATATCATTGGCAATAAACAAATCCGGCCAGCCATTGTTATTCACATCGGTCCACACTGCAGACAAACCTTTTCCATCCTCCATATATCCTCTTGTATCAATATTTGTGATACCGCTGGATTCAGAGACATCCGCAAATGTCTCGTCGCCATTGTTTTCAAAGAGAAAAGTTTGTTGAGCCCGATATTTTTGAGGTAAGATTGCCATCGTCCCATAACCCATCGGATCGTTGATATCCCAGTCAACATTATTGATGATGACCAGGTCCAGATAGCCGCTGCGATTGTAATCTGCTGCAGATGCAGCCGCTGCCATACAGGGATAATTACCGCATAATCCTTCCAGGCTCAATCCGGCTGATTCTGTAATGTCAATAAAGTAACCGCCCTCGTTTCTGAACAGTTGTCCGCCATCGTATGATGCAACATAAAGATCCTGCAGTCCATTATTATTGAAATCAAAAAAAAGCGCCCCCATTGGGTAACCTTTAATGTTTCCAAGCCCTGCCTCATCAGTTATTTCTTCAAATATCCCATCGCCCAAATTTTTGAAAAGTGCCGACCTGAACTCTTTGCTATCTTCCTGTTCATCAGGATGGAAGGTTGGCATGGTTACAAAAAATATATCTTCGAATCCATCACCATCGAAATCAGCCACTGCAACACCACCCCCCATCACTTCAAGGTAACCGGGATTTTCATCATTTATTTTTGGCCTCAGATGGCCGGAAAGGCCCGCATCTTCAGTAATATCAACCAGTATGATAGAATCCGGATCCATTGAATTTGATCCGTAATCCTGAAGATTTTTTATCAGGTAATACCCAGCCGCAAGGATGACCATGATTAAAAGCAGATATTTAAATTTGTCCAATTGTATTTCCTTCACCTACTTTTATTAAGTCATTACAGAGATTTCAGGGGTAATTGTAAAATAATTTTACAAATATATATTTAGAGTAAACCGAATTCAAACTGTTTTTAGCCTTGACCTGTCGCACTGAATTTGTCACAAATTATCTTGTTGTATCTCTTGTATTTGTTGGCGAATATTCAATAAAATTAAAGGTTAAGAGGAGGGTTGAATTATGAGTAACAGGGATCAAAAAAATGCGTTTGAGAT
>SL_3KL_010_SEDDRAFT_10005381_pt1 | contig 11486 bp, 12 predicted proteins | sample SodLakKL_010_SED_2_FD_10381 | JGI IMG/M metagenome (IMG submission 10381)
GTGGTGCCCATGCCGCGGCGCCGCTCGCTGGAGGTCGCGAGGGCGTAGACGCGCCGGTTGGCCAAGCGGATGGCCTTGTCGACCAGGGTCCCGACCGGCACCACCGTGTGGCCGGCGTTGATCTCGTCGGTATAGCGCCGGAAGCTCTCGTCCAGCACTTCCATCGCGACCTTGCTGGCGACCTCGCCCGCCGCCGCGCCGCCCATGCCGTCAGCGACGGCGAAGAGGTCGAGGCTGGCGCGACCGACCGGGAACGACCACACGCGGTGGTAGTCCTCGTTGAGGGGACGGACCCGGCCTACGTCCGAACCGTGGCCGACGATGAGACCGCTTCGCACGCGGTGAGTGTACCGTGCAAGCGCCGAAGCGAGGCCGTGAACCGCGCTGCCGGCCGTGCAGCGCCGCCGGCAGCGGCAGCGCACGGCCGCCGGCGGCGGCGGCACGTGGTCGCCGGCGGCGTCAGTCGAGCCGAGCGCGTGGCCGGCGAACGGTCTCGAGGTAGGGGTAGCGCGTCAGCATCTCGTGAAAGCCCCGGAAGAGCGCCACCGCCTCGGCGCGATCCGACGGCAGCTCGCGCAACCGGAAGTACGCCGCGTGCCCACCGGGGAAGGCGAAGGTCGGCGTCCCGAACACGTCCTCGCGCGCCGCCCGACAATGCTCGTGCGCCAGCACCGTGCGCAGTTCGGGATCGTCGAAGTCTTGCTCGAAGCAGGCCAGGTGCAGCCGCGCCTGCTCGGCGCAGGCCAGCATGAGGCTGCGGGTGAGCGGTGCCCGGTCGCGGTGCCTGGCCCGCAGCAGCGCCAAGCGGAAGCGATCGAAGGCCTCGCGTCCCTGCTTACGGGCCGCAGTCGAGGCCAGGAAGGGCAGCAAGCCCTTGCAGCCGGTCTCGTCGCCGTCGTCGAGCTTCTGGTTCCATACGTGCCACGCTTTCGACCCGCGGTAGTTCGCCTGGTAGAGGCTGAAGTGGCGCCAGTCGAAACGTAATCCGAGCTCGTCTGCGACGAGCTCGGCCACCTCGGCGCCGCGCCAGGCGTAGGGACAGAGGTAATCGAAGTAGACGGCGACGGCACCGTATCGCATCGTGCCCATGACACCGTGCGCCGCCCGTCAGCCAGGTCGTGCGGCACACATGTGGACCTCACCCCACGCTCACGCGCCCCCGACCCGTCCAGCGGCTCGCTCTGCTCCCTCGCTCCGCAACCTCAGTTGCTGGTCTCGGGATCGTGCGGCGTCGGCAGCGGCCGCTCGGGGATGGTGCCGTGGCGGGCCTCGTAGCGCGAGACGTTGTCGGCCAGCGTCCGCAGCAGCGCCTTGGCGTGCTGCGGGCTGGTGATCACGCGGCTCAGCACCCGCACCGGCTGGCGCGGGTAGGCGAAGGCGAAATCGAGGATGAAGGCGTCGTCGGTGTGGGTGACCACCGCCGCGTTGGCGAAGCGCCCCTTGGCGGTGTCGGCGTCGATCTCCAGCTTCAACTGCTGCGTGCCGGGGCGGGGGTTGGAGCTGCGGTCGTTCGCCATGGTTGGGCTCCTTCGGCGCGCGGGCGCGCTTACTCGAGGTCTCGGCTTGCAGCGGCGGCGTGCGCAACCACCCGCGGCAGTTGGAAGCGGACGCGGCCCAGGTCGGCCAACGCCGACAAGCGTACGGTCAACACCACCTGTACCTCACCTGGGTCGGTCGAACCCGGCGACCTCTGGACCGGCACCAGCACCACCGGCCCCCCCCGGTACTCGATCACCGCTTGCTCCAGGCCACCGCCGACGAAGCCACCCAGCACGCGCGAGGCCGACAGCGCCGCGGCCACCAGCGCGCCCGCCTCGGCGAAGCCCGGCGGCTCGCGCTCACCGGAGGCGAGCACCTCGCCGTTCAGGTCGACCACCGCCGCGGCCAGGACGCCCCGGATCGCCAACAGTTCCTGCACCACCTGCTCGAGGCTGCTCCTCATGCCACCAACTCCCGCACCTGCGCCGCCGCGTCGGCGAGCGCGCCCGCGGCCCGTCCCTCGTCGGTCGCCGGCGACGCGACCAGCAGCAAGTAGTGCTGCGCGGTGACGTGGCGCACGAAGACCAGCCGCGCCTCGCTACGGACGTGCAGTGCTTCGATGGGCCCGCCCGCCAGCGCGTCGGCGACCGCCCGGCGTGCGCCTGCGAGGGTGGTGGTGAGCTCTGCGACGCACACCGCCACGTCGGGCACGCCGCTCCCCTCGGCAGCGTCCACGGACGCGCGGCTCGACGCCGGGTGCTGCTCCACCACCAACCCATCCATGCCACCGACGCCTGCCACGGCGGCACCGTCCACCTGTGTCAGCAGGCCCTCCAGGATCGCTTCCAGGCTGCGCATCACGGGAGTCTATCACCGGCCCCGTCACGGCGCCGGACGCCGCTGCCCTGCTATCGTGCCGGCGTGAGCCAACTCCACGTGCGTGCACCCTCGGGGGCCGTGGCCGAGTACGTGCTCTTGCCCGGCGACCCGAACCGCGCCACCCGCATCGCCGATGCCTTCCTCGATGACGTGGTGCGCTACAACGACCACCGCCAACTGCTGGGCTACACGGGCCACTATCGGGGTCTGCGCGTCAGCGTCCAGGCCACCGGCATGGGCTGCCCCAGCCTCGCGATCGTGGCCGAGGAACTCGTCCGGTTGGGTGCGCGGCGCCTGGTGCGCGTTGGCACCGCCGGCATCGTGGCCGAGCAGGTGCGGCCTGGCGAGGTGATCGTCGCCACCGGCGCCGTCGCCAACGACGGCACCACCCGCCAGTACCTGCGCGGCGCCTCCTACGCGCCGGTCGCCGACCACGCGGTGGTGCGGGCGCTGGTCGACGCCGGCACGGCCGCCGGCGCCCGGCCGCACGTGGGTCTCATCCAAACGGAGGACGCCTTCTACGCCACCGGCCCCGAGGACGTGCCAGACCTGCGTGCTCGGGGCGTGCTGGCCATCGAGATGGAAGCCAGCGCGCTCTTCCTGATCGCGGCGCTGCGCGGCGTCAAGGCTGGTTGTGCGCTCGTCGCGAGCAACCACATCGGCGACGCGGCCTTCGTGCCACAGAGCGTGCTCGACGCCGGCGTCGAGACCATGACCCGCATCGCGCTCGACGCTGGCGTGGCGCTGGCCGGGCCGGAGGCCTGAGGTGCGCGGCGCCACCGACGCAGCCGTGGTGACCGTGTTGGGTGCCGGCACCATGGGCGCCGGCATCGCCCAGGCCTGCGTGCTCGCCGGGCACCACGTGCACCTGGTGGACGCCGAGCTGACGGCGCTGGAGCGCGGCGAGGCAGCCGTGCGCAACGGCCTGGAGCGCCTCGTGCAGAAGGCGCAGCTCGAGCAGGCGGGGGTCGAACGCGGCTTGGCCCTGCTGCTACCGACCACCGACCTCCCCGCCGCCGTCGCCGCTGCCGAAGTCGTCATCGAGGCCGTCAGCGAGGATCTCGAGGTCAAGCGCTCGCTGTGGCGACTCGTCGGCGCGCACGCGCGCCCGGGCAGCCTCCTCACCACCAACACCAGCAGCCTCTCGGTCACCGAGATCGCCGCCTTCGGCCCGGATCCGGCGGGCACCTGCGGCCTGCACTTCTTCAACCCGGTCGCGGTGCTGCCGCTGGTCGAGGTGGTGCGTGGCGAGCGCAGCAGCGAGGCCACCATCGAGCGGGCCGTGGCCTTCGCCACGGCCATCGGCAAGACGCCGATCGTCTGCCGCGACACGCCCGGCTTCGTCGTCAACCGCCTTCTCATCCCGTACGTGAACGACGCGGTGCAGGCGCTCGACGAGGGCGTGGTCGGGGCGCGCGACATGGACGCCGCCATGACGCTCGGTGCGAACCTGCCGATCGGTCCGCTGGCGCTCGCCGATCTGATCGGTCTGGACGTGACCCTCGCGGCCATCGAGGCGCTGCACCGGGAGACCGGCGATCCCCGCTACCGCCCCGCCCCCCTGCTGCGGCGCATGGTGCGCGCGGGCAAGCTCGGCCGCAAGAGCGGCGAGGGTTTCCATCGCTACGCCTGAGCCGCCGGAGCAAGGCCTCCGAGCTCGTGCACCCGCGCGACCGGCGCGCCGCCCGCCTTTCGACGGAGGATGGACGATGACCGACGCAGCTGCGAACGACGATGCCGTGGCCTTCGAGCACCTGTCACTGACCCTCGACGACCAGCTGGCGCTGCTCACGATCGAGCGCGATGAGGCGCTCAACGCCCTGGACGCGCAGCTCCTGCTGGAGCTCGCGACCGCCGTCGACCTGATCGAGGGCGCCGCCGAGGTGCGCGCCCTGGTGCTCACCGGGGCGGGTCGCGCCTTCGCGGCGGGCGCCGACATGAAGGCCTTCGCCAACGTGCGCGACGCCTTCGCCGGGCGCGACGCCGCGCTGGCCGGTCAGGACGTCATGAACGCCGTGGCGGCGCTGCCGATCCCGACGATCGCGGCCATCAACGGCTTCGCCCTGGGCGGCGGCCTCGAGCTGGCGCTGGCCTGCGACCTGCGGGTCGCGGCGCCGAGCGCAAAGCTGGGCCTGCCCGAAGTAGGCCGCGGCCTGATCCCGGGCTACGGCGGGACGCAGCGGCTGCAGCGCCTGATCGGCTTGGCGCGCGCCACCGACCTGGTGCTCACGGGCCGCATGGTCGACGCCAGCGAAGCGCTCGGCCTGGGGCTCGTGAACCGCGTGGAAGACGACGCTCTCGCCGCGGCGTCGGCGTTGGCGCGCCAATGCGCGCGCAACGGCCCCGTCGCCCTGGGGCTCGCCAAGGAAGCCCTCACCCGCGGGGCAGACGTGACGCTGCCGCAAGGCCTGGAGATCGAGGCCGACCTGTTCGGTCTGGTGCTCACCACCGACGACGCCCAGGAGGGCATCGCCAGCTTCCTGGAGAAGCGCGACCCGGTCTTCCGCGGCAGCTGAGCGCGGCCAGCGCCGCCAAGGGCCGGCGTACCGGCCGCCATCGGACGTGCCTGCGCGCGCCATCGGGCAGCGCCAGCCTGGCGCCCTTCAGCGCGCCCGCACGCGCTCGAGATGCTCGAGCACGGCACGATCGATGCGGCCTGGCTCAGCCAGCCGCTCCTCGAGATTCTCGACGCCCGCCAGCGTGCGCAGCGAGCCCTCGGCCGCGTCGTCCCAGCGCGATCCCACCTCGTAGCCGGCCGCGCGCAACACGGCCAGCAAGCGCGCTTCCACCTCTCCCTCGATGGGCAGCAGGTCGTCCTCGCTCGGTTGGCCGAAGAACAGCCGCTGCAGCGCCAGCAGCTGGGCCAGGCGCGGGACGGGATCGGGGTCGTCGTCGACCCGCAGGTCGATGTAGCGGTCGTTCATGCCGCCGTAGCCACCCTCCGCGCGCACCACCAGCAGCGCCGCAGACTGACGGCCGCGCGCGTCTCCGCCGGCTTGATCGCCGGCCGCGAGCGCGCTCGCCAGGCGCTCGGGCAGCGGACCGCGGGCGCCCTCGAAGGTCTCCACTAGCGCCTCGATCACCTCGGGGCCTGCCAACAGGTTGCCTTGCGCTGCGTACCCGTCGCCCGCCCTACCGCCGGCCCAAGGGTGGCAGTCGTCNCCCGTGAAGCTGACCGCCCGGCCGGCGGCGTCGACCAGGCCGTACTGGCGCAAGCCGATCTGGTCGTCGGTGGCCTGCAATGCCTGGTCGATCAGGTCGAGCGGGACGCCGGCGCGCAGCGCTCGCACCACCCGAGGACCGTAGCTGGTGTTGGCGTACGACTGCGTGGCCACCGCGCCGACGTCGGCCAGCGCGTAGGGTACGACGGCCCCCACGGCCAGGAACTTCGATGCGGTGGCGACGCCAAGGTCGCCGCTCTCGGGGTCGCGGGCGACGAGCGAGAAGGTGCTGATCCAGCGCGAGGTCGGCATGGCGCGAGCCTACCAAGCGCCGGCGGCGAGACGCCGGCGGCGAGACGCCGGCGGCGAGACGCCGGCGGCATCCGTGGTTCAATGGTCATCGTGCCGTTCCGCATCAAGGTGTCGCTGTGGCTCCTGGCCGTGCTGATCGCCATTCCCGTGCTCGGTCCCTTCCTGGTCCGCATTCCGCCCCTGCAGGGTGTCAGCGACGCTGCGGCGCTGGCCGGGCCCGAGTCGCTCTTCGTGGAGGTCGAGGGGCTTGCCCTGCACGTCGAGACGTGGCCGCCCGCCGTGCCGCCGGAGGCAGCTTCCGGGATCGTCGGCGAAGGCGGCGTAGGCGCGCTCATGCTCCACGGTTTCGGCAGTCAGACGCGCACCTGGCGGCACCTGGGCGAGGCGCTCGCCGGCAACGGTGGGCCACTCCCGCTGGCGTTGGCCTTCGACCGCCCCGCCTTCGGGCTCACCGAGCGCCCCGCCGCGCGTTCCTGGGGCCGCGGCCCGAACCCCTACGGGCCCGAGGCCCAGGTGGCGTACACGCTGGGGCTGATGGACGCCTATGGGCTCGAACGGGCGCTGCTGGTGGGCCACTCGGCGGGCGGTTCGTTGGCCCTGCAGGTCGCGCTGGCGGCACCCGAACGCGTGGCCGCCCTGGTGCTGATCAGCCCGGCGGTCTACGAGGGCGGCGGCGCTCCGGCCTGGACCCGACCCCTGCTCGCGACGCCGCAGCTGAACCGGATTGGCCCACTGCTCATGCGGCAACTCGGCGGCCAGCCGGGCGACGACTTCCTGCGCGCGGCCTACTTCGATCCCGACGCGCTCGACCCGCTCGACGAGGCCGCCTATCGGCGCGCCCTGCGAGCGGAAGGCTGGGACCGGGCTCTGTGGGAGCTGGTGAAGGCCAGCCGCGAAGCCGACCTGGAGGCGTTCCTGCCCCAGCTGGCCCAGCCTGCGCTGGTTCTCAGCGGTAGCGACGACGCCATCGTGCCCGCGGAACAGAGCCAGCGCCTCGCGCGCGAGCTACCGGCCGCGAGGTACCACGGCATCGACGCCTGCGGACACGTGGCGCACGAAGAGTGCGCCCCGGCAACGGTGGCGGCGGTGGTTGCCTGGCTGAACGATGCCGCGCTGCTGCTAGACTGACGCGATGCAGATCGGGATCATCTCCGACGTTCACGCCAACGTGCTGGCGCTGGAAGCCGCGCTCGCTGACCTGCAGCGAGCCGGTGCCACCACCGTCGTGTGTCTCGGGGACCTGGTCGGTTACGGGCCAGCGCCGAACGAGACGATCGACCTGCTGCGCAGCGCCAAGGTGCTGTGCACGCTCGGCGAGGCCGACGAGCGCATCGCCTACGGCTTCGCCACGCGCGCCACGCGGGCCGGCGTGGCCGACCAGACCATCGAGTGGACACGGACCGTGATCGAACCGCGCCACGTCGAGTGGCTGCGTGAGCTCCCCGTGCAGCGCCGGCTCGACACGCCTGCCGGGCGCCTGCGCTGGTTCCACGGGAGCGCCGAAGATCCGGCCGACCGCCTCAACCTGCAGCAGGACCCCATCACGCTCACCGCCCTGCTCAAGCGCCACCGCTGCAGCATCCTCAGTTGCGGCGGCTCGCACGTGCCGTACTTCCGCAAGGTCGCGAGCGCCGGCTGGGTGATCAACCCCGGCTCGGTCGGCCTGTCGCTCAACGGCGAGCCAGGTGCCGACTACGCCTTGGTCCGCATCGGCGAAGACGGGGTCGAGGTACGCATGGACAAGGTCGAGTACGACGTGGCGGCGGTCGCCTTCGACATCGTCGCCTGGGGCCTCCCCAGCGTCATCGCCGAGGCCGTCCAGCGCGGGCGCATGCCCGAGGGTGGCGTCGGCGACCGCAAGGCCTGAGCGACGCGCGCCGCGCCCGAGGCTCGGTGGCGCCCAGGCCGAGGCAGCGCCCGGAGCCAAGCCGCGCCTGGCGCCGAAGCAGCCCTCACACGAGCTCCAACGCCAGCGCCAACGCCTCGCCCCCACCGATGCAGATGCTGGCCACCCCACGGCGCCCGCCGGTGCGGCGCAGCACGTTCAGGAGGGTCACCACGATCCGCGCGCCCGAGGCGCCGATCGGGTGGCCGAGCGCCACCGCGCCGCCGAAGACGTTGACGCGTTCGGCAGGCAGGTCGAAGGCCGCCATCGCCGCCATCGCCACCACCGCGAAGGCCTCGTTGACCTCGAAGGCATCGACCTCGTCAGGGCGCCAACCGACGCGCTCGAAGAGCGAGCGCATGGCGCCGACCGGGGCGACCGCGAAGTCGGCCGGCGCCTGCGCGTGGACGCTCCAGCCCACGAGTCGCGCCTCGATCGGTTCACCCCGTTCGCGGGCAGTGGCCTCGTCGGCCAGCACGAGCGCGGCGGCCCCGTCGTTGATGGTGCTGGCGTTGGCGGCCGTGATGGTGCCCTCGGCCAGGAACGCGGGCCGCAGGCGCGGCAGCTTGGCGAAGTCGACGAGCGCGGGACCCTCGTCGACCGCGATAGGCAAGCCCTTGTTGACGATCTCGGCCGCGAAGCTGCCGTCCTCGCTCGCCCGCAGCGCGCGCTCGTACGAGCGCACCGCGTAGGCGTCCTGGTCGTCGCGGCCCACACCGAGCTCGGTCGCGCTGTCCTCGGCGCAGGCCCCCATGTGGCGCCCGTCGTAGGCGTCCACCAGACCGTCGAAGAGGACGGCGTCGAGCGCCTGCACGTGCCCCAGACGCAGGCCGCGGCGGGCGCCGGGCAGCACGAAGGGCGCGTTGCTCATCGACTCCATCCCACCCACCACGACGTGCCGCGCGTCCCCCGCGAGCACCGCCCTGGCGCCCTGGATCAGGGCTTCCAGGCCACTCCCGCACATCTTGTTGATCGTCACGGCGGGCACCGTGTCGAGCAGGCCCGCGGCGCGCGCCGCCTGGCGCGCGGGCGCCTGACCCACGCCGGCGGTGAGCACCTGGCCGAGCAGGACCAGGTCGATGTCGGTCCGCGTCAACTGGGCGCGGGCCAGCGCGCCGGCCAGCGCCACGGCGCCGAGTTGGGTCGCCTTGACCTGTGACAGTCCACCCAGGAACGCTCCGATCGGGGTGCGCGCACTGCTCAGGATCACGACCGCCATGCTTCGCCTCCGGTCGCGCGGCAGGGCCGCGCCGTTGCGCGGCAGGGCCGCGGCATTGCGCGGCAGGGCCGCGGCTGCGGTGTCGTGCGCTACGGTACACCCGCGCCGCTCCGCTGCGAGCGCACCCGGCCCCCGGCCGGCGGTGCAACGTCAACGGTGCAGGCTGCGCGGTCCAGCGTCAACGTCGCAGGGTGAGCGTCCCGCTGGCGCCGGCCCAGCGCAGGGTGAGCGGGCGCCGCAAGTCGACGTCGTTGGGCAGGAAGGCCACCGCCGCCACCGGCGCACCGGGTCGGACGGCGGCGGGGTCGCCATCGAGCACCTGCACGTCGAGCGGCGCGCGGAGCAGGTGCTCGCGGCCGTCCTGCCGCACGTAGAGGGCCGGATCCCAGGCCGATGGACCCAGGCTGCTGACCACCAGGAACAACGCCTTGACACCGGTGAACTCGCGCAGCTGCGCATCCAGAGCGACCTGTTGTTCCGGGAAGGCCAGCGCCAACATGCCCAGGTCCACCGCCAGCAAGCTCACCGCGTGCGCGCCGACGGGCGAGGCCGCGTACAGGCGCAGTGCCGGCACGGCCGGCGCCAACTCGAGCACCTCCGCCGCCGCGGCCGCCTGCGGCGCCGGCGCCGCAGGGAACGACAAGGGCCGGCTCCGGCCGTCCGGCAACACCGCCTCGTCACCGACCAGACGCACCCCCAGCACGCCGAGCAGGTCCTCGGGGAGGTACCAGGCATCGCCCGCACGCAGGGGCGGCGCGAAGGCTGCCACCTCGGTCGCCTGGCGCGCACCTCGCGCCTGCCACAGCGCGTCGGGCGCTCCGGCGAACACGGTCAGTACGCCCGTCTCGACCCGCAGCGTCAAGCCTTCGGCCGTGCTGACGAGCGGCGCGCCGAGGGCAAGGGCCAGGTCGCCTGCGGAGACGAAGCGGAACGGTCCCTGCGAGCGGGCCGCCAAGGGCCGTGAAGGCTCGCCCACCTCGGCCGGCGGGGCCGCACGCGTGGACGGCCCGAGCGCCAACAACGCCACCAGGCTCGCGAGCCACACCGCACGCAGCGCCGCGGCGCACGAACGCGCAATCCCCGGCATCGGGCGCCGCGCCTCGGCGCGTCTGCGGCGAGGACCACCACGCCACGGGCGCAGGCTGGATCGAGGTCCACCGTCGACCGGCACGAGGCGACGGTACCACGCCGGAGCGCGTGCTAGCCTAGCGTCGGTGACGGCTTCTGCGGCGCCTTGACAGGGCCACGGCAAGCCGGAAAGGAGCACCCCATCGAGAAGGTCCACGGTCAGCTCGCCGGTCTGAAGCCCGCACAGGTCAAGCGTCTCTCCAACCTCTACCGCCGACGCGTCGCACCGCATCAGGCCGTCTCGCGCGAGCTGGCGCGCTCGATGGCGGAGCTCGCGCTGGAACTCGGGCGACCGGTCACGGTGCTGCTGGACCGGCGCGGTCGGGTGGTCACGGTGGCGGCAGGCGATGCCGAACACTGCCCCTTGCCGCCCTCGAGCGGCGAGGCCGAGGCGCGCTTGGCCGGCGTGCGGCTCGTGCACGTGCATGTGAAACCCGGCGGCCTGTCGCGCGCGGACCTCACCAGCCTCTTCCTCAACCGCCTCGACGTGATGCTGGCAATCGACGCCCGTCCCGGCGGGAACGGTCCGCCCGAGCTGGGCGCGGTGCACCTGGCCACGGTGGCGCCGCCGACCGCCGACGAGGAGGACTGGCTGATCGACGCGCCGACCGACCTCGCGACGGTCGAAGGGGCGGACGTGCTGGAGCGCGTGCGCGCACTGGAGGAGGAGCTCGCCCGGGCCTATCGCGCCCGCGACGTGCGACGCGGCAGCGAGGAGCGGGCCGTGCTGGTCGGTATCGACACGGGCGAGGGCACGCTGGAGGCACAGGCACGGCTTGAAGAACTGGCCGAACTGCTGCGCAGCGCAGGCGGCGTGGTGGCGTTCCAGACGCTGCAAGCGCGTGACGCGCCCGACGCGCGCACGCTCGTGGGCCGCGGCAAGCTGCGCGAGGTCGTGTCGGTGGCGTACCACGAGAACGCCGACCTGCTCGTGTTCGATCGCGAGCTCTCGCCCGCCCAGGCGCGCGAGATCGAGAAGGCCACGAAACTGAAGGTGCTCGATCGCACCCAGGTGATCCTCGACATCTTCGCGCAGAACGCGCGCGGGCGCGAGGCGAAGGTGCAAGTCGAGCTGGCCCAGCTGCAGTACCAACTGCCGCGCCTCACCGGCCGCGGCACGGCCATGTCGCGCCTGGGCGGTGGCATCGGCACGCGCGGACCGGGCGAGACGAAGCTCGAGGTCGACCGGCGCCGCATCCGCGAACGGCTGCTGGCGCTCGAACGCGACGTCGACGCGATCAGCCGGCGCCGCAGCGAGGGCCGCAAGGGCCGCACCCAGGGACCGACGCCGGTGATCGCGCTCGTGGGGTACACGAACGCCGGCAAGTCGACGCTGTTCAACGCGCTGGCGAAGTCCAGCGTGCTGTCGAAGGACGCGCTCTTCGCGACGCTCCGGCCGACGACGCGCGAGGGCTGGCTGCCC
>SL_3KL_010_SEDDRAFT_10005382_pt1 | contig 11485 bp, 6 predicted proteins | sample SodLakKL_010_SED_2_FD_10381 | JGI IMG/M metagenome (IMG submission 10381)
CCATAGCGGTATAAATGGTCAGAAATCCGTCTTCACTCTCTGTTTCTTCAGCTCCAGCGTCAATGACCTCCATTAAAAACTCATCCTCATCCATAGACTTTTCCACGAAGGTCTTTTCCGGTATGGAGAATACGCCCTTCCTGTCGAACAAAAAGCTCAGCGCACCTTTTGTTTCCAGTTTGCCGTTGTGTTTATTGAAATAGCTTCTTATGTTGGCTACCGTGCGCTGCACATTGTCGGTGAGGCATTCCACATAGATGGCAACCCCGTCGTTTGCGTAGCCCTCATACGTTACCTCCTGGAAATTTGCGGCATTTTTGTCACCTGCTTTGGAAATGGCCCGCTGAATATTGTCTTTGGGCATATTTGCCCCTTTGGCATTGGCAATGGCCAGTCGAAGCCTGGGGTTGCCTTCAGGGTCGTTCCCTCCCTCCCTGACGGCTATGTTGATTTCCTTAATGATGCGCGAAAAGATCCTGGATCGTTTGGCGTCCTGTGCGCCTTTCTTGCGCTTGATGGTTGACCATTTGCTGTGACCTGACATGGCTGATATCGTTTTTTGCAAAAATAAGCATTTCTGCTTCTTAAAATAAAAAAAGGGCCGGTAGTAAAACCGTCCCTTTCAAAACCAACAACAAACATGAAGCGAATATCATAAACTCAGAAGCCTGATCCCGATGCTGAAGGGATGAATGTCCGGCCCCCTGTCGTCTTTGAACATAGGATTCAACGAATAAGTGGCAAAAAAGTTCAAACGCCCCCAACCGATCTGTCCGATGGCATCAAGCCGAATGGGCACCAGGTGAAAATCTTCCCTGGCCCGGTCAAGTTGCTTATCTCCGTCAGAGTTCCGGTATTCCACCTTGGTGTGGCTTCTGAGGCGATACCCCCCCTGGATGCCTGCAGATATGTGAAACCGGTTGGGTCCATAGCCTTCACGGACCTGGTATTCCATCATCAGTGGCACATTAAGCTGAAATACCCGGAGCCTGTTGGTGCTTAAACTGTATTCTGAGGGCATATAAGTCAGGCCTTCTTCCTGGTGCATAAGGATGACATCATTCGATAGGTGATAATTGTTCCATTGGATACCCAGGCCACTCACCAGTCCGAACATACTCCTGCTGCCCCTGGCGAGCACTACGTTCTGATGGAACATGTTCAGGTTTATCTGCATGGATTTGTTATAATCCAGGTCCATGAAACGGTACTCGGCAGGCAGGCTGGTTTTAATCCCTGAATCGGAATATCCGTTGAGGCCGATATAAAGTCCGCTCCAGTTGTTCTTCCAGGGACCACGCCACTGCTTTATTGTTGGTCGCTGGCCGTCTGACATAACCACTTCGGTGCCTCCGACCCTGATAACGGTCGATTCTTTTTCCTCTGCAGAGGATGTATTATTGTTTACCCCCCTTACAGAAGCTGTACCGGAAGTAGTGTAATCAGCGTCTGACGGATTGCCTCTTACTGTAATGGTTGAGGTGCCGCTGGCATTGGCGGTCAGTTTGTTTTTTGCGTTGATGCGTACGTTGGAAGTGCCGGAACTGTTCACATCGGTGTAATTGGTTTCCAGGCCGTATGCACGTACGCGGGAAACGCCACTTGCTTTCAGGTAATGTTCTGTAGCCTCTCCGGCCAGGGAAATGCCGCTTGCACCACTGATTTCGGTGGTCAATTGCTCTGCCACCACCTCCACGTCCATGCTGGCCGCCCCTGACACTTTAAGCTCCATGACCGGTGCGGTAAGGATGCTTTGTCCCTTCATGGAAGAGGCCCCACCAGCATGCAGGTATTCAAGGGAAGGGGCAGTTACGTGTACCTTCAGGTCTCTCAGGTTGCGTTCCCGTCCGGTAAATTCTATGATGAGCACGCCATCCTCCACCTCAGTCCGGATTTGCTGCATGCGTTCTGCCGGTGCCTCCACCTCAAGGCGGTAATTGGGCCCCTGGGTCAGGAAAACTTCAAATACGCTTCCTGCAGAAACTCCGGTGAATGGGTCAACTTGTCGTTGTTCTTTGCTGTCAGCGGTTTCTGCTGCGGGGTTCCCCGTTGCGGGAAATGTGGCAGAAAAAATAAGCATGGCCGACAATAGGAATAATTGAAATGTTTTCATGGTCAGAATCATTTAAGAGTGATTGTTAGTGATTGTTTTCGATGGTTATGCAATATTCAGACGTAAGACGGAGGAGTTGTCAAAAAGTTACAGGGATGAATAAAATCCACCCGGTTTTTTAAAAATAAGCTCAAAAAGTAGTAAGTTCGCATGGCAGATCATTCATTAACCTAAACCAATCACTATGTACAAACATTTTTTCCTTTTGATGATTGCTGCTTTTTTCATTGCTTCCTGCGGTCAGGCTCCCCGTGAAGCAACTGAGGAAGCAGAAACTGTAGAATTGCCACCCCAGGAAAGGGCTTTTATGGACAACCTGGCAAGCCTTTGTGGTCAGTCTTTCCCCGGTGAGGAGGCCTACCTGGCCGAAGGACGCGATAGCTGGGACGGTGATTATGTCATGCATGTGACCCTTTGTGAGGAAGACAGGGTGCATATTCCATTCCACGTGGGCGAAGACCAGTCGCGGACCTGGATGTTTATTAACGAAGACGGCCGGCTGCGTTTCCGCCATGATCATCGTCACCCCGATGGTACTCCCGAAGATAATACGCTGTATGGCGGCTATTCCGACGGACAGGGCACTGCCTTCGAACAGCATTTCCCCAAGGATGACTATTCCAGGGAGCTTCTGGACGGACACTATGGCCGTGAATGGCGTGTGGTTATGGATGAGGCGATGACCACCTTTTCATACAGGTTGCTGTATGATGGTGAGATCGTCTTCCAGGCGGACTTTGATCTGACAAACCCCTTATAGGGTCGGTCAGGAGGGGTCTTTCCCGGGCAGGTTATCTATGAGATTTTGAAGCCTGTATCCTGCACTGAGCGAATATTCAGTCAGTAACAATAAGAGGAGGAGGGCACGTCGCAGGAGCGACTGCGGGCTTCTCCTCTTTTTTTGTCCGTCTCTGGTGGTTAAGGATGAGAGACAACCCAGCGAAAACAGCCATTGAATCATTTGCTCAAACTGTTCTTTGCTGTAATAAAGGATTCCGTTATACTCGTTTACTCCCAGGTAGGTTCTGACAAATGGCTCAGCCAGCAGATCTTTGATGCGGGCGGCTTGTCCCTTCATGGCCGGATCCATTTCGGGCTTTAGGGCAGGCCGGCCCCTTGGGAGGTCAGCATGGGTAAAGTCAAACAATTCGTATCCGTGGCTGTGCAGAATTTTCAGCAGCCGGATGTCCCGGTCAATTTCGGCGTGGCTGCGTCCTGTTCTTTGCAGAACGTGGTGGAGCGGCCAGTCCAGCATCAGTTCGTCGAAAACATGCGTCTGCCATTCGCCCTTCCCGGCAGTTATAGCCAATGAATGGGTGGCCAGGCTGGCCAACATCAGCATCCTGTTTTCCTGCATGGTGTTGCCGCTGCCAAGCACAAACAACGCTTCCGGTGATTGGAAATCAGTTTTTGCAAGCATTGGGGTGATCCATTCCGATCCCTTTTGCAGGGAACGAATGGTCTCAGGGATACCGGAAAACAGGTCCATAAAATAACCGGTTGCTTCCTCAGAATGATCTTCCTGATGTCCCTCTTTGAATGCAAGGCGTGCGAAAGAGGCATAGTTAGCCCGGAGCTGCTTTGTCGTAAGTTGTTCATCAAAGATTGCCTCAAAAGCCCTGTGAACCGGTGCCAGTTTTTGTCCGGCCAGCATTTTTCTTACGTCAGTTACGCCTTCTCCCTTGTATTGCCGGTAAAATTGTTCAATGGCTCCATCCGGAAAAAAAAAAATTCCATCTCAGCAAAAGAAAGAAACACCCTGTACTCGAATCCCCGCAATGGCCAAAACAATCCTTCCCCGTGTACGTCACTGCCTTTGAAGAGGTATTGCTGCCCGGCTATTTGTTCATAAGCCACATAAAATTTCCGGTGGTCATTTTTAAAGTCCAGTGCATCCGCCAGGCTTATTCTGGTCATGTTTTTTCCGCTTCCTTCCGTGTCCAGCCTTGGTACAGACGTATGAATATGGCCATGGGCCATTTCATACTTGTTATTAAACAGCACCAGTGCTTTTTCATGGCCGTGCCGGTTGGAGTAGGCAAACACATTTTCATTGATCCTGCCCTCGTACTCCAGGTAGTCGTACAGCTGAAAATGCCTGACTTCGCTGAACAAATAACGCTTTCCGGTCAGCGGAAATATTTCCCTTTCATGTTTTTCGACCAGGCCCGGGTCGGGGTCTTCATGGTAGCGGGCATACCGGTACTCCATTCCATATTTTTCCGTAAAACCTTCAACCTGGCCGTGGGCAAACATGGGAAGTCCGGGAAGGGTGTTCATCATAACGCAAACCCCGAAATATTTATCCCCGGTTCCGAACTGTTGTATAGCGGTCTCCTCGTCCGGGTTACTCATGAAGTTCACATAGCGTTTCAGGATTTCCGGCTCAAATTCGAGGGTGTTGGTAATGAGATCCCTGTATTTTTCATTCTCCTCATTTTTCAGCATATGCATAAAGGCTGAATTGTACACCCTGTGCATCCCCAGGGTGCGCACAAAGTATCCCTCCATAAACCAGAAAGCCTCAGCCAGCAATAAGGTTTCGGGCAACTCAGCGTTGATTTTATCCACCACTTCACGCCAGAACTCCACAGGAAACAGCTCATCAAATGATTTTTTGGACATGGCATGATCGGCACGTGAAGGGATATCGCCCCCCGTACCCGGCCGGGGGTACCACAGCCTGGCAAAGTGTTTTTTGGCGAGGGTCATCGCGGCATCAAACCGGATGATGGAAAACTTCCCGGCCACATCGAAAATTTTCTGCATGACGGCTTCCCTCACCTCTGCCTTAAGCATGTCGAGCTGTGCGGTGTCGTTCCAGGGCATCATGGTGCCGTCATTTCCGTGATAAATATAGCGAACGTCATTGTGTTGCCTGTCGATGCGCTGAAATGCGACCGCTGCATCTGACTTGTTATAATAGCCGTCTTCGATACGGATCTCCACATGGGGGTGGTCAGAGAGGTTTTCACCGGTAAACCGGTAACCCGGGAAAGGAGGACTGGGCGATTGTATGAAGTATCCGGGATGCTCAATGACCCATTTGGAAAAGATTCCTGTATGATTGGGTACCATGTCACTGGCCAGCCTGATCCCCCTGTGCCGGGCTCTTTCATTGAGGTTTTGGTAGGCTTCATCTCCACCCAGGTCGGCGGCTATCTGATAGTCGTATAAAGCGTAAGCTGAGGCAATGGCATCCTTGTTGCCCATCCGGTGTTTGATCTTTCCGGATGCACTGCTTCTTTCCCATAAACCGATCAGCCATAAACCATTGAAATGTCTGTGGGTAAGTGCATCGAGTTCCTCATCCGGTATCTGGTCGAGGCGGGTGATGGCACGCTGATATTTTTTTGACAGCTGGTCCAGCCAGACATAGGTGTTTTTGGCCAGCAGAACAACCCGTGGCATCCAATGGGTATCTTCCGTAAATCGTTCTGTTTCTGCATATTCATCGGAAGCCCCGGTGGAGGCATCATACCCGGACTTCCCCAGTTGCATTGTCCCGCCTTTTTGTCCTGCTTTATAGGCAGGAACCATCGTTGGCGGGGGGCCACCGGGACCACCGGGAGTCAGGTCTTCTTTCATGAAATCCTTGCCCTGAAGAATCCTGGTTGCCATTTCGCCGGGAAGAATGTCTTTCCAGTGTTGCAGAATATAGTCAAGCTGCCTGCTCAGGTCATCAGGGAATTGCAGCAGCGGACCCCTGAGCAGAGAGATCACGTCGGTGTTATCCGGTCCATAGGGTGGCTGGGTTGCAAAAAAAACTTCCAGCTCTTTTATCAGTCTCTCAAAGTCGTTTCTTAAGCTGAGATAATGCTTGTCAAAAAGGAGCCTGATTTTCTTACTGGCGCGGTTTTCGTTGTTGAGCGATAAAAGCAGGGCCTCCTCCATGCCAGCATGGAGCAAAGGCCGGTTTTTTTGTGAACCATTCAGGTATTCCTCAGCCGATATGCTGCCATTATAGACAGGGGCTGGAGGGAAGGTCCGGACAAAATCGGACAACACCTCATTCAGCATTTTGTCCCCAAGGCGCTCTTTCAGAAAATTTTCTGCCTTCTTAAAAACGTCTTTGTTGACAACTTCGGCATATTGCTTCAGCACGACATGGTACACTTCATGGATCAGCCCGGCAGCATACAACTCGCCTGCATAAATCTGCTGTGCCGGACTTCTGTCTTTATTAAGCAAGAAGACCAGTTTTCTAACTGCCGCGGGATTGGAGAAAATGAAACGGCCATCGCTCGAAAAAAGGGCCTCATCAAGCTTATACTTGTCTCTTATGCCCTTATAAAGATGCATTTCCGGAAATATTGGAGCCATTGCATCCGTGGTTTTGTCAGAGCGCATAGTCGTCAGGTTTTTAGAACATGGACAATATCAGCAGGCTGGTAAAAGGTACGGTAAAGTTATCCAGCCCTTTAGAGCTGAAAGCTTCTACCAGGGTCGCCCCAAGAGCTACGCATAATGCGGCAAGAGTGTCGTGGGTGCTGAAGTTCCCCACAAACCAGTGCAGGACAAATACAGAAATGATCAAAGCCGAAATAAAAAAAATGGAAGTACCCAGATAGGTTTTGTTAAGTGTAAGCCTGCGAATGATGATCTTTTTCAGCGCCGGCCCGTAATGCATACCTGTCAGCCCTGCCAGGGAGTCGCTGACGCCCATGATCAGAATGGGGATGATGAAAAGTTTGGCATCATTGAGCCATACAGAAACAGAAAAAGCACCGGTAATGGCCAGGGGCAGGAGTACACCGCCGTACGTCTGCCTTGTGACCCCGTTGATCGACATCAGCAGTTTTTTTCTCTTGGCGATGACCATGACCAGGAAAAAGATGATGCCCATTGCCAGTACATAGCCGTAGGAGTCATAAATCAGCGGAAAGGTCAGGGCAAGCAGGGATGCTGCACTGTGGGCAAATTTTCTGGTGTATTCCGTGCGTACTTTCAGGATCGCGTGCAGGATCTCTCCGGTGGCAAGGATGGCCATGAAGGCCAAGCTGTATAAAATGGTAAAGAATAGCTCCTGGCTCATGATAAAAAAATGTTTAATACAAACACAGCGGCACCTCCCGGTAATAAACTGTCAAACCTGTCAAGGAATCCGCCATGCCCTGGCAATGACTGCCCAAAGTCTTTTACCTTGTATTGACGTTTGAAATAGGATGCCAGAAGATCCCCGGACAAGGCAAATATAATGATGATTGCTCCAAAAAACAAGGCAGTGTCCCACCCTCCCCCTGTCAGCTCACGGGTCAGGATGGCTGTAATGATGGCTATGGCTGAGCCTCCGGCCACTCCTGAGATGGTTTTTCGGGGGCTTACCGATGGAATGAGTTTTCTGCCGCCCAGCAACTGTCCGCTAATCTGACTGAATGCATCGAAAACCGCTACCACGATGACTGTAAAAAAAAGTAATGGCTGATCAAGGAAAGTGAAAAACAGGAAGGGGATTGCCAGCAGTGTATAACAGCCAAGGGAAATTCCGAGAAAACGGGCGTGTTGTTGTTTTTTATTTTTTCGTGCCGTGTTATATAGTTCGATGTAACCTGCAGCGGCGATCAGGATTCCCGCCAGGCTGAAAAAAGGAGGACCGAAATAGATGCTGCCGTAAAGGATCTGGATAATCACGAAATAGGTGCCAAATTTGATCCAGGTCTCCTTCTTCTCTTTCGTTGTTTTATTCCTGCTGACCAGGGCAAAGGCGATGGCTCCGATGACGAAGTATGCCAGTATGATTTGATAGATCAGTCCTTCCATAAAAAGGGCTTAGTCTGTTTTGCCGGGAGCCGGTCTTCTGTGTTTTTTTTCTTTCAGCACCCAGTACAGTCCTTTGGCGTTGGATTGCATTTCAGGGATAATCAGCTGAATGATTATGTGTTCCAGGAAAGCCAGTATGCCCCAGGCTACCATGAAATAGTAAAACGGTGTGTTAAACCCGAAAGCAAAAAGGATCACAAAAAACGTCCCCTGTATGTAGCCGCCAATTTTCCATGAATAAAGGTGCAGGCTGGGAAAGCGACCGAATTTGATCACGGAAAGACCCAGTGCCACGATCAGCAGACCGATGAATGTGGAAAAACTAACCACATGCGGTGCGAAGTCCGCCCGTTTAAACATCCAGATTCCGAGGAAAACAAGGAAATAAGTCCCAATATCTGCGATGGAGTCAAGCTTGGCCCCGAATTCCGTTTGCTGTTTTAACAGTCGGGCCAGGATGCCGTCCAATACGTCACTGACAAGATTAATGACGATCAGTACGGCAAATGCAGTTTCATAGCCTGCCATGGCCAGATAAAAAATGAGGGGGAAAGCCAGTAACCTGTAAAAGGATACGGCGTTTGGTATGTTTATTTTGTCCTTAATAGTCACCGGTCGGAAGATAAAAGCAAAAGCCGTCACCCGCATCGTGAGGACTGACGGCTTTTGCAAAGAAACAAAATGATTAAAATATAAACAAATCTTCCCTGCCCAGTTTGGTGACCGGACCGAATAATCGTTCAACCTCATTAAAGTCAACCGTATTTTCATTACCCAAAATGACGTAGGTTTTTGGCTGATTGCGGACATATTCCCTGTTAAATGCAATTACCTGATCAAGTGTCATTTCCGGGAGCAGGCGGTACAGGAGTTCTCTCTGGTCGCTGTTTCTTCCCATTCGTTTGGCATTGAGATAATTCCAGATAATTCCCGTGTCGCGGATCCGCTGGGTGCGGATATTGCTGATGGCCTGTTCCTGTGCCAGCCTGAAGGCGGTTTCTGATACCGGCATTTCATCAAACAGTTCGTTGAATGCACTGAAGGCATCCACCACTTTGTCGTTCTGGGTAGCAATAAAGCTGGTTTTCATATAATGGTCTTCCGGAAAAGAAGGTGCAGAATAACTGGAACGGGCGGTATAGGCCAGTCCCCTTTTCTCCCTCATCTCCTGGAAGACGATGGCGTTCATCCCTCCCCCGAAGTAACGGTTATACATGCTGATAACCGGTGTCATTTCCGGATCATAAGGAATGCCCCTGGAAATGGTCTGGAGGTAACTTTGATTTGCATCATAATGCGCGAAATATACCCTGTTTTCAAGGGTTTCCCTGGGTTCAAAACGAATGCCGCCTGCTACCGATGCCAGGGTGGCCGGAACTTCATGATATCTTTCGATCAGGTCGGCCGCCTCCTCCGGTGACTGGGGGCCATGAAATACCACTTTGTGTTCAATACGCCAGAGATCCCTCAGGGCCGTGGTCAGCCGCGAAACGGTCAGCTGCTCCAGTTCCTCATCAGTGAGGGTGTAGGTTGATGGGTTTTCAGGTCCGTACATGGCATAATTGACCAGGGCGGAGAAATTGGCACCCTGATCTGCTTTACTGTTTTCCCTGGCATTTTTCAGGTTATTTACATAACGTTGCAGGGCGTCTTCATCTGCCCTGGCGTTTTGAATAAGATGTTCAAAAAGACTGACGGCGGCTTCCATGTTATCTGCGAGGCCACTGATGCTTACGCGGGTCTCTTCACTGCCTACCGATACATTGAAACTGCAGGCCAGCCGGTAAAATTCATCGGAGATCTCTTCCGCAGAATAATCATCAGTTTCCATAAACCTGATGAAGTTGCCTGCCAGAGGCAGGTATTTGTCATGGTAGCTTCCCATGCGCCAGAAATAAGTCAGTGAAAAAGTGGGGATGGCATCGTTGTGTGCGTAAAGCAACTGCAGCCCGTTGGTTGTTTCTTTCCTGATGATGTCCTCTTCATAATCCAAAAATACAGGTTCTATGGGATTCACTTCACTTTTATTGATTTGCGCGAGCAGGGCTGATTCATCTTCACGGTTGATGTGAATGGGGGTAATGGAGGGTTTTTCCACCTGCTCCACATCGGCCGCAGCCCCCTGCCGTTTGTATACCGCCACGTAATTGTCTTCACGGAGGTGATCGTTGGCAAAGGCGATGACGTCTTCCCGGGTAATTTCGCCCAGGCGATCAAGGTAGGTGACACTATGTTCATAGGGTACATCGTTCAGGAAGCTCATGGCCATGCTCATGGCGCGGCTTCTGATGTTTTCCCTGCTGCGGAGCTCCTGGAGGCGGAGGTTGTTTACGGCAGCTTCCATCAGCCAGCCTTCGAATTCTCCCGCTTTAAGCAGGTCAAGCTGTTCCATCAGCAATTGCTTTACCTCATCAAGGCTTTGGTCGCTTTTATTCCTCCCTGAAAGGGTAAACACAGAGTAGTCAGCCATGCTGCGTACCCCGGCACCGGCACCCAGGGTGGCCATTTGCTGGTTCAGGTTCTGGTCGATCAGCCCGGAACGTCCGTTGGAAAGGATCATTCTGATCATGTTGGCGTAAGGTACGTGTTCGGATGCAGCACCCTCCAGCCGCCATCCTACCTGGATGTTTTCGGCCTGCAGCCCGGTTACCTCCCTGATGACCGGCTCTGTCAGTTCGGGCTGCGGATCAAAAGATAATGCCGGCAGCGGGGAAGCTTCCAGCTGACCAAAATGGGCGTCTATGATTCTGATCGCCTGATCAGGATCAAAGTCACCCGACATGACTACAGCCATGTTGTTGGGCACATAGTACTCATCAAAAAAGTTTTTAATGTTGATGATTGACGGGTTTTTCAGGTGCTCGGGTTCTCCCAGGGTTGTCTGCAGTCCATAAGGGTGGGTGGGGAACAACCCCTGATACATCGCTTGCGAAGCCCTGCGTCCGTCATTGGTAAGTGACATATTCAGCTCTTCATAAACGGTCTCCAACTCGGTATGGAACAGGCGCAGCACCGGGTCGCTGAAGCGGTCGGCCTGTATCATGGCCCAGTTTTCCAGCTGGTTTGCCGGAATGTTTTCCATATAGATGGTGTAATCGTTGGAGGTGCCGGCGTTGGTGCCTGAAGAACCGATGGCCGTCATCAGCCTGTCATATTCATTGGCAATGGCGTAGGTGGATGCGATATAGGAGATGCTGTCGATCTGATGATAAATCGCCGCGCGTTTGTCTTCATCCGTTTCCAGGCGATATATTTCAAACAGTGCCTCGATTTCATCCAGCAGCGGCTTCTCCTTTTCCCAGTCGAGGGTGCCAAAGCTGCTTGTCCCCTTAAACATCAGGTGCTCAAAATAGTGAGCGAGTCCTGTGGTTTCTGCCGGGTCATGTTTGCTGCCAACCCTGACAGCCACATAGGTCTGAATCCTTGGGTCATTGTCAAAAGGTGACAAATACACCCGGAGTCCGTTATCCAGTGTGTAGATACGGGCGTTAAGCGGGTCGCCCGGTACTGTTTCATACTGATAGGTGTCACTGGCTATGATCGCTCCCTGTGATACAAGGAATATGGCCAGCAAAACCAGCAGTTTGCCAAGTTTTTGTGTTGTCATTTTTT
>SL_3KL_010_SEDDRAFT_10005383_pt1 | contig 11484 bp, 3 predicted proteins | sample SodLakKL_010_SED_2_FD_10381 | JGI IMG/M metagenome (IMG submission 10381)
TTTTAAATCACCAAGATGGTGAATTTTCAGAGTCCTACCAAATCGGTAGGACTCTTTTTATAAAAGAATTCTAGCTGTTTTACTCCTTTAGACTTTCGGATTTAAGGATAAGGAATCCGGCGAATCAGATGTAGAAATCCCGGGGTTAAATTTTTAATATGATATTTAATTTTAATATGAAATAGCTTCAGGTAATGTGTTATTGTTTGCTCAATACATTGAATAATAGGGTTATATATATATATATAATGGCTTAAACTGAAAATTTGAAATCAAGAATAATAACAATATTTGGCAGGTGATGGATTGGGATGTACCTTTGCATCGGTTGACTATTAGTATTTCCTATTGTGCTCATTAAGGAAATGTAAGTAGTTTATAGGTCATTATAGGGTATAAGAAGACGTAAAATTTAGGTATTGTTGTTGTCAAACTACTGAGTAGCATTGCGCAGTGGTTTGATGATTTCTTTGATAATCAACGAATTATTTAATATTAAAAACTTAATCTCATGAAAATTATTGACAAACTAGTTAAAAAGGGTGCTGCTATTGCGTCCTTGACAGCCAAATGCTCCGTCCCTTTGATGGTTCTTTTGGTTGCTTTCCTGTTTTCCTCTTCTGAGATTGTTGCTCAACAATCAGAAAGGAACTTTTCAGCGAGTACTTATGAAAGCGTATTGGATGCAATAAAGGGCGAAGCTCTTGATATGCGCTTGGAGGCTCGTGATGATGCACCTGATGGTGATTTTGTGGCTCAATACCTCGCAGAGTACTTCAACAGTGTGTGGCATGAATTTACACAAACTGCCGACATTGAGCATGCATTTTTTCTTCCTGGCTTTACTAGAATGAGATTGTCAGCAACAAAGTAGGTGTCCCTTCTGTAAATATTTGTTTTTTTTAGAAAAAAATAAAGCAAATTTAAGTCACGAAAAACATTCTATTTGAATGGTTTATGGATATGTTAAAAATTTTAATTGATTTTTTTAGCTGTTGGATGTGAATGTTTTTATAGCATGCTTCGTTGCATTGTTATTAAAAAGATTCAATATCTTTAAAGGGATGTATCCTCTTAACGAAGATGATACAGACTTTGAATAAAATAAATCCAAAATTATGAAGCAGAAGTTTAGAGCGGTATGCCTTAGACATGGGCTGCTTGTGTTTACCCTTTTCTTTGTCTTTAAATCATTGCCAGTCAGTGGTCAGGTGGATTGCAACAATGCGATGGTGCAAAATGACCATGTGCTTAATGAAGTTGATAGTGAGTTGATTAACCTACTCCAGGGTGGAACCGATTATGGGAACATTGTGAATTCTGATCTGGAATCTTTTGCTCAGATTGATCTTCAAGCTGCAGCGGCCGGTGTCTCGCTCGCCCGGGTTAAGAAGGTAGAGGGCACATATCCCTCCGGCAGAAGGGTAGGTTTTGTGATAGAAACGGTTGGTGGACTGTTGTCAACTGATTTGGCGGAGAGCCTGACTCTGAGAACCAGACTGGATGGCGATATACAGGAGTCTATTACATTCAGTGGCTCATCGGGATTGCTCGGTATAGGGCTTTTAGCAGGTGATGACCCCAAGAGAAGACTGACCCTGGAAACTACGGAGGAATTTGATGAGGTGGAATTGGTGTTGTCCTCCACTGTATCGGTTTCCCTCGACGGCTTTCGGATATACTACGCTTTTGAAGAGGACCCCTCCTGCGATGCCGATTGCCAAACTCCTATAATCCTGGATAATTTTCCTAATGTGACGGCTGAATGTAACTCGACATTTTTATTATCCTCCTGCAGCAATGCAAGCAATGTGATATCGAATGACCTGGATGCCAATGGTACAATGTCGATTTTGTTGATTGGTGGAGAACCCTCCATACGCGTAAACATCAATGAAACACAACCTGCGGGTTCGGAGGTTGGTTTTGTAGTAGAGAATCCCAGCTTATTGGGGCTGTTGGATCTCGATCTACTTGATAACATAACCCTTGAGACACTTGATTCAGGTGGAGATGTGGAAGAATCATTTAACGCCGGTGGTTTATTGAATGTCGGATTGCTTCCCGGCACAACCGACAGGATTGTGGTCAGTTTTCCCACCACTGAGGAATACAGTCAGGTTCGGATTCAAATGGGAGGGGTTTTGGAGACTTTATTTGTTTACTATGCCTTTATCCGCTATGACGACGATGGAGACGGGGTGCCCAATTGCATAGACAAGTGCGATGGGGGTGATGACAATATATTGAATTTGGCGGGCGAGCCTTTGGATTGCAATCCGGAGTGCGAATTAGATCCCGGTTACGATATACTGGTTTGTGCGCTGGGCTCAGATGGCACCGCGCAGCTGCCTCCTGCAGGAGCAGGTCAAAACTGGGCTGCAGAGTCCGGCAACCCATCACCCGCTTCCATCAACAACAGTGGAGAAATCAGTGGATTGGATGAATTGGGAGTCTATGAATTTACCCTCTCAGATACCATATGTGAATTTACGATTGAAGTCAACTACACTTTTGGGGACCTGGATGCGGAATGCAACAATCCACTGGTGGGGAATGATGTGGCAATTGGCAATCCATCCAACTGTCAATTGTGCAATGACCCGGATGCAGAGAATGTGATTTCTACGAATTTGGATGAGTTTGTGTCTTATAGCTCCTTGTTAAATATTGGAGTTGGAGCGATACCTCTTATTTCTGTAGTGGATACGGTAAATGTTCATGAGGCGGGTGCTCAGGCGGGTTTCGTTGTTTCACTTGAGGGTTTATTGAATGTTGGGGTGGTGGGTAATTTTTCATTACAGACGCGATTGGATGGGAGTGTTCAAGAGACTGTAGGACTAACTGTTGCCAATGCCCAAGTACTTCCCGGGATGGCCGGTCAGCAGCGCTTGTTTTTTACTACTTCGATGGATTTCAACGAGATAGTATTGATTTATGAAGGCATCAATGTTTCAGCCATCGATGTGATACATGTATTTTATGCATTTACAGAGCCTGAGGGTTGTACGACGGAGTCCGGGCTTGAAGGCCTTTGCCTGGATCCGCTGATTGCTTCATCTGATTTCAGGGCGAGTATAAATTACGAACGTACCGGATTTACAGGAGCAGTATGTGCTTTGTGTAATATGAGCAACTTATCAGCCCTTGTGGATGAGGATTTTGACAGTGGGGCTGAGATTGACCTGGATGTTGGAGTTTTGGTCAGTGCAGGCTTGTCTGTTAAATTACAAAGAGTAATCGAGGCAGGGAATCAGGCAGGATTTGTTGTGCAGGGCAGTGATGACCTTTTGGATGTAGGGGTTTTAGGAGACATTGAGTTAGAGACGTATCTTGATGGGGTATTACAAGAATCGGTTGTTGCCTCTGATGGAGCAGTGGGGGTGGTTTTAGTAGGCGGTGCTACTGAGCGAGCAGTACTGGCTATGCCCACCGAGGAAGATTTTGATGAGCTTAGATTGGTGATAAATTCCCCTGTGGCCGCTAATGTGTTGACGAGCGGATTTACAGTGTATTATGGATTTGTGCGAGGGGATGCCGATGGTGATGGGGTTCCTGATTGTATAGACAAGTGTTGTGCCGGTCCGGATAATGAAGACTCTATCGGCGATGGCATACCCGATGCTTGCGACCTCCCCTCAGTGGCAGTTAATGATACGGTTCAAATGGATTTCAGTCCCACCGGACAGGATTCTATTGTTATTGATGTATTGGCGAACGACACCATAGGGCCGTTGGGTATTGACGACGCTGGCATTCAAATTGTGAGTAGTCCCAACAACGGTATGGCAAATGTGAATGACAATGACACACCGGAGGATCCATTAGATGACCTATTGGTTTACTACCCGGATAGTTGTTTTACAGGATTTGACACAGTCATATACCGGATATGCAATATTATAGGTACATGTACTGAGGCCATTGTAGAAATTGATGTGAGACCGGCAGCGAGACCTTCACTCACCATTTCCGGGGTAGATGAGTGTATTGGAGACAGTGACACTTATGAGGTTGAGTTTTTATCCAATGGATCACATATACTGACAAGTTCCGGTCAGGTTGATGGCAACAGAGTCATTGACATTCCCACTGATGAGTCCCTGCAATTGATAGCATCCAATAGCCTGGAATGCGAATTCGATACGGAGGCTTCCATTGAAGCACCGGACAGTTGTCAGGTAGAATGTAACTACCCATCAGTTTGGGTTGGCAATGGAGTATGTGATGAATTGGATGGGTTGACTTACACATTCCCTTATTCAGTTTATAGTGAGGATGTTTCAGTAGATGTTTCAACTGGTGTTTTGAATGGGGATTCTACAGCGAGCGCTGATGTCGGTGAAGATGTAATTATTACTTTTTCATCCGGTCAATGCTCCACTTCCATTACAGTGCAAAGCCCCGAAGATTGCCTGGATATTTGCAACACCCCGCAGTTCAGTGCCACAGGACCTGTTTGCAGCGGGGTTGATGAATTCACCTACGAGGTGAGATACGTCGAGGTATCAGGCCTTGCAGTAAATGCTGATTTTGGCAACAATGACCCCTCATCTGGCCTGGTAACTGATATACCTATAGATGAGGATGTCACCCTATCAGTTCTTGGAGAAGTTTGTTCCAGCGAAGAATTGACCATTGGAGGTCCTGACAGGTGCCCCGGTAGCTTTGACCTTATGGTTCTGCTGCAAGGTGCGCTTATAAATGAAGATGATACATTGATGAGGGATGACCTCAGACAAGAAGGGCTCCTACCCAACGGAGATCCCTATACCATCTCTGAGAATGTGCGGTTTTCCAATTTCGGTTCCGGAGGCAGGGTTTTTGCCGGGACTGATGTCTTTACCGAAAATAGTGGCACGCCCCAGGCAATTGTCGATTGGATATTTGTGGAATTGCGGGATGAGAACGACCATTCGAATATTCTTGAGACGAGAGCAGCACTTGTAACCAGAGAGGGGAAAATAGTTGAGGCAAGAGATGGTGAGAGCTCTCTTGCCATTCCAGTTCACCCCAATGAATCTTATTTTATTTCGGTCAAGCACCGAAACCACCTGGGAATAATGACAGCAAATCCCATTGCTGTTAATTCCGGGGATGTGTCGATTGACTTCAGAGAAATTGATCCATCTGATTTGTATTTTGACCCTGCCATCCCTGGGTTTGAAGGCTTCCAACAAGCGCCTGACATATTATTTAATGGAAAGTACGCCCTTTGGGGTGGAGATGCCAATTCCGATGGTCAACTACTTTTAGGTGGGACCGATGGGGACAATGTATTTATTAATGAATTTGTAGAGGATGTAAATCCCAGTGTTGATAAAGAGGGTAAACTTACTTTTATCCCCCCCGTGATTTATGACAGCAGGGATTTGAATATGGATGGAAAAGTCCTCTCGTCGGGTGAGAAGAACGACATTAGGATACTGCTATTTAATATTATTAATTTGTCTGATGAGATTGAATCCGCGCCGGATTTAAATTGGCCGGATTTTACAGAACAAATTCCTGACTAGAGAAGGCTAAAGATGAGAATAGGAGCCTGGAAATTAATAAATTCAAAAGAAAACAAATGAAAACTATTTCTGCACAATTTTTTGTCCTGATTACAACCTTTGTGTTTTTTGGGTATGGCGCGATTGCTCAGGCCCCATGTTCTGATGCAAATGTTGACCTGACTTTGAAGTACGATAAGGATGCAAATGTTTTTGAGGTCTATGGTAGGTCGGATACTACAATGGATGTATTTCAATCGTTTGAGGGCAATGTAATCACGGTAATTATGCCGGAAGAGGTGTCCAACAGTCCCGTAACCATGGTTCAAAGCTCCGGCTTGTTCGGAACTTGGGGAGCGCAAACCCCTATTTTCTCACCACCCATGGCACCGGATATAGATGTTCATCCTTTTAGGTTGGATATTCCCGACTTTAACTTTAGCATGGTTGAGGATGAGGAGTTTCTTATGTTTTCCTTTCAGCTCCCGGATGTATGTGCACCGGAAGGACTGCGGTTGCACATTAAAGGACAGGACCCTCACGATGAACCCGGATTCCCATATAGTACTGAGAATTTTCTTGCCGTACAAATAGAACCCGGGTTTACAAGTCCCATTTGTGATATTTTTAATGAAAATTATGACAATGATGGCACCGAGGAATCTATGATTGCCACTATTTTTCCCGGGGACACGCTAATCTGTACTACGGCGATTTTGCAGGTTGAACAGCTTGGTGATGATGCTGCATTGATTGAGTGGTCAACGGATGGACCCGGTGTATTTGACGATGAGAATGCCCAGCTCACCACAGTGTCAAACCTGGAGGATGGCGATAGAATATTTTTGTTTGCAGAGAACGCATTTGGATGTGCTGCAGAAGACTCAATTACTATCAATACTGAATTGTGTTGTCCTGCTGTTTTTATAACAGATGTGGTTTCAATAGACAGTAGATGTGATCAAGCTACCGGGAGTGCAACTATCCAGGTAAGTGGAAGTGATGAAGGTTATTACTTTGTCTGGATAGATAGCAACGGCGATACAACGTCTGTTACTAACCAAATCGAAGATGTTTCCCCTGGGGTTTATACTGCTTTTGTAAGAGCAGATATCGATGGTTGCCCAATAGAGGACTCTGTTTCCGTTGCGATTGGAGCGCTTGAGGGCCCAAACGTTTCACTGGTTTCTGTTTCTGAAGCCACTTGTGAAAGTTCAGATGGCAGTGCAGAAATTGAAGTTTCCGGAGGCTTACAGCCCTACAGCTTTGAATGGAGCGATGGCAGTTCAGATCAAAATCTCAGCGATGCTTTAGCAGGGATGTACAATGTCACGGTAACAGATGCCAACGGCTGTGACCAAACTCTCGCCGTGGAAGTTGGCAGCAATAGTGGCAGTTTAGACGTAAATCTCGACCCGGTAGATGCTGCATGTGGAGAAGACGATGGGTCTATTTTAGCAACTCCCACAGGGGGGCAGGCACCCTTTGAATACGAATGGAGCGATGGCAGCACCAGTGATGAGATTACTGATCTCAGTCCCGGTGTTTACACAGTAACCGTAACCGATGACAACGGCTGTGTTGCGATTGAGTCGGCTGTTATCAGTGATAGTGACGGTCCTAATTTGTCTATTGATGCAGTGACAGATGTAGATTGTTTTGGAAGTGCCACGGGATCTATTGAAGTATCCTCCACAGATACTGAAGTTAATTTTTCCGTTGTTGATGCACAGGGACAATTGGTTGGAACCGGTGAATTAGTTGAAGATTTAATTCCCGGTGTTTATTCTGTTTTTGCCACGGATGATCAAGGATGCAGAACTGTAGAACTCGTTGAAATAGAGCAACCGGACGCTCCGCTCTTTCTCGCGTTTACTTCCTCTGAGGAGGCCAATTGTGAAAGTGGCTTTGGCAGTATAGGAATTAGTGTTTCCGGAGGTACTTCTCCGTATTCTGTTCTGTGGAGCAATGGTGCTGAAACTATGAACCTGTCCGGTATCGAAGCAGATGAGTACTCGGTTACTGTAACCGATGATAATGATTGTACCATAACCGGTGAATTCACCCTGGAGGAAGAGCAGGATTGTTGTCCTGTGGTGCAAATTGAAGGAGCTGCAGTTACAGATAGTGAATGTCTGGACAATACAGGAAGAGCTGCGGTCGAGGTAAACGGTAGTGATGATGGATACATATTTAGGTGGGAAGATAGCGATGGTATTACCGTTAGTACTGACAGCCTTGTCACATCCCTTGAAGCAGGGGTTTACACGGTTTTTGTCCAGCCTGATGTAATGGGTTGTGAACAGGAGGATAGCCTCCAGGTAGTTGTTGGAACGCTTCAGGGACCCTCAATATCTGTAGATGTGGTTAATGATGCAACTTGCCTGATGGAAGATGGTTCTGTTGAAATTTCTGTGAGTGGAGGAGCTGAGCCCTATGAATTTGAGTGGAGCGATGGAAGTGATGACCAAAACCTCTCAAATGTGGGTGCAGGCACTTATTCTGTCACAGTTACAGATGATAAAGGTTGTGAAGAAACGGCATTGGTTACAATAGAAGCGGATCCGGGAAGTCTCACAGTCGATGTTACAGTGGATGATGATAGCGATTGCGGACTTGCAACTGGCTCTCTTACTGCTGATGCTAACAATGGGAATGCCCCTTATAACTTCGAGTGGAGCATTGGAGCAACAACTGCGACAGTAGAAAATCTCCGCGCTGGACTCTATGAAGTTACTGTTACAGACAATGACGGATGCGAAATAACAGCAACCGGAGAGATTAGTGACGTCAACGGGCCTGAATTAAGTGTTGAATCTACTTCGGATGTAGATTGTTTTGGTAAGCCTAATGGTGAAGTATCGTTGAGCTCCACAGATAGTGATATCTCATTTGAGGTGCGAAATGCAGGAGGGCGCATTGTAGGTGTTGGAACTACCGTATCTGATCTCCCGGCGGGCACCTACTTCGCGATAGCCACCGATGATGAGGGTTGTAAAACAATAGCGGAGGTGAATATAGATCAACCAGTTGAGCCGTTGGTTTTGCGGATTAGTGGGCTTGAGATAACAGATTGCAACAACAATGAGGGTGAAATTTCAACAACAGTAACTGGTGGTACTTCTCCTTATACATTTGATTGGAGCCCCGGTACTGAAGATGGACCTATTCTTGAGAATGTAACGACCGGTACTTACACAGTTGAAGTTACTGATGATAATGATTGTATGATTGGAGGTGAAGTGTCTATTGAGATTGATGAAGAAGCCACCGCCAATGCAGAAATCACCAATCTTGATCCAATCTGTTTTGATGGGACAATTAACCTGAGCGAAACCGGTGGAGATGCAGTGAGTTGGTTGTGGAGTACAGATGGGGATGGAGTGTTTGATGACAATACCATCCAGATGCCTACTTTAACTGGATACAGCGATGGTGAAGTGGTCACTGTTCAAATTACCACTGAGGAGGGATGTACAGATGAAGATGAAGTTACTGTTGTTTTCTCCGGAGATTGTGCAGGTTCACTGACAGTTAGATTGTTGCTACAAGGAGGCACGGATTCCGGGGATACTTTGATGAGAACGGACCTGCTCGATGAAGACTTAATCCCCCTTAATGATCCTTACACAGGTACTTCAAATCCAAGATTTACACATTTTGGATCAGGGGGACTTGCGACCACAACTTCTGCTGTCCTTGCAATGAATGCAGGTACTGATCAGGCAATCGTTGATTGGGTATTCATTGAGTTGCGTAGCGATATGGACCCAACCAATATTTTGCAAACCCGATCAGCACTGGTGACCAGTGAAGGAAATGTTGTTGACCCAACCGATGGTGAGAGTCCATTGGAATTTTCAGCTAGCCATGGCCAGGAATTTTATGTTTCAGTTAAACACAGAAACCACCTTGGGGTCATGACAGCCAATCCTGTTGCAGTACTTTCGGAAGGAAGCACAGTTGATTTTAGAACTATGGATCAATCGGACATTTACACCGATCCCAGTAATCCACTTACCAATTTTGAAATGACTCCGGCTTCAGTATTTGATGGTAAAAGAGCCCTTTGGGGAGGAGATGCAAACTCTGATGGGCAGTTGTTGCTGGCCGGGGCTGAATCAAAGGATAATATAGCGGTTCAAAACCTTATTCTAACCGAATCTTTGGTGGACCCTGATGCAGATCTCTCAACACAATTCACCGGAGTAGAAGGGTATTTCAATGAAGATATTAATATGGATGGGGATGTTAGAGCATCTGGTGCAAATAATGACATACTGCTTATTCAGTTTAATTTGATAAATCTTTCGCAGGAGATTCAGAATGAAGCCCTTCTTAATTGGACCAATTTTGTAGAACAGCTACCTTAAAATTAATTACTTATGCTATATTATAAAACGCTATTTACACGATTATTCATCGCACTCTTTATTGGATTCGGCTTCTTTACGACGCCATCTATAACTGCTCAGGAGGTTGAGTTTACCCTTAGATGGGATGATGCTGACCAGAATTTTAAAGTGTACTTTAAACCGGACTTTACTGCTCCGGATTCCCTGCATGTGTGGTGTAGTAATCAAATTACTATTGTAGTACCCTCGTCAATCCCCGGTGCAGATCAAGCTTTTGATATCACCAGCCATTATGGTGGCACCTGGATCGACGGGAGTATAGTTCATGCCCCTGCAGTTACTCCGGACTTAAGCTATCACGGATTTTTTACACCTGGTAGTAGTCCAAACCAAACTGAGGAATTAATCGATGGAGAGGAGATACTGATATTATCCTTTACTATTCCAGGGGTTGATTGTTATCCACCTGGAGTGAGGTTATGGATCAATGGAGTTGACCCGGAGCCTTCAGATCCTGGAATGCTGGGAGCGGATTTTAGTAATACTGCAGAAATGTTTATCCCCAATTGGGATGGAATGGGAGGACTTATTTTATGTCAGGACCCACCTCTCTACGCAGGGAATTATGGAGACCTTCCTATCACTTCATATATTGAGACAGAAATTGTTGCTGCTGATACATGTGAAGGTTTTCCCGTTCAATTGGAAGATATTGGTGGCGAAGCTGTTGAATGGACCTGGACAACATCTGGAAACGGCACCTTCGATGATGCTACAATTGTTGATCCCATCCTAAGTGGTGGAGTAGAAGGTGATACCATATTTTTAATGGTAGAGAATAGCGCGGGTTGTATGGAAAATGACACCTTCATTTTGGATGATGTTTTTCGCGACCTTCCAATTGTAACTTGCCCGAACGATGAAACTATTTTGATTGATGATGACCCGATCGACCTACTTTCACTTACACCTGCAGTGGATCCCTTAGGAGGTGCCTTCACAGGAACCGGAGTTGTTGGAAATACCTTTGATCCAGATATTAGTGGCCCCGGAACTTTTGTAGTTACCTATTCTTTCACCGACCCGGATAATTGTACCGACTCCTGCAGTTTCCAAATTACTGTATTGGAATTGGGTCTGATGGTTGAAAAAACACTTCTTGATATCAATGGAGATACAGGATTGACGGAGTACAGTGAAGTTGGAGATGAGCTGAACTACGAGATAGTTGTGACGAACACTGGGAATGTGATACTTACCGATATTGAGGTTGAAGATGATTTGACTGGAGATGATTGGATGATTTCAACCTTAGGACCTGGAGAAACCGATACATTTTCTACTTCTTACATTGTTACCCAGTCCGATCTTGACGCTGGCATGGTTGCCAATACGGCTACTGCGACCGGAGAGGATCCAAACGATGATGAAGTAACCGGCTCTGACATGGAAACGGTTGATGCGGATCAGGAAGGCGAGTTCACAGTAACGAAGACGCTGACGGACATCAATGGAGATGCAGGATTGACGGAATACAGTGAAGTTGGAGATGAGTTGAACTACGAGATAGTAGTAACCAATACGGGTAATGTAACGCTTACGGATATTGAAGTGGAGGATGACCTCACAGGAGA
>SL_3KL_010_SEDDRAFT_10005384_pt1 | contig 11484 bp, 14 predicted proteins | sample SodLakKL_010_SED_2_FD_10381 | JGI IMG/M metagenome (IMG submission 10381)
CGGGTTTCCAGGATCGCCAGCAGATTGTCCTCGACGGTGAGCTTGCGGAACACGGATGCTTCCTGTGGCAGGTAGCCGATACCGCGTCGGGCACGGATATGTATGGGCAGTTGCGTGATGTCCTCGCCGTCGAGTTCGATGTGTCCGCCATCGGCTTCCACCAGCCCGACAACCATGTAGAAGCAGGTCGTCTTGCCTGCGCCGTTGGGCCCCAGAAGCCCGACCACCTCGCCGCTTTGCACATGGAGACTGGCGTCGTCCACCACGTACCTGCGACGGTATGCCTTGCGGATTCCATCAATGCGCAGGATGCTCACTCGGAGTCGTCCTCGTGCGGGAAGAGGGTGACGCGGATGCGCTCTTCGTCGTCCTTGCCGAGCGCCTTCACAACATCGGTCTCGAGGTTGTACTCGATGGTTTCCCCGGTGAAGGTGTTGCGGCCCTGTTCCACCTTTGCCCCCTGCAGCAGCCTGATCCGTTCCGGGCCGCGGGCGTGGTACTCCATGCGCGGCGCCTCACCCCGGATGACCTCGCCGTTGCCGGCGGGTGTCTCGCGCCAGGTCGCCGGCGTGCCTTCCACCTCCACCCAGTCCAGTTCCCGGCCCTCGCGGGTGTGGACGATCATCACGTCGCCGGTGATCTCCCGCTCGCCCTGGGTCAGGATCACATTGCCCGTATAGGTGCCGATGCCCGTGGCACCGTCCATCTCCGCCTCATCGGCATCCAGGTACACGGGTTCCCGGCCGCGTTCTTCGGCGGCTGCGGAAGCAATGGCGCAGGTGAGGAGGATTCCGGCGAGGATTCGATCAGCGCGGCATCTCATAGCGGGCCTTCACCTCTGAATGCAGTTCCACCAGGTCGCGGGCGAGGTGCCCGCGGGCGCCGACACCCTCGACCACGCCGCCCTCGGTTTCGTAGATCGCGTATTTGTCTGTCTCGGCAATCCGGCGAGGCGGGTACAGGCGCATGTCGGTCGTGTCCATGCGTGCCGCCACGTTGTCGGGTCCGGCCTCACGCGTCATGCGAACCTCGCCGATCAGCAGCGCCTCTTCCAGACCCGACCAGGCCCGCCCTTCATCGGCCCGCAGGCGCCAGGGTTCGCCGCTGTCCATGTGATAGATGAGATCGGGCGCGTCGAGTTCCCAGCTGTCGTCGTCAGGAAAATGCAGCATTCGCGGCGAACGCAGTTCCCAGACCGGATCACCGCCCTCGTCGGTGGAGACCATGGTGAATATTTCCATGAAGTAGTCCGGGCGGCGTTCCTCGTCGACCACCTCGTCCGGAAGCGGCGCCAGCGGTTCCCGATCCACCAGCCACCACCCGACCGCGACCAGCACCGTGATCACGGTGAGCCGGAACAACCAGCGCTTACCCATCCAGATAGCCCCCGAATACAGCCTCCAGCCGCCCGCGGGCCGCCAGCAGAAGCTCGCAGATTTCCCGCACGGCGCCCGAACCGCCCGGTCGCGCGGTTCGCCAGTGGCATTCGGCCGCGACCAGCGGATGCCCGTTGGCAACGGTGACGGCGAGACCGGCCTTGCGCAGAACCGGCAGGTCGATCAGGTCGTCCCCGGCATACGCGCTCTCGCCGGCGTTCAGCCCGGCTTCGTTCAGCAATCCCTCCCAGGCAGTCAGCTTGTCGCCCGCGCCAAGTGACAGTCGCGTGATGCCCAGATCCTGGGCACGGCGACGAAGCGACGGCGAATCACGGGCGCTGAGTATCGCCACCTCGATCCCTTCCCGCAGCAGCAGGCGGATCCCGAGGCCGTCGAGAATGTTGAAGCCCTTGAGCGCCTCGCCGTGCTCCCCGTACCAGACGGTGCCGTCCGTCATTACGCCGTCGACGTCGAGCACCAGCATGCGCACGGCGGCGGCCAGGCGCAGCACTTGATCGTCCGGTGCCGAAAACAATGTGGGGTAGGGGTTCGTCATCAGACCACCCCGGCGCGCAGCAGATCATGCATGTTCAATGCTCCAAGTACGTGGCTGTCGGCATCCACCACGGGGAGCGCGTTGATCCGGCGCTCGTCCATGATCCTTAGCGCCTCCGCGGCCAGCGCCCCGGGCCGTAGTGTCTGACCGCCGCGCGTCATCACGTCGGATACCCGCGTGACATGCACGTCAATGTTCCGGTCCAGGCTTCGCCGCAGATCACCATCGGTGAAGACGCCGACCAGGCGGTCCTGCTCGTCCACCACCAGCGTCATGCCCAGACCTTTCGCACTCATTTCGACGAGCGCTTCCCGGAGCAGGGCCGCCGTGCCGACACGGGGGATTCGCGCGCCGGTGTGCATGATGTCATCCACCAGCAGCAGCAGGCGCCGTCCCAGCCTGCCGCCGGGATGCGAGCGGGCGAAATCCTCGGCGGTGAAGCCGCGGGCCTCGAGCAGGGAAACCGCCAGCGCGTCCCCCATTGCCAGCGCGGCAGTGGTGCTGGATGTAGGGGCCAGATTGAGCGGGCAGGCCTCCTGGGCAACGCTCACATCGATATGCACCGAGGCCGCCTCTGCCAGCGTGGAGCCCGGGTTGCCGGTCAGGGCGATCAGGGGCACGCCGAGCCGCTTGATCAGAGGAAGAATCGTGACGATCTCTACGGTTTCACCGGAGTTGGACAGGGCCAGCACCACGTCGCGCGCGGTAATCATGCCCAGGTCACCGTGGCTGGCCTCGCCCGGATGTACGAAGAACGCCGGTGATCCGGTGCTGGCGAGGGTTGCGGCGATCTTGCCGCCCACATGTCCCGACTTGCCCATGCCAAGTACCACGATCCGACCTTCGCAGGCGAGCATATGGCAGCAGGCGTCGACGAAGGCCTGGTCGATTCTGGCGGTGAGCGCATGTATCGCATCCGCTTCCATCTCCAGAACGGACGATGCCAGCCTGATCAGCCTGTCCGGAGAGACCTGTTTCCTTTTGTGCTCATTCATGGCCAGTCCTGATTCGGTCGCTTTCGGGTCGAGGTCGCCAAGTATGCCCAAGTCGCTTCCGCTGCGGTATCCGGAACGTTCTGCGGCGGCACGGACGGCACCGATCAAATGCTGAAAAGCAGCACCAGGTAGCCGGAATAGAGCGCCAGTATACCCACTGCCATGCCTCGGCCCATGCCGCCCATGCGGGTTACCAGCACGGCGAGCCCCAGTGTCATCAAGGCCATGAGCAGGTAGTCGCGGTAGAGCACTTCCGGGGTCAGCACCGCCGGTTGCAGGAAGGCGGCAATACCCAGCACGCCCAGCAGGTTGAACAGGTTGGAGCCGAGGATGTTGCCGAGAACCAGCGCATGCTGGCGGAGTCGGGCCGCGGCAAGGGCGGTGGCCAGTTCCGGCAGGCTGGTGCCTGCGGCCACAACGCTGAGCCCGATGACCAGGTCGCTCACGCCGGCCGCCGTGGCCAGTTCCACTGCGGCCCAGACCAGCACGCGGGCGCTGACCAGAAGCAGCGCCAGGCTACCCGTAATCCACGCCAGTGTGTGTGGCAGGCTCCGTGATGTCGGCAGGCCAGTCGCCGTCTGCGCCGAATCGGGGTCACCCGTCCTGATCAGCCAGATAAGCGCGATGACCAGACCGAGAAGCAGCAGGGCACCGTCCACACGGCCTGCGACCCCGTCCAGCAGCAGCAGGGGCACGAGCAACGTCGCTGCCAGCAGTGCCCGCAGCTCGCGCAGGCTGGCCGACCGTCCGACCGTGAGCGGAAACATGATCGCGGTCAGCGTCAGGACAAGGCCTACGTTGGCGATATTGGAGCCCAGCGCGTTGCCCACGGCCAGGCCGGTGTTGCCGGCCACGGCTGCAAGTGCCGAGACCAGTATCTCCGGGGCGGATGTCCCGAAGCCGATGATGACCAGCCCCACAAGCAGCGGCGACATGCCCAGACGTCGTGCCAGACCGGCGCTGGCACGGACGAAGCGGTCGGCGCTCCAGGCCAGGGCCGCGAACGCGGCAACGATAACGGCGACATTCAGCAGAGCAGGCATCCGCGGTCCTGTATCGAGGTTCCGGAGCAATCGCGCCGACGGGCGGCCTGTCCGGCGCTGCATGCAGACGGCAGGGTACCACGCTGCCTGCGAGTCACCCGGGTGTTCGCGACAACGGACGACCGTGCCTGCGGGTTTGACTCATGTTGCCCCTTCACTGATACTCGGTCGCCATTCTCGCCCGGCCCCGGGAACGCGTGAGCAGCCTATGGACAGCGGCGCCTCCTCGCCCGACATTCTTGTTGATATAAGTGACCTGCACTTCCATCGGGGCGGCCGCCCCATCTTCAGGGGTGTGGATGTGCGCATTCCGAAAGGCACGGTCACCGCCATCATGGGGCCCAGCGGCACCGGCAAGACTACCCTGCTGCGCCTGATAGGCGGCCAGTTGAGGCCGCATCGGGGCGTCGTGCGGTTTGCGGGTCAGGACGTGCACGCGCTGGGGCATGGCGCGCTTTACAGGCTGCGCCGAAGCATGGGCATGCTGTTCCAGACCGGCGCGTTATTCACCCATCTGAGCGTATTCGAGAACGTGGCCTTTCCGCTGCGCGAGCACACCCAGCTGCCGGAACCGCTGTTGAGGGATCTGGTGCTGATGAAGCTGGAGGCGGTCGGGCTGCGGGGTGCGCGGGATATGATGCCGGGTGAACTCTCCGGCGGAATGGGCAGGCGTGTGGCGCTGGCCCGGGCCATTGCGCTGGACCCTGACATGATCATGTACGACGAACCGTTCACGGGTCAGGATCCGATTTCCATGGGGGCCCTGGTCAAGCTGATCCGAACCCTCAACGATGCGCTCGGCCTTACCAGCGTCATTGTCTCGCATGACGTGGCCGAAACTGCCCGTATAGCCGACCTGATCTACGTGATTTCCGACGGCCGGGTGGTCGATTCCGGCACACCGCAGGCGCTCATGGAATCGAAGTCCGAGTGGGTGCGACAGTTCATGCACGGGCTGCCGGACGGGCCTGTGCCGTTCCACTACCCGGGGCCGGAACTGGTCAGTGATCTGCTGGAGCGGCGCTGATGCTGGGCTTCCTTGCGCGGCTGGGCGCTACCACCATCAGCAGTTTTCAACGCCTGGGGCGGGGCACCTTTTTCCTGGCGCGGGTTCTGACCGGACTGCACAGCCTGTTGCCGCGGCCGGGGCTGGTTATTGCCCAAGTGTATTCCATCGGCGTGCTGTCGCTGGTCATCATCGTGGTGTCCGGAATTTTCGTCGGCGCCGTGCTGGCACTGCAGGGATACAATACGCTGGTCAATTTCGGTGCCGAGGATGCGCTGGGCGTGCTGGTGGCCCTGTCGCTACTGCGCGAGTTGGGTCCGGTTGTTACGGCCTTGCTGTTTGCCGGCCGGGCAGGCTCGGCGCTTACCGCCGAGATCGGTCTGATGAAGACCACCGAGCAGCTCTCGGGCATGGAAATGATGGCGGTCGACCCGCTGCGCCGGGTGATTGCCCCTCGGCTGTTGGCCGGATTCGTGTCCATGCCCCTGCTCGCGGCCATGTTCAGTTTCCTCGGTATCATGGGGGCGTATGTCGTGGGCGTGGGCGCGCTCGGGCTCGACGGTGGTGCCTACTGGTCCCAGATGCAGGACGCCGTCGACTTTCGTGATGACGTGATGAACGGTGTGATCAAGAGTCTGGTGTTCGGGTTCGTTGCGAGCTGGATCGCCGTGTTCGAAGGCTATGACTGCGTGCCCACGTCGGAAGGCGTCAGCAGCGCTACCACCCGTACGGTTGTTCATACCTCGCTTGCGGTGCTGGGTCTGGATTTCGTGCTCACCGCGGTGATGTTCGGCTGATTGAGGTTCGCCATGCAGAATGGACGCTTTGTCGAGATCTGGGTCGGGCTGTTCGTGGCAGCCGGGTTTGCGGCCTTTTTCGGGCTCGCCATGCAGGTCAGCAATATCCCGTTGTTCCAGACCGTGGACGGCTACGACGTGCATGTGCGTTTCGATAACATCGGCGGCCTGCGGGAGCGCGCCCCGGTGACCATGGCGGGCGTGCGTGTCGGGCGAGTGAAGTCCATCGGACTGGATGAGAATACCTATGATGCCAGGGTGACGATTACCATAGATCGACGCTTTGACCGGCTTCCCGAAGACACCAGTGCATCCATTTACACATCCGGGCTGCTCGGGGAGCAGTACATCGCGCTGTCGCCGGGCGGCCTCGATTTCTACCTGCGTGACGGTGACGAGATCACGCTCACGCAGTCGGCACTTGTGCTCGAGCGCCTCATCGGGCGTTTCCTCGCAAGCATGGGTGAAGGCGACGACAATGACTGAATCTCTCCACGAGGCGCGGTTGTGAGTGAGGCGGCCCTGAAGGCGACTGACCGGGCGGGACATTTCCGTCTGTGCGGGGACGTGGGTTTTGCCAGTGCCCGCACCCTGTGGGAAGAGGGGCGGCGGGAGTTCGCTGCGGTCGAATCGATCGTGGTTGATCTGTCGGCCGTGGACCGTGTGGACAGTGCGGGCGTCGCCCTGCTGGTGTCATGGGTGCGGGATACCCGCGGGCGCGGAGCTGCCATACGCTTTGTTAACATGCCGGCCCAGATACTTGACATCGCCCGCGTGTGCGGGGTGGATGTGATCTTGCCGTTCGATTCGGACAGTGCGCACGACGGAAGCAGGTGAATCGTGATGGAACCCGAGAGACTCAAGCAGTTGATTGAAGAGGGGCTGCCGGGCAGCCATGCGGAGGTGCAGGGCGACGGCCAGCATTTCCAGGCCGTGATCGTGTCCCCGGCGTTTGAAGGCAAGCTTCCGATTGCGCGCCAGAGGCTGGTCAACGCCGTACTCAAGGAGCAATTCGATTCCGGCGAACTTCACGCGCTGTCCCAGCATCCCCTGACGCCCGCTGAATGGGAAGCGGAGCAACGGCGGCAGCGCTGAAATGCCCGCATGCATGGACAGGCACATGGCTGCCGGAACCTGAGCTCATGGAAAAACTGATTATCAAGGGCGGGCGTCGACTCGATGGCTCGATCCGCGTCTCCGGCGCCAAGAACGCGGCGTTGCCGATCCTGGCTGCAACGCTGCTTGCGGACACTCCCATGTTGATCGGCAACGTTCCGCACCTCCACGACATCACCACCACCATGGGGCTTCTGGGCCGCATGGGAGTGCGCCTGACGGTCGATGAGCGAATGAACATCGAGGCCGATCCGCGGACGGTCGACAGTTCTTTCGCACCCTATGATCTGGTCCGGACCATGCGTGCGTCGATACTCGTGCTGGGGCCTCTGCTGGCACGTTTCGGGGAGGCGGATGTGTCGCTGCCGGGTGGCTGTGCCATCGGCTCGCGGCCGGTGAATCTGCATATCGAGGGTCTGGCCCGCATGGGCGCCGAAATCCATGTCGAGGCCGGTTATATCAAGGCCAGGGCAAAGCGCCTGCGCGGGGCGCGCATCGTCATGGACCTGGTCACGGTCACCGGGACCGAGAACCTGATGATGGCGGCGACGCTCGCTGACGGGCGCACCGTGATCGAGAACGCGGCACGCGAGCCGGAAGTCGTGGATCTGGCCAATTGTCTCAATGCCATGGGAGCCCGTATTGGCGGCGCGGGCACGGATACCATCACCATCGACGGGGTCACGCGGCTCCAGGGAACCCGTTACAATGTGTTGCCGGATCGTATAGAAACCGGGACCTATCTGGTTGCCGCAGCCATGACCGGCGGCCGAGTCAGGTTGCGTGATACCCGGGCCGGCCTGCTCGATGCGGTGCTGGAAAAGCTTCGCGAGGCCGGCGCCGAGATCGAGTGCGGTGAGGACTGGATTTCGCTGGAGATGCCGGGCGGACGGTGCCCGAGGGCAGTTAACGTGCGCACGGCACCCTATCCGGCCTTCCCCACCGACATGCAGGCGCAGTTCTGCGCCCTCAACGCGATCGCGTCGGGTGTCGCCACCATCACGGAAACCGTGTTCGAGAACCGCTTCATGCACGTGCTCGAGATGCAGCGCATGGGCGCGGATATCCGGCTCGAGGCCAATACCGCGTTCATTCGCGGGGTCAGGTCACTGACCGGTGCACCGGTGATGGCCACCGACCTCCGGGCGTCGGCCAGCCTGGTGCTTGCCGGACTGGTGGCCGAGGGTGAGACCCGGGTGGACCGGATCTACCATATCGACCGGGGCTACGAGTGCATCGAAGAGAAGCTGGCGCAACTCGGCGCGGAAATCCGCAGGGTCCCCGCCTGATGTCTGTCCGGGGCCGCAGCAATGACTGAAACACTGACCATTGCCCTGTCCAAGGGGCGGATACTCGAGCAGACACTGCCGTTGCTGAACGCGGCCGGCATCGAACTGCGCGATGATCCGGACCGGAGCAGAAAGCTGTTCCTGGATACCAGTGATGAATCGGTGAAGATCGTGGTTCTGCGGGCAACGGACGTGCCCACCTACGTGCAGTACGGTGCCGCCGACATGGGCGTGGCCGGCAAGGACGTGCTGATGGAGCATGGGGGCCGGGATCTCTACGAGCCCCTGGATCTGGGGATTGCGCGCTGCCGCCTGATGGTGGCGGGGCAGCCGGGAGCCGACGAGCGCCCCGGTACGCTGCGCGTTGCCACCAAGTTCGTCAACATCACGCGACGCTACTATGCCGAGCGTGGGCGACAGGTGGAAACCATCAAGCTCTACGGCTCCATGGAGCTGGCGCCACTGGCTGGACTGTCAGACCTGATCGTGGACCTGGTCGACACCGGCAATACCCTGAAGGCGAACGGGCTCGTGCCCCTGGAGCATATCGCCGATATCAGTTCCCGGCTGGTGGTCAACCGCGCCTCCATGAAGATAAAACACCGCCGGATAAAGACATTCATTGACCTGCTTGCCGCCGCTGTCAGGCCGGCATGAGCAGGCGAGGTAATTCTGAGATGCTGGAAATACTGCGCTTGAGCACCACGCAACCGGATTTTCGGGAGTGTCTTGAACGATTAACCACCTGGAACGCGGAGCATGAGCAGCGGGTGGAGTCCGTGGTACGCGACATCCTCGCCGATGTGCGCCGCCAGGGTGATGCCGCCTTGCTGCGTTACACCGAGAAGTTCGACCGGCTGCGTTCGGCCTCGGTGGCGGAGCTGGAATTGCCCCGCGACAGGCTTCGGGACGCCTTCGAGGCCCTGCCGGCGGAGCAGCGGGAGGCCCTGGAATTCGCCGCCGGACGAATACGCCGTTATGCCGAGCATCAGAGGGTCGAGGCGTTCGAGTACCAGGAAGAAGACGGCACCATGCTGGGCCAGAAGGTGGAACCGCTGGATCGTGTCGGTCTTTACGTGCCGGGTGGAAAGGCGGCGTATCCGTCGTCGGTGCTGATGAACGCGCTGCCCGCGGTGGTTGCCGGCGTGCCCGAGATCATCATGGTAGTGCCCGCTCCCGAAGGACAACTGGAGCCCATGGTACTGGCGGCGGCCTGGCTCGGCGGCGTGACCCGGGTGTTCACGGTCGGCGGCGCCCAGGCGGTGGCGGCGCTGGCCTATGGTACAGAGACCATCCCCGCTGTCGACAAGATCGTGGGACCCGGCAATGCCTATGTCGCCGAGGCCAAGCGTCGTGTCTTCGGCACGGTGGGTATCGACATGATCGCGGGACCCTCGGAGATACTCGTGGTCTGCGATGGTCAGACCGACGCCGAATGGATCGCCATGGACCTGTTCTCCCAGGCAGAGCACGACGAGGACGCCCAGGCGATCCTGGTGTCGCCGGATCCGTTGTACCTGGATGAGGTGCAGTCGGCGATGGAACGGATGCTGCCGGGCATGGAGCGCTCCGACATCATCCGCGAATCGCTCAAGCGGCGTGGTGCGCTGATCTGCGTTCGGGACCTGGTGGAGGCCGAGGATGTGGTCAACCATGTCGCTCCGGAGCACCTGGAGTTGTCCGTCGCCGAACCCGAGAAGATGGCTGCCCGCATTCGTCATGCCGGCGCCATCTTCATGGGGCGTTACACGGCCGAGGTCCTGGGCGATTATTGCGCCGGCCCCGACCATGTTCTGCCGACGTCCCGCACGGCGCGCTTCGCTTCGCCACTGGGTGTGTATGACTTCCAGAAGCGCAGCAGTCTGATCCGGTGTTCCGAGGCGGGTGCGGCCACGCTCGGCCGCCAGGCTAGCCTGCTTGCGCGCGCCGAGGGACTGACCGCGCATGCGCGGTCGGCGGAATACCGGGTCGAGGCGGCCGACGGTGACTGAGGCGTCAGAACGCATTCGGCGCCTGGTGCGTCCGGCGGTTCAGGCCATGCAGGCATACCAGGTTGCCGAACCCGGCGATCTGATCAAGCTCGACGCCATGGAGAATCCCTACCGCTGGGACCCGGCGCTGGTGGATGCATGGCTGGAAACGCTGCGCGGCGTGCAAGTCAACCGCTACCCGGACCCGGCAGCGACCGAACTCCGCGAGCGCATGCGCTCGCGGCTGGACATACCCCCGCAGGCCGGCCTGTTGCTGGGTAACGGTTCCGACGAGCTGATCCAGCTGCTTGGCATGGCGCTGGGCGGCCGACGGCGGACCGTGCTCGCGCCGGGTCCGGGGTTCGTGATGTATCGGCTGATAGCCGGTTTCACCGGTATGGAATTCGTCGAGGTGTCCCTGAATGCGGAGGACTTCTCGCTGGATGTGGACGCCATGATCGCGGCTGTGCGCGCGCACGATCCCGCCATCATTTACATTGCTTACCCCAACAACCCCACCGGCAACGCCTTCGATCGTGCCGCCGTGGACGCCGTGATCCGCGAGGCGCCCGGCATCGTGGTGCTCGACGAGGCGTACCATGCGTTCTGTGGCGAGACATTCATGGACGCCATCACCGGCTATCCCCAGCTACTGGTCATGCGCACGCTGTCGAAAATGGGCTTGGCCGGCCTGCGGCTGGGTTACCTGGCTGCCCACCCGGACTGGATCGGGCAACTGGAGAAGTGCCGGCTCCCTTACAACATCAATGCGCTGACCCAGGCCAGCGCCTGTTTTGCCCTGGATCATCTGGACGTGCTAGAGCGGCACACGGCGCGCATCCGCGCAGACCGCCTTGTGCTTCATGATGCGCTTGCACGCATCCCCGGTGTGGAAAGGGTGTGGCCCAGTCAGGCCAATTTCATTACCTGCCGGGTGGCCGCGGGAAGCGCCGCAGGTGTCCACGAGGGGCTGCGGGAACGCGGGGTGCTGATCAAGAAGCTCGATGGCACCCATCCCGCGCTCACGGACTGTTTGCGCGTCACCGTAGGCACGCCCGAGGAAAACGCTCGTTTCCTTGATGCCATGACCGAGGTCTGCGCGGCCTGAACGTTTGTGCGCGGGAGGGGCGCGCTAGCTAGCGCCCGTCCGCGCGGTTTTCTGTTTTCCGTTTTCTGTTTTCCGTAAGAAAACTGCGCCGCGAAGCGGCGCAGGATCCGCTGAACACGGAAAACCGAACACCGAACACCTAACACCGCCCTTCTACTACGCACGCCGATCTGCTCGCTGTGTCGGGGCGTACTCCCTGCAGCCGGCTCGACGTAGTGTCAGCTACGC
>SL_3KL_010_SEDDRAFT_10005385_pt1 | contig 11482 bp, 9 predicted proteins | sample SodLakKL_010_SED_2_FD_10381 | JGI IMG/M metagenome (IMG submission 10381)
TCCCGCCCTGGAATCAAACGTATTAACGTAATTCTAGGACAGGTCGCTCTCAAATGGCATCATACCAATCGAGGGCGCCCACACAAATTACCTGCATTTGTTTTTAAGGAACTTTTCGTTGCCTGGGGCGTTTCGCTCACCAGGCCGGCCATTATAGCCTGAATGTTTCTGACGTCAACAATTTTCTTAAAAAAGTTTTCGCCGGTTTCGCGTTGGGCGGGTCTGCGAAAAGCGCGTCATGCCCAAGCGAGATGCGCATTATAGGCGTCATTTCTCAGGCGTCAACAGCTGTGTGCAACTTTTTTGAAATTAATTTGACCGGGCTGGCCAAGTGCCTGATTTTGTTAGGGTGGGTCAGTGGGTGTTCCGGGAACACAGCGCGCGGAAACAAGACCGGGAGTCGACCGGGCGGTGGCAGCGAGTGCCGCCACGCCTCAACAGCCTCATTTCGAGATCAATGCGCTCAGCCTGTCGTGAAGGCGATCAAGCAAAAGGTTGCCGCAGCCTCCTGGCGAAACACGTTCTCGAAGGCTGGCTTCGGGTGTGCGCCCGGACAGTTCGCCAAGTTCGGCTGCGGCAGCGCGATAAGCCTCGCGGAAGGATTGACCCTGCCCAACCAGTTCGTTGGCGCGGTCCGTAGCATGCAACTCCGGGGAGATGGAATCGCGCATGCGTGCGGGATTCCATTCGAGCCCGCCGAGCAATTCAGGCAACAACGACAGCCCATCCAGCCCGCGCGCAAAGGCGCGGATCAGGGGCGGCTTGGTGTCCTGCAGGTCGCGCTGGTACCCCGACGGCAGGCTCAGCACGGATTCAAGCTCCGACCGGGCGCCGACCACCGTGGCGTGCAAGGCACGCAGCAACTCGACGGTGTCGGGGTTTTGCTTGTTGGGCATAATCGAGGATCCGGTGCAAAACGCGGCCGAAACGGTCACGAACCCGAACTCCTGGCTGGCAAACAAGCTGATGTCCCAGCTCAAGCGGCGCAAATCGGCGGTAGCCGCCGACAAGGCATCCAGGGCACGCAGTTCCACCTTGCCGCGAGCATTCTGTGCGTACTGCGGGTTGACGACCAGGCGGTGAAAGCCGAGCTCCTCGGCCACGCTGTCGCGGTCCAGCGGCAGGTTGACGCCGAAACCCGATGCCGTTCCCAGCGGCGAGGCGTCGAGCCAGTCGCCGATATCCTGCGCCAGGGCCAGGTTGTCGATGAAGGCTTCGGCATGCCCGGCCCACCACAGCCCCAGCGAGGAGGGCATGGCCTGCTGCAGGTGAGTGTGGCCAGGCAACGGCAGTCCGGATTCGCGTTCGGCTCGTTGCAGGCAGACCCCGGCAACTGACGCACAAAGGGTGCCGAGCCGCTGCAGGCGGTCTTTCATATACAGACGGAGCGCGACGGCGACCTGATCGTTGCGGCTGCGCCCGGCATGGATGCGTCCACCGATTTCGCCGAGATCTTCGATCAGCCAGGATTCAATGGCCGAGTGGCCGTCCTCGAACCGCCCGTCGAGCACGAACTCACCGGCGGCAAAGGCCGTGTCGAGCCGATCCAGGCTGGCGACCATCGCAGCGGCCTGTTCGGACGTTAGCACCTTGATGCGCGCCAGTCCGCGGGCATGGGCCTTGCTGGCGCGAATATCGAACGGCAGCAATTCACGGTCCAGGACCACGTCGTCACCGGCAAGAAACCGCATCACCCGCTCATCGACTTTGCCGGTCGAATCCTTTTTCCAAATGTAGTCTGCCAATGTTCGCTCCGTGGGCGCTCAAGCACCTTGATCAACCACGAAGGACACGAAGAATGAGAAAAACCTTCTTGTCATTTTCTTCGTGGCCTTCGTGTCCTTCGTGGTTCAAAAACTGAATAAAAAACCCCAACCCATCATTCGCTACCGACACGAATTCCCGTCAGCTCATCAAGACCAAGGGCGAGGTTGATGTTTTGCAGCGCCTGACTGGCAGCGCCTTTGAGCAGGTTATCGAGGACGACCACGAAGGTGGCGCGCATGGGGTCGCGCTGATCGACCGAGAAACCGCCGACGGCCAGCCGCGGCGTTCCGGCAACCTGGCCGATCTCCGGAATATCCTCGACGACATCGATCAAGGCCTCGCCAGCCAGCCTGTCGCGATAGATCTCGAGCAGTTCGGCGCCGGAGACCGGCTGGGTCAGCACCACCGAAATGGTCAGAGAGATTCCACGAAAGAACGGCGCCACGTGCGGATGGAAGCGCACCGGCCGGGCCAGGTGGGCGGAAATTTCGGATTCATGCACATGGCCGGTTAGTGCATAGGGTATGAGGTTGTCGCGCAAGCGCTCGGGGTCGTTACGCGGCCCGGGCGTGCGCCCGGCTCCGCTGTAACCGGACACGCCGAACACTTCCGGCGGCGCGGCCAGCGAACGGCGGATCGGCATGAGGCCGAATAGCGCACCGGTGGCATAACAACCGGGATTGGCGATGCGCCGGGAATCGCCGATGGTCTCGCGATTGAACTCGGTCAGGCCGTAGGTCCAGTCAGGATCGAAGCGCCAGTCGGCACCCAGGTCGAGAATCAGGGCATCGGGATGAGCCTGGCCGATGGCTTCGACCCAGGGAGTGCTTTGACCGTTCGGGAGCGCCAGCACCCAGACATCGGCAGTCACACCGGCGACGCCATCGGGCTCAAGCGTGTGAAAACATTGGTCGGTATCCGGCCACGCAGGCACTTCCTCGACGATCGCCCGACCGGCATTAGACTCACTGGTGGCCAGCACCAGGTCCAGTTGTGGATGAGAAGCGAGCAGTTCCAGCAATGCGCTGCCGGTGTAGCCGCGCGCCCCGATCAGCGCCAGTTTCTTGTTCATGTATCGGTTTCACTCCCTGTTTTCCACCCGGAATCACGACTGGCGGCATCTTCTACCAGGCGCGCCAATTTCCGGTGATCGCCAACCCCTATGGTATAGACGATCCACTGACCCTTGCGGTGGGTGGTGTGCGACTGCTGGAAATACCATACGGCAATCGGATTGGCGGCCCTTGCCCGCCAGTAGAGTTTCGGACAGTGCTGTCGCACCGCCTGCCACAGAGCCGCGCCCAGCCCCTCGCCCTGCGCTTCGGGCGTCACGACAAACTTGTCGAGGTAGGGAACGCCGCCGGCTCCTTCGACCAGCAAGGCCGCGGCCCGTCCGCTCCGCGCCATCAGCAGGGCGGTAACCCGGCGACCCTCGAGCCAGTCCGACCGAAGGTGCTGGCCGAAGCTGCTCTCGAGCAGGCTTTCCAGCTCGCCCCGACGATCGGCTGGTACCTCGTGGTAATGGTCGATTGCCTCACCTTGCCGAACCAGGGTACCGGCACCGGTATGGGTGAACAACTCGCGAGCCAGGTTGGCCGCAGAGGTGATCGAGACCGATGCATCCGAAGCAAGGCCTTCAAGCAGTTCGCGGATCTGCATCAGTTTCAACCGCATGCCCGAATGCACCCAGTCCTGCGCGAGCAAGTGATCGTAGTCGTTGACCAGGCTGATAGCCGAGATCACCCGGCCACGGTGATCGAGCAGACCGCCGGTGCCGGTAAGAAAAATGACCTTGTGCGGCTTGACTGCCCACACGAGCTCGCGTGCGGCGATATCGGCATTGATGTTCATGACCTGGCCCGAAGGCGATTCACCCAGGCAGGCGACCACCGGCAGCGCGCCGGTGCGGATGGCACTGCGCACGGGATCGAGCTCGACCGACTCAATCTCGCCGACCAGCCCGAGCCGCTCGGGATCGGCCAGGCGAGCGTTGAACACCCCGTGCAGGATGCCGCGAGCACGCACACCGCGGGCTTCCAGCGCATCAACCAGGCGCGCATTGGCCCGGTAAATGACCGGCCGGGCCACGGCCATGACTTCCTCGGTTGTCACCCGCAAGCCATCGCATTTCTCCACCGGCACACCTGCGGCTTCCATGGCTTCGTCGAGCTGGGGACCAGCTCCGTGCAGCACGATAGGGGTCAACCCCAGACGATGCAGGAAAGCCAGCGCCGCAGCCAGCTCTTCGAGATCGTCGCGCATGACCGCACCGCCGACCTTGACCACGGCAAAGCGCGATTCCTCCACACGCGAGAACTGCTTGAGATATTGCCGTGCCTCCCGGCTGGAGCCAAGCTGACCGAGCAGCTCGACAACGATGCGTCTGAGCTCAGGCATCTATAACGATCCCCCGGTAGAGATTGAAGGCATGCTCGAGCTGATCCAGTGCGACCCACTCATCGACGGCGTGCGCCTGGGCAATGTCGCCGGGCCCGAGCACCAGCGCTGCCAGTCCGACTTCGGAAAACAGCGAGGCCTCGGTCCAGAAATCGACCGGGCGCCCGATGGCCAGGCCGTGACGCTGGCAGAAAGCACGCGCAGCCTGCCCGTTACGCCCGGCCGCCGGCAGCGGTGATCCGGCAAACGGGATCAGCCATTCGGCATGCTGATCGGCGCCGGCCAGGCCCTTGAGCGCGTCGAACAGCACATCGTTGCTCTGGCCCGGTGCAAGCCGAGCGGAGTAGTGCAGGTTGGCATCGCCGGCGATCACGTTGGACTTGGTGCCGCCCGACATGAGGCCGAGGTTGAAACAGGTCGGCCGCCCGGCAGCCGCCTCTCGGCGGCAGTATTCCAGTGCCGCGTCGGTCCAGCAGGCCAGCCGGTGATTGGCATTGTCGTCCAGGGCACGCAGCTCCGAAGAATGCCCCATCACGCCGTAAAATTGCCCCTTGACCGACAGGAAACCACGGTGGGCAAGTACGGCCTCGCAACGGGTCGGCTCGCAGACCACCACCTGATTGAAACCGTCCAGCCGATCGGAGGTCGTGAAGTTCTTCACGCAACAGCCTTCCGCGCCCTCCTCGTCGGAAGAAAACAGGATGGCCATGGGCTGGTCGGTGGTCTCGGCCACGGCCAGCAGGGCAGCGGCCGCCCCCTTGATGTCGCAGGTGCCGCGCCCGTAGGCACGACCGTCGGCAACGGTCAGTTCCAGCGCCGGCCTGGTCCATCCCTCGCCGATCGGCACAGTATCGAGGTGACAGTTGAACAGCACCGCCGGCTCACCGCGTCGGGCGAACAGGTTGACGTGGCCATCGCCGTAGTCGGTCATCTCGACCTCGAAACCAGCCGGCTCGAGTACCGAACGACAATGCGCGAACATGGCCGCCTCCGGCCCGAAGGCCCGTGGCGGATTCTGGCTGTCGCACCCGATGAGGGCGCCGAGGTGGTGGAGGATTCGATCAAGCATTGTTCGTCCTTGGCTTCAGACGTTCGGGATTTGGAGACACCCGCAACGTTGTCCGTCGGCGACGCAGCGCCGACCTACACGGTGGCCGAAGGAGTAGGTCGGGGTTGCACCCCCGACGGACGAGGATTGGAGACACCCGCAACGGGGTCTGACAACTCACTCCCTGCCCCTGATTCTGGCGGCCAAAGTGGAGGATTGCCCTAAGAGCTTCACAAAGCCCTCCGCCTCCTCCGGCGTCCAGCCGGCCGACTGGGCATAGACCGCGTCGGGATCCTTGAGCAGGTAGCGTGACCCCACCGCCACAGCCTGTATCGACCCGCCCTCGGTCGCCAGGCGCACCACACCGGTGACGTGGCTGTTGGCACCTTCCAGGTAGGCTTCGAGATCAGCCTTGTGCGGTTCGAAGAAGAAACCGGTGTACACCAACTCGGCCCAGCGCTGGGCAATGGTCTGGTGGAACTGGTTCTGCAGGCGGGTATTGACCGCTTCACGCAACGCGCGCTGGGCGATCATCAGTGCATCGATGCCGGGACATTCGAACACGATGCGGCCCTTGAGCCCGATGGAGACATCGCCGGTGTAGACGTGACGCCCCACACCATAGGCACCGAGCTGCCGGTTGAGGCTGGCCAGCATCTCCGGCCCCGACACCTGCCGGTCGTCGAGACTGACGGCACGGCCGCTCTCGAAGCCAATGGTCAATTCCAGACGCTTATCCGGCCACTCGCTGCGCGGCCGGCACCAGACATGGGTGTCGTCGCCAGGCACGCCGAACTCGTCAATCTCCTGGCCTGACAGGGTCACGCCGAGCAGGTTCTCGTTGATCGAGTAGCGGCTGGCCGACTCGGGCACGCCAACTCCGGCGTGAGCCATCAACTCGAGCTCATGCGCCCGCACATTGCTGGTCTGGCGTTGCAGTTCTCGGATGGGGGCATGGATCTCGTAGTCGCCCAGCGAGCGCACCGACTGGTCGAACCGGAGCTGGTCGTTACCCATGCCGGTACAGCCGTGGGCAAAGTGCTTCGTGCCCAGTTCGTCGACCAGCGCAAGGCATTGCTGGACAATGACGTAGCGATCCGAACAGAGCATCGGGTACTGCTCGAGCATGCGTGCACCCGACCACAACAGCGGCACCACGAACTGATCCCACAGCGGCTGGCCGGCATCGAGCTCATGATGTTCGGCCGCTCCGAGCTCGCGAGCACGACCGGCGATCCATTCCTTCTGTTCGGCATCGATACCACCGGTATCGACGAAGGCGGTGTGCACCTCGAAGCCCTGCTCCTTCAGTGCCAGCACGCAGTAGCTGGTGTCCAGGCCGCCGGAGAAGGCGAGGACGACGGGTTGTTTGTCTGACATGGTTGCTCCTTATGGAATTCGGGTAGAGGGGGAGAGGAACAGAGGGGAGAGGGAAAAGACTTTCCTTCTCTACCTTTATTCCCATCCTCCTCTTCCCAGCAATTGCATCATCATGGCCTTCTGCACGTGCAGGCGGTTTTCGGCCTCGTCGAGGGCAACGCAGTAATCGGCGTCCATGACGCCGTCGGTGGCCTTGATATTACGCCTCAGCGGCAGGCAGTGACTGAAGCGGGCATTGTCGGTCAGCGCCATCTTCTTCTCGTCGACGATGAAATGCCGAAACGGCTCGCGCAGGCGAGCTTCTTGATCGGGTCGCCCGTAATAAGGCAGGGCACCCCAACTCTTGGCATAGACGAAATCGGCACCCGAGTAGGCGGCCTCGATATCGGTAGAAATCTCCAGGCTGCCGCCGGAGGCTTCCGCCTGCTCGAAACCGGCATCCATGAACTGCTCGTCGAGCAGGTAGGCGTTGTCGGGAACCAGCAGGGTGATGTCCATCCCGAACTTGCTGGCGATCAGGAGCGCCGAATTGGCCACGGCCGTATTGAGCGGACGCGGATGCCAGGTCCAGGTCAGCACGAACTTCTTGTTGTCCGGCTCGCCGAGGTGATCCTGAATGGTGCGCATCAGGGCCAGTTCCTGGCAGGGGTGGACAATGGTTTCCATGTTGATCACCGGCACCGAGGCATGCGCGGCCAGCGCCTTGATCACCCGGTCCTGTCGATCCTCGCTCCAATCCTTGAACAGGGGGAAGGCCCGCAAGGCTATGGCATCGCAATAGCGCGATAACACCCCGGCCACCTCGGCAATGTGCTCCTCGGCGTCACCGTCCATGACCACGCCGGGCTCGAACTCGATGCCCCAGGCGCCCTTGCCGGGCTCGAGTATCACGGCGTGGGCACCCAACTCGAAGATACCGACCTCGAACGATGCCCGGGTTCTCAGCGACGGGTTGAGAAATAGCAGGGCGACACTGCGCCCGGCCAGCGGCCGGTCGGCATGACCGTCGCGAAGTGTCGCAGCCCGGTCCAGCATGGCCTGCAGTTCATCGCGGCTCCAGTCCACGGTATTCAGAAAATGTCGCATCTTTCCTCGTCCTGTCCTTGGTTGATATCCAGGCCCTGAAACGCAAAAACCCAGCCGGCGGGCTGGGTTTCTCGTCAACAGTGCTCTCGGTTTGAAAACGGGCGCTAACGACTCGACCAGCCACGGGCGACAGGCATCATTCGGCGTCGACGCGGCGAACGCCGCACTGTGGCGGGAACGAATTCGAAAGACAGGGCCCGATTCATGGGATTGAATTTGCCACAGCGTGACGACGCTGGCAACCCCTTGCAGCCACGGCTTGCTCCGTCAGGACTTGACCACGGTGCGCAACTGACGGATGCTGGCCTTTCAGAATCAGGAAAACAATGAGGATACGAGCATGGGTATAGAAGTGGGTGGCATTCTGGGCCTGATCTGGCTGATCATCGTCATTTGGGCCATCATCAAGACCGCACAGAGTTCGGCAGGCCCCGTTGCCAAGGTGTTGTGGATACTGATTCTGTTGTTCCTGCCGCTCCTCGGCCTGATCCTCTGGTTGTTGCTGGGTCCCAAGCGCTGAACGCGTTGACGGTACCGCTGCCGCGGTGTGCCAGCTCCAGCCGAACCGGCTGATCGATCACGGCTATGCAACCTTCAAGCGGGCAAAGCGGCGTTTGCCCACTTGCAACACACCTTCGAAACCGGCCGACAGTACCCGGTCACGGTCGCTGACCCGCTCGCCGTCAATCTTGACTGCACCCTGCTTGATCATGCGGAAGGCTTCCGAGTTCGAGGCGGTCAGACCGCAGCCGGTCAGCGCGGCGGCGATGCCGACGCCGACATCGCCGGCCGGCAGGGTCTTCTCCGGCATGTCGTCGGGCATTTCGCCACCGCGGAAGCGGGCAATGAACTGTTCGCGTGCCCGGTCTCCGGCGCCGGGGCCGTGGAAACGGTCGACGATCTCGACGGCCAGTTCGAATTTAACGTCGCGCGGATTGCGACCGTCTGCAACCGCTTTTTTCAGACCCTCGATATCAGCGATCGGCCGAAAACTCAGCAGCTCGAAATAACGCCACATCAGGTCATCGGAAATGCTCATCAGCTTGCCGAACATTTCGTCGGCCGGCTCGGTAATGCCGATGTAGTTGTCCAGGGACTTGGACATTTTCTGGACCCCGTCGGTGCCTTCGAGCAGCGGCCAGGTAATGATGACCTGCGGCTTCTGGTCGGCCTGGCCCTGCAATTGGCGGCCAACCAGCAGATTAAACTTCTGGTCGGTGCCGCCCATTTCGATGTCGGCATTCAATTCCACCGAGTCTTGGCCCTGAACCAGCGGGTAGAGAAACTCGTGGATGGCGATTGGCTGACCGCCCCGGTAACGCTTCTCGAAGTCATCGCGCTCGAGCATGCGGGCCACCGTGTGCTGCGAGGCCAGCCGGATCATGTCGGCGGCGCTCATCTCGCCGAACCACTCCGAGTTGAATCGCACCTCGGTCTGCGACCGATCCAGGATCTTGAAAACCTGCTCGGCGTAGGTCTTCGCGTTGGTGCGGATATCGGCCTCGGAAAGCGGCTTGCGGGTCACGTTCTTTCCGGTCGGATCGCCGATCATGCCAGTGAAATCACCAATCAGAAACACCACCACGTGGCCGGCATCCTGGAAGCGGCGCATGGCGTTGAGAATGACGGTATGACCGAGGTGGAGATCCGGGGCGGTGGGGTCGAATCCAACCTTGACCCGGAGCGGCCGCCCCTCGGCCAGGCGGGCCTTGAGTTCATCGGCCTGGATGACTTCGGCCGCTCCGCGAATCAGTTCTTCGTAGTTGCTCATCGAGTTCAAGTGCCTGGGGCTGGTGGTTCGTCGACTGTGGGCGGGGCAGTTCGGTTCCAGAAGAACCTGAAAACCTGCCCCGAAAACCTTGATTCGTGGGGCTGTTTGAACGCCCCGGTAACCATTCCGGACCGACGTGCGGCATTGACTTATCGGACTGGAACTCGTTAATGTTACCGGGTTTTGGCAACCGATCGGCGTGCATGACAAGAAAATCCATGGCCACTTCCCGGCGTGCGCGAATGCGCCGACCCGACCTCACTCCCATCGTCGCCGTAGCCCGTGACGCTGCAGCGAAAGGCTTCGGGCGCGCTCGCTCCGCATTTCGCGAGCACCCCCGCATCGGCGGCACGGCCCTCGCCCTGATCTGTGTCGGCCTGCTGATTGGCCTGATTCCCTCCCAGCGCGACAGCGAGCCCACGGCGCAAGTCACTGCATTGACCCTGCCCGAGCAGCAGGCCGGCCTTGCCAGTGCCGCCGACCCCGGCAATGCCAGGGAAGATGCCGACTCGCTGATCGACAAAGAGCTCCGCAAAGCCGTCACCAGCAGCAGCGATGACGAGGCCGCGTCGACATCGATCAGCGACTGGACGATGGTGGAGGTTCGCCCCGGCCAGACCCTGGAACGCATCTTTCGCGATCTTGGCCTGAGCGCCCGGCTGCTGCACGAAGTCGTCAACGCCAGCGAGGAAACAAAACAACTGGCCCGCATCCGGCCCGGCGACGAGTTTGCCTTCGACCTTGACGACGAAGAGGGTTTTCGCAGCCTTCGCGCCGAATTCGACGAGGAAAGCTGGCTGTTCGTCGAGCGCGCTGAAGACGGCATCACGGCACGCACCGAACCGCGTGCACTCGAATACCGCGTCGTCGAAACCCAGGGCACGATCTCGACCTCGCTCTACCGCGCCGCCCAGCAGGCCGAGCTGTCGGACAACCTGACCATGCGGCTAGCGAACATCTTCGGCTGGGATATCGACTTCGCGCTCGAGATCCGCGCTGGCGACCGCTTCGCGCTGATCTACGAGCAGGTCTGGCGAGACGGGGAATACCTGCGCGACGGCCCCATTCTGGCGGCACGCTTCGTCAACCAGGGTGAAACCTTCGAGGCGGTGCGCTTCGATGCCGGCAACGGCCCGGACTACTTCGCGCCCGACGGTCGCCCCATGCGCCAGGCCTTCCTGCGCGCACCGCTGAACTTCACCCGGGTAACCTCCAACTTCAACCCGCGGCGCTTCCACCCGATTACCCGCCAGGTCCGCCCGCACAACGGTACTGACTACGGCGCACCGACCGGCACACCGGTGTGGGCATCCGGCGACGGCCGTGTCACCCGTTCTAGCTACAACAATCGCAACGGCAACTACATCTTCATACAGCACGGCAACAACATCGAGACCCGTTACCTGCATCTGTCTCGGCGACACGTGAACGTGGGTGACCGTGTGCGACAGGGTGAAACCATTGGTCGGGTCGGGGCCACCGGCATGGCCACCGGACCGCACCTGCACTACGAGTTCCTGGCCAACGGCGCGCACCGCAACCCGCGCACCGTCGACCTGCCGCCGGCCGACCCCTTGCCCGACGACCTGATGGAACAGTTCCGTGCCACCGGCCAGCCCCTGCTCGCCCGTCTTGACGAGGTCGATCAGCCGGCACTGATGCTGGCCAGCGCCGAGGACGGCTGTTCGCAATCCTCCGACGACTGCTGAGCCAGGGCCGGCCATGCGCCGCTCTTCCGGGGATCAAGCACGCGACTTTTTCGTCGGCCTGATCTCGGGCACCAGCATGGATGGCATCGATGCGGTGGTGGTCAATTTCGACCGTCACCCGCCCGATGTTGTCGCCGCCGCCACCGTGCCGTTCAATGCCGACCTGCGCAGCACGCTAGATGAACTGCGAGTCGACCCGGACACTTTTCCAACGGCCAGGCTGGCTATTCTTGATGCACGTCTGGGCGATGCACTGGGTCAAGCCGCGATCGACATCGTCAAGGCCGCCGGCATCGAACCTGCCGCCGTTGCCGCCATCGGCTC
>SL_3KL_010_SEDDRAFT_10005386_pt1 | contig 11478 bp, 7 predicted proteins | sample SodLakKL_010_SED_2_FD_10381 | JGI IMG/M metagenome (IMG submission 10381)
GGACCAGGCTGCGTTGCATGACGGGACGCAAGCGCATCCGGATGTCCATCCCTTCGGCACCGTCGGTGCGGCCGCACTGGATCGCGACGGCAATCTGGCGGCAGGCACATCCACCGGTGGCATGACCAACAAGATGCCCGGCCGCATCGGTGATTCCCCCGTCATCGCCGCAGGCACCTACGCCGACAACAACACCTGCGCCGTTTCGGCAACGGGTCACGGCGAGAAGTTCATCCGCAATGCGGTGGCCTATCAGATATGCGCCATCATGGAGTTCCAGGACGCCACACTCACAGAGGCGGCCCGCATCGTCATCCACGAGAAACTTGACGAAGGCGACGGCGGGATCATCGCCGTGGACTATCTGGGCAACATCTCCATGGAATTCAGCTCACCCGGCATGTTTCGCGGGGCGGCGGACTCCGACGGGCGGTTCGAAGTGGCCATCTGGGAGTGACTTGGGCAAGGCTATGCCAGTCCGTCCCAGGCGCCGGTGATCTTTTCACGAAAGCCGCGCTTCCATTCCGGCGGACAAAAGGCATGTTCAATAGCTTCCAGATTGCATTTCAGGAGCATGTCCGGTCCCCATCCAAAATTCTGCACCATAACACCGTACTCATCATCAAGTGTGACGTTGGAGATGGTGCGCGTGTCGGTGTTGATACCCAGGGAGATTCCGGACCGGTACAGCAGATCAGCGGAGTGGTTCACGATGCGGTCGAAGACGTTGGTCTGGACGTTGCTGGTGGGACACACTTCCAGGTGGATTCGGTGGTCGCGCAGGTGCACGAGCAGTTCCGGGTCCTCTGCGCAACGCACCCCGTGTCCGATCCGGGTCGGTTCGAAATGGTGCAGCGTCTCCCAAACGCTGTCGGCGCCGCGGGCCTCACCGGCGTGGGCCGTGCGTGAAATGCCGTGCTTTTTGGCATACTGGAAGGCCTTGATATGGTTGTCGATCGGGAAGCCGGCTTCATCGGCGGCAATGTCGAAGCCGAAAACACGCGAGCCGGATCCGCCGAACTGCCGGACCAGCTCCACGGTCTGCATGCTCTGCTCCTCGGTATAGTTGCGCAGGGTGCTGAAAATGAGTCCGGCCTGCACGCCGGTGCGGCTCACGCCCTCGTCGGTCGCCTCCACGACCGCCCGTACCACCTGTTCGGGTGTAAGGCTTTTTTGGGTATGGAGGATGGGTCCGAACCGGATTTCCGCATAGATGACGTTGTCGGCCTTGAGCTGGTCGAAGAGGTCCAGGGTGACCAGGCGGAGCTGTTCTTCAGTCTGGATGAGTTCCACGGCGTTGAACGCACGCGTCAGGTAATCGGCCAGATTGGCACATTTTGGCGGGGCGATGAACTTCTTCCGGTACTCGTCCGGGGTGATTGCCGGCTCTATTTTCGTGACGACATCATAGCTCAGCGAGCAATCAAGATGAAGGTGCAGTTCGACTTTGGGCAGTGAGGAATAATCCATGAAATGCTCCACTTCTAAGCATTGATTTTTTGCAAAGTACACCAAAGGCGATTAATTGACAAACCCCCGTACATGCACAAACAATCCGTTGTGAGTGGAATTCAGCAGCAGCCGCCCAGCCGAAGCTTCGGCAAGATCAAGTAGAGATCACATTTTCTGCGCATCGAAATAAAGTGCCGCCGCCCCCAGTATTTCAATATTCGGTTCTTCACTGACCTCGATCCTGAGTTTTTCGATGGTGAAGGGATAGGGGAATTTTTTCATCACCTTCCACATATCCTGCTCAAAATAGGGGAAGAACTTTGTGATTTCACCGCCAACGACGATCAGGCCGGGATCCACGCTGAACAGTATGGTCATGATGGCATGGCCAAAATCAAGTCCGAACTGCTCCAGGATAGCCAGGCTGATCTTGTCCTCTTTCTTAAGCCGTGCATAGAGCTTTTCTGCCTTGAGGCCGTATTTTTTTTCAAAATAGCCGGTAGTACAGTAGTACTCGTAATCATGGTCCTTGTAGGGGATGAAACCGAACTCCCCGGCCCCGCCGTTGTCGCCGGAATAGAGCTTGTCGTCGATGATGATACCCATACCCATGCCGGATCCGCAAACGATACCAACCATGTTTCTGTATTTCCGGCCCTTCCCGAAGTATTTCTCACCTACGGCAAAGCAGTTGGCGTCGTTGTTCACATACACCCTGACGTTGAACCTGCGGGCCAGGATATCGCCCAGATGCACCACCGTCCATGACGGTATGTTCTGCGGACTGAAAACGATGCCATGCGCAACATCCACCACGCTCGGCACCCCCACCCCGATGCCCACCACCTCGTCATTGAAGACCTGCTCGATGGCCTGGATCAGATTATCAATGATCACCTCATCCGATTCGAGGTTGTCGATGCTGAAACCCACACTTTCCTCGATCTTGTAGTTACGGATCCTCCCTGCCTTCAGGTGCTTTCCTTCCAGGAAAACCCCGACAACGGACTGGGTGGATATGGATAAGTCGTGTAACATAAACGGGTTAGTTGGATCATCCGGTTTCAGTGGCCCGGACAGCCATCTCGTGGCAGAGCGCTGATGCGCCCAAAATAGCAATATTATCGATGCACGACGGCAGAATTTTGATTTTACCTGCCAGGCCGGCATATGGAAAATCCATGATCTCCTGTCGCATCGCCTTTTCATAATGCCGGAAAGTGCGGGATACGCCTCCGCCGATGATCACGGCTTCGGGATCGAGCGTGGCCATCACCATCTTGACAGCGGCACCCAGATGCCTCCCGTATCGGTCAAACGCTTCCAGGGCAGCGGGGTCCCGGACCTCGGCCAGCAAAGCCGCTTCCTCGGCGCTGAAACCATAAAAAACATGGAAAAAGTTGCCACTGCAGTAGTATTCCAGGGTTTTATCCAGATACGGGATGATCCCGAACTCGCCCGAACCGCAGTTCTGATCCGGCAGCAGATGACCGTCTTTAATGATTCCGGCCCCCATTCCCGTTCCGGTTACCAATCCCACAAAATCATCCATCTCCCGGCCGTATCCAAAATACCGCTCTCCTATGGCAAAACAGTTGGCATCGTTGTTGACGTGGACCGGCAGCATGAATTTCCGCTCCAACTCTTCTTTCAGGTACACCTTTTTCCAGGAAGGGATATTCTCGACATCGTAGACAATGCCGCGGTGTATGTCGACAATGCCTGGCACACCCACCCCAATACCGGCTACATAATCAATTTTCAGCTCCTTGATCAAACCGGAGACGGTTTCCAATACAACCCCCGGGGCGTCAGTGCGAGGCACTTTTGCATGCAGGGAGGATACGATTCGACCATCCTGAACCCTTCCGCAGCGGATGGTGGTCCCTCCGATATCCACACCGATTACCGGCAGTTTGAAGTCCGGGTGATTGAGGTTCATTTTACTGCTTTGAGGGGTTAGTGCCTGTCACTTAGCCCGGATGCGGCCGGTCGGCGACATGCGTCATACTTTTTCGGAGGGTACTGTTTCTGATATAGAGTTGAAGCGGTTTGATAACCAGTTTTTTTTCTGTCTTCGGGTTGGAAATGGCCCTGAGCAGGTGTTCGGCAGCCGTACCGCCCATTTCATTCCCGGGCATGTCAATGGCCGACAGGGACGGCACGGTGTACTCATGACAGGGCTCGTTGCCGAAAGTGATCAGCGCCAGGTCATCCGGGATCCGTATCTGCATGTTGCGGGCGATGCGGGTCAGCAGCAGACCGGTGGATGCGCTTGCGGTGAAAATGCCATCCGGCGGCTTGGGCTGGTTCATCCAGAGGCGCATGGCATCCTGCACGTCCGTGGGAGTGAGATCGGTCGAAAGAAGGAAATTGGGAAGCAGCGGCACATCATGCCTCGCCAGCGCTTCTGCAAAACCGTCCGCCCGCTCCCGGAACAGCCGGTTCTTCAGGGGTCCGCCCAGGTGAGCAGGTCTGCGGCACCCGGACGAAATCAGGTGGCTGGCGGCCTTGAAAGCCCCTTCGTAGTTGTCGACCACTACCTTGGTGCAATCCAGTCCGTAATGGACCCGATCAAACAGGACCAGCGGGATACCCTTGTCCTGCAACTCCTTGAAGTGGGAAATCTCATTTGATTCGATGGACAGTGAGGCAATGACCCCATCCACCCGGTAGGATTGAAACATCCGGAGGATATCCTTTTCCCGCTCCAGGGATTCATTGGACTGGGCGATGATGAGCCGGCAATTGTTTTCACGGGTTACGGCCTCGATTCCGCTCACCGACTGGCTGAAGAACGACTGGCTGATGTTCGGAATGACCAGCCCGATGGTGCCGGTGCGATCTTTTGACAGACTGGATGCGATGAGGTTGAGTTCGTATCCGAGTTCACTTGCTTTCTGTCGCACTTTCTGCCGGGTGGCCTCGCTGATGCGCCTGCTGTCGTTGAGTGCGCGCGAGACCGTGCTCGGAGCGATGTTCAGGCTCCGGGCGATGTCGTTGATAGTGATGTTTTTCTTGCTCATGCGATGATTCTGAGTGAGCGTCGGTGCGGTTCGGGTTCCTGTTCGTACTGCTTTTCGATACGACGGTCATATGCATCATCAACGGTAATACGGCACGTCATTTTCGTAAAAAGTCCTCTATCAGTTCGGCTCTGTAAAAACGGTCGCCGAATTTCATTTTTCCTATGATGGATCCGTCACGGTCCAACTGGAGCACATGGCCTGAAAACGAGCTTCCTACCAGATACGTGTCCTCGATTTCCCAAACCGAACCGTTTGCCCAGGCAAAATAGTCCTCATCCAGATTGAAAAACTCAGTGTTCACAACCTGGGTTCGCTGTTCGTTGAGATCGTAGAAGGCGATGCGCGACCAGGGGCGGTATTCATCATACCGGAAGATATCGCGGGACCGGTCCTGTCCGTTGTCGAACATCATCAGGCGGTTCGGTCCCACGAAACTGGCGGTGTGCTGCAGCAGGAAGGCATCCTCGCCATAGAGCGGGATGGTACCCTCGCGCCCCAGCCGCCACAAGACCTGCCGGGTGTCTTTGTGGATTTTCCAGACCTCGGAAATCCGACGGAAGGATACGAGAAAATGCCCGTTTTCGGAAATATGGACGGAATTACCCCAGGGCTGGATATAAGGGGTGACATTCGTTGGATGATCATCGCCCGTATCCCACTGCCACACCAGGTTGCCGGAGCGATCCAGCTGCATGAGTCCGTCCACCATCACCCCGTCCCGCTCCGATTCGGTGATTGCCAGAAACTGATGGTCTTCGGTCATGATCACATCGTGGCGCATGTGGCGGTTAAAACCCCGCTCTCCATACCGGAAATGCACGATCGTGTCTCCGGCAAGTGTGGTTTCCAGGAGCCGGTTGGATCCGACCGTGCCCGGTTCATCGTTGAGCATGGTGATGATGGTGCCGCGCGGGGTGTAGCGCGAGACGGAAATCCGCGCTTCCGAAGCCCTGGCAAGAACAAGATTGCCATCCGTGTCAAACACATAAAAAGCGGACGGCAGATGGGTGTGCCGATTGAGCAGGATCAGCCCGTCAAAGTTGAGCGGTGCGGTGACCTCAGGCAGAAAAGCACGCATCCAGTCCTGCAGGGGAGCCGTGGTGAAATGCCCCTCCGCAACCGGCTCATTGTCGCCCAGGCGGTCCATCACACGGTAGGAATACCGCATGTTCTCTTCCAGTCCAAGGATGTCAAAATGGATGCGGTTCTCCGGACGGCGTTTGTGGACGACCGGTTCACGCCACGAGTGCAGGGATCCTTCCACCGGGTCCGGTTCCACGACCAGATAGACCTCTCCGCCTCCCTCGGCCTCAAACCGGATCCTGGCAGTCAGCAGGTTGACGGTATCGCTGACCACCGTGAGGTTGCGGATCTCGACCGGACGGGTTTCCAGGGGATCGCAGGCCAGGGCAGTGAGGCACACCAAAAAAAGGGTTGGAATTATGCGATGCATGAAAGATCGGGTGGAATGGAATTCAGCATCCCTGAAGCTTGCCGGTCTGTGCAACATGCAATACACTCATGCCATGCCTGCCACTGCAGGGGTCCGGCTTCACATTCGGGAATGGTGCTGGTTGGAAATGCATGCCGGGGTGGATGCGGCCCCGCCCCGGCATGACGGTCAATCAGTGTAATCAGGGAACATCCCACCAGACGCGGACCAGCCAGTCGTTCCGGCCGCCCATCCTGGCGATGGTTTCCTGGTAGTTAGCCGTGTTCAGNACGGCTTCCCTCTCCGGGTAGAGAAGCCTGCGCGGCATCTCCGGCGCCCCCGGCGCATACCACTCGACTCCGGTGAAATGCTGCAACTCCGGATAACCGCTCCGGCGGTAGTTGCTGTACGCCTCCACGCCATTGAGGAAGAAGTTCACCCAGTGCTGTTCGTTTACGAACCGGATCTGGTCAGGGGCATTGGCCGGGAACGGAGTTGCTGCGAAGAAGGCATCGATCTCCTCCTGGGTGATGGCTGGTGCACCGGGGTACATGCCCACATGTCCGAACGACGCAAGTGAGGCATTGCGGAAATGACTCTCCGCATCACCGGCAATCCATCCCCTTGCTACAGCTTCGGCCAGATAGAGCTCGGTTTCGGCATAGGTGAAGTGAAAGAACGGTGCATCCAGTGCCGAGACATATCTGCTGGGCATCATGTGTTTGAAACCATGGGCGAGATAGGCGACATAATTGCCCTCTGAGTCATGAACATCGCCGTAATCGGCCCACTCGTTCCACCACATGGCGCCTGGGGTCAGGCCGATCCGGACATGCTCGGTGATATCCTGGCCATAACTGCCGCTTGTGATTCCGAGATAGGTTCCGCCATAGCGCGTGAGACGCGGATCCTCGGTCTCATCCATGTAGTTGACCAGTGTGGATACAAGCCGGTATCCTTCGGCGTTATCCGAAGCCCGGAATACCTGGGAGCGTCCGTTTCCACGGTTTTCACCGGCGCCGAACGAGAAGTTGGAATGGCGCATCATGGCGATATCGTCGTTGCTCTGCATGACGCCACCCTGAATGGCCGCGGTGACCTGGCGTTGTGACTCGGCCGGGTCCACCTTGATGATCCGGAAGCCCAGTCGCATGCGCAGGGAATTGCCGAATCGCTTCCATTTCTCGACATCACCGAAGAAGAACAGGTCACCGCTGACCTGACCCTTCGTGGCATCCAGTTGCGCAACGGCATCTTCCAGTTCCACGAAGAAATCGGCATAGATGTCTTCCTGGCGATCGTACCACGGCTGAAGCACCTGCTCATAGAAACCCATGCCGGCCGCAGTGTAGGGAATATCGCCGTACATGTCGGTAAGTCGTGAGAAGATGTAGACTTTCAGGATGCGGGCGGCATGGTGCGTATTGTGATGCTGCTCCACGTCCCGGGTGCGTTCCACCACATCCACGATGTTCTTGACCTCCCTGGGATACTGCACTTCCCACATGCTGTACCAGTGGCTGCGTTCCACAATGCGGTACTGGCCGCCGTGCTGGGTCCACCAGGAACCGCCCAGGTGCTGCATCTTGGGCGANGCAATTCCCAGGTCATATCGCCACAGCTCTTCCCGGCTTCCGCTCAGGTCCAGCATGACNGTGGCAATCTGCACCCCCGGATCGAGATCCGGTGAGGCATGCGGATTCGTGTTCATATCCTGAAATCCATCCGTGCAGCTCTGGACCGCGAATATCAGAATCAGAACACTCAGTGTAAACAGATAGTGTACTTTCATAATAGTGACCGGTTTAGAATTTGAAATTCACGTTGAGACCAAAGTGCCTGCGTGTGGGCAGCGAACCGTACTCAAGACCCTGACCGTTGCTGTTGTTATAGGCCGATTCCGGATCGATATTGGGCACGTCCTTGTACAGGGTGATAAGGTTTCTTCCCACAATGGATATGGTGGCACTTTGAACCGGATAGTTTGCCAGGAAACGCTGCGGCACGGTGTAGCCGATGGAGATATCCCGCAGCTTGATGTAACTGGCATCGTAGACGTTCAGTTCGGGTATGTTGGTTCCCGTGAAGTTCCAGTAGGTCTGCGGGTTGACGATGATGTCGTTTTCCTCGTAGATCGGGTTGCCGTCGGCATCCTCACCTACCAGCTTCACTCCCTGTCCGATGTAGCCGCCGTCAATGGGAAGCGGCTCGTAATCGCCCGGTTCGTTGCCGGCATCCACCCAGGCCTGCTGGTTCCGGTAGTTGCGAAGCGCCCAGTCGTTGAAGGCGTCGCGCCCTTCAATGGTGCCGGAATGGGTTCCGCCGAGATAGAGCTGGCGGTTGGTCACGGAGTAGATGTTGCCGCCGATGCGGAAGTCGAGCGCTGTCCTGAGGGTGAATCCACGCCAGAAGAAGGTGTTGATGACCCCGGCGTTGAAGTCGGGAAGGATTCCGCCCAGGTTCATCGGTTCTTCGGTCGGAATCGGCATGCCGTCCAGGCCGTGCACGATGCGGCCCTGGGGATCGCGGGTGAAGCCACGGCCGGAAATCTGGCCGTACGCCTCGCCTTCCCGGGCAATGACGCTCACGCCGCTCCAGCGGGCATCGGCAATGGTGATCGCGTCCACGTCATCGGAGAGACGGTTCACGGTATTCCATATCTTGGTGTAGTTGGCAGAAATTTCCCAACGGAAATCGCCCGAACTGACCGGTCGGCCGGTCACGAGCAGTTCTACACCGCGGTTCTCCAGGTCACCGGAGTTGATGATGGCGCGGTTGTAACCGGAGGCCTCGGGTATCTGGACCTGAAGGATCTGGTCATCGGTAGCGGTATGGAAGTAGGCAAAGTCCAGCGCTGCACGGCCGTTGAACAACCGGACATCCGTCCCGAACTCCCAGGAGGTGGATGTCTGCGGCTTGAGCAGCGGATTCGGCAGCAGGTCGCCGGTGATGCCGCCAAGGGAGTAGCCCTGGTGGCTGCGACCGTCCATGCTGTAGGTCAGACTGAGCATGTAGGGATCGGTGTCGCTTCCCACCTGGGCCCAGGATCCGCGCAGCTTCCAGATATTCAGCCAGTCATAATCCAGGCCAAGCGCATCGGAAATGATGAAACTGGTGGACACGGACGGGTAGAAGAAGGAGTTGTTATCCAGCGGCAGTGTGGATGACCAGTCGTTGCGCGCCGTCAGGTCGACATAGATCAGGTCGCGAAAACCGATGTTCACAAATCCGAACACGGACTGGATTTCCTTGTTGTACTCCTGCGGGAAGACGGCAAGGTTCTGGAAGTTGGTCAGACTGATCATATCCGCGGCGATGATCTCGGTGGCGCGGGTTTCCTGGATGGTAACATCGTTGTTCATCAGGTTACCGCCAACGCTTGCCGTGACGTCAAAATCGCGGGAGATGCTGGTGGTGTACATGAGCAACGCCTCCAGATTGGTCTCCTGGACGTCGTGGTTCCGCTCGGTAAGAAGTCCGCCTGGCTGGGTGGGCGTGCCCCTGTTCAGGAAGTTGGTGAACCGGAACGAGTACGTATCGAGACCGGCACGCAGCCTGAGCTGCAGCGGTTCGGCCATGCGGATAGTCGCAGATGCAAAACCAGTGATACGGTTGCGCTGGCTTTCGTTACGGGTCTCGTTGAGCGTCCAGTAGGGATTTGCACGGTACGGGTTACCCGTGTAGTTGATGTAATTGCCGTTTTCATCCTTGTAGGTTTTCAGCCACTCCTGGTCGAAGTTGGGGGCCAGACCCAGCAGGCCGTTGCCGATGTTGTTGAGTTCGTCGGCCATGGCCGGACGGTTGGTCACTTCTTCATCGGAATACGTAATCCGGGCATCAAAGTCCAGGAAATCCATGGGCGATGTGGTCCCCCTCAGTGTGAAAACGTTCCGGTTGATGCCGCTTTGCGGAACAATATCACTCAGGTTGACATTGGAGTAGGAGAAACGCAGGCTGCTGGTCGTCGTTCCGGTGGATATGGTCACCGTATTGTGACGGGTGACGCCCATCCGGAAGAAGTCCTGAATATTGTCGCTTACGCGATTGTAGGGACGCACCGTACCGTCAGCCTGGGTGATGGTGGAATCGGCATAACTTGACATGCGCGGACCCCACGCCGAGGTGATGTTGTTGGCCATCTGGGTGGACAACGGGGTCAGTCCGTTCGATCCCTGTCCGTAGATGTTCTGATACTCATCCAGCCGGGTGGTAATCCTGTCGGCGGTGGTGGAACTGTTTATCTCCACACCGAGTCCGGGCTGGCGGACACCCTGCTTGGTCGTGATCAAAATGACGCCGTTCAGGGCCCGGCTACCGTACAGGGCGGATGCGGATGCCCCCTTTAGCACGGAAATGGACTCGATATCGTCGGGGTTCAGGTCCAGGGTGCCGTCACCCAGGTCGAAACCGCCCCACTGGTCTGCCTGACCCGGAGAGGTGTTCTCAACCGGCACACCGTCCACAATGTAGAGCGGCTGGTTGTTGCCGATGATCTCGTTGATACCGCGGATGACTACGCGCCGTGAACCGGACGGACCGGCCGTGGTTTCGACGATATCCACGCCGGCCACTTTGCCCTGCAGACTGGAGATAGGGTTGGTTTCCCCTGTCTGGGCAAAATCGGCGGCTCTCACTTCGGTGATGGAATAACCCAGGGCGCGGGCTTCCCGCTGCAGGCCGAAGGCCGTGACGAGCACCTCATCCCCGAAGATGATGTCCGCTATGAGCGGCACATCCATTGTGGTCTGGTCGCCGACGCTTACTTCCCTGGTGACCATGCCGACAAAGGAGAATACCAGCACATCATTTGGCTGTGCTGTAATCTGAAAGCGACCCTGAAGATCTGTAACCGTACCCCTTTCGGTACCCTGAATGAGCACGGTCACTCCCGGAATGGGAGAGCCGTCTGATTCATCGGTTACTGTACCCGTGATGGTTCTGTCCTGCGCACTGGCATTCAGTGTCATCACAAGCAGCAATGGCAGTAGTGCAAAAAAGTGCTTCATGATGGTAAGGGTTGATTAGTGGTGATGGGACTGACTTTGTTTTAAATAATAAAATACCCCAAAACGGCCCCTCCTCGGCCGTGATGCAGATAGGTTTCCCACACAAATAACTCAAAATGTTTTAATAATGCAAGCGGTTGCACAAAATTTTATTTGATTGGACAAGACAGTTTGCACGAGCCGAAAAGTGCGGATATAATTACATTGTGGTGCATACACCGAACCATCACCTGGCAGGATATCCATGAAACGTTTCGCAAGTGGTTTTTGCTTCATCCCCCTGCTGCTGCTCTTTTTTTCTTGCGGTGGCAAAGCGGGGGAAGCCATACACGTCAACCAGATCGGGTTTCATCCGTTGGCAGAGAAAACGGCTGTTGTCACGGACCAGAAGGCGCCGGACGNCGNTNTTTTCCACGTGATCGATGAGGAGACCGGACAGGTGGCCTGGAGCGGCAATGCGACTGCCACTGGCACCTGGACCTGGGCCGGCGCCCGGATGGACGTCATCGATTTCACGGAGTTTCAAGCCCCGGGGATCTACCGCATCCAAAACGAAAAG
>SL_3KL_010_SEDDRAFT_10005387_pt1 | contig 11478 bp, 5 predicted proteins | sample SodLakKL_010_SED_2_FD_10381 | JGI IMG/M metagenome (IMG submission 10381)
CAGCTCCAGGGAGGTGACGAAGCGTCCTTCCGCCAACCGACGGCCCAGGGGAGACCGCTCGCCCAGGGGAAGAGGCTCCCGCGTACGGACGGGCCCAGGTTCCCGCACCGTCACCGCAGGGGCAGGCCCCTCCCGCGCTCGACCCTCCGCCAGCGCCTGACCCATGGTCCGGATGTGGGCCGGCGTCGTCCCGCAGCACCCCCCGATGAGAGAAGCACCGGCCTGAGCCATCCTCCGGGCGTAGCGAGCCATGTACTCGGGGCTCGCCATGTACATCTTCCGGTCGCCCACCGTGCGGGGTAGGCCCGCGTTGGGCTGAGCCGAGAGGGGAAGGTCCGTGACGGCGGCCATCCGCTCCACCGCATCCAGTAGCTCGGCGGGCCCCACCGAACAGTTCAAGCCGACGGCGTCAGCCCCCCAGTCCTCCAGCGACCGGGCCACCGTCTCCACGTCGGTTCCGTAGCTGGTCCGCCCACCTGCTTCGATGGTGACCTGGGCAATGACCGGGAGTTCTGATCGCTCCCGTACCGCGGCCAGGGCCTGGGCCAACTCCTGCAGGTCCTGGAAGGTCTCCAGGATGAAGCCGTCCACCCCACCGGCCAGAAGCCCGTTGACCTGATGCCCGAAGTAATCCCGGGCCTCCTCCTCCGCCGTGGGCCCCCACGGCTCGATCCGGATTCCCAGGGGACCCATGGCGCCGATGACCAGGACCGGATCCAGGGCACCGGAGGTCGATACCCGGGCGGAAGCGGCCCCGGCCCGAGCCCGTTCCACCGCCGCTTTGTTGAACTCCCCCGTCCGGGCCTCCAAGCCAAAGCTGGAGAGCTTCACCGGATTGGCGCCGAAGGTGTTGGTCTCCAGGATCCGGGCCCCGGCCTCCACGTATTCCCGGTGGATCTCCTCCACCAGGGAGGGCCGGGTCACATTCAGCTCGTCGTAGCAGACGTTGACGAAGACGCCTCGCTCATAGAGGACCGTGCCCATGGCCCCGTCCAGGAGGTGAACCCGGCCGTCGATCAGGCGTTGGGCCAATCCCGATCCACTCGTCATGATCTCCTCCCCGAGGTCGGGTCCAGCTCCTGAGCCAGGTTGGGCCGAAGCCATGCCGCCGCTTCCTCCAGCGTCATCCCCTTCCGGCCGGCGTAATCCTCCAACTGGTCTCGACCCACCCGTCCGACCCCGAAGTAGAAGGCGTCGGGGTGACCCAGATACCAGCCACTCACCGAGGCAGTGGGGAGCATGGCACAGCTCTCGGTCAGTTGGATGCCCAGGGACCGGGCCTCCAGCAANTCCATGACCGTCCGCTTCTCCGAGTGGTCCGGACAGGCCGGGTAGCCAGGGGCCGGACGGATCCCCNGNTACCGCTCCCGGATGAGGTCGTCGTTGGAGAGGGATTCACGGGACGCGTAGCCCCACAGCTCCTGCCGCACCCGCTGGTGAAGGCGCTCGGCAAACGCCTCGGCCAGCCGATCGGCCAGGGATCGGGCCAGAATGCTCCGGTAGTCGTCGTGTTTCCGGTCGAAGTGGGCCGTCAGCTCCTGGAGCCCGATCCCGGTGGTGACGGCGAAGGCGCCGGCCCAGTCCTGAAGGCCGGTCTCCCGGGGCGCCACGAAGTCGGCCAGGGCAAGGTTGGGGCGGTCGTCGGAGCGCTTGGCCCCCTTCCGGAACTGCTGCCGGAGGGTGTGGATCCGGGCCCGGACCACCTCCCGGGAGGAGTCGGCGTACAACTCGATGTCGTCGCCTGCGGCGTTGGCCGGCAGGAGGTGTACGGCTCCCCGAGCCTGGAGCCACGCCCCATTCACGATCTGGTCCAGGAGCTCCTCCGCATCGGCCAGGAGGGTCCGGGCGGCCTCCCCCACATCCGGATCCGAAAGGATCTCGGGGAAGCGGCCACGAAGCTCCCAGGTCTGGAAGAAGGGAGTCCAGTCGATGTAGTCCCGGAGCCCGTCCAGCGACTCGTCCTCGAATCGATGGAGCCCCGGCGCCTGCGGCTGAGGCGGCTCATACCCCTCCCACTGGGCCGGAAAGGGGTTGGAACGGGCCTGGGACAGGGTCAGGAGGGACGTCTTCTCCCTCCGCCCCTGGTACCGATCCCGGATCCCAGCGTACTCCTCCCGGGTCCGGGCCAGGAACCCGGGGGCCTCCCGGGCATCCAGGAGCCGGCCTGCGACGCCCACGGCCCGGGAGGCGTCGTCCACGTGAATGGTGGCCCCGGAATACTGTTCCTCGATCTTCACCGCTGTATGGGTCCGGGAGGTGGTGGCGCCGCCGATGAGGAGGGGGGTGCGGAANCCCTCTCGTTCCAGGACCTGGGCCACGTGGACCATCTCGTCCAGGGAGGGGGTGATGAGCCCCGAGAGCCCGATGATCCGGGCCCCCTCCTTCCGGGCCGCCGCCACGATCCGGTCCACCGGGACCATGACGCCCAGATCCACCACCCGGTAGCCGTTACACTGGAGAACCACCCCCACGATGTTCTTCCCGATGTCGTGGACGTCCCCCTTCACGGTGGCCAGGAGGACGGTGCCCTTCCCTGCTTCCTCCTCCACCAATTCCCCTGCGGCCCGGGCCGCCTCCGTCTCAGCCTCCAGGTAGGGGATGAGGTGGGCCACGGCCCGCTTCATGACCCGTGCGCTCTTCACCACCTGGGGGAGGAACATCCGGCCCGATCCGAAGAGGTCTCCCACCCGGTTCATCCCCTCCATGAGGGGACCCTCGATGACCTGGATGGCCCGGTGGGACTGGAGCCGGACCTCCTCCACATCGGCCTCCACATACTCGTCGATGCCCTTCACCAGGGCGTGAACCAGGCGCTCCCGGGCCGAGGCCTCCCGCCAGGCCAGCTTCTCCTCTCGGACCTCCTCCCGACCCTGGAACTCCTGGGCCAGCCGGGTCAGACGCTCCGTGGCGCCGTCGGCCCGCTGGAAGAGCGCATCCTCAATGGCCTCCCGGAGATCCTCCGGGATCTCGTCGTAGACCGGCAGGGCTCCGGCATTGACGATCCCCATGTCCAGCCCGGCCTGCACGGCATGGTAGAGGAAGACGGCGTGGATGGCTTCCCGGAGCCGGGGACTCCCCCGAAAGGAGAAGGAAAGGTTGGAGATCCCCCCTGAGGTGAGGGCGTGGGGGAGGGTCTCCTTGATGCGGCGGACCGCTTCGATGAAGGCCACTCCGTACCCGTCGTGCTCCGGGATGCCGGTGGCGATGGCAAAGACGTTGGGGTCGAAGATGACGTCCTCAGGGGGGAAGCCCACCTCCTCCACCAGGATCCGGTAGGCCCGGGTACAGATGGACACCTTCCGTTCCAGGGTGTCGGCCTGCCCCGCTTCGTCGAAGGCCATGACCACCACGGCGGCACCGTAGCGAAGGATCTTCCGGGCCCGCTCCCGGAAGAGGGCCTCCCCGTCCTTCAGGGAGATGGAGTTCACCACCCCCTTCCCCTGGATCCGCTTCAGCCCGGCCTCCAGGACTTCCCACCGGGACGAATCCACCATGATGGGCACCCGGGCCACGTCGGGCTCCGCCGCCAGGAGGTTCAGGAAGCGGACCATGGCCGCCTCCGAGTCCAGGAGCCCCTCGTCCATGTTCACGTCCACGACCTGGGCTCCTCCGTCCACCTGCTCCCGAGCCACCTCCACCGCCTCCTGGAAGCGGTCCTCCTGGATGAGCTTCCGGAAGCGACGGGAGCCGGTGACGTTGGTCCGCTCCCCCACATTCACCAGGTTCAGTTCCGGGCTGATGTTCAGGGGTTCCAACCCGCTCAAGCGACATCGGACCGGCCGCTCCGGAGGCCGACGGGGCGCCGCCCCCTCCACCGCCTGGGCAATGGCCCGGATGTGCTCCGGCGAGGTCCCACAGCACCCGCCCGTCAGGTTCAGCCAGCCGGCCCGAGCCCACCGGCCAATGGAGTCGGCCATCTCCTCCGGCCCCAGGTCGTATCCTCCGAACTCGTTGGGAAGACCGGCATTGGGGTGACACGAGACCCCCATCTCGGCCAGCCGGGACAGCTCCTCCACATAGGGCTGGAGCTGGTTCGGTCCCAGGGCGCAGTTGAGCCCGATGGAAAAGGGCCGGGCGTGACGGACCGAGTTCAGGAAAGCCTCCACCGTCTGTCCCGAGAGGACCCGCCCGGAGGCGTCGGTGAGGGTTCCGGAGATCATGACGGGAAGGCGACGTCCGACCTCCTGGAAGACCTCTTCCACGGCGAAGACGGCCGCCTTGGCATTCAGGGTGTCGAAGATCGTCTCCACCATGAGGAGATCGGCACCCCCTTCCAGAAGCCCCCGGACCTGCTCGGCATAGGCCTGGGCCAACTCATCGAAGGTGATGTTCCGGAAGCCGGGATCCTCCACCCGGGGAGAAAGGGAGGCAGTTCGGTTGGTGGGTCCCAGGACCCCGCAGACGAAGCGGGGACGGGACGGATCCCGGGCCTCGACCTGGTCGGCGGCCTCCCGGGCCAGCCGGGCCGAGGCGGCATTCATCTTTCGGACCAGGTGGCCCGTCCCGTAGTCAGCTTGGGCCACCGCGGTGGCGGAGAAGGTGTTGGTCTCCACCACGTCGGCCCCGGCCTCCAGGTAGGCCCGGTGGATCTCCCGGATGATCCCGGGCCGGGTGAGGCTCAGGAGGTCGTGGTTCCCCTTCAGCTCCTGACCATGATCGGCCAGCCAGTCCCCTCGGTAGTCGTCCTCGGTGAGGTCGTGGTTCTGGAGCATGGTACCCATGGCCCCGTCCAGGACCAGGATACGCTCGCGGGCCGCCTGGGACAGGCGGGTGGTTGGATCGGTGGATCTCACGTGGGTTGGTCCTCCGTGCACCATCCCCGGGTGCGCGGCGGCGTCGCGGAGGGATACAAGAAGACCCCAACGCGAGAATGCACGCCGGGGAGTGGCCTTTTAGCGGTTCGGTTTCCCGGGTCGCAATACGCCGCAAATCACCCCGAGCTGACAAGCTCTATCGTGAAGGTAGGGAAATTCCCCTCATCTGGCCACCCTCTTGACGCCCCTCCCCGCCCGGGCTAGGGTCTGGACATGAATCAAACGTCGTACCGTCCGGCTGGCCGGCACCCTGCCGTCCCCACCTGCACCTCCCCGGGAGGCTGCATGTGCATGTGTTGTTGCATGCCCACCGCGCTCTCCTGGAGAGCGGCGGCCGGACGCCCCTGTGCCCACCGGGGAGCCCCCATGTAGACGGATCGGCTCCCCCTCGGCAGACCGGCGCTTCCAGCGGCCTCTTCTCCACGGAGAAGGGCCGCTTTTTTCGTTTCACCGACCGCTACTGTGTCCTCTCGCCCTCGAGGCCCCATGTCCACAGCAACAACGAAGTCCGTCACAGGATCCAGCTCCACCCAACCGTCGCCGTCCGGCTCGGGCGCCGCTCCTGACACGATCGCGGGCGTCTCCTCCGGCCGCTCCTTCGGCCGAGTCCCTGACCAGGCACCTGAGGAGGCTCCCCTGGCCATCCTCTTCGAACACCCGGACTGGTTCGGGCCTCTCTTTGCCGAGCTGGATCGTCGCGGTGTCCCCTACCGGACGATCCACGCCGGTGAGCATTCCTTCGACCCTGGTGACGCCGGTACGCCCCCCCCTCTCCTCTTCAACCGGATGAGCCCTTCAGCCTGGCTCCGGGGGGGAGCCGGCCAGATCGCCTATACCACCCAACTCCTGAAGCATCTGGAGGGACGGGGTACACGGATCATCAACGGAACCCGTGCCTGGGACGTGGAGATCTCCAAGGCCGAGCAGCTTTCTCTGTTGGCCCGGCTGGGTCTCCCCTTTCCTCGGGCCCGGGTCATCCATGACCCTGCCTCGGCACCGGAGGCGAGCCAGGGACTTCGGTTTCCCGTGGTGGTCAAGCCCAATGTGGGGGGGAGTGGGGCCGGGGTGATCCGCTTTGACACCCTGGAGGAGCTGGAACGGGCCGCCGCCCAGGCGCCGGGGAGGGAGGGCGCCATCGATCTGGGGGTGGACGGCACGGGGCTGGTCCAGGAGTTCATCCCTGCCCGGGACGGACGAATCGTCCGGGTGGAGGTCCTGAATGGCCGGTTCCTCTACGCCATCCGCATCTACACCCCTGGAGACCAGTTCAACCTCTGCCCGGCCGACGTCTGCCAGGGGGCGGACGGTGCTCCCCTGGAGCGGACCGCCTGCCCTGCCGACGCTCCCACCAACGAGCTCCGGGTGGAGAGCTACGAGCCGCCGGCCCAGGTCATCCAGGCGGTGGAGCGGATCATGGCTCGAGCCCAGATCGAGATCGGAGGGGTGGAGTACATGATCGACGACCGAGACGGCCAGATCCTCTACTACGATGTGAACGCCCTCTCCAACTTTGTGGCCGACGGTCCCCGAGTCCTGGGTTTCGATCCCTTCCGGAAACTGGCTGACTGGCTGGAGGTCGAGCTGGGGCAGGTGGCGGAGGTGACGCCATGAGGTTCGGATACTGGCTCCCCATGTTTGGCGGCTGGCTGAGAAATGTGGAGGACGAAGGGATGCAGGCCTCCTGGTCCTATGTGAGCCGTCTGGCTCAGCGGAGTGAGGAGATCGGCTTCGACCTGACCCTCCTGGCCGAACTCAACCTGAACGACATCAAGGGGATGGACGCCCCCTCCCTGGACGCCTGGAGCACCGCTGCGGCCCTGGCCGCTGTGACCCGGCGACTGGAGCTCATGGTGGCCGTCCGACCCACCTTCCATCCCCCGGCCCTCCTGGCCAAGCAGGCCGCCAACATCGACCGGATCAGCGGAGGGCGCCTCTCCCTGAACGTGGTCTCGTCCTGGTGGGCCACCGAAGCCCGGAAGTACGGGATCCCCTTCGACCGGCACGATCAGCGCTACGCCCGAACCGCCGAGTGGCTCCAGGTCGTGAAGGGGATGTGGCAGGAATCGGAGTTCTCCTTCCAGGGTGAGTTCTACCAGGTGGAGGAAGGGATCCTGGAACCCAAACCCGTCCAACGACCCCATCCCGCCCTTTATGCTGGAGGCGAATCACCCCGAGGGAAGGAGGTCATCTCCCGCCAGTGTGACGCCTGGCTCACCCACGGGGACCCGCCGGAGGTCATCGGCCCCAAGGTGGCCGAGATGACGGAGCGCCGGCGAGCCCTGGGCCTTCCCCCCATGCAGTACGGTGCCGCCGGATACGCCGTAGTCCGGTCCACCGAAGCCGAGGCCCAGAAGGAGGTGGAGCGGATCACCGATGTACGGCAGAGCGCCCGGGGGTTCGCCAACTACCAGGACTGGATCCAGAACTCGAAGCTGGAGCGGAAGGTGAGCCTGGAGGACTACTCGGTCTCGAACCGGGGGCTCCGGAGTGGTCTGGTGGGGACCCCGGAGCAGGTCGCCGACCGGATCGTGGACTTCCACCGAGCCGGACTGGGTCTCCTCCTCCTCCAGTTCAGCCCCCAGCTTGAAGAGATGGAACGCTTTGCGGAAGAGGTCATCCCCCTGGTCCGGGCCCAGATCGGTCAGGACACCCCGGTGTTGGAAGGGGCCTCATGATCGATGATTTCATCGGAGACACCCCCACGGTCCGCCTGAGGCGAGTCGTGGAGCCGGAGATGGCCCAGGTATGGGTCAAGGTGGAAGGAATGAATCCGGCAGGATCCATCAAGGATCGGACGGCCCTGGCCATGATTCGGGATGCTGAATCCCGAGGCATCCTCCACCCCGGAGACACCATTGTGGAGCCTACCTCCGGCAACACGGGGATCGGTCTGGCCCAGGTAGCAGCAGCCCGAGGCTACCGTCTTGTCCTCTGTCTCCCCTCCACCATGAGCGCCGAAAGGAAGGCCACCCTCCGGGCCTACGGAGCCGAGCTTGTCCTCACCGAACCGGAGCGGCGGATGCTGGAAGCCATCGAGGTGGCCCAGGAGATCCGGGATCGGGAGGGGGCCTTCATGCCCAATCAGTTCGAGAACCCAGCCAACCCTCGGATCCACTACCAGGTCACGGGCCCCGAACTCTGGGACGACCTGGACCACCGGCTGGATGCCTTCGTCTACGGGTCCGGGACCGGAGGGACGATTTCCGGTGTGGGCCGGTTCCTGAAGGAGCAGGCCCCACAGATCCAGGTGGTTGCCGTGGAGCCGGCCGGGAGTGCCGTCCTCCACGGAGAGCCTCGGGGGCAGCACAAGTTCCAGGGGATGGGCCCGGGATTCATCCCGGCCAATCTGGATCGCTCCGTCATCGATCGGGTGATGAAGGCTCATGAGGAGGTGGCCTTCCCCATGGCCCGCCGCCTGGCCCGGGAGGAGGGCCTCTTCGTGGGGATGAGCAGCGGCGCCATCGTCCAGGCAGCGCTGGAGGTGGCCCGGGAGCTGGGACCGGACAGACGGGTGGCCTGCATTGCACCGGACTCGGGGGCCCGGTACCTGACCACCGAGCTCTTCGCACTGGAATAGCCGGCGCCTCATCGGATCGGTACTCTGGAGTGACTCCCCCACTCTCCCCCTGACATGGGGACGTACCGAATTCGGAGGACATGATGACCAGGGTGCTGGCGGTGCTCCTTCTGGCCCTTCCCACCATGGGAGCCGGCCTTTCCCCATCGGGTGTCGTGGCGCAGGTGACGCTGGACCGCTACGAGCGGGCCTTCGCCTTTGAAGAAACCTTTGGCCCACTGGTGGTGGACCTCCCGGGCCCGGCCCGCTGGATTGGCGACTCCCATCGTTTCTGGTACCGGACAACGGTGGAAGGTGGGCACCGGTTTCACCTCGTCGACGCCCCGTCGCAGGAACGAAGGGACGCCTTTGATCACGCCCGCCTGGCAGCAGCCCTCAGTGAAGCTGCCGAGCTAGAGGTGTCCCCTCTGGACCTCCCCTTCTCCACCGTCACCTTCCTCTCCGAGGAGGACGCCCTGGAGTTTGAGGCTTGGGATCACGTGTGGCGTTGCGACCTCCGCACCTACCATTGCCAACAAGGCGCTGCGGTCCCCCTTCGGCCCGACGTGAACCCTGTGGGGATCGTCCATCGAGGCCCCGAGCCCCAGGCGGTCTCGTCTGGAGTGGTGCCCTCGCCTGATGGGCGATGGGAGGCCTTCATCCAGGGGTACAACGTTCAACTCCGGAACCGGGACACTCAGGAGGAGGTCCAGCTCAGCTGGGACGGAGACTCAGGCCGCTACTATACCTTCGAATCGCTGGCCTGGGCACCGGACTCACGGGCGCTGTCCGCATATCGACTCCATCCGGGCCAGCGGAGGATCCTCCGCTATATCGAATCGGCGCCTGCCCACCAGCTTCAGCCAGAGTACTCCACCCTGGACTACACGAAGCCCGGCGATCCTGTGGATCAACGCTACCCCGCCCTGTTCGACGTGGAGGAGCAGACCCAGATCCCGGTGGACGAGACCCTCATCCCGAACCAGTTCCAGGTGTCGCCCATCGAGTGGAGGGAGGATGGCCGCGCCTTCACCTTCGAATACAATCAGCGCAATCACACGCTTTACCAGGTCATCGAGGTGGACGCCCGCACGGGGGAGGCTCGGCCCATCATCACGGAGGAGGCAGAGACCTTCTTCTTCTATGAAGGGCGGTACCGGGGCAAGTACTTCCGCCACGACGTGAACGATGGCGACGAGATCATCTGGATGTCCGAACGGGACGGGTGGAATCACCTCTACCTGTACGACGGCCGCACCGGTGAGCTAAGGAACCAGATCACTCAGGGTGAGTGGGTAGTCCGGGACGTAGATCGGATTGACGAGGAGGCCCGTCAGATCTGGTTCCACGCCAGCGGAATGAACCCAGAGCAGGACCCGTATTTCATCCACTACTACCGCATCGACTTCGACGGCTCCAACCTGGTCGCCCTCACCGAGGCCGATGCGGACCACCAGGTCGTCTACTCGGAGGATCTGACCTACTACGTCCAGACCCAGTCCCGGGTGGACCGTCCCCCGGTGATGGAGTTGCGCCGGACCTCCGACCGGAGCCTCCTCATGGCCCTCGAAGAAACGGACATCTCCCAGCTTCAGACGGCGGGATGGAGGGCCCCCGAGGCCTTCTCGGCCCCCGGCAGGGACGGGGAGACGGAAATCTGGGGCGTCATCTTCAAGCCCACGGACTTCGATCCCGACCGGAGCTATCCGGTCATCGAATCCATCTATGCCGGGCCCCAGAGCGCATCCGTGCCCAAGTCGTTCCGGCCCATCTACCCCCAGCAGGCCCTGGCCGAGCTTGGCTTCATCGTAGCCCAGATCGACGGGATGGGTACCTCCTATCGGTCCAAGGCCTTCCACGATGTGGCCTACCAGAACCTGCACGACGCCGGATTCCCGGACCGGATCCTCTGGCACCAGGCATTGGCCCAGGAACGCCCGTACTACGACATCTCCCAGGTCGGGATCTACGGCGGTTCGGCTGGAGGCTACGCCGCCACTGCCGGCATCCTGCACCACCCGGAGTTCTACTCCGTGGCCGTGGCTTCCAACGGGAACCACGATCACCGGATGGACAAGATCTCCTTCAACGAACTCTTCATGGGCTGGCCGGTGGGTCCCCAGTACGCCCTCGCTTCCAACGCCGAGAACGCCTGGCGGCTTCAGGGGAAGCTCCTCCTGACGGTGGGGGAGATGGATCACAACGTGGACCCAGCTTCAACCTTCCAGGTCGTGGACGTCCTCATCCGGTCCAATCGGACCTTCGACCTACTCGTCTTCCCCGGGGGCGGGCACGGCGCAGGTGGGGACTACGGTCTCCGAGCCCGCTACGACTACTTCGTGCGCCACTTGAAAGGGGAGGAGACCCCGAACTGGAACGAGGTGAGGCTGGACGGCCATCCAACCTTGCAACGGGCGTTCCCCCCGCAGGTTCGGGAGGATTGGACGCGCCCGTGAGGAATGAATGTGCGGAGCCGAAGTGCCAGAAACGCTTGCCCTGCTTGTAGTGGGCCCGGCAGGATTAGCCTCCGCTTCGCTCCGGTGATCCTGCCGGGATGCGGGATCAGCCTTCTAGTGGGCCCGGCAGGATTCGAACCTGCGACCCTTCGATTATGAGTCGAGTGCTCTAACCACTGAGCTACGGGCCCGGAGGCGAGCGGACCCGTAGGTCGCCCACCACCGGGCCCAAGCTACCCGGTACGGGGATCCGGGTCCAGCCCGCCCAGGGTCGTCAAAGGGTCTCGCGCCTGCCTGCCGGCACGTCGGCCCGGTCCAAGGGTCCAGGGGCCACCCCCCTCGGATGATCCTTGTCCCCTCGGATCTTCCTATTCCTCTCGGATGGTGTAGCGGAGCCGGGCGGCCAACCCCTCACCTTCCATGTCCAACCGCTCGGCACCTTCGCCGGAGAGTTCCTCCACCTCGGCGTGCTGCTCAAAGGCGGAACCCACCAGGTGGTCGGCGTAGTCAGGGCTTCCGTTCATGAAGTTTCGGCTCACCAGGAGGGTGTCTACTCGGGCCTCCTTGAGAGCCCGCTCCACCTTGTCAGGCCCCAGGGACCCCTTCCCTCCGGCCCGGGCCTGGTCGATGACCTCGTCCAGGAGCTCTCCCT
>SL_3KL_010_SEDDRAFT_10005388_pt1 | contig 11477 bp, 6 predicted proteins | sample SodLakKL_010_SED_2_FD_10381 | JGI IMG/M metagenome (IMG submission 10381)
GGTATAGAACCGTCCCCATTTGCTTTCGGGGTCGCGCCTTGTTGCCAGCGATACGATGATGAGCGTCACGATCGATGCCGAGGCTGCCGGCAGTATGATGTACTGTTCGCTCAGAAGCTGGGTGCCATAGAAGGCAGAGAGAATGGAGTTGGTGATGGTGATGAGCAGTGTGACGCCCATGCCCGTGGCAATGGATGCCACGCCGCCTTCCACGGTAACCCGTTTCCAGAGGAAGGCAGCCAGCAAGGCCGGTGTCAGTCCGGCACCCACCATGGTATATGCCGTCAGCGCCATGGCAAGGATGGTTTCAAACTGGGTGAGTATCAGGTAGGCCAGTAATCCGAGCAGCACGACCATTACACGTTGGAACACCACGATCATCTTTGGGTCGGCCGTTTTGTTGATAAAGCGCTGGTAAACATCACGGGTCAGGTTGGTTGACGGGGTGAGCAGGAAGCTGTTTCCGGTGGAGGTGATGATGGCCACAGATGCTGCCAGCAGCAACAGGCCACCCCAGATGGGCAGACCCACCTCGGTGCTGTAACGTGCTGTATGCAGAATGATACGTTCTGCATTGGCGCTGGAGAGGAACATCTCGTTGGCGTGCTCCAGCACATTGAAATGGCTGAATGCGAAGATCGCCAGGGAAGCCAGGGCGGTTTCCACCACGATGGTACCCGACACCCACCAGAGCACTGCCGACTTGGCCGACTTTTCGTTCCTGGCCGAGAAGAACTTCTGGTACATGTTGGACTCGCCCAGCAGGAGGAAGAAGGTGGGCAAGAAGATCCCCATGGCCCAGAAAAAACTGTTGTCGCCGAATATTTTAAAGTGAGAGGGATCCAGTGTTGCTGTAAGGTGTTCTGCGCCACCAATGTGAAAGAATACCAGGGGTGCGGCGATCAGCATGGCCACAGTGATGACGGCGCCGTTGATGATGTCTACCGACACGATCGACATCATCCCCGCGAAGGCGGTGAAGGTGATGATGAAGGCTGCTGTCAGCAAGACACCCTGCCACTCGGGAATGCCGGCCACCAGGTCCAGCACAAAGCCTCCGGCCCTGAACTGATATCCCACGATGGTCGTATAGGCGATCACAATCACAATGGTTCCCAGGATGCGCGCCCACTTGTTGTAACGCAGCTCAAGGATGTCGGGAACGGTGTATTCGGCAATGCGCCGCACGCGGGCGGCAAGAAAGAAGATGATGATGATGCCCACCCAGGCACCCGCCGCCATCCAGAGCTCAGAAAATCCTACGTTGGCCGCCAGTCCGGCGCCTGCCAGCAGACTACCGGACCCCATCCAGGTGCAAAGCAACGTACCCACCAGACGGCTGGTAGAAACCGAACGTCCGGCAACCATAAAATCCTCCTGGTTCTTTACCATGAAACTTTTGTAGACGGAAATACCCATCAGCAACACCAGGTACCCGATAACAACCCACAGGAATATCATATTCAGCAGTTTTGAGGTTTGTGTCTGTTCTAACGCGAGCAAAGATAAATATTTTGTTTTACGTGCAACCACAACAGTTATCTTAAAAACGCTGCTAAAAACGGTACCTGACTTGTGCTTTGACCTCGGTTCGGGTATTGCCTTCTATGCGGTCTAACCCACTACCGGAGTGGTTTCTGTTGGTATAGATCGTTCTTGCCAGGCGTATGTAGAGGTCAACACGGGGTTGTGCGCGGAACCTTACCAGCAGGTAGCTGCGCATCCCTTTATCGGAATAGAAGGGGAAGGAGAAAGCATACAATACGTCGTGTTCGTAAGCATAAATACGCGCATCAAACCCTTGGGTATCGAACAGTACATAGCGCAGGGTGATGGCGAAAGGGCTATTAAGGTTCCTGTAGAGGATGTCCTGGTAGATCATGAACCCTTTTTGTTGTTGGCTGCCATATTGGTGACGGATCACCTCCAGCCTGTTGCGCAGAGAGAGGGTTGGCGAGATGGGATAGGAGAGATGCAGGCGGTATTGGGTCCTGATCACTTGTTCGAGGGTTCTGACCTTCGCCGGTTCTTTGGTGTTCAGGGGTTTGTTTTTACGGCGAAACCGGGCGACGACCTCTATGTCCCTGGTTGGCCTGTAGTGTATGTTGGCCAGGTAATCGCTTCCCCGGGATGGCATGTATGTCCGGTACTTCATCCACGGAAAGCGGAAGTGGTCTGCAAAGGCGTATAGTGTAAGGGTGGGGGACAGCCGTACGGAAGCTCCCGCATAGATCCCTTCCTCATTGGAAGCCCTCGTGTTTTCGCCGAAGGCGGCGGCCATGGGAGCCTGGTATGCCCTGTGGTAGTGCCTGTGCACCATGGCAACCGACAATCTTTGGTGGAGGCTGACCATTATGCCATTGAGGAATGCCATCCGGCCGTTGTCGCCGATGGCCGCTTCCCCAAAGAGGTTGACGTTGCGTGCAAGGTAGCTGTAATCGATGCCGAGGCTTCGGTATTGGTTGTTGCTGAAGTCGAACTGGTTATAGAATGACAGGTTGCGCCGGAAGTCTGCATCAAGGGTCATCTGGTATGCTGTGATCCCGGCGCTGAGGTTTTTGCCCTTGTAAGCCATATGTCCCCCGAAGATCACCTCCCTCACTGCGTTTTTGCCTTTCAGCTCTCCTGGTGTACGGTGCAGCCCTGATTGCTGCAGGCTGGTGATCACCCTCACGCCATCATCGTTGTCTCCTGCATCAAGGACGTTGGCATCGCGGTGTTTTGCCGAGCAGAAGGCGGTGATTTCGATGGGCCCCATCTGTATGGTAGCACCTGCGCCCCGCAGGAAGTTGTTCTCATCCACGGAAGTGTAATGGCGCAAGCCAGGTCCGTTTTTTTTGACCCCGATGGCTTCGGCGCTTTTCCCGAAGCTCATGCCTGTCCACAATGTCAGGCCCTGTCCGAACTGCACCAGGTAGTCGCCTACCGACAACGCTTTCAACCTGCCAAAATCGCGCAGGTGCAGGTGGGCTGAATAAAAGTCGAATCCCTGCGGCTGCGTCCCCCGGAAGAACTCCTCGCCGGGGTCTTTCTCGGCGGTGATGCCAAGGCTCACATTCTGATAATAGGTGAAGCGATACCGTGCGTACAGGTGGTACGGGCTGCCCAGGTAACGGGCATTTGGGTTGGCATCGGTGGTTTCAGGCTCCGGGGGGGAGAACCCCTTCTGTTCTTCCAGCAGCCGCTGGTACCTTACGAACAATACATTTTCGCCATCCCTGAGCAGGTTGTCGAGGCTGAAGTGACGCCGAGGCTGATGTTTTTCTGCGACGGTAACAAAAGGCAATATGTTTTGGATGGTGTGCATGTCGAAGCCATCGACCGTCTGCAGTTCGTAGATGCTGATCAGTTGTCCATGCTCCCTGATGTGCTGCAGCAGGTTGTTGACCTGCAGGTCGCTGAGCATGAAAAGCTGTCGCAGTTCATCGGCTGTGGCGCTGTTCAGGTTGACAGGATGTGACCAGAGCCACTCCAGGGTCTCCGCCAAAAATACCGGGTCCATGCCGTCTTCACCCATGTCTGTAAGGCTTTCAATATGGTAAAGCAGCCTTTCCTGTGCATCCTCTTCCTGGTTGTTTTGTGCAAACAACACCTCAACACATATGGGTGTACATATCAATATAATAGCTGTTAGCGGCCGCATAATTATTCTTTCCTTTATCTGAACGTATACACTATCCCGGCCTGTGGTGAGTAGCCCAGCAGGTAGTGGTAGGATGAGGCGATGTCGATCTGCCATTGACCTGTATGGAGGCCGAAGCCAAAGGTGTTATGCATGGGGTTTGTGCTCAGGCCTGTGCGCACCATCACGCCTTGTGTGATGGCGTATTCCAGGCCGAACCGGGCAACGGGGGGATGGCGGATGTCCTTTTCGGCTTCAATGCTTATCATCACATTCCCTGAAAAAGAGTATGAGAGGCCGGTGCGGACAACGGTGGCGATTCTTTCGTCGGCATGGAGGTGTTCGTATCGGGTGAGCAATGCCCTGGTGGGGTTGAAGATGTGGGCGCCGACCTGCATGTTGGGCAGCACCTCGATGATGATCCCGAGTTCGGCGGCGACCGCACCTGTGCTGCCATAGCCATCGCCGATGGAGACAAACAGGTAGTTGAGCTGCATGCCGGCCGACAATTTTTCCCCGAAGGCACGTGCATAGGCCAGTCCGGCTTTTCCTTCGCCATAAAGATGGTTGCCGAAATATGTCAGGGAGAGTCCGACGTTCCCTTTTGCGGCGGGCAGGATGCAGGCCACTGCGGCCAGCGACATTTCCTGTACCATGAAACGGTTTTCGGCGTAAAAAGCCGCTGACGGATACTCCAGCCCTGCCATGCCTGCCTGGTTATGGCTGATACCCCAAAAGTCGTATACTGCCACGGTTGCATTGGCCATGCCGGCGGCCCGCGCCCCCGTGAGCATGTTCCCGGCCGCAAGCAAACCTGTTGGCAGAAGAGCAATCAATAAACAACCACAGAACCGTATCAATAACATTGGCACATGATTTATTGTGCCAAATTAATGATAATAATCTTTTAAAAATAAAAAAGATTACACAAAGATTTTATTCGGTAATATTTTGCGTGTGAATGTCCGATAGATCTCCGCCTGTGATGTTCGGCAGGGTTTATGCCGGATTGTTCGCGTGTTCCAATGATGCGGATGTCTAACCCATCCAAACAAAGGTGTCGCCCATCATTCATTTGACCCGGTGGCGGAACGCCGCTTTGCCCAGCTCTTCGTTGGCTTTGATCACTTTTGTTTTCAATTCCTTTTTGAAGCGTATGAGCCGTTCCCGGATTTGTTCATCGGATTGTGCCAGGATCTGTGTCGCGAGGATCGCGGCATTTTTTGCGCCATCGAGTGCTACGGTGGCAACAGGAATGCCGGAGGGCATCTGCAGGATGGACAGGATGCTGTCCCAGCCGTCGAGTGACAGGGATGAGCGCACGGGAACGCCGATCACCGGAAGGATGGTCCCTGCAGCGATAACACCCGGCAAATGGGCTGCGCCGCCAGCTCCGGCGATGATGACCTTGATGCCCCGCCTGTGGGCCTCCCCGGAAAACTCCATCACACGCTCGGGGGTGCGATGAGCGGACAAAGCATTCAACTCAAAAGGGACCTCCATCTCATCCAGAAATTTTGCAGCTTGCTCCATGACAGGCATGTCGGAGGTGCTTCCCATGATAATACTAACGATTGGCTTCATGTGTTCAGGTTTTTTATGTTTCGGTCACTGGAGAATGAACAACAAAAATACAAGCTTTTTTATCTTTTGTATGTCTCATTCGTCTGTGTGTAAATTCACATGAAAAAAACACCAGCATTTTGTGTGTCGACGGAAGACGGAATAACGATGGAATGATGGAACGAAGCTTTTGGCTGTTGGCTTTTAAACCCTTCAACTTTTAAACCCTTCAACCTATTTGACATTTCGCCCTTTTGACAAATGATAAACATAAATAAACAAGCAACGACCGGGTGAAAGACCTTGAGATATTTTTCATTCGTCTGTGTGTAATTTCGAATGAAAAAAAAATCATGTATTTTTGTTTCCTGGCACAGGGGCATCTTGTCATCACAGGCTGTTGACAGGAACGATGTTGCAATGTTGCAGGGGCGTGGTGTCAGGAAGGCCGCTTGCAGGGTATATTGTTAATGCACATAAACCATTGAGCAATGAAAAAACCTTTGTTCTCATTTATTTTCTCTTCGGCATTCATTCTGTTGCTGGCAGCGATGCTTTTCTCGCACTGTGCTGCGCCTGAAGAGGAAAGGGCTTTGACAGGGTTGCAGGAAAAAGCTTTGACATTCACCGGCCCTTTGCCTGAGGATGCCTTTGAAGAGGGGATGGTTCGTTCGGAGGAGCGGATAGAGCTTGGCAAGATGCTGTTTTACGAGCCCCGGTTGTCGAAGAGCGGGCTGATCAGTTGCAATACCTGTCACAACATGTCGACCTTTGGGGTTGACCAGCTTCCTGTTTCTGTCGGCCACATGTGGCAGAAGGGTCCGCGCAATGCGCCTACGGTGCTGAATGCCGCCCTGCATGGAAGCCAATTCTGGGATGGCCGTGAGCCCGACGTGGAATCGCAGGCCCTCATGCCCATTCTTGACCCGGTGGAGATGGCATCGTCGGAAGAGCATGTCCTGGCTGTGCTGGCCTCCATGCCTGAATATGTGGAACGCTTCCGGGAGGCATTCCCTGATGAGGAAGAACCGCTGGTGTATAAGAATGTCGGTGTGGCCATCGGTGCTTTCGAGCGTATCCTGCTCACCTATTCCCGCTTTGACGACTTCCTGCGGGGCGACGCAGGGGCATTGACCGACAGGGAGAAGGAGGGGCTGCGCGCATACATGGATGTCGGCTGTCAATCGTGTCATGGCGGCACGGCCCTGGGCGGCACTGCCTTTGCTGTTTTCGAGACCCCCGCCGAAAGGGAATCGGGCGAAAGTGACCCGGGCCGGTTCGACATCACCGGCAACCCGATGCACATGCACTCATTCAAGGTGCCGTCGCTGCTCAACATTGCTGAGACCTATCCCTACCTGCACGATGGCAGTGTATGGTCACTCAGCGAAACGGTAGATATCGTGGCCCTGGATATGCTTGGCAGGGAACTGACTGCGGAGGAGAACAAACACATCGTTGCCTTCCTGGGAGCACTGACGGGGGAGGTCCCCGCCTATGCGCTGGAACTGCCGGTGCTGCCCCCCTCGACGGAGCAGACACCAAGGCCTGTGTTCGACTAGTTGATCTGCCAATTGGTTGATATCTTTGTAAAAAAAACGAACCATGTATCGTATTTCGGTTGCCCTGTCTATCCTTTTCATCATGACCTCCTGTGGCGGTGCGGTCGAGAACGACCGGAACAGCCGGGCAGGAGAGGATGAGCGTGCACCTGCCGTGCAGATCCCGGCATTCAATGCCGATTCGGCATATTATTTTGTTGGCCGCCAGGTCGCTTTCGGCCCGCGGGTGCCCAACACGGAAGCACACAGGCAGGCCGGACTGTGGCTCACAGAAACCATGGAGCGGTTTGCCGATACGGTGTATCTCCAAAAGACCAGGGTGCGCGCCTATGATGGCACCACGCTGAACATCAAGAACATCATCGGGGTGTTCCGGCCGGAGCAGCGGCGGCGGATATTGCTTTGTGCCCACTGGGATAGCCGCCCCTATGCCGATTACGACCCGGACCCGGAAAAACATTATACCCCCATCGACGGCGCCAATGACGGTGCCAGCGGCGTTGGCGTGTTGCTGGAGGTGGCACGCCTGATCAGCAAGAACCAGCCGGGCATTGGTGTGGATATCATCTTTTTCGATGCGGAAGACTATGGCAACCACAGGTTCTCAGACAGGCCAGAGCAAGACAACTGGGCACTGGGGTCCCAGCACTGGGCAAGAAATCCACACAGGATGGATTACTATGCCAGGTTCGGCATACTGCTCGACATGGTGGGCGCCGCTGATGCCACCTTCAAAAGGGAAGGCTACTCCATGCTCTATGCACCGAATGTTGTCAGAAGGGTCTGGGACACAGCACACCGCCTTGGCTACGGTCACATGTTCCTCAACAGAGAAGGCGGCTATGTCACCGACGACCACTACTATATCAATACCATCCGTAACATTCCGACCATCAACATCATCCACCAGGACAACACCACCCCGCACGGGTTCTTCCCCGAATGGCACACCACCGGCGACACCATGGATGTGATCGACCCCTTTACCCTCAAAGCGGTCGGAGAAACCGTGGTACAGGTGGTCTATGAGGAGTAACCGGCACATATATTGAGCAGGTCATCTTTTTGCAATCAAAAAAACACTATATTTGCATCAGGAAAGTTCAGCATTGTTTCATAACAGTGGTGTTGCCTGTTAGGTGAGGCTACTGGGTGAACACAGGCTACTGCCCAAAAATGTCTACAGACGCCAATGGGTAGAACAGGCTTTGTCGGATTAAGGCATGGCTTAAGGTAGCTTCCCCTTTCGGGGGATAAGTCATCCAGAGTTAAAACTCAACAAGGGGCAGAAATGCAGGGGCCGCAAAATGGTGGTATGGCCCTGCAACGTTAAAAGCCCCCTTCCAAAAGTTTTCGGGAAGGGTTTTTTTTGTGGCTTTAAATCCTCTTGTTTTTTTGGGTTTTGCTTCGGGCAACTTCACTGGCATCAGAAAGGAGGGCCACATGGTAACAGTGGATACCGGTCAAAAGAACATGGTCATTGAAGGGTTGGTGATGGCCCGGGAATGGGAGGCCCTGGTCACCATCCTCAAGAAAATGCCTGTGGTAGAGGTCGTGGAGGTGTTAAAAGACCTTGACATGCCTGACCTCATTGAGGTGCTCGGACATTTTACGGAAGAGGAGCAGGGTTATATCGTTTCTGACTTCGACCCGGAAATGCAGGTGGGACTGTATGAACAACTTGCTCCCAGGCGCTTTTCCCGCATCTTCATACATATGGCGTCCGACCTGCGTGCCGACTTCTTCCAGGAGCTTGACAGGGAAGACCAGCTCAAGCTGCTCCCCTATCTTGACAAGAAGACCCGCGAGAATGTCATCCGGCTGAGCTCATATAACCCTGAGACGGCAGGGGGTATTATGAGCACCGATTTTGCGACCATCATGGGCGACATGACGGCCGCCCAGGCCATCGAGAAAGTTCGCCGTGACGCCCCTTCCAGGAAGATGATCTATTATGTTTATGTGGTAGACGACGACATGAAGCTGCACGGCTTCACAACCCTGAAGGACCTTATCATGGCTGATCCGGATACGTCCATCTGGGATATTGTGTTCAAGGACTTTGCGCTGGCTGAAGTGGATGAGGACAGGGAGACGGTGGCGGCCAGGATCGAAAAGTACGACCTGGTGGCCATCCCTGTTATCAACAAGTACGGACAGCTTGCCGGCATTGTACGCCATGACGACGCCCTGGAGGTGATCCAGGCGGAGCAGACCGAGGACATGGAGAAGTTCATGGGTATCGTGCCGGACGAGGATGGGTTGGACTACCCGGAGACCAGCGTGGTAAGCCACTTTCGCAAACGGATCACCTGGGTGGCCTCATTGGCGATCATCGGGGTGCTATCGGGGATGATCATCCACAGGTATGAAGAAGCCATGTCGGCACTCATCATCCTTGCACTTTACATGCCCATGGTGGCCGACTCCGGTGGCAACGTCGGCTCACAGGCCGCTACCGTCGTGATACGCGCCCTGGCACTGGGACAGGTCACCCTCCGGAACTGGATGATGATACTCTGGAAAGAGGCCAGGATCGCCATCATGCTCAGCTTTGTTTTGGGGATCATCGCCTTTGGAAAGATCCTCTTCCTTTCCTGGGAGACAGACGTCCCCGAGCAGTTCAGCTTGTTTTTTATCGCCTTTGGCATCTCCGTGGCACTGAGCCTGCAGGTGATCTCCGCCACCCTTATCGGCGCGGCACTGCCGCTCCTCGTAAAACGTCTTGGCGGAGACCCCGCCGTGGCCGCCAGTCCCGCCATCACCACCATGGTGGATATCACCGGCCTGCTGATCTATTTCGGGATAGCGGTGATGCTTTTCTTTTAAGTTGTACCTTTTGGATGTAAAAAACCCATCATTTCGCCATTTGCCATTTGCAAAATGCAGGGTCAAAGAAAAAAAAATGTATGTACATTTGTGACCCTCGACAATCCAATCAATCATGAACATTGAAGAGAGAATCGCTGCAACAGTGGCGGAGGCTGTTTCTGGAATATCAGGCCAGACGGTTGATCCCAATGACATTGTCCTTCAGAAAACAAGGAAAGAATTTGAAGGCGACATGACATTGCTGGTATTTCCCTTTGCGAAAGCCATGCGCCGGCCGCCCGAACAATGTGGCGATATGGTGGGACAAGCACTGATGGAAAAGGTGGACGCTGTGGAAGGATACAATGTGGTGAAAGGCTTTCTTAACCTCAAACTGAAACCTGCGTTTTGGGTCAGTTTCCTTGTCGGGGAATTGGACAACCCTGCATTTGGGGTTGTTGGGAAGACTCAAAGGGCAAAAAAGGCCAGAGAGGCGCCGGTGGTGGTGGAGTTTTCGTCGCCAAACACCAACAAGCCGTTGCACCTGGGACATATACGAAACAACCTGTTGGGATACTCCGTGGCGCGTTTGCTGGAGGGCGCCGGCAGGCAGGTGGTGAAGGTGAACCTTGTCAACGACAGAGGCATCCATATATGTAAGTCGATGCTGGCGTGGATGAAATATGGTGGGGGGGAGACCCCTGAAAGCAGGGGAATAAAGGGTGATAAGCTGGTGGGTGACTATTACGTGCGGTTTGAAGCGGAGATGCGCCGTCAGATGCAGGCCATCATGGAAGAAAAGGGCCTTGATGAGGATACAGCGCGCAAAGAGGCACCTTTGATGAAGGAGGCGCAGGAACTGTTGAGGCGTTGGGAAAAGCGCGATCCCGAGGTGGTTAAAGTCTGGAAAAAGATGAACGGATGGGTTTATGATGGTTTTGATGCCACCTACAGGCGGCTTGGTGTTGACTTCGATAAGATCTATTATGAGTCTGACACCTACTTGTTGGGGCGGGATATCGTGCTGGAGGGACTCAGGAAAGGATTGCTCTACAAAAAGGAGGACGGGTCGGTATGGGCTGACCTGGGCGATCATGGCCTGAACGACAAACTGCTCCTACGGGCTGATGGAACCTCTGTATATATGACGCAGGACATAGGTACGGCACAGCTTCGTTATGATGACTTCCGGCCCGACAAGATGATCTATGTGGTCGGCAATGAGCAGAACCACCATTTTAATGTCCTGCAAAAGGTGTTGGAGAAGCTGGGCAAGCCCTATGCAGGTGCCGTCCATCACCTCAGTTATGGGATGGTGGAGCTGCCCGAAGGAAGGATGAAGTCGCGTGAGGGGACGGTGGTGGACGCCGACGACCTGATGGATGAGATGGTGGCCACTGCCCGGAAAACCACCGAGGAACTCGGAAAGACACACGATTTCGAAGTTGAAGAGAAGGAGCGGCTCTACCACGATATCGGGTTGGGGGCCCTGAAATATTTTATCCTGAAAGTGGATCCAAAGAAGAACATGATGTTCAATCCGGAGGAATCTATTGACTTCAATGGCAACACCGGTCCTTTCATACAATATACATATGCCCGCATCCGGTCGGTGTTGCGCAAGGCGGGTGATGAGCGGCTTCATTCAGCGTCGGTCACAATGGAAGGTATCCGGATCAATGAGAAGGAAAAGCAGTTGCTCAAGACCCTTTATGAATTTCCGGGTGTGGTGAGGGAGGCTGCCGGCGAGATGAGCCCGGCACGTGTTGCCAATTATACCTATGAGCTTGCCAGGGAGTTCAACCAGTTTTACCACGACTACTCAATCCTGAATGAGCCTGACCGGGCGATCAGTGATTTCCGCCTGGGCTTGTCGCAGCTTACCTCCCGCGTCATACACAATGGGATGGCCCTCCTGG
>SL_3KL_010_SEDDRAFT_10005389_pt1 | contig 11475 bp, 11 predicted proteins | sample SodLakKL_010_SED_2_FD_10381 | JGI IMG/M metagenome (IMG submission 10381)
AAACTAATAATTCTTTCACGAAACTCCGCTAACTCTTCTTTGGACAAAAAGCTATCTTCATCTATTATAGTCACTTCCCAGTTAAATAAGAAAGTCCTCTCCGGTCCATTAAAGCCCTCAAACTTGTTTTGCATTATGGGCATTATAGTTAATGAATTGTATTTAGAGTTAAATTCTTCAACCAAAATAGTCCCCTCTCCTTGAGAGTTCAAAGCTAACTCTTCCACAAAACAATCACCGCTCTTATTGCATAAGGCATAAGGAATCACAAAATCTTTATCTCCCTTAAAATTCATATTCAAAACTCCCGAAGATCCAACAATTCGGTGCCAATTTCCTGCCCAATTTTTTGTCTGATACTTGGTGCTGAGCTTATCTTCATCTTTATTTAATAAGAAAAAATTTGTCGGATCAACACGCAAATCTCTTAAGTTTTCATTCTTGAAGCAATAATATTCATTGATAGTACAGTCGTTTAAATAAAGTGTGATAACAAAATCAGTAAAAACATCTCCAAAGCTCTTATCATAACCTTCTTCTTTTAAGGCATAATCGATGCTCGGAATACCTACGAGCTTCGACTTCATAGATATTGATAATATCTCTTTTCCATAATGATCAATTAAATATTGCCCAAATAAATTAAGTACTCCGTAGTCCGAAATATGCTCTGTCCACTCGGTAATGGATATATCGGGATTTCTCAAAAAAACCTCTACTCGCGACTCCAAATTACTATCTTCATAGATGTCATCATAACCAAGAATGGTCGGTATTGTTTCTGCCCGCAACTCATTAAGCCAAATCTCTTCGGTTACTCCACGCCTCTTATCTTTTTCATTAAATGTAACAAGATGAACATATTCATGACTAAGAGCTGCCGGAAGAATTCTATCTTCTATTAGACTAGAATTAAGATAAAGTATATTTTTCCTGTTTGACCGTGCGTATTGATATTTTGAATATTGGTCTCCTGTTCTAAAATATCCACCCGCTCTCTCTTGCATCGGATGAAACAAGACAAAGATTCGTTCATTTGGATTTATGCTATGCTCGGGCTTATCTCCCAAAAAAGAGGTAATTTTAGGATATATCTTATCTTTAAACTCATCTCCAAGCTCATCAAGAATTTGCCTATACTCCTTTTTCTCTTCTTCAGAAAGAGAGCTCCACCAATTCTTATCAACATAAAAATAGATTAAGTCGGTTATCTTTTGCAACTCTGCTGTTGTGCTCCTTCTCTCCTTATAATCATATGACTCTTCTATAAAGAAAAACTCTTCTTCTCCAATAGAAAAAGAACTTACGCAAAGCGGTAAAAATAGAGCGATTACGACAATTATCTTTATATAATTTTTCATCTTAAATAAATCAGATTCCCATTAAAAATAATACACGGTAATAGACTCTTCCAATATGTTCATGAAAAGCGATATCGGCATTTCTTAAGCTATACGCATTTGGAATAAAGTCAAAAAAATTATAAGTTGGATAAATCTTTCTCTTAAAGTCCGCAGGAGCCGGCAAAGGGTTGGCGCCAGTTTTTCTAAACTCGCTCAATGATCGATCCATATGATAAGCGGAAGTAACAAGGAAAAACGGTTCTTGCCCTACTATCTTTTGCACATTTCTTACATTTTCCATCGTATTTCTGGACTTACCTTCAATTATAATATCTTCTTCTTTAATTCCTCTGTGAGTAAAAAAGTTTCTTACCGCTCGAGCTTCCTGACTTGTTGCAATAATCGGATCAGTGCCGGAAATAATAACTTTCATATCTCTATCAGCAAGATGCCAAATCCTAAGAACCTCACTTCCTCTTAAGATATTGCTTTCTCTTCCTCCCAAAAGAAGAACTATCTTGTCTGCTCCCGAAATTTCTTTAATAGAAAGAGGTGTATAATTTTTTTCAAGTGAATTTAAGAGGAAGTCACTAACAGGAGTAATTGAAAAAATAAAATAAGACAAGATGCCTAGGAAAAAAAATCTTTTCCCCCATCTATTTCTTTTCAAGAGAAAAATAAAGCCAAGAACAATAAAGATAAAGATAAATGTGCTCGGCATAATTAAACTTTGAATTACCTTTATCGCTAACATTTTTTTTCTTTTATCTTTTTAATTCCTAGATTCTTTAANAAGAAGATAATTATTTTTTTTGACAATAAAATAACCATATCTATTACTGTCAATAAAAATAGCGTCCGGGCGCAAACAGAGAGCTCTTTTATAAACTATTCCAAAAGTATCAATATAGTTTCCAAAATCAGTTAACCTTGGTAATAGTATATTTTCGCCTTTAGAAAGTATCAGCCTTTCATTATCTATTTTCCCAAACATCTTTTTTACACAATCTACAGGAATCCATCCAACACCTTCCAAATAAAATTCGGTCCACGAATGATAACTTTGCTTTCTTCCCTCTTCTCCATATACCCCCGAAACAGTTCTTGCCGGAATTCCTATTGCCCTCATCAATACTATATAGATAAAGCTTATCTCTTTTGAATCTCCTTCTCTCTTTTCAAATGACCTTATAGCTCCGCCACTACTGCTTTCCGCATTATATCTAATATTTTCCAAAACCCAAGAATAAAGAATATTGGCCTTTGTCACCACGTTTGTCTTACCTCTTGTAAGCTCTCTTGCAAGACTTGAAATATCTTCATTTTGTCCCAGTCGTGATTCACTTTTCGTATATCTTCTATAAATAGAAGAGCTTTTGTCGTAATCATCTACACGTGAAAAGTCGTCATATAGCCCAGTCTCATAAGCATCAAAAGAAAAGCTTACCTTTATCTGTTTCTTACCAATAATATCTTTCGTAAATTCAAAGACATTAATTATATTATCATTCTCTTCATCGTTATAAGTCCTTCCACTGTCAGGACTAACATTAATTTGAACATTTTTTTGTGTCTCCCACTCTTTTATCTGTGCAATCCAAGCAAAAAAGATGTCTTTTCTTGAAGAGGAAGGAAAATAGATACCATCATAGCCATACCTTCTCTTAAGCTCTTCTTCTACCGCTCGTTTGCCTCCCGCTTTGGAAAAATCAGAAATCTTCTCTTTTTCTAAAAAAGAAACATCTATCTCCCAAATCATAATCCCTTCTCTTCTTTTTGGGTTTTCATATTCTATCTTCATAAGACTTATTCTAATATAAAATCAGCTTAATGTAAATAAAAGCTACTCTATTTTTAAAATCAATTTTCTTCTTTTTTTATCTCTTCCCTCATCTCTTTTACATAGGAACTGACAACCCTCTCCAAATACTCTCCTTCCTTTTTTGATATCCTGATTAATCCTCTCTTTTCCAAATTATCTATATTAATATTTTCTTTTTGAATTTGAGAATTTTTTTTATTTAGAGAAAGATAGTCCATATAAATATTAAAATATTCAGGGTGCCATAAAAACATTGTTACAAGCTCATTTGCATCTTCCTGAGCCCTTACTGCAATTTCAGAAGCTTTGTTTATAATATCTTCTCCTTCTCCATACTCATATTTTGATACATTCCCCCAAACAGAAAGCCCTCTTATTTTTCCTTTATCTGCATTACCCACTTCTTCTCTTCTCTTGAAACAAAAATTAAAAAGATCGGAATAGCTCGACACTATCTCTCCATTAAGTGATTTTTCATACCAGAGAGAGGGATCTTTTTTGCATTCATTAGAGCATAGATAGTCTTGATAGGCATGACTTGCTTCATGTAAAAACCTATATTTTCTAGTCTCTTTTCCAATTTTAGGAAAAATATCCTCCCCCGTCTTTCTATTTACTCCCATTCTAAAAATACATTTCTCCCATTTTTTAAACGGCATCTTTTTTTTAGAGATAGCTATCTTTCTTGTTTTGCTCTGATAGACAAACCCCCAATCTTTTTTTCTCTCCTCAACCCCTCTAATATAGCCTTTATTAATAAGGAAAAGACCTAAATTAATCTCAATATCCTTATTCTCGTCTCCTATAATCGCTTTTTGTGGCACATCAAGTATCTCTCCTATCATTTTTCTTAGTTCATCTTTTCTCATAAAAAGAATTTTTTGTTAATTTTATAATCTCATCAATGCTATCTCCCTCTACCGCTTTTACTTTACGAATAACCCCACAAGACAGACAACGATAATAGATAATATTTTTACCACCAGTTACCTTTACCATTATCGGCTTCATGTCTCCCTCACAGCTCTCTCTTCTGTCACCCGGACTTATATCCAAATGCTTTGACCATAAACATCTCGGACAATGGTCGGTGTAGCCATCACCCTCTACTTTCTTTTTACAATTATCGCAAATAAAATCTTCTACTCTTTTTTGAAACCTTCTTTCACTCTTCATACAATCTCTTGATCTTTTAATTAAACATAATTAAAAAAATATTTTAAAAAAATTTTTAATTCCTCTCTCCTTTTTTACATTAAAAATTTGACGTATCTTCTTATTACCATATAATAACAGAAAAGAGACAAGATTTGAACAGCTCACTTTTAAAAATTTGTACATTAAGGGGGAGGGTTAAAAGATGATTTTACGAAAAATTCATCCTCAAGACAACGACCAAGAGATCTTGGCAAATGCCCTTGTTGTCCTAAAAGTTGCTGTAAAAAACGAGAATGGGGATTTTTTTATCGACGAGAAGGAGGCGCAATCATCACATATTAAAAATGTTGCAAGAAAATTTCCTCAAATAAGAACACTGTTAGGACAAAAAAATTAGGGCAAACAAATTGAGACGTATCTTATACGTCTCTTTCTTTATTATTGACTTCATCTTTGAAGCTAAACAAAACTTTTTTTAATCTGATATTATTTATTCTTAAATAGCTTCTAAGAAATACTTTTTTAAAAAAAGATCTTATCTTTTTTGATCTTTTTGCAACCCCATTTTTTGTAAAAATCCTTATTATCTTTCTCCATCTTCTGTTATTTCTTCTGTAAGCTTTTATCTCATCACGAAGACATATCTCTCCTTTATCTAAGGCAGAGATAAAGTTTTCTTTATCTATTTTTAGTGGCGTTTTTACAACTCCCGTTCCTACCTGACCCGAAATGTGAGCATCTGACCCTGCAGAATAGACAAGATAAAATTCACTACATATATTCAATAATCGTTCTCTCTCCTTATCAGAATCCATCGCATTTCCTACCTCAATTGCATCAACTAAGGAAAAAACTATCTCATCTTTTTCTTCTAAAAATCTATCTCTTAAAGGATGTGCCCATACAGCATATCCCCCTTGTCTTTGAATCTCTCTTACCGCTTCCTTAATATTCAAACCTCTTTCTATATCTTTTTTAATAAAAAAGGCCAATATATGAATATCGCCCTCTACATCAATTTCAGTCCCGGGAATAATGTCTATCCCGTTAATATTTAAAGGCCCCTTATATAGCTTGTTGTGATCCGTAATTCCGACTCCATCAAGTCCCCTCTTTTTTGCAACATCAATAATCTCCTCTATCTTTTCCGGAGAACACTGAGATATGTTTGTATGACAATGCAAGTCATAATAGTAAACTCTTTTATTCATCTATCCTCTAAATCATCTTCTTAAACTCTTCTACCATAGGGACATCTTCTATAACTACTCCGTAGTATTGTGCAAGATAATAAGAGATCCAATCAGCAAAAAGAAGAGAGGTGAATATCTTTTCAATTCTTGTTTTTCCCTCTACCTCTATATCTAAAACATCAAGCCCTCTTTCTTTAAAAAGAGATGCCGTAACATCCATTCTTTTCTGGTTTCTCAAATCATCTTCATTATCACGCAAAAAGATAAAAATCATCTTTTGACTTAATTTTTTGGTATTCTTTGTGATATCAAAGCCTGTCATTTCATTGTGATTTAATTCCGGAATCAGATTGTAAAATCCGGGTATCTTGCTTGTCTCATTAAATTTTATCTTCCAGTTATAAGAGAGTGCATAATTTCTTTGTGATGAATAGATTATAGGAATCTTATCTTCCATTATTTTAGCCGTCCTCTTGCCGCTTTTTCGCAAATTTTCTTGTTTTTCTTCCAACTTTTTAGAAACTTTTTCGATTTTTCTAGAAAGTTCCTCCATATTAAAAAGAGAAAGAAGGGCCTTGACACTATATCCAAGAGCGTGACGAGGTTGTATATCTTCTTCTTTAAGCTGTATATAAGGAATACCTTCTTTTTTTGCAATCTCTAATAAGGTTCCCCCTTTAGCAATAACCGCAACACTTATCTTACGCTCAATTGCTACTTCAAGCGCATCTATCGCTTCCGCAGTGTTTCCGGAAAAGGAGGCGATAATAATACCGGTATTTTCGGAAATAAGAGAGGGAAGTCCATAATCAGAGTGTATACTAAGTGGAAAGTCAGGAAGTAACGCCTTTAAGATATCTCCCTGAAGATGAGAACCACCCATGCCTACCAGCAAATACCTCTCTTTTAAAGCCCACTCCTTATCATTTTTTAATTCAGGCTTAAACTTTAGTTGTTTTGGAAAATTTTCTATCTTTTCTTTCATCTCTTTTATTTTAAAACCTCTTTAAATACTCCTATCTGCTTTTCAATCATCACTTTCTTAGAAAACTTTTCTTGAACAAATTTCTTCGCCTCTTTTACCATCTTTTCTCTCCTCTTTTTGTCTTGCAATATATCGATAACTGCGGATGCAAATTTTTTGTCATCTTCAACAATCACTGCTTTTCCTTCGGGATAAACCTCTTTTTGAATCGGTGAAACAAGAGCAACAACAGGCGTCTCGGCAAGCATCGCTTCACCAACAACAAGCCCTTGCGTCTCTGTCTGTGATGAAAAAACAAAGAGATCGGCCGCTCCATAAACCTTTTGCGCATCCTCCTTTTTTAGCGCACCTGTGCAAATCACCATATCACTCACTCCCATCTTTTTTGCATCACTATTAACCTCATCTATGTCCCCCGGACCAACAAAGAGAAGTGTCGCCTTGTAATTCTTTTCCTTCATCTCTCTTATCATTTCAAGCAATACATTCAAGTTCTTTTCCTTAGACATTCTTCCCAAATAAAGAAGTACCTTTGTCTCTTCAGGAATATTGAATTTTTCTCTTAGCTCTTTTTTTGTAAATGGTTTTTTGGGTATCTCTATTCCTGTAGGTATTACAAAAATCGGTTTTTTGACTCCACATTCAATTAACTTTCCTTTCATCATTTCACTCGGTGTCATAATAGCATCAACCTTGTTTCCTAAAGACTTTGTTCTTCTTCTCATAACATATGCTCCCATCTCTCCGGCATAAAGACGTCCATATTCTTCTACCAGTGTATGATAAAAAAGAACTTTTCCTTTTTTTGATTTCAACATATGTCTTTCAAATGCATTCGGTCCCCAAGTTACCGTATGAAGCCAATAAGCATCAGGGTCAAACTCTTTTGCTATTTTTTCAATCTTCTTTTCAGAATTAACCCTAAAAACTCTCTCCTCCTTCCCAAACAGATTAACTGCCAATTTATGTGCTATTAGAGACGAAGGCACAGTAAAATGCTCGGGCCGCTCCTTTTTTACTCCGTAATCAGGAGCAATGATTTTCATCTCATGCCCCTTTGACAAAAATCCATCAACTGCAGTGTTTAGAGAAACGGTAACACCATTTGGCAGTGGATAAGTTAACGAAGAAACAACTATTTTCATAATTCTATTAAATAACTTTATAATATATTTAGTCTATCATAAAAAATTAATAATTCAAAAAAAAGCGGTCGACATCTGTCGACCATAAAAGAGCATTTATTATATTTGTCTCGCCATCTTTTTTGCACGCTTTGCCGCCTCATTTAAAAATGATATGTCAATTAAACCGGTTTTATCAAACATTATACCTATAAGAATATAAAACTCTTCATCCTTATATAAATCTAAAAAATATTCGTGCCAAAAAGAGTGAAAATCAGAAGGAAGTTCAATAGTAATTCTTCCTCCTCTGGCTTCCGGAGGCCAATGGTGCTTATTATAATTACAGGAAATAGATGGCTCTTTCCCTCTTAAAAGGTATATCTCTTTTCTCTTAAGAATACGACCATTTTCTCTCTTTTCCCACATATAATTGCCAAAATCTTTGGCAATAAAAAAGAGATCATGCTTGTCTCTTGCCTTGGTTCCAAAAACCGAAAGAAATGATTTTTGAAAGTCAGGAGGCTTTTTTTCAAGGAACAATGACAATTCTTTACTTAGACATTCATTCAAGTGAAACCCTCCTTATAAATATTTTTTATTTATGATACTTATTTAAAAAAAATAATCAAATAAAATCCGGTTATCAGTGGTAACCGGAATTTATTTTTTATCTTTTTGAGTTGATAAAATATTCCCCTATCTCCATCCTTTTTTTAAAAGAAAGCTTATCTCACATCCATTTATTGCTTCATAAGTAATACTGCCACAACTCATCTCTCTAAACTCCTCTGTGCAAAAATCTTGCGCCCTACCATATTCTTTAGCACTCGCAATATCTTTTATTGCATCTCCTTCAATACATTTTTCGTCCTCACTTTTCTTATGTGAAGTAATCTTTTTATTTATCTCCTTCATCTTGCTAATTGCGGAAAAAACCCTTTCTCTAATTCTATCTAGCTCTATATCATTTCTCTCTTTCACAAGAACCCCTTCCCTTAGTATCTCATTTAATTTTTTTCTTGTCTGCTCTCCGACAAAGCCGGTTGCGGAAAGCCCATATTTTTTTTGAAATCGCAAAATAGCACTCCGCGTTCCTTCACCAAAATAACTCGTCTCTTTTCCTCTTGAGCCCCACCCGGAAACTGCCACTCTTGTTGTAGGATCGGTATTTAAGACAGCTTGCAGATAGCTTACCGCTACACCGGTAGCCCTTTCTCTTATATTATTGTTAAACGAAAACCCGGAAGGAACTCCTCTCACATAATTTCTCATTGTAATTTCTTGAGGTGTGCTTAGAAGATCTTGATAAATCTCTTGGACTTCCTTTCTTAGAGCATCTATATCTTCTCTTAACAAGTTTCTTTCCCCTATATCTTCACCAAAAACAGGAGCAAGAAAAGATAGTGCTATAGCTATAGTAATAATTGCAACAATTATTACTTTTGCCTTATTTTTCATCTGCTTTTTTTTCATATATATTTTTCTTAATTATAATTATTACTATTAATATGCTAATTCATACCAGCTTCCACAAACTTCATTACTTTTTTCACTTTCAACACCTCCCACAAGATGAGTTACGCTATAACAAAATACTGTATGAAAATCCCCCCAAACATCATCATTATAGATCTTGTCAGTTAAACCGGATACATGAGGAGACTGAGATTTTGATTCTCCTTGTTTCGTCCTGTATATGTTATAAGTGCTTCCCGATTCTGAATCAACATTCCAACCCAATATCAGTGTTCCGGGATCTGCAATTCTAGCCCCTATTCTTACCGTCGGTACCGGAGCTGTGTCTGGTTCGGGCTCAGGCTCGGGCTCGGGCTCGGGTTCTGGTTCTGGTTCTGGTTCAGGCTCGGGTTCTGGTTCTGGCTCTTTGGCGATATCTTTATAACGCTTAAGATCAGCTTCTGTGATAGGACGTCGCATCATACGAATAGATTTATAGCAAAAACTACAATCTTCTGTCGGTTGCTGTGCTCCATAAGTCAAGTATATCCATTTTTTACCATTCTCTTCTTTTACAAAAGCCTCAGGAACATGATTTGCCTGCACATCACTATCATGTTCAATATATCCAAGCAAAACCCAATCCTTTCCATTGACAGAAATTGCTTCGACTATTTTTCTTCCCGGCCATCCATCCCCATATCCCACAGAATCAGCATAAGCAAAATAAATATCATCTATACGAATTACATTTGGATTGGGGAAATTAATAATAAGAGGATTATCTAAATCTCTTATAATATTCCAATCATCAACATTATAAAAATCACCATGATTTTCAGCATAAAGCATTGAAATGGTTAAATCATGAAAACCATCGAACCATAATCTGTACACTCCATCTTCATGCATAAGTGAAGGGCGAAGATACATTCCTTCTGGATGAAAATGACAATCTGGGTTTTCTGAACCTAGTGGTTTTTGACCGATATTATCCTCATAAATTAAAATAGGCTCCTTGGTGCGAATCCAATTAATTCCATCCCTTGAGTACGCGCCCATTATAGAACTAAGATCAGAATCAGTATCACCGTCATGACAAGCAGGAATACCATCTATGTTATGCCCACTAGCGCTGTAAGCCATATAATAGGTTCCATCAACTCTAACAACCGAAGGATCTCCAGTATGCCACTCGTCAAAAATATGGTCACCACCATCAATTACCGGAACCCATTTACTAGGTGTCATTGTATCATCCCACTGAAATCTATTATTTTCTATCCCACTATAAACTTCCCAAGGTCCATCTATTTTTGGAGACCGGGCTGCAAAAATAGCATCACAGCCTGTGTATCCTGGATTACACAGTTCAGTAGCCCAGCCAAAGAACCAACCCTTAAACGGATACTCTGCATCTTCTGGAGTATAAAGAATATTCAAATTATACATATTTTTAAAATTGTAAAGCAAATCTCCACCAATATGGCTCCATAAATCCGTACGCTCTACATACTGCCCTGGCTCAAGATTATCTGAAAGTTTAAATTTAGTTTCTGAATCAGCCCCTTCATGCTTAATTACCTCATTAAGTTTTGCTCTTGTTGAATGTCCAATAAATCCTTTTCCTTGCATTAGGTCAAAAAACCCCAAAAACCCTCTTTTGTGCTCTTCTTGAAATCTTCTTACAACATCCTTGGTTACCGATCCAAAATAATCAGCCTCTTTCTCCAAAGATCCATATTCGGTTTGAGCCACTCTTGTTTGATAATCTTCATTTAATATTCCTTGCGCTTCTCTTGCGCCATTATCTCTCATTCCTAACTGAAGGTTTTTTATAAAAGCGAAGTTTTCCGTAGCAACACTAAGGTCTGCTTGACTCAACATTCCTATAAGATAGCTTGTTTTTCCTATAAGAGAGTCTTTTTCTTGAGATTCTTTACTACCTTCAAAAAAAAGAAAAAGAAAAAAGAAAAAAGAAAGAGACAAGACAAAAACACCTATAATAATGCTTTTATACTTTCTCATGTTTCTTTTTTAGCTTATCATTGCTATTAGTATGCCAATTCATCCCAGCTTCCACAAACCTCATTACTTTTTTCACTTTCAACGCCTCCCAAAAGATGAGTTACACTATAACAAAATACTGTATGGAAACTTCCCCAAACATCATCGTTGTAAAACTTATCAGTTATACCGGACGCATAGGGAGAATGAGAATCTGATCCTCCTTGTATTCTTCTGTATATATTGTAACTACTGCCTGACTCCGAATTAGCGTTCCACTCCAATCTTAATGTTCCGGGGTTTGCAATTCTAGCCCCTAGTCTTAAATCTGTTGGCACTGAAGCTGTCCCGGGTTCGGGTTCTGGTTCAGGTTCAGGTTCAGGCT
>SL_3KL_010_SEDDRAFT_10005390_pt1 | contig 11472 bp, 15 predicted proteins | sample SodLakKL_010_SED_2_FD_10381 | JGI IMG/M metagenome (IMG submission 10381)
TTGATATCGATATTCTTAAGTTTGAGCCAATTGTTATTGTAAAAAGAATCGTTGAGGGTAAAGAGGTCACTTCAATGGTATTTAGAACAGAGGTTCTAAATTAGATGCGCTTATTTTATTTAGGTTATTTTGAAGATAATAAAGAAATTATTAATCATACCAAAGTCACAGGAGGACACCATTGGAAAATAATTTAAACATAGACCAATTAAATAAACTTATAAAAACATTCTGTGAAGACAGAGATTGGGGCCAATATCATAATGCCAAGGATTTATCAATTGGTATCGTTACGGAAGCTTCAGAATTATTACAGTTATTTAGATTTAAGTCTAATTTAGAAGTTGATAATATGCTAACTGAAGAAACTATAAGAACTGAAATAGGAGAGGAGCTAGCAGACATCCTTTTTTTTATATTACGCTTCGCTCAAAAATATAACTTTGATTTGTCGTATGAATTGAACCGTAAGGTGGAAATAAATAAAAAACGATATCCAATAAGCGAATACAAGGGTTCCAACAAAAAGAACACAAATGATAAGTAGAAATGAGCTTTCATTATTGACTACTTGCACTAAAGGTCAATTATATACAAACATTTGTTCCATTTTATCAAAATAATTTACATGGTGACATCATACTTTTATTTTAAGGATTGTGATTAAGCAATGGTAAGATATAAGTCTGAAAATATTTCATCAAAAGTGAATTGGGAAGGAAGAATCACATCTATTCAGCCAAGAACGAGGGTTTGGAGATATCTCACAGATAATAGAACACATTATCATTTAGGATACAACTTATTTATTGAATCGCAAAGTAGTGATTCCAAAAAGCAGTTTACAGTCGCAATTTCTGAAAAACAGCAGTTAAAAGGATCGTTTCGGATAGGTGACTTGCTCGAAGGAACAGCATGGACAAAAAAATATGAAGAAAGAGAATTTGCAGATTATTATAGGGCAGGATCACTAAAACTTTTGGATAGAGTAAATGAAACTTTTAAGGTAATATCGCCACCATGGATAATGACGCCTCCACTCATGAAAATATATGAGGAAAGAGGGGCTAGAATGTTAAGTAAAAGTTTGTGGAAAACTAAATGCTTTCAATGTATATGGGCAAATATGGCCAATGTTGAAATTCAATGGGATTTTGATAGAAATATAAAAAAATACCGGTTTGAATCTTTTTGTTATGGTCAAAAAACATGTAAATATTATAAAATGGGTAGGCCGCGGGCAATTCCATATAAGAAAAGAGATTCGGCACTTGATGATGGGTACTTAGATGAACTTTGTACTGCAGGTAGAGATGAAAACGATTAATCAAGACCTTAGGTGAAATACATGCTGATTCAATGCACCAAAGCCTCGGACGGTCCCGATGTCCGCACTTTTTTCCCAAGGCGGACTAAAGTCAAAACGTATCATGATAAGTCGAGGTACAATTTCACAATATCTTTAATTTTTTTTCTAAATTCTTCACACTCTATTGATCCGCATTTATTTCCAAGGCGGGTTTTAGAGATGGACCTGATCTGGTATGCCATTACAACAGATTTTTCAGTAAGGTTTGAATCACTTGTTTCTAAGAGCAGCTCAACAGGATAAATTTTTCTACCATGTTTATACGTGGTTAAAGATAATATCGTAACAATTGGAAGAGCTTGATTTACTGCTTCTTCAGAGATTACTAAAACTGGCCTGGTACCTGCTTGTTCTGAACCTTTAATAGGATTAAGATTTGCCCAAAATATATTCCATTGATATTTCATAAGCTAATCATTCCCCTTACCTGCTTCAAAATCTGAATAAGAAAAATCGTTCATGGCACTCTCTAAATCTTCCATAAAAATTGCATCTTCAGCAGCTTCTTTCATTTCTTTATATAGGGTTTGTTTTTCTATCGTTATTACGTATTCCTCGATTGCTTCTTTAACTGCAGCATTTACTGAAGGGACGTGTCCTTCAGTAGAATATTGTTTTAGCTTATCTAGTAATTCTATAGGTAAAGAAAAGGTATAGTTCTTAACAGTTTTTTTCATTTATCATCACCTTTTATAAAAGTATTTTTCTACAATATTATTGTATGTTTTTATTTGATATAATACAATAATTAATTTAAATATATTTATAGTTGCAATTTTACACTTTTCCGGCATAATGAATAACTAAAAAGAGGTCGTAAACTTGTTAAATTAGACATTTCATTAATCTTAAAAAAATTTGTCCCTGTATTAGAATCACATGAAAGAGTTGAAGGGGCATATATTTTTGGTTCAATTTTAGAACAATGTCGTGCTGGAAAATAAAGCTTGTACCAGCGGGTTATCAACTCCATGTTATCATAATTCAAAAGAAACAAAAAGTGGGGAGACAATCAATGAATATCATCTTAATAAAGACATATCCGATGATACCTATAAAGAGAATCACCAGGAGGGGGAAGACCTATTGATCCGCATTTATTTCCACGGAGGATTTTTAAGGTTTGCTCAAAATATATTCCATTGACATTTCATGAGCTAATGAGAACATCTTTATACTTTTAATTTTTAATGCTATAATGCTTTTAAAGGTACGTTTAGGAGGGATATTATGCGGATGGTTAGTATTACTGAAATAAGGAGAAATGCAAAAGCAGTACTTGCAGAATTAGTAAAAAATAAAAAGCCGATTGCTATTTTACAAAGATCAAAACCTGTTGCATATATAATAGATGCCGAAAGCTTTGCTAAGCTGCAATTATTGGAAGATACCGATTTAAAGGAAAGTCGAAAAAGGTGCTTAGAAAAAATAATGAAAGTTAAAAAGCGGATTGTTAACAAAGGAGTACCTGAAGATTCTATTATGTTAATAAGGGATTTACGAGAAGGGAAAAACCGGTATGAGTAAGTTCATTTGTTTAGACACATCTGTATTAGTAAAAGTTTTTTTTGAAGAGCAAGACAGTTCAAATGCAGTATTTTTAATGCAAAACATCATAGAAAAAAATCAAATAATAATATTGCCTTCCTTTGCCTGGGCAGAAATGGGAAGTATTATTAGGAAAAAAATTAGATCTAAGCAAATTACTTTTCAAGATGGTGAAGAGATATGGACAAATTATACTAATTTCCCGGGGATTAAATACTTTGAAGGAGATTCAATAATGCATAAAGCCTGGAAAATCAGTTGTTCTTTTGACATGCCTACCTTATATGATGCAGCCTTTTTAGCTGTATCAGAAGAAATAAACGAAAAAACAAAAAAAACTTGTGAATTATGGACAGCAGACGAGAAATTAATTAATTCCTTAAGAGGCAAGAAAAAATATGTAAAATCTATAAAGGAACTGCAGTGAAAAATGGTTGCAATTGTATTGTAACCGGGGTTGGCCTGTTAGTTCCCGGATCCATTAATTGAAAAGGGACTCAATCTTTGACTTGGAATACATCAGTTTTCCCCGGGGGAAATGAAATGAGCAAATCTGGCTTTAGAAAAAGACATCTGCTGTTACCAGTATACATTATCATGGTTCTGGTTATTTTTATCCTGCCCTTTTTCAGCATTGAAGGTTATTTGTATGGTTAATAATATTTCTTAAGGAAGCAGCGGTTAATTTTAAAAAGTAAACTGGAAGAATACAGAACTATTATAGCGATGATGGGTTTTCGGAATAGAATGATACATCTCTATCAGTGAAACTTATATGAGGAGAGGCGGCAAAAAATATGGCTGTATCTATTTACAAAACAAAAGAAGGAGAAAAAATAGTAAAAGAATTATATGATCGGCAGGTTCAGAGCTTAGAAGTAGAATATAAAGATGTTTATGTGGACACAAGATTTGGGAAAACCCACATCTTAAAGGTAGGCAAGGAAGATGCAAAGCCAATATTGTTATTTCATGGTGGAAACAGTACCGCTCCATTTTCATTAAAACAAAACTTGTATTTAATTAAAGACTATCAAGTATATGCACCTGATACTATTGGACACCCTGGAAAAAGCGATCAGAACGTTTTATCATCAAATACACTTGAATATGGTGAATGGGCATCGGATGTCATTGATTCCTTAGGTTTTGAGAGAATTATCTGCATGGGGGAGTCCTTTGGTGGCGGTATTCTAGCTAAGCTTATGTGCATTTCTCCAGAAAAGATTTCAAAAGCAGTACTACTTGTACCAGCTGGAATATATAATGCTTCAAAATCAAGACTTATTTTCAGCATGGGAATACCAATGATGATGTACATTGCAACAAAGAAAGAAAAGTGGTTCGAGAAAGCATTTTTACCTATGACAACCAAAGGGGAACCGATTGATAAAGATACATTGGAAATGATTCGCATAAGCTTCCATCATGTTAAAGTTAATCCTAATATGCCAAGTAATGTTAATAAAGAAGAGATAAAAAATTATCAGGCACCCACATTATTACTGGCGGGTGAAAATGATGTATTATTCCCAGGTGAAAAAGTAATTGAAAGAGCAAAGGAAATAATTTCTAATGTTGAAGCATATCTTTTGCAAGATTGTGGGCATTTGTATTTTTCTTCAGAGAAAAGGAAGCAATACATGAAAAGAATAATAAATGACTTTTTGTAATAGCTGGATAAGTAACGGTTTGAAAAGAAAATTATTGCCGCAACTTTAAACTGGCCTGCCTCACCAAAATAGCTGGGTGTGCTGAATACTCATTTCCGCTAACTGCAAAAGAGCGAAGAATATCTCGCATTAGCGTTATACTTAACTATGGAGACAACAATTCATTAAATAAAGCATCCACATTTGTCGATAATCCATTAAAAACTTGTGACCTGGCATTAGCGCCTTTTTCAAAAGTCTTTACCCAGTGGATTTCGTAGTCAATAAAAACATAAATCATGATACTCTCTTGCTTGGGGTCAATAATCCAGTATTCCTGTACTCCCGAGAGCCTGTAAGTATCAAGCTTCGTAATCATATCTTTGCTGCGCGTACCATCAGATAGAATTTCAACAACCAATGTAGGCGTGCCCATATAACGCCTATTTTCCGTAACATTACCCTCCAGGTCACAGGCTACAAGCATATCGGGCTGCATGACATCAGGCTCATTAATATTGTTCTTTTTAAAATGCACATCGAAAGGAGCAAAAAATACCCTGCACTTATTGCCTTTGAAATATTCATTAAACGTTAAGTGTAATCTGGCTAGAATCTCCTGATGCCTGATGTCAGGAGAAGCCAGTAAATAAATCTCGCCGTTAATAAATTCCATTCTCAGTGTACTTTTCTCAGAAATCTCCATAAACTCCTCATAGGAAACCTTCTTCCCACCGTACTGATAATCCAGCGCATTTTCCCTTGTGATAAAATACTGTTCAATATCTGTTACATATGGAGTTAAGCGGGCAATTTTACTGCCGTTTTTTGTGATTACCACATCATTTTGCTGTTCAACAAAATCCAGATACTTCCCTAAATTTTGCTTAAGCTCAGTTGCTGTTATCACAACACCTTCTTTGTAATTAATCATTTTCACAACTAACCACCTCCGGTAATATTTTACCAGAGAAGACCTTTACATGCAAGAAATTGGTACGCTATATTATATATTTTTGTACTATATCATGCAATTATTCGTACGCTGGGCGGCTAAAAACGAGATTTATGCTCTGGCATATGTCTGGTCAACTAAATACCATAAAAAGATCTTTCCGGTAGCAAACCAGACAAAACCGGTGGAACTTTTTCGCTAAAATCCATCCTGCGGCGGGCAATGACATAAAGCTGCTGCAAGATGGAACGATAAGCCTTTGGTTTCATATATTTAAACTTCCCCATTTGAGAAGTGTTGCCGGGTTTACTAAAAAACGGGTACCCAAGTTTATAAGCCCAGGATTCGAGGGAATCAATTATCTTTTTATAAGCAAGCAAATTGAGTTATCTTACGATTATAAGTTAAATCACGCAGAACCAGTAATATTAAATTTCTTAACGTATTGTTGAGTATTAAAAAAATCCATGGATTAAAAGATCCCTCTTCAAACCTCGAAGAGGTTAAGTGGGAGTAGTTCAATGCATCTAACCCTTTTCCCTTGCTAAAAATACATATATTGGTTAAAATCATATTATAAAATAATGATTAAATTGTGAGCAGCGGGATATCCTTCATAAAACCAGCTTTCAGTTTGAGAGATTGAATGCATAAAAGGAGATGCTAAAAATGTCTTTTGGCGATGGCAATAAACAAGTTGAATCCGGAACAAAATCAGGTGGTCTTGAAGAACGCCTTCAAGCTCTCCTGGAAAACTTGATGAGGAAAAAACATATAAAACATGCCATTGCTGCTGTAGAAAGCGGGGACCGCTCCTTCCGATGGATTGGGGCCGAAGGGGATGCCAATCCGGATGGGACGCCCATGGAAGCTGACACCCCATTCTGGATTGCCAGCATAACTAAGCTTTTTATAGCAGCCGCAATCTTTAAACTCCATGAACAGAAGCATATTTCTATAAATAATCCTATGGCAGAGTATCTGCCGGGGGATTTGATTGAAGGGCTGCACAGGATGAACGATGTGGATTACGCAAATAAGATTACCCTTCGCCACCTGCTGGGTCATTCCTCCGGCCTTCCTGATTATATAGAAATCCGGCCTAAAGGGGAAAAAAGCCTGTTTGACAGGGTCCTGGAGGAGGGGGATCGGGCCTGGACCATTGAAGATGTCGTTGAAGTTGTCCGGAGGGTAAACACTCCGCTGTTTGCTCCACAACCCCTGGATGCTGAGAAAAAAAAGATCCGCTACTCCGATACCAATTTCCAGCTGCTGATCGCCATCATAGAAAACGTAACCGGGAATCCGATTCATACCGTGTTTGAGGAACTGCTTTATAAGCCTCTGGGTCTGGAAGAAACCTTCCTTCCCGGAACTTCACCGGCAACCCCCCTGAAACCGGCTGCCACAGTTTATTATCAGGACAAACCCCTGAACATTCCTGAAGCCATGAGGTCTTTTGGTGATTTATACAGCACGGTGAACAATTTGTTTACATTTATGCGGGCACTAGTGAGCGGTGAAGTTTTTGATGACCCGGACACAATAAACCTCATGAGAGGGGAGTGGAATCAATTTGGATTCTCCATAAGTCCAATTGGACCTGGCTGGCCCATAGAGTACAGTCTGGGAATCATGCGATTTCGCATCCCACGTATTATTTCTCCATTCCGCCCTGTACCGGAGATAATTGGTCACACGGGAGCTACCGGTTCATGGCTTTTCTACTGCCCGCCCTTAGATATATATCTGGCCGGTGATGTCAGCCAGATTACTGCCGGACCCGTGCCATTTCAGTTCGTGCCAAAAATGCTGGGTCTGCTGAATACCCATTTCCGCTAAAAGCAGAAGAGACTTTATTTCGAGTTAGCGTCATACTTGTTATCAGAAGACGGAAAAAAAGTCTTGCATTTTTTAAAAAGGCATGCTATTATTAGACCAGGCAGTCTAGACCGCTTGGTCTAATGTGAAAGGATGTGAATTTTGTGGTTAAACCAGGGTTTGTCAATTTATCCAGGGAGGAACAGGAAAAGATCCTGGAAGCAGCTGTGGATGAATTTTCCCAAAAAGATTATGACTCTGCTTCTATAAACCAAATCATACAAAATGCAGGTATTTCAAAGGGCAGCATGTATCACTATTTTAATAGTAAAGAAGACCTTTATATGTATATGCTGAACAGGGTAATGGAAGAAAAAGCAATTTTTCTTAAAGAGGCTATGCAAAATTTGGAACGTCCTCTCCATGAACTGGACTTTTTTGAAAGCCTGGCTTTTCAGATGGAAGCATCTGTTCAATTCGCAAAAAAGAATTATCGCTATCACATGATCAATAACCATCTGCAGAATATGCCGGACAATGAGCTTAAAGAGAAGATCTGGGGAAAATTTAGAGATGCCTTTGACCAGTACATTGCTTCCATGGTTGACCAGGCCATAGAAGCCGGAGAGGTGCGAAAAGACTTAGGAAGGGAATTTATAATACGTGTTCTTGGGTTCATAATCATTAAGTTTGCCGATATCTACCCGGATTATCGAGAACTTCTACAGAAGGGCGATGATGTCATGTTAAAAGAAATGAAAAAATTAGTTGATTTTTTAAAGTTTGGCCTTTCCGAGGACCCACAACAAAGGAGGAAAAACGATGAATTATTTTAAAGCTTTGGGGATTATATTTGGACTGCTGGCACTGCTGAAACCTGTGTACATGCACCTGCTTCCCTGGGATGAGAACGCGTTTATTGAGAAGTTTTACAGTGAGAAACGCCCTCCCTGGATTGTACCTGTCGCCCTGTTTGGTTTAGCTTTAATCGGTCTTACCTGGTATCTGCACTTTACCCTGGATGTACCCAATTCCATATACATCACTATCCTTTTTTCATTAACTGCGGTTAAAGCCCTGACTCTGCTTTTTGATTACGGAAGGTTTCAAAAAATGGTTGCCCGGATGCTGAGAAAAGATAAGGGACGGGATATTGTTCTGATTGATATCGGAGCCAGCATCATAGGGTTAGTAATATTGGTAATCACATTCCAGGTGTATTAGTTTGCCGTAACGGGAAATTGAAAAATAGATTATACACAAACGAGGGTTTATCAATGGGAGCTAGAAAATATAAGGAAATCAATTGTGAAATTGCATTAAACCAACTTAAGAGACGGATGCCGTACAGCTGGGACTTAAACATTTATCGGGGCTGCGAACATGGCTGCAAATACTGCTACGCTATTTATTCCCATGAATATTTAGGTTCTGATAATTATTGTAAGGATATATATGTGAAAACAAATATTATAGAGCAGCTGGAAAAACAGCTGAGCAGTGGGAACTGGAAAAGAGAGATTGTAAATATTGGCGGGGTAACTGACAGCTACCAGCCGGCAGAGGAGCATTATAAACTAATGCCGGAAATTTTAAGGTTACTTATTAAATACCAAACTCCTGCGATTATTTCAACAAAATCGGATTTAATTCTTAGAGACTATGATTTAATTAATGAATTGTCGAGGATAACCTATATTAATGTCGCCGCAACCATTACAACCGTGGACGAGGAATTAAGAAAGCTAATTGAACCTGGTGGGGTGGAATCCAACAGGCGTTTCAAAATGCTCAAAACATTTAGAGAAACCAATGCTTCTGTAGGATTGCATGTAATGCCCATTATTCCATATCTGACAGACAGCTTTAAGAACATTGATTCACTTTTTAATAACGCAAAAGAAAGTAATGTTCATTATGTTTTGCCAGGAACTCTTTATTTAAGGGGAAAAACAAGGAGGGTGTTTTTTGATTTTATTAAAAAGGAGTTCCCCGGTCTTTATAATCATTTTTTAGCACTATATAAAAAAGGTGGTGCAGACAAGGATTATAAGAATACCTTATATAAGACCGTAAATCTGCTTAGAGATAAGTATTCTCTTTCCAGCAGTTATTCTAAGCCAATGAAAGAAAAATTAAAAAAATAGAATAACAGCAGCTCACTTCTAGAAAGCTGGTTTGTTTTTTTTAAAAAATAATCAATAGAAGGGGGAAAGTTAAAATGTCATTGGTACAAATTTTTGGATTAGTTATTGCTGCAGCTGTGTTAGGTACCAGTATACTAATTGCGGTTATGGGAGGACGGTTTCAAAAAGTGGAGCAGGCCGCTTACTCAGAGAAGGGTAAGCCCTGGTGGTTTTACCTGAGTTTTGCTGCTTATATCATCTTTTACCTTGCCGTATTAGTCAGCTTTATTACCAGTCCGGACAAGACCTGGGCAGGTTGGGTGCTGGTTATTGTTATACCCATTGGTGCGTTGATTAAGGGAACCCTGGTAATTTTCAATAAAAAAGGTCAGGAGAAGGTTACTTCCATTGAAGGAGACCAGGCGTGGATAAAGATTGCTTTGGCCAGGCTGGTCCTGGTTCCACTGTTCCTGGTGCTGGCTTACTATGCGTAAACCTGAAAGTTCTGCTGGGGGCCCTGATTAAGTATACAAAGTGGGCCTGGCTTATCGCGGGGTATAATACTTCCCCTCAGAAAGAAAAGGAAAAATATGATACTGACGCCCTATGTAATGGCGTAGGTAATTTCTTATTTATTCTGGGGGCAACAATGCTTGTAGGTTCATTGGGAGAATATTTTAATATAAACTGGCTTATATCAGCAAGCTGGATATTGTTTGTGCTGGTAACTATAGTATTCCTTATTTATGCCAATACCGGTAATCGTTATATGAAGTGATAGAAGTTACTTGGTTAAGACTTAACAAAATGCTCATGACTTTAGTCATGAGATAGCGAAAACATGTAAACCCTTCCCAATGGGGCTTATTTTTATTGCGTGTGCCCTGGAAACCACTACCAATCATTGGGTGTTCGTCACTATTGGATATTAGACCCCCATGACTGCCTCAGTTACATCCTCACGCGTCAATAGGCCTTGGGAGAATGTAACGTTAATCCCTGAAATAGTAGCAGTAAATCATTCTACATTTTGTCGTTCTTTCAGAAAATCTAACAAAATCTTGTTCAATTCCTCCGGTTTGTCCTGGTTGACAATATGATGTGCGTTTTCAACCATCTTCAGCTGGCTTTCAGGACGGTCTGCATGCCATTTAACAGACATATTTTTAATGAAACTGATGTCATGGTCTCCATATATGATGAGCATGGGCTGTTTAGGATGTTCAGGCAGGCCCTCTACCATATCCTCCAACATTTCATTTATCATATGAATTGTTACGTCTTTGCCGGTTCTCTGTATGGTTTCAATTAGATAGTCCTGGGTGTCTTTGGTAAGTGCTTTATGTTTGGCAAAAGCATTGTTCAACAACCTGTCAGGATACAACTTCAGTAAATACATAAACGGCTTTAATACTTTTAATAAGGAATTATATTTCGGATAAAGGGTTCCGCCGCTGATATGAACTAAAGCAGTTACCCTCTCCGGATATTTATGGGCAGCCTTTTGGATTACAAAACTCCCCAAAGAAAGTCCTACCATTACAGCTTTTGAGATATTCAAAACATCCATGATTTCCATGATGAAATCCGCCGATGCATCGGAAAAGGATATATCTTTATCAATTGCCGATGATTTGCCGTGAAATGGCATATCCCATACGATTACCCTGTAGTTTTCCTTCAGAGCCTCCACCTGTGTTTTAAAGCTCTGGTGGTCCATGGCAACTCCATGAAAAAACACAACGGCCGGGGCATTTTCCGGGCCGTAAACTTCATAATATACAGTTCCCAATTCATTTTTTAACAGCATCATTACACCTTCTTTCCTTTAAGTAATATTATAGCACACTCCTTACTCTTCACTTATTTCTATTGTAGTATTTTATCATCTTAGCGAGAAGACCCCTTCCTCTAAGCAAAGCGAAGGTAGGGGATGAATCGCTTTTCTTTTAAAAACCCTGGACAAACATATGTTCCGTAATGTATAATATTACTATATAA
>SL_3KL_010_SEDDRAFT_10005391_pt1 | contig 11472 bp, 9 predicted proteins | sample SodLakKL_010_SED_2_FD_10381 | JGI IMG/M metagenome (IMG submission 10381)
GTCGGCACCTTCAATGGCCGTGGCGAGGCTGTCGTGCCGCTCTACCGTGTCGGGCAGCCTGTCCGGCAGGAAGCCGCCGGGCCCGCCCAGCCGTATGCGTTTCGTGCCCAGCAAGCTCAAGGCCTCAATGGCGGAATTGGCCACCCGTGAGCGCCGGATGTCGCCGACGATGCTGATATCAAGTTGTTCGAAACGAAAGCCGGCCTCGTCCAACGTGAGCATATCCAGCAGCGCCTGGGTGGGGTGCTGCTGACTGCCGGCACCGGCGTTGAGAACGGCGCAGCCTGTGGGCAGCGCGTCTGCCGTTTCGGCGATGACGTCGCTGTCACTGTGACGGATCACGAACAGCTTTATGCCCATGGCCGCCAGCGTCCGGGCCGTATCCACCACGGTCTCGCCCTTGACGGCGGACGTCGTGTCGATATCCAGGTTAAGTACATCCGCACCCAGGCGCCGGGCCGCCAGCTCAAATGAGCAGCGGGTGCGAGTGCTGGGTTCGTAGAAGAGCTGGGCCACACTGTGGCCAGCCAGCAGCCGGCGACTGACCGGATCCGGCTCTGCGGCATGATGGCGGCCGCGAGCAATGAGCGCTCTCAGGGTGTCGGCATCCAGCGCGCTGATGGTCAGGAGGTGTCGTGTCATGGTCTGCCTTGTTCGTTTTTATTGACCGGGTCTGTTTCGTCCGCCGGGCCCCCGCGAGTATCCAGCGCCTTGCCGGAACGAGGGTCGGACAGCCAATCCTGAAGAATTCGGGCGGCGGCCATGTCGTCCAGTGGCTGTTGTTGACCGCCCAGTGCCTCCGCCGCTGCCTGCGAACTCAGGCGTTCGTCGATGGTATAGACCGGACGTGCGAAACGGCCGTGGAGGCGGCGTGCAAAGCGTCTTGCTCGTGGGCTGATATCGTTGTCGCTGCCATCGGCATGGCTCGGGATGCCGACCACCAGTGCGACAGGGCGCCATTCCTCGACTAGCTTGCCGAGCCGGGTCCAGTCCGGTTTGCCGTCATCCGCCGGCAATATCGCCAGGGGGTTGGCCGTATTGGTCAGGGTCTGGCCTACGGCAACTCCAATGCGCCGGGTGCCAAAGTCGAAGCCCAGCAGAGTGCCGCTCGGAAAGCGCTCGCTCATGCGTGGCCCGATTGCCCGCTGAGTCGGCTCAGGTCCACACCCATGGCCCGTGCCGCCTCGCGCCAGCGTTCCGACGGTGCCACGTCAAACAGGATATCCGCTCGGGCCGGGCTACTGAGCCAGGCGTTGTCCGCCAGTTCCTGCTCCAGCTGCCCGGCGGTCCAGCCGGCATAGCCCAGTGCCACCATGCTTTCGGCTGGTCCTTCGTTTTTGGCCATGGCGGCGAGAATGTCACGAGAGCTGGTGATCCCCAGCTCATCATTGATGGCCAGGGTTGCTTCCCAGTCGCCGAGTGGACGATGCAGCACAAAACCCCGCTCCCTTTCCACCGGCCCACCGTGGAACAGGGTACGTTCGCGCAGGGCCGTGTCGCTGTCGCTCAGATCCAGCTGGTCCAATACATCGCCCAGGGCAATTTCATCCATGGGCCGATTGATGATGATGCCCAGGGCGCCATCGCTGTTGTGTTCGCAGATCAGGGTGACGGCATGGTGAAAGTTCGGATCCCCGAGAGCGGGCATCGCGATAAGAAAGTGGCCGTTTAGGAAGTCCTGATTGGGCATGAGCTCGGCGTCGGTTATTGCCTGGGTTCGGGCAACCATTCTACCAGTCCCGGGATGAGCACTGGAATGCATACTTTGTCAGGGGTCAATCGACGGACAGACCTACTCCGGTTCGCACAGTGCGTTCTGTGCCGAACTCCCAGCGATAGACGAAGCGCAACACATCGGTGTCTTCACGAATTTCGTCCGGAAACGGCGGAAATGGTGCTGCCATGCGCACGATTCGGGTGGCGGCCCGGTCAAGTGCGGGATGGCCGGAGCTGGACTGGGGGCGAATTTCACGCAGTGTACCGTCCGCCGCCACCGCAACTTCCAACGACAGCACACCGGTCAAGCCCTGGCTACGGGCCTCATCCGGGTAATGTTCGTTGCCGACCTGTTCCACGCTGCGACGCCATTCTTCCAGGTAACGGGCGAAGCGGGATTCCCGGGTGTTGACGGAGATGAAACGCTCCTGTGGTTCCTTGCTGTAGGCGAGCGGCTGGCGATCTTCGTCGCTGACGGGGTCCGCCTGTTCAGCCCCGTCGGTCAGCAGGCGCGCCAGCTGCAGGGGCTGACGGGTGTCTCGCGGCGTCGCGCTGGCATCAGCCACAGCGCGTTCACTGTCGCTGGCGGTCAGCAGGGGGTTGGGCTCCGGTAAGGTGTCCACGCTGTCCAGCGTGTCCGGGGACTCGCTGCCGTCGATGACATCCACTTCGGTTTCCTCGGCCCAGCCTTCCTCCAGGCCAGGGTTGGGTATCCGGTCCAGGGTGGAGTGGGCGGATTCGGGCCGCACACGTTCTTCCACATTGCCGGCGCCGCGCTGGTCCGCCTGGGCCAGATAGTCCGGGTCATCCGGCGGCGTGTCGTCAGGGGTGGCTACCAGGGTCACTTCCAATGTGTTGGCCCGCGCATCCGGGCCTTCGTTCGCGGAAAAGCTGATGCCGAGGATCAATACCCCATGGAACAGGCCGGCCAGGAAAATCGTGGTTACCAGCCGGTCTGAAGCCCCGGGGCGCAGTTTGACGACTTCAATCTGTCTCATGGGCTGTCGTGGTCTCCGGGCGATCCCCGCGTTCGAGAATCTTCAGGGTTTCGACCGCTACCAGGCCGGTGAATATCCCCAGCGGAAGGGCCAGGGCCATCAGCCACGGTGCCAGGGTCCATAACCCCGAGTGAGGAATGAACAGCAGCCAGGCCAAGGTCAATTGTCCACCGACATGGGCCACCGATGCCAGTGCCCCCGCCAGGATCGGCCCCGCACCCAGTGGCATCAGGGCGCGCACCAGGGCCAGCGCCCCCAGGGAGGCGATAGCCCCGGCCAGACTGAGCAGAAAGGCCGGGGTCAGGAAGGTGCCGATCAGCAAGCTGCCGGCTACCACGCGCAGCAGGCTCACCCAGGCGGCCATCTTCCAGCCGTAGCGAAACAGGACGATAAGCGTGATGGCATTGGCCAGCCCGGGCTTCAGGCCCGGCACGGGGCTGGGTATGGCCATCTCCAGTACATGGATGATGACGGCCAGTCCGGCCAGCCCCACAACCAGTCGATCGGCCGCCGTATCGTTTGTCGGGGTGTTCATGAGCCTCATTGCTTACCAGCCCGCCTCGGCGGCGATGGCGTCCATCAATTGACCGGCAATATTGCTGTTGTAGAGCGTGTCCAGCTCCCGAATGCACGTGGGGCTGGTCACGTTGATTTCGGTGACATAGTCGCCAATGACATCCAGGCCGACGAACATCAGGCCCTTTTCGCGCATCACCGGGCCGATGCGCTCAATCAGCCAATGGTCCCGGTCCCGCAGCGCCGAGCCCTGTGTTGAGCCACCCGCGGCGATATTGCCGCGTGATTCGCCCGCGGCCGGAATGCGCGCCAGAGCGGGTCCTGTGGCTTGACCGTTTACCAGCAGGATGCGCCGATCGCCTTCGCTGATCTCCGGCAGGAAGCGCTGGGCCAGAGCAAACCGTGTACCACCGCCGGTCAGGTGTTCAAGGATGACGCTGGTATTGGGGTCACCGTCCCGGACCACGAAAATATCCCGTCCGCCCATGCCGTCCAGCGGCTTGAGTACCGCATGGCTTTCGCTTCGGATGAAATGGCGGAGTCGTGCCGGGTCGCGGGCGATCACCGTGGGCGGACAGCATTCCGGGAACCAGGCGGTGTAAACCTTTTCGCTGACATCGCGCAGGCTGGCCGGTCGGTTTATGATCCGGGTGCCGGCGGCTTCCGCTCGCTCCAGCAGGTATGTCGCGTAAATATACTCCATGTCAAAGGGCGGGTCCTTGCGCATCAGGATGCAATCCATCTCGGTCAGCGCGCCTTCTCTTGCTTCATTCAGGCTGAACCAGTCTTTATTGTCGTCCCGGACCGTAATGGGTCGCCAGCGGCCCTGGGCCTGGCCGTCCAGCAGGTAGAGATCCTCCAGGGTCATGTAGTTAAGAGACCAGCCCCGCCGCTGGATCTCCAGCATCATGGCCAGCGTACTGTCCTTGTAAGGCGTAATCGTCTCGATGGGGTCCATGACGATGCCGATCCTGGGTCTGTCTGCCGCCATTCGGCGTCCTCCTTATCGGAAAAAAACAACAGTGGCCGGGGGCGAGTGACAAGTGCCTGAGCCGTCTCCAGTATGCCTGTTTCGGCGTAATTCAGAGAAACTGTTCGGCCGATTCCGGCCAGAAACAGGTCGATTTCCGATGGTTTCCGTGCACGAGTTCAAGGAAATTTCGTGCATTGTGCGCTAATATTATGATAGAAGACGATATTATTAGCGCTCACTCCGAGGTCCGCGTCGAGTCGGGGGCGGGGAGGGCACCAGTAAATGGCGTAGCCTTTGACACCGGTAGGTCATACAGTGTCAACTTACACGCAGGGCCGCGCCGAGGGGGTTCGGACATGAGTCGGGTTGCGGCTATATCGGAGGCGGGTACCGCTGTGACGGGCCGCCGGCCAGCCAAGCAATGCCAGTTGCGCGAGACGATGGAGGTTCCGGTGGCGAATGACGGTGATCTGAGTGGACTCAAGGTCCTAGTCATTGACGACAGCAAGACCATTCGCCGAACGGCAGAAACCTTGCTGAAGAAGGCCGGATGCGATGTTCTGACTGCGGTTGACGGGTTCGAGGCCTTGTCGATTATTGCTGAATCCGAACCGGACATTATCTTTGTCGATATCATGATGCCGCGCCTGGATGGCTATCAGACCTGCGCGCTGATCAAACGCAACACCACATACCAGAATACCCCGGTAATCATGCTGTCCAGCAAGGACGGCCTGTTCGACCGGGCACGCGGGCGTATTGTCGGCTCGGAAGAGTATCTGACCAAGCCGTTCACCCGCGACGAGCTTTTGGGGGCGATCGAGAATCATGTGCGGCGCACGGCTTGATCGGTTTTACTGGCAACATTCGTTGGTTATTTACTAGACATAAATCTGGAGGAAGAAACAGATGGCGACGATTCTGATCGTTGATGACTCCCCCACGGAAGTCCATGTATTCAAAACCCAGCTGGAAAAGCACGGGTTCAGCGCCATTTCCGCCGAAAGTGGTGAGGAGGGCCTGGCCATGGCTCGCAAGGAACGTCCGGACGCCATCATCATGGATGTGGTCATGCCGGGCATGAGCGGCTTCCAGGCCACTCGTCAACTTGCCAAGAGTGATGAGACCCAGGATATCCCGGTCATCATCATCACCACCAAGGATCAGGAGACGGACAAGATCTGGGGCATGCGCCAGGGTGCGATTGCCTATCTGGTCAAGCCGGTCAAGGAAGAAGCCCTGATCGGCAAGGTCAAGGAAGTGCTGGAGAAGTAAACCCTTATGGCAGAGATAACCGCACTGACCGATCTGGTGGATAAGCCATTCCAGCTGTTGCAGGAACTGGATCGTCGTTCCCGTCAGGCGGCTGCCGGCCGCCAGATGGACTCCGGTCTGGAAACGGCGGACGAATGGGTCGGTGTGGGTATCCGCATGGGTGATCACAATATTCTTGTGGAACGCGATGAAGTGCGTGAGGTGTTACCGATGCCTTCGGTTGCGCGCGTTCCCGGTGCTCAATCCTGGCTCAAGGGCTTGGCCAATGTACGCGGTCAGTTGCTCTCAGTGGTCGATCTGTCAGAGCTGGCCGGTAAGGGTTCTACATTGATTGACCGTGCGAGCCGGGTGGTGGCCGTAAGGCATGCCGAAATTCCAGCCGGCTTGCTGGTGAACGAGGTGCGCGGTTTTCGGCGCTTTCAGCCAGATGAGGCGGTGGACGAATTGCCGGATTTCGACGGTCCCATCAAGGAGCTGTTTCGTGGCGGATTCCGTCGCGGCGATGAATACTGGGCAGTACTGCGCCTGAGGGATCTGGTGGAAAGCCAGATGTTTCTGCAGGCTGCTCAATAGGCGATGACATGACTATTTTGTGGGCCAAGAGCCCAGGCAGCCATAACGATGAACGATACCAGGTGAAAACCCATGGCCAAATCCTCCGGTAGCACATCAAACAAGCTACTTTATGTCCTCATTGCAGTAGTGCTCGCGCTACTGGTGGGCGCCATCCTGAACTTCTTCTTCGTTACGCAGCGCGCGTCTCACGATGGTGAATTTCTGGGGTATGCCGCCGAACAAGCCGTAATCTCCCAGAGTGTGGCCAAGAACGCCCAGCTTGCGATCGCGGGCGATCGGGAGGCCATTCAGCGTCTCTACACTAATCGGGAGCGATTTGATCGGACACTGCGCCTAATGCGGCAGGGTAACCCGGAAACCCTGATGCCCCAGCCGCCGCGCAATGTACGCCAGGAACTGTCCCTGCTTCAGGAGAACTGGGACCGTGCCCGCGATGCGGCTCAGGTGCTGCTGGATAATGGTGACTTGCTTCGCCGAAGCAATGAGTCCATGCAGATCGTAGACGACAACATGTCCAGCCTGCAGAATAGCATCGAGGCGCTCGGTGGACGGATGCTGGATACCAACGCCAGTGCTCGACAGATCTATCACCAGGGGCATATGGCTCAGCTTGCGCCGAGAATTCAGCAGTGGACCGGCTCTCTGGTTCACGGTGTTGGCTCCCCCTCATTGGCGGCCCGTCGACTCGGTGATGACAACACCTATTTCGGTCGCTTGCTCGACGCCTTTCGTAATGGCTCCGACGACATGAATATCCAGCGCATCAATGATGAACAGGCGCAGGAAATTCTCACCGATATCAATCTTTACTACGGCCGCATTGACGATGCCGTACGCAGTGTGGATGGCCAGCGGGCCGAGTTGGTGCGTATTCACAGTGCCAATAATGCCCTGGCGGAACTCAGTGATCAGCTGCTCTCCGGGGTTCGCTCAACCGAGAACAACTACCGGCGCTCAATTGACGAGCGCATGTTCTCGGCCACCTATGGCTATATCTTCGGCGGTGTTGCCCTGCTGATTTTGGGTGTCCTCGTTTATGTCTATGTGCTCACCTCCGATACCCGGAAGGCGGCGGCCCTGCAGCTGGAACAGAACGAGCGAAACCAGGAAGCCATTCTCCGATTGCTGGATGAGCTGGGCAGTCTGGCCGATGGTGACCTCACGGTGCAGGTCTCGGTGACAGAAGACATCACCGGGGCAATTGCCGACTCTATTAACTATGCCGTGGATGCGCTGCGGGAACTGGTAGTCACCATTAACGATACCGCGGTGCGAGTGGACGCCACCGCCCAGCAGACGCGGGCAACGGCGTCGCATCTGGCGGAGGCATCCGAGCACCAGAGTTCGGAGATTACCTCGGCCAGTCGCCAGATTCAGGATATGGCCAGTTCCATCGAGCAGGTCTCGGAGAACGCGGAGCGCTCCACCCGAGTGGCGCAACAGTCGGTGGAAATCGCGCATAAGGGCGGTGATGCGGTGCGCCGCACCATCGACGGCATGAACAATATTCGGGAAAACATCCAGGAGACCTCGAAGCGAATCAAGCGCCTGGGCGAGAGTTCCCAGGAAATTGGTGATATTGTGGAGCTGATTAACGATATTGCCGAGCAGACGAACATCCTGGCGTTGAACGCGGCCATTCAGGCATCGGCTGCCGGTGAGGCGGGTCGCGGTTTCGCGGTGGTGGCTGACGAAGTCCAGCGCCTTGCGGAACGCTCCGGTAATGCGACCCGACAGATCGAAGCCCTGGTGAAGACGATTCAGACCGACACCAACGAGGCCGTGATCTCCATGGAGCACAGTACCTCCGGGGTGGTGAACGGTGCTCAGCTGGCCGAGAACGCCGGTGAAGCGCTGGATGAGATCGAGAAGGTGTCCAATCACATCGCCACACTCATTCAGAGCATCTCCAGCACGGCGCGTCAGCAGGCCCAGGCAGCCTCGGATGTATCGCGAACCATGCAGGTGATTCAGGAAATCACGTCGCAGACGCATGAAGGGACAACCGCCACAGCCGATAACATTGGCAAGCTGGCGGCCCTGGCTACTGAGCTGAGAAAGTCCGTTTCAGGCTTCAAGCTTCCGGGCAAACAGGATGAGCAGACTGTGGTCATGTCATCCGCCGACTTCGGCGGCGATGTGGGTGAGTCGGATTCCGGCGGCGGCGACTTTGGCGACGATGGCGCCGGGTTCGGCGACATGACGGATGACAGCGAACTGCCGGAGTTGGAAATGGAAGATGGGTCCGGCCACCAGGACAGTCAGGAAGCGTTTGCTGATGAGATCGAGTGGCCGGAAGATGAAAGTTCGGGTTCGGACGATGACGGCAAGAGTCGTCGTACCGAGCGCGTTGACTGAAGTACATTGTCGGTATGGTGCCGGCAGTGCAGTGGATAAAAAGGGACCGGGAATAGCGCCATGACACAGGCTGCCTCCGACTCGCTGCTCTGGATCAAGTCAGAGCTTGACAGCACCTTTACCCAGGCCCGCCATGGATTGGAGGCCTTTGTAGAGGAAGAGCAGCGTGAAGGTCTGGACGACTGCCTCAGGGCCCTGAGGCAGGCACATGGCACCTTGCGCATGGTTGAGGTGTACGGTGCCGCCATGCTCGGCGAAGAGATGGAGGCGCTCGGTCGCGCCATCGCCGATGGTACGGTGAATGACCGGGATACCGCCTTGGAGGTTCTCAGTCGCGGTCTCTTGCAGCTGCCGGATTATCTTGAGCGTATCATCGGCGGTCAGCCGGATGTACCGCTTGCCCTGTTGTCACTCATCAATGACATGCGAGCATCGCGTGGGCGGCCCCTGCTCAGCGAGAGCGCGATTTTTGCCCGTGATATCGGTGATCGCCGTCTCTCCGAGAAGGTGGCCCGGCCGGGCACCGGCTCTGGTGACAGCAAGGAGCTGGCGCAGAAACTGCGTGGCAAGTTCCAGAAAGCACTGTTGGGCTGGTACCGGAATCCCGATGCCGCCAAAAACCCCAAAGTCATGGGCAAGATTGCCGAGAAACTGGAGGAAGCCGCCGAATCGCCGCCGGTGTTCCAGTTGTGGTGGGTGGTTGGCGGTGCCCTGGAGGCACTTGCTCATGGCGGTCTGGAAGCGGATGTCAGTTTCAAGCAGCTAATTGGACGAGTGGACCGGGAGATCAAGCGTCTGGCCACCGAGGGCGAGGAAGCCGTTCAGGCCAATCCCCCTGAAGAGCTGATCAATAATCTTCTCTACTATATTGCACGCGCATCTGCCGGCGGTGAGCGGGTCCAGGGGATTCGTGAAAGCTTTGGCCTGGAAGAGCTGCTGCCGGACGAAGAGCGGGTGCGTTCGGTAGAAGACGCCCTGTCCGGACCCAATGCCGCCCTGATGCAGACCGTCTCTTCGGCCGTGAAAGAAGACCTGGCCCGGGTCAAGGACATCCTCGACATTCATGTGCGCACCGGCCAGAGCGATCCCGGTGAATTGGAACCGCTGGCGGAACTTCTGCGCAAGGTTTCCGACACGCTGGGCATGCTGGGGCTGGACCATCTCAAGGAGCGGGTAGCCAGTGAGCAGGGCAACCTGCAGAAAATGGTGTCGGGCGACATCACCATTGACGATAACAGTCTGATGCAGACAGCCAGTGCTCTGCTTGACGTGGAGCAGCGCCTGGACCGGCAAATGGCCGGGCTTGCGTCGGGTCGCAGCGACATTGATGACGATGGTCAGGACGAAGCAGTTTCCGGCGCGGTCATCCGGGAATGCATCGTGAACCTTGCCAAGGTGAAAGGCAGCGTCCAGGATTTCGTCAAATCACCCGACAAGCGCGACAAGCTCGAGAATATTCCCCAGCTCGTTCAACAGATTCGTGCCGGCCTGGGTCTCCTGGGTCTGGATCGGGCCGGCACCATTCTGCAGGCAGCCTCCCTGTTTGTTCGTGATCGCATCTTCGGCAGTGATACGACACCGCCACCAGAAAGCCTTGATCGTCTTGCTGACGCCATCGTCAGCACGGAGTTCTATCTTGAAACCATCCAGCAGGGGCGTGGCCGCCCCGAATCCATGCTGGACAATGCCGAGCATTGCATATCGGAACTGGGTTATCGCCCTGGCGCCTTGCCCGGGGACGCGGCCGCCGGGGGTCCGCCTGCCGGGGACAGGTTTCCGGAGTCCACCGACAGCGAAGAGATAGTACTGGAAAGCCCGGCCGGTGATTCCGACGATGACTTCGATGCCGATCCGGACGTCATACCCGATCCCACTGCCGAGCTGAACGAGGAGCGCTCAACTCAGAGCGAATCAGCGGATGCCGAATCGGCGAGTGCGGAGCCGGCACCTCCGGCAGCACCGCCTGCTCGCAAGAAGGTGCCCCCGGCTGACGAGATTGCCCCGGAAATCGTGGAGATATTCCTGGAGGAGGCCGATGAAGAGTTGGCTTCCTTGCGTGAGCACTTCCCTCGCTGGCGGGATAACCCCAAAGACGAGGACGCTCTGACGACCATCCGCCGTTCTTTCCATACTCTGAAGGGCTCGGGTCGTATGGTGGGTGCCGAATTTATCGGCGAGTTTTCCTGGTCCTTCGAAAACCTGCTCAACCGGGTTATTGACCAGACCGTTGAACCCAAGCCGGCGATGGTGGAATTACTGGGGCAGGGTGTCGAAGCCATTCCCGAGTTGATTGTTCAGCTCAAGGGCGAAGGCGAGCCGGATGTGGACGCCATCGGCTTGATGGAAAAGGCAGACGCCTACAGTCGTGGTGAAGAGCCGGTACCTAATGCTGCAGGCAGTGCCGGTGCAGATGCAGCGCCTTCTGATTCCGCCCCTGAATTGCATACTGGTCAGCTGGACACAGTTGATGAGGCGCCGGACGCTATCGAAGGGGGTTCCGAGCAGCCCGATCAGGACCTTGCGGACGACAGCGAAGAAATTATCACGATCCCCGACGTGGAAAGCCCCGACGAAGATGGCAGCAGCATCACTGGGGACTCTGCTTCTGAGGAAACCGCCTCTGAAGAAGACGCTCTGGACCTGGACGGTCTCGAACTGGAATTTGACGAATCCAGTGACGACACGCTGAATGCCGGGCTCGATAGTCTCGATGCCGAGCTTGAGGACGGCAATGATCTGGACGCTGAGCCGGCCATGGATCCGGTGCTTTACGATATCTTCCGCAAGGAGGCTGACCGGCATCTGACGACCGTCAGCGAAGAAGCCGAAGCGATTGCGAACGATGAAGCGGCAATCAGCGCTGATTTGATGCGTGCCCTGCATACCCTGAATGGCAGCGCACACACAGCCGATGTGGCTGAAATTCCCGCGCTGGCAGCCCCGCTGGAGCATCTGGCCCGGGAAATGCAGGAATCGGATGTGGCCCCTGACGCGGCGTTCGCGGAGATTCTGCGCGAGACCGTTTCTGAAATCCGCGCGATGATCGATGGGCTCGCCACA
>SL_3KL_010_SEDDRAFT_10005392_pt1 | contig 11470 bp, 10 predicted proteins | sample SodLakKL_010_SED_2_FD_10381 | JGI IMG/M metagenome (IMG submission 10381)
GTCCAGGTGAATGACGTAGTGGACGAGGTGGTTCGCCTGCGTCGGGCCGGCCTGGAGGCCCAGGGGATCAACATGAAGCTGGACCTGGCCGAACGCCTTCCCTTGATCGAGGGCGACCGGCCGCAGTTGGAGCAGATGCTCCTGAACCTGGTGATCAATGCCGAGCAGGCGCTGAGGGAGGTCGTTGATCCTCCCAGGACCCTGATCCTCCGGACACGGCCCAGCCGTCATGGGGTCACACTCTCCGTGTTCGACACGGGCCCCGGGATCGCCCCGGAGCAGCTCCAACGGATCTTCGAACCCTTCTGGACCACGAGGACCGGAGCCAGGGTGCACGGATTGGGTCTGAGCCTGGTCCACCGGATCGTAGCCGATCACAAGGGAGAGGTGGATGTGCAGAGCGAACCGGGGGGAGGGACTCTCTTCCTGGTCAATCTTCCGCCCCTTCCGGGGAAGCGTTCCGAGTCGGACGGGATGGAGTCGCAGGACCGCTCGTCACCGGTCGGAACCGCGGCACCAGGCAAGCGGATCCTGGTGGTGGACGACGAACCCGGAGTCCGGGCCGTTCTGGATAGGTTCCTGACCCGTTGTGGGCATCAGGTGACCCTCGCGGAAGACGGAAGTGAAGCCCTGGAGCGGATCGAAGGTGCGACGGAACCTTACGATCTGGTCCTATCCGACCTGCGAATGCCGGGGATCGACGGTCGAAAACTGGTCCGCCGCCTGAAGCTCAGGCGGCCGGAATACGCCAACCGGGTCGTGTTCGTCACCGGAGACGTGCTGGCAGCCGAGGTGCGTGACCCGCTTCGAGAACCTGCGATCCCCGTGGTACAGAAGCCCTTCGACCTGGACCAGATTCGTCAGGTCGTGGCACGACGAACGGGTACCTGACCGCTCACTCCCGTCCGCCGACGAGTTCGGCCTGGAATTCCCTCACCTGTGCCTGGATGCGGCGGGTGTTGTCGGGGCCCATGCGCAGCAGTGCCTTCTCGGCTCCTCGGAGCGATTCGATCTCCGGGTCCGCGAATTCGTAGACCCCCTCCACAGGCTCTACCTCCAGGAGTCCGTCCCGGGGCCTGACGGCCAACACATTTCGAATGGCGCGATCGAGCAAGGTCGAGAACTCAGCCTCCGGGAGGCCCAGCTCTTCGTAGGCCTCCTGAATCAGGGGGTAGAGCTGCCGGTAGGCCTCCACCGTTCCCTCGGTATCCAGCGACGCAAAGGTGGCGGCCAGGAGGTCGTATCGCTCGTAGCCCACCGGGTCCATGTAGAGGCGTCCGTCGATCTCCTCCACGGCAAAGCTGTCGTCGGGTTGCAGGAACGGAACGTTGGCCCTGGGATTCGAGCCGCCGGCCAGGTCAACGACGGTTCGCACGAATCGTTCGATCAGCCGGTCAGTGGCCAACCACGCGGCCAACTGGGGTCGGCTGGAAAGGCCCTGGACCATCCGCCGCACGAATTCGTCGCTCGCCGAAAGCTCGGGCAGGTCCAGGGGCGGGGCTGCAGGGGGCGGCGGCGGAGCCTCCTCCTCCGGTTGCGGAAGGAGCGGCTCCTCAGTTGGTGGGGGAGCCGGTTCGTCGGACGCACGGAGCCAGAGCCATAGACCGCCTCCCAGCAGGAGGAGAACTCCCACGGCGATGAGGATCCGATTCAGATTCCGGGACGATTCCTGTCGACGGCGTCGGGGAGACACGTGGGTTCCCTCGCGGTTCTGTGGCGTGGGGGCGAGGAGGGTAGGACCCGGTTCTGTTCGGACCGTGTCGCCGGATGCCCTGCACCTCGCGGAGTCCGGGCAAGGTTGCCAGCCCGGCGCTTTCCTTCGATAGTCGGATCGGGTGGGTTTCGTTCCCGACGGACTTCCGTCGACGGCCTGCCCCCCACTGTGACTTCCGACCCGGGGAGAACCTGAACCATGACCGAACGTACGCCCGAGATAGAGGAAAACGCCAAGGACAACGCCGTCGTCGAGGCACTGCGGCAGGTGGTGGCGGATTCCTATGCCCTTCTGGGACAGACCCACCTCTGCCACTGGAATGTCAGGGGCCCGTCCTTCTTCTCGCTCCACAACGCCTTCGAAGAGCAGTACACCGAACTCTTCCCGGCCATCGATGAGTTGGCCGAGCGGATCCGAGCCCTGGGGGCACTGGCTCCCGGGGGACTTCAGAATCTGGCGGCCATGGCCGGCATGGAGGAGATTTCCGAGAGCGCCTCCTCCGAGGAGATGGTGGCCCACCTGCTTCGCGCGAATCAGAAGCTGGTGGGGGATCTCATGCGTGCCAGGGACCTGGCGGGTGAGTCCGGGGACGTGGAGACGGAAGACCTCATGATCGCCCGGGCCCAGGTTCACCAGAAGAACATCTGGATGCTGAAGAGTTTTCTGGCCTGATCCGTACTTCATCAGTGGTGGAAGGTCCGCGAGGCCGGCCCGGAAGTTCACCCGGGGCGGCCTCGCTGGTATCTCCTCCCCGGCGTCCGGTCTCCCCCTGGCGTCCGCACGTCGGGGAGGAGAGATTCGCTCAGCACCTGAATCCCCTGTGAAAGGAGTCGTCGGATGATCTGGATTGTCCTCCTGGTGGTGGTGGTTCTCGGGGTCTTCTTCATGATGACCTACAACCGTCTCGTTCAGATGCGGGAGCGGTTCAAGAACGCCTTTGCCCAGATCGATGTGCAGCTCAAGCGGCGCTACGATCTGATCCCCAACCTGGTGGAGACGGCGAAGGGCTACATGAAGCATGAGCGGGAGACGCTGGAGGCGGTGATCCAGGCCCGGAACCAGGCCAGGCAGGCTGAGGAGAGGGCTGCCGGAGCACCAGGGGACCCGCAGGCCATGAAGGGACTCATGGCCGCGGAACAGACCCTGACCGGAACCATGGGACGCTTCTTCGCCCTGTCCGAGAACTACCCGGACCTGAAGGCGAGTGAGAACATGCGGTCCCTGCAGGAAGAACTCGCCTCGACCGAGAATCGTATCGCCTTCTCCCGGCAGGCCTACAATGACGCCGTGATGCGGTACAACACCCTGCGGGCCACCATCCCCACCAACATCGTGGCCAACGCCTTCAATTTCGGACCGGCCGAACTCTTCGAGATCGATGTGGAGGAGGAGCGCCAAGCGCCTCGCGTCTCGTTCTGACCGCGGGGACATGGACTTCTTCCAGGCGCAGGAACATGCTCGCCGGCAGAGTCATCTTCTGGTTGGGCTGTTCGCCGCAGCCGTCCTGAGCATCATCATCGGGGTATATCTGACCCTGATGATCCTGGGAGGAGTGGGGCTCGGAACCGGGCTCGGGTTCGATCCCATCACCTTCGGGGTGGTGGCTGTGGGCACGCTGGGGCTGATCGGAGGGGGCAGTCTGGTACGGACCGCTCAGCTTCGGAAGGGCGGACCCGCCGTGGCGGAACTCATGGGGGGGCGAGCGGTGGATCCTGCTACCCGGGACCCACGCGAGCGCCAGCTCATGAACGTGGTGGAGGAGATGTCGCTGGCTTCCGGGATGCCGGTCCCCGCCGTCTACGTCATGGACGGGGAGCCGGGCATCAATGCCTTCGCTGCGGGCTACACCATCCACGACGCCGCTGTAGCCGTAACCCGGGGGACACTTCAGAAGCTCAACCGGGAGGAGTTGCAGGGGGTGGTGGCTCACGAGTTCAGCCACATCCTGAATGGCGATATGCGGCTGAATGTCCGGTTGATCGGCCTTCTCTTCGGGATTCTCCTCCTGGCGGTGGTGGGGCGAGGCCTTCTCCGGGGTCAGATGGTGCGCCGCCGGCGGGAAAATCAGGCGGGACTCTTCCTGGGCCTGGCGCTGGTGGCGCTGGGATATGTCGGTGTCTTCTTCGGAAAGCTCATCAAGGCGGCGGTGTCCCGGCAGCGGGAGTTCCTCGCCGACGCGGCGGCAGTCGAGTTCACGAGGAATCCACGGGGGATCGCCGGAGCCCTGGAGAAGATTGGCCGGGACCACGACGGGTCCCGGATCCAGGATCACCACGCCGAGGAACTGAGTCATCTCTTCTTTTCCAATGGCATGGGGAGCGCTTTCGCCCGTAGTCTCGCCACCCACCCACCCATCGAGGAGCGGATCAAGCGGCTGGATCCGCGATCCCGCCCGTCTCCCGAGCTGGAAGGGGCGCCTGAGCGACGTCCCAGTAGTGTCTCGGCGGGTACTGGGGCGACAGGTTTGGCTGGGGTGGCTCCGCTGACAGGCTTCGCCAGTCCGGCGGCGGTGCGGAGAGCCGTGGGATCCACCGGCCCGAATCAGGTCGCGCGGGCCGGAGAACTCCTGCGGCTGATCCCGGATGGTCTCCGGGAGGCAGCCCATGACAAGTGCGGAGCGCAGGCGCTGGTGCTCGGGCTTCTCGGCGGACCCGACCACCCCAGTGAGGAGGCACGGAAGCTCGAGGGGGCTCGCCTCGGTTCCGAGGTTGCGACGACGCTTGCTGGACTCCGCCCGGCCCTGGCGCGACTCCCCATCGAGGCCCGCCTCCCCCTGATCGATCTGAGCATGTCGGCGCTGCACGGTCTGTCCGAGAAAGAGGGGCGGGCCCTGGCGACGGCCGCCGATCGCGTCGTTCGGGCAAACGGCGACGTACGTCCCTTCGACTTCGTCCTGACCCACATCCTCTGGCGCCATCTGCCGGGGCGAGGGCGACGGGGGCGCCGGAGCGGGAGAGCGATTCGGAGCATGGAGGGCATCGGACGCGAGGTGGCGCTTGTCCTCTCTGCATTTGCCTGGGAGGCGGGTCGCTCTCCCGACGAGGTGACCGTTCGGTTCGAGCGCGGGGCCGCCGTCCTGGCGAGTGACCNCGCATCGACCTTCCGACTGGTCCCNCACGANGCTGTTTCGTTTCCGGAGTTGGATCGGGCCCTGGAGCGTATCGAGCGGGCGAAGCTGGAGATCCGTGGTAGGGTCCTGGAGGCCTGCGCGGCCGTCATCTTGACGGATGGGGTGACTCCGCCGGAGCAGGTGGAGCTGCTCCGAGGCGTGGCCGAGAGTCTGGAACTTCCGCTTTCGCCCCTCTGAATCGGTCCCCTCCGGCGCGGCTACGCCTCAACCGACGGCAACTGGAGCGGTCGGCGGGGGTATACAGGTGAACGAAGGTCGCACCCTTGCACCGTACCGAAGACCCCAAGTGCCATGAACCCCGATACCCAAGGAGAAGGGGCCCCACGCGGATCCCACGGGGCGCCTCGCTCGACCCAGGATCCCTCCGAAGAGGGACCCCGCGCCAGGCGTCGCCTCGTCATGGGTCTCGCTGCCCTCCTCACCGTTCTGGGGATCGTGGGGCTCCTGGTGGCGTGGACCATACAGCCGGTGACGCTTCCCGGGGATTGGGCCCCACCGGAGGGGGACCAGGATCCGATGGCGGCAGGGCCGACAACAGTGCCTTCGACGCTACGAATTCCGGTTGTGGCCGGCTCCGATGCCATTTCATCCTTCCTGGAGAGTCAGGTCCCACGTCGCTTCGGTGATCTGGGGGAGGTCCTGACGGTGGCCGCCGTTCCCGGTTTGACCTTCGCCTTCGAGGCGGAGCGCTCCCCCGTGGAATCCCGTATGGATGGCGACCGGCTGAGCCTGCGCACCGAGGTGACCTACGAAGCACGAGGTCGATGGGACTCAGGGTTCCTCCCCAGCCTGGGGGGAGGGTGTCCCGTGGGTGCGGAGCCCCGGCCGCGGATGGAAGTCGTGTTGACGGTGGATCCAGAGCTGACGGCGGACTGGGGCCTCGACGCCGACCTGGAACTGGTCTCGGTCCGTCCCGTGTCGGAGGGGCCCCCGGGATCGGTGTCGTCTCGGCGGCTCGAGTCTGGATGTAACCGATGCCCTTTCGGCGCTGGTAGAGGAGGAGCTGGGTCGCGCCCTTCCCGAACTCCGCAGTCAATTGCAGTCCCTGGACGTCTCCGGTCTCCTGGCGAGCCATTGGTCGCGCCTGGGGGATCCCATCTCCGTGGGACCCGAGGCCTGGCTATCCCTGGGACCCCGTGCCCTGGCGCTGGGTGGGTTGTCCGGGGAGAATGGGGCCGTTCGAATGGACGCCGAATTCACTCTGCATCCCCGCCTTCTCCTCATGTCGGAGCGTCCGGTCCACGGCGTCGCTCCGGTGCCGGCACCGTCGGCGAGGGAGGCGTCAGGTGCGGGCGTGGGTGATCCGTGGGATGCCGGTTCGGAAGGGCAGGGAAATGGTGGCGTTTCCGGGGCCGCCGAGCCAGGTCTGGCCGTGGAGGTGATCGCGGGATTCGACGAACTGTCCCGAGCACTCAGCGAACAGCTCAGCGGAGAGGTCTTCGCCGTGGCAGGGCGGGAGGTAGAACTCCGATCTGTGGAAATCTGGGGGCTCGACGATGGTCGTCTGGTAGCCGAAGTGGCTCTGGGGCGGGGATTCCAAGGGACCCTCTGGGCGGCGGGGACCCCGACCCTTTCATCCGAAGGCACCCTCACCATTCCCGACCTCGAGTTCCTCCTTTCCACCCGTAACCCCCTGGCCATGCTGGCCGCCCGGGGATTCCGCAGCGGCCTGGAGGCGGTCCTTCGGGACCGGATTGCCTGGCCTTCGTCCCAACTCCTTCGGGACCTGGGGCTGCCGGCCGGGATCCCCCTTGAACAGGAACTGGTCCCGGGCATCGCCCTGGAAGGGACGGTGGACGATATCTCCCTGAGGCAGGTTTCGGTCTCGGCCGCCGGGCTACGTCTCACCGCCCTGGCCCAGCTCCGCTCGCAGGTCCGGGTCACCTCATTCCGGTGAGGGGTGGCGCCGGGAGCGAGACCCACCGACATTGGCGTGCCATTCCCAATTCCACAGGAGTCCGAAGCCCGGTGAAACAGAAGACGGTGGCTGTCGCGGTCGCAGGCGTCATCCTGGTGGCCGATCTCTTGACCAAGTGGTGGGCCCTCCAGACGTTGTCCGACGGCCGGCGGATGGAACTTCTGGGAGGCTTCGTCCCCCTGACGTTGGCCTTCAACCGTGGGGCCGCCTTCGGCCTCTCCATCGGGAACGACCCGCGATGGATCTTCATCCCCATCACGGCGGGTGCGGTGATCTTCCTCACCGCCCTCATCATGACGTCGGGGCCCGATCAGCGTCTTCGAAGCCTGGCGTCGGCGCTGGTGTTGGGCGGCGCTCTCGGAAACCTCTACGACAGGGTTCGCTGGGACCGTGGGGTTGTGGACTTCATTGGACCCATCGACCTCGGATTCATGTACTGGCCCATCTTCAATGTGGCCGACATGGGCATCACGGTGGGAGCCATTCTCCTGGCCATCCACTTCTGGCGTGAGGATGTAGCGGCCAGTCGGGAAGGCCAGGCCACGGAGCCGTCGCTGGAGCGGAGCCGCTCCGGGTGAGGGAGCAGCTCTCGGATTTCCTTGCCGAGTCGGACCTCCTCCAGTGGGAATTCCTGGGGAACAGTCTGCTGTCGTGGGGCGTTGCTGCCGGGATCCTGATCCTTGCCTACCCCGGGCTCCGCTTCACCCTCTCCATGGTGGCGGGCCGCCTGGAACAGCTCTCGGCCCACACGCCGGGGCGCGTGGACGAGATCCTGGCCAAACTCCTCAGGAAGACCAAGAGCTTCCTGATCCTCCTGGGCGCCGTGTGGCTCGCCTCCCTGGCCCTGGGGGAGCCGTGGAGTGATCGGGCCGCGGTCCTGCTCAAGCTCGGCTTTCTCATCCAGGCCGGGCTCTGGGCCACGGACGTGGTCATCTGGTTCCTGGAACGATACCGCACCCAGCACCTGGAAGAGGACCCGGGCGCGACCACGGCCATCGGAGCCATGGGTTTCCTGCTCCGGGTCGTGGTTTGGGCCGTCATCCTCCTTACGGTCCTCTCCCTCCTGGACTTTGAGATCGGGCCCGCTTTGGCGGGACTCGGGGTCGGCGGTATCGCCGTCGCCCTGGCCATCCAGAACATCCTCGGGGATCTATTCGCCTCGCTCTCCATCATCTTCGATCGTCCTTTCGTGATCGGAGACTTCATCATCGTGGGAAGCGACGTGGGGACGGTGGAGCACGTTGGCCTCAAGACGACCCGGGTTCGAGCTCTCTCCGGCGAGCAGCTTATCTTTTCCAATTCGGATCTCCTGTCGGCCCGGGTCCGGAACTTCAAGCGCATGGATGAGCGGCGGATCCTGTTCCATTTCGGCGTCCAGTACGACACCGGCTATGACAGGCTCCGGCGGATCCCGGACGTGGTGCGGGAGGCGGTTGAGGCGGCCCCGAACTGCCGCTTCGACCGGGCCCACTTCGCCGAGTTCGGTGACTCGTCCCTGGACTTCGAAGTGGTCTACTTCATGACCGTGCCGGACTTCGCCTCGTACCGGGACACGCAGCAGGCCATCAACCTGGAGCTCTACCGGCGTATGGAGGAGATGGGGGTCAGTTTCGCCTTCCCGACGCGGACCCTGCACCTGCAGGTGGACGGAGGGGTGCCCCCCGTGGAGGGGGCGCCTTTGGCGGGGGGGGCCGTGGAGCGAGGGCCCTCGGAGGGAGAGGCTAACCCGGAATGAGGGCCTGCAGATCCTGCATTCCGGGACCTGTGTCCCGGTCCGTGGGATCCCAACCCCGCTTGACCTTGAAGGCCCGACCGGGCCGGTTCCAGATCAGGACGCCGGTGGTGCGACCGTTGCGACTGTAGCGGGCGAAGCCGGGATCCAGGGGAGATTCTCCCGGCAGCGTTTCCACATCATCGCCGGGTGAGGGGAGGCCCACCACCTCCAGCGTGAGGTCGCCGATTCCCGAATACACGTAGGGAAGGGGATCGTAGCGGACCGATTCACCGGCCATGGCCCGTCCCGCCATCATCCCCGATTCGTTGGCGTGCTCTTCGTGACCCAGGATCTCACGCCGTCCGGTGAGGGACAGGGGAAAGCGAGCCACATCCCCGGCGGCCCAGACCCCCGGCACCGACGTCCCCAGTCCATGGTCCACCACGATTCCCCGGTCCACTTCCAAACCGGCCTCCTCCGCCATCTCGGTACGGGGCTCCACGCCCAGTCCGGCCACCACCAGGTCGAAGTCGGTGTCGGCCAAATCGAGATCGTCCGGGGACACGCCCTGCGCCCCTTGAAGGCGGTGCCGGTCGTTGGATCCGGAACCGATACCCTCGATCTCCGTCCGGGGGTGCAACCGGACTCCCAGCCCTTCCAGGACACGGGTCAGGAAGGCTCCGAAGGGGGGCGGGATGCGCTCACCCAACGGCGTCTCCTCCGGGAAGACGAGATGGATCTCCGCGTCGCTGGATCCGGCCAGTGAGGCCGCCACCTCGCATCCGATGAAGCCCCCGCCCACCACGGCGATCCGGTGGCACTTCCCGGCGTCCTGGCGGAGCCTGCGGTAGTCATCCAGCGTCCGGAAATAGACCACGCCGTCGTCCGTTCCCGAGAGTCGACGCGGGCGAGCCCCGGTGGCCAGGAGGATCTTCCCAGCGGTGTGACGCATGCCGTCGGCGTCCACCACCGAGAGGGGATCGGTTTCCAGCCTCACCGCTCGGGTTTCCAGGCGGAGCTCCACCTCCAGGTCCGACGTTTCCCGGTGGATCCGGTCCTCGGACTCTCCCTTCCAGAGGCCCTTTGAGAGGGGAGGACGATCGTAGGGAGGATGGGGCTCGGCGCAGAGCATGCGGATGCCACCCTCCGGATCCACGGATCGGATTCCCCGCACGGCGGCGTCTCCAGTCATTCCACCTCCCACGATCAGATACTCCACTCCAGTCTCTCCTCCACTCACGGGCCGTTCTCCTCTTCCTTTCCGGTTTGCTGCTCTGCCGCTTCCATGGGATCCGGAGGGGACGCCGCATCGGCGTGGGCCTCACGACGGGGCCCGGCTTCCACCTCCGGAAGAGGGAGGCCTGCCGTCCCGGGTTCGTCCGGACCGGACGCCGGCGTATAGCGCACGAATTCAATGCGTCGACCCCGCATGCGCGTCACCTCGAACCGGCCTCGGTCGTCCGACAGCTCCGCCACATCCCCCTCCTCGGGCATCCGGTTGAGATACCCGAAGATGAAGCCCCCCAGGGTATCGTACTGCTCGTCGGGGAGATCGACCCCGAGTCGGTCTTCCACTTCCCGGAGCGGAACGCCGCCCCAGATCCGGAGTCCGGTGGGGCCTTCCTGGAAGTCCAGGGGTTCATCCCCCTCGTGCTCATCCTGGATCTCACCCACGATCTCCTCGATGAGGTCCTCCAGTGTCGCCAGACCCGCCGTCCCACCGAACTCATCCAGGATGATGACCATCTTGCTCCGCTGTCGACGCATCTCGATGAGCAGATCCTGTACCGGCTTCCCGGCCGGAGCGAAGAAGGGAGGACGGATGATGGCTTCGATGTGTTTCGCCCCCTCCCGATCCGCCTGCCAGAGGTCGCGAGCCAGGAGGATTCCCACAATCCGGTCCACGCTTCCCTCGAAGACCGGAACGCGGAGGTGTCCTTCGTCCAGCATGACGGCCTTCGCCTCCTCCACCGTAGCGTCGGCCGGGACGGCCACGATGTCGGTGCGCGGGGTCATGACCTCGCCCACGGAGACGGCTTCCAGATTGATGATGTTGGTGACGACCTTCCACTCCTCCTCCCCAAGGGTTCCCTCGCGCCGACCGATCTGCGCCAGGACCTCCAACTCGGCCCGGCTCACCGTGAACTGATCTTTACGACCGCGGGCGATGGCGCTGGAGAAGAATCCCAGGGGAATCAGGAAGGGCTTGAGGATCCAGATCAGGATCTGGAGTGTCCATGCCGCCACCGGTGCCAACGTCTTCCAGTAGGTGGCCCCGAGCGTCTTGGGGAGGATCTCGGCGAAGAGGAGGATCGAAAGGGTGAGCGAGACCGAGAAGAGGACCATCCACTCCTGACCGAACACCCGCAGGGCCAGCGCTCCCGTGATGGCCGCGCCTCCGGTACCGGCGATGGTATTCAGCGTCAGGATCGCCGAGATGGGCTCGTCGATCCGCTTCTGCATCCGATGGAGGAAGGCGCCTGCCCGGGTCCCCTTCTCCCTCAGCAACTCCACATAGGAGTGGGTAAGCGAGAGGAGCACGGCCTCCAGGATGGAGCAGATGAAGGAAAGACCGAGGACAAGGGCCAGGACCCAGGCAAGCGTCGTCATCGTTCCGGATCATGGGGAAGCAGGCGGCGCACCGCCAGACACCGGGGGGGAGTCAGCTCAGCAACCGAGCCGTGAGACCGATCTCCACTGCGGAAAGTGCCTTGGACACCGGACATCCCCCCTTGGCGGCCTCAGCCTGCTCCTGGAAGGCCTCCGGCGAGATCCCCGGAACGCGCGCCTCGCACTCCAGTTCGATCCCCGTGATGGCGAATCCACCCTGCACCTGGTCCAGCCGCACCCGTGCGGTGGCGCTCACCGACTCCGGCGTATGCCCGGCCTCGGAGAGTAGGTGGGAGAGGGCCATGGCGTAGCACGCCGAGTGGGCGGCGGCGATGAGTTCCTCCGGATTCGTTCCCTCTCCCGTCTCGAAGCGGGATGGGAAGG
>SL_3KL_010_SEDDRAFT_10005393_pt1 | contig 11470 bp, 9 predicted proteins | sample SodLakKL_010_SED_2_FD_10381 | JGI IMG/M metagenome (IMG submission 10381)
GGCCTCTAGCCGATACGGATTGCGGCCCTGGATCTTCGTGGGGCCGTTTCACCGATGCCATCGCATCGTCCTCAGCGACCCGCCTCGACCCGGGTACCCACTCGCTCAAGGCATGGGTCGCTCAGGGCATGGGTCGCTCAACGGCAAGGGTCGTGCGAGCCCCTTCCCGGTGGCCCCTCTACTTCTTCAACGGCTTTTTTGGTGCCTTGCGGACTGGATCGGGTCGGACAAGGGAGAAACCGCTCCAGGCCGCACTTCCCCGCGTTGCCTCCCCCACCACCCTTCAGTACCTTGGCCCGTCGCGGCCCGCTTCCCCGGCTGCGCTTCAGGTAGACGCCACACGGCCATCGCACCACACGGCCATCGCACCACACGGCCAAGGCGCCACATGACCAATTGCGTCACACGACCATGGCGTCACTCATCACGCCACACGACCCTACGACCATCGAGGTAGCCATGAGCGTTCCCGCCGCAGGTCCCACCCGGCGCCGATTCCTTGCCCATTTCGCCGGGGTGGGGATGGGGACGACCCTCCTGCCCGGGGTGCTGTGGGGGAAGATGCAGGAGGCGGGGGCCACCGAGGTCACCCCGGAGATGCTTCGGGAGGCGCTGGCGGTGGCGGGGCTGGAGCTGGATGACGAAGCCCAGGAGGCCATGCTGGAAGGGGTCAACCAGGACCTGACGCGTCGGGCCACCCTCCGGGAGATCGCCATTCCCAACGACGTCTCTCCCCCCTTCCACTTCAGTCCCCTGGTGCCGGGGATGGAGGTGAGTCGTGAGGAGCGGCCGTTCCGGCGAAGCCACCCTCCGGTGCGCCGCCCCGCCGACCTGGAGGAGGTGGCCTTCTGGTCCGTCACCGAGCTTTCGGAACTGATTCGCACCCGGCAGGTGACCTCCACGGAGCTCACCGAGATGTACTTGGAGCGGCTCCACCGCTACAACCCGGTCCTGAACTGCGTGGTGACCTTCCTCGACGACCGGGCGCTGGATGAGGCCCGGCGTGCCGACGCCGACCTGGAGGCAGGACGCAACCGGGGGCCCCTCCACGGGATCCCCTGGGGGGCGAAGGACATCATCGCGGTGCAGGGAAACCCCACCACCTGGGGGTCGGATGCCTACCGGGATCAGGTGCTGGACGAGGACTCCACCCTGGTGGAGATGCTCCGGGACGCGGGCGCCGTGCTCGTGGCGAAGCTCACCACCGGAGAATTGGCCCAGGGGGACCGGTGGTTCGGGGGCCAGACCCTCAATCCCTGGAACCTGGAGGAGGGCTCCAGCGGCTCGTCGGCCGGCCCCGGATCAGCCACGGCCGCAGGGCTGGTGGGCTTCTCCATCGGCACCGAGACCAGCGGCTCCATCCTGAGTCCTTCCGCCCGGTGCGGGGTCACGGGGCTGCGACCCACCCTGGGGCGGGTGACCCGTCACGCCACCATGGCGCTCTCCTGGACCCTGGACCGGCTGGGGCCCATGTGTCGCTCTGCGGAGGACTGCGCCCTGGTCCTGCAGGCCATCGCCCGTCCCGACGGTCGGGACATGAGCGTGGTGGACCTTCCCTTCAACTGGGATTCGGAACTGGACATCCGGAGGCTCCGCGTCGGCTACATCCCCGAGGCCTTCGACGAGGTGGTGGACCCCCTCATGGATGCCCACAACCGGGCCGCACTGGACGTCCTTCGTGGACGGGGGGTGGATTTCGTGGAGGTTTCGGTACCCGAGTTCACCACGGACCTATCTCCCATCGGGGTGGAGTCGGCGGTCTTCTTCGACGAGCTGGTGCGGACCGGGCGGGACCAGGAACTCACGAACCCTGGGCGGGCCGCCGGATGGCGCCGGAGCTGGCTCGTCCCGGCGGTGGACTACCTCCGGCAGCAGCGGATCCGCTCCATGATGATGATGGAACTGGCCCGAGCCACCGAGCACGTGGACGTCTATCTGGCCCCACGGGCCACCGGGGCGCAGCCGGGGCAGGGGGGGGAGCCCACCGCGCTCCAGCGCCATTCCAGCATGGCGAACCTGGCCACCTATCCGGCGGTCTCGGTTCCCCATGGGTTCGCCGAGAGCGGGAGCCCCAACAGCCTCCTCTTCTTCGCCCGACCCTTCGGGGAAACGGAGCTCCTGGCCGTGGCCAAGGCCTACCAGGACGCCACGGATTTCCACCGGGAGCGGCCGGGCTCTGTCACCTGACCGGCGGACTGAGCCTTGAGCCCGGATCGCCTCTCTGGTCCCGCGCTATGGCTGGCCCTCGTCTTCCTCGCCCTGGGGTGGTCGATGGCGGGGTTCTCGGGTGCGGTCGTGCCGGGGTACAGCCCCGGGGCCAGCTCCACCGAAGGCGAGGCGTCCTCCGAAGAGGCGGAGGACTGGGGCCCGCGACCTCTCCTCTGGATGTCCTCGCTCCCCTGGGGAGGGATCCCGGGTCCGGTCAGTGGCACGCCCGGGTCCGGAGGCATGGGACCAGGGGCCGGTGTCCACGGCCCCGTCGACATGGCGAGACCCCAGGCGAGCCGCCTTCCCCACCATCCCCTTCCAGGCTCCCATCTCCCGAGCCGACAGCCCCCGGCCCGTGGGCCTCCCTCCTGACGCTCGGATCCGGACACCGGTCTGATCCGGACACCGGTCTGATCCTGGTCCGGTCACTGGTCGGATCCGGTCTCTACCGGGCCATCATCCGCTCGTGCCGGGGGGGCCCGCATGCGATTCCACACGCTTCGACGCCGTTCGACCCGATTCGCGGGCGCGGTGCGTCCGCCGGCGGGAGGGATCTCCGGGGCACCTCCCATGAGAGTCGACGTCAGATGAGAGAAGGACGGAGTCATGCTGCCGATCACGACAGGTGCCATCCCCCGGGCGAAGCCGGCCTCGGTGTCTCTATCCTTCACGCCGTTCCATCCCACCTTCGGGCGTGCGCTCCCCTTGCTTCACCTCCGGGGTGGGTGGAGCGTGTTTCGAGGGGCGANGGTGTTGGCTCTGGTGGGAACCATCCTCGCCCTTTTCCCCCGGCTCGGATCCTCCCAGTTCGTGCCCGACGCGCCCGTCTCACAGGAGGAACGGACCACGGTGGTCGAGGCCGCGGCCAATCTCCTGGAGGCGCGCTATGTCTTCCCGGAGTTGGGTTCCCGGATGGTGGACTCGCTACGTCTTGACCTGCAGCGGGGAGCTTACTCCCGGTTCGAAGGTCCGGAGGAGCTCGCCGCGGCGGTGAGCCAGAGGATCCGGGTCCTGAGCGATGATGGGCATCTCTGGCTGGCGGTGCAGCCCGAGGTCGAGGAGTCCCCGACGGCGGATCCTTCGGAGGGTCCGGGCCCGGACGCCGCCCAGGCACAGCGACTTCAACGAGCCCGGGCGAATTTCGGCTTCCCTGGCGTGGAGATTCTGGCGGGAAACGTGGGCTATCTCGAGCTTCGCCAGTTCATGGATCCTGCCCTTTCCGGAGAGACCACTACCGCCGCGTTCTCCTTCATCCGCAACACGGAGGCGCTGTTGGTGGATCTCCGTGGGAGCATGGGGGGATCCCAGGCCATGGTCGCCTTCTTGGCCAGCCATCTCCTGGATGATGGCGAACGTATCCACCTCTTCGATTCCTACCATCGACCGTCCGGGCGCACCGACCAGTATTGGACGGAGGGATACCTTCCCGCGCCTCGCTTCCTGGAGCGACCGGTCTATATCCTCACGGCGGCTCGGGCCTTCTCCGCCGGCGAGGGGCTGGCCTATATCCTGAAGCACGTGGGGCGGGCCACGGTGGTGGGGGAGACCACGGCGGGTGGGGCCCATCCGGGCCGATTCCATCGTCTCAACCCCAGGTTCACCATGTTCGTCGCGGAGGGTCGGGTGACGAGCCCCGTCACCGGCGACAATTGGGAAGGACGAGGGGTGGAGCCGGACGCTATGGCTTCCTCTGAAAAGGCCCTGGCCAAGGCCCATCTCCTTGCTCTCGAGCATCTCCCGGACAGGGAGGCGGAGGGTCCACGGCGAGGGGAGCTGGAGCGACTGGTCGACGGTCTTCGGCAGGGTCTGCGGCAAGACCTGCGGTAGGATCTGCGGAGGGGCTTACGGGACGGCGGCGGCTGAACACCATCACGCGTTGACTTCGCACCGGCGGAAGGGGAGGTTCGAGCAGGCGAACCCGAATGCGGAGGTCCGATGTCCTCGAAGAAAACCCGCCGGAAGAAGCGTCAGCAGGAAGAGGCGAAGGAGAAGGGCGGGGGAAAGCTGAACCCGGCACACCTGTTCATCCTCGCCATGGGCGTGGTCCTGCTGGTCATCGTCGTGGGCGCCGTGGTCCTGGGGTCTTCCGGGGCGCCGGGGGATCCCCCCTGGCCCGGAGCCGTCTGGTCCGCTTCCCACGGACATTGGCACTGACCGTTCTGGGATAGCGGAAGGTGCGAGGCAGCTTTCAGCTGAAAGCTCCGAAAATGGGGCGCCGAGCCGTGGGGGATGATCCGACGATGACCCGGCGCCCCGCCCTCCTCGAGGTGACTATTCCACTCCGGCCTACTCCACCCCGGCCAGGCTCGCCGTGAGGAGGAGGAGCATCCGCATCCCCGTGCGCTGGATGGGGACATAGGCCCATTCGGCCAGGGTGTGGGCGTTCCCGCCCCGGCCGGTCCCGGTGGCGATGGCGGGGATCCCCCGGGCCACGGCCACGTTGGCGTCGGTGGCCCCAGAGGCCACGGCCCGGGCCTCCAGTCCCAGGTGCTGGTGGACGTGGAGGGTGGTCTCCACCACCGGGTGGGTGCGCCGGTCCGCCAGATCGGCCTCCGTCCCTCCGGCGGGGGTGCGGTTCGTGGCCTCCAGGGCCCACTCGACCCCCTCGGCCGCCGCGGCTGCCGCCACACGGGCCTCCACCTCGTCGTTGAGGCGGTCCAGGAGCTCCGGGTCCACGGAGCGGAGGTCCAGGGTGAAGGAGACCTGGGCGGGGATGGCGTTGTAGATCTCCCCTCCCTCCAGCATGCCCACATTCATCACTGCCCCATCGGAGCCCCCGGGAAGCTCCATCTCGTAGAGGGAAAGGATGGCCCGGGAGACGGCACGGGCGGGGTGCGGCCGGCCGGTGGAGGAGAGGGTGTGGGCCGCCTCTCCCCGGAAGAAATAGCGGGTCCAGTAGATCCCCAGCGCCCCGTAGGAGACGGAGCCGAGCCCCGAATCCAGGGCGATGAGCATGTCCGGCTCCGGGTTGTGGTCGAGCCAGTAGGTCATCCCCACGAGCCCCACCTCCTCCTGGACCGTCCCCACGAAGAGGATGTCCCCCCGGGTCTCAAGCCCCGCTTCGTCCATGGCCCGCGCCAGGGCCAGCATGCTGGCGAGCTCGTTGCTGTCGTCGGAGATGCCGGGGGCCCGGAGGGTGTCGCCGTCGATGCGGACGGTGATGTCGGTGCCCAGAGGGAAGACGGTGTCCATATGGGCTGCGTAGACGATGGTGGGCCCTCCGCCGGTGCCGGGCCGACGGGCGGTTACGTTGCCGATGGAGTCGATGCTCACCTCGAGCCCCAGCGCCTCGAATTCCTGGCGAAGGTATTCGGCCCGCTCCTGTTCGTGACCGGAGGGCGCCGGGATCTCGGTGATGTGGATCCACTCCTCCACCTGCCGGTCGAAATCCCGCTCCAGGATCTCCAGGGCCTGGACCACCCCGGGGTGGGATGCGATCGCAGGGTCGAAGAGGCTTCCCGCGGGGGTGTCCTGGGCCGCCGCGACCTGGGTTCCCGAAAGCCCGAGAAGAACCGTGAAGGCGAGGGCGATCCAGGGCCGGAGGGACCGCGCCGCGTCTGGATGGGGAGGATGGAAGGGGCCGGAAGAGGTCATCGGAGTCACGTGGATTCCTGAGGGGGAGGGGTGCAGGTCGATTCGCGCGGAGGGGTGCGGGTTGATCCGCAAAGGTGCGAGGATAGCCAGGAGGAGGCAAGACGGGGATCCTCTTCGCTCGTTGGGGTAAGGATACGGCGGCGCGCGCGGGTGCCGAATGCCGGTGAGTCTCTGATCCACCACACCCTCCATCCCCTTCACGATGAGACCGTCGGTCCGGACCCCGGACCGGAGGGAGAGGAATCCCCATCCGACGCTCCAACCTTTTCGGACCGCGACCAGGGCCGCGAAGCGTCCGGCTGCGGCGCGCGACCCCGGTGGCCGTTGTGGAGGTCGAGACACCCCGTGGGTGAACTGGCCGAGCGACTCATCGAGGCCCTCCTCGGCCTTCCGTCCACCACCATCTACCTCCTGATCGGGGTCCTTTGCTGGGCGGAGGCGGCCTTCTTCCTGGGCTTCGTGACCCCGGGGGAGATCGCCGTGGCCACCGGTGGGATCCTGGCCTCGGCGGGACAGGTGACGCTGGGATGGCTGATCCCCATCGTCGTACTGGGGACCCTGGCGGGGAACTCCACCGGCTACTGGCTCGGGCGTCGCTGGGGCGCGGGCGTTCTGGAATGGAAGCCACTCCAGAAGCCCTTCGGCGGGGCCATCGAGGTCGCCCGAAGCTTCATGGAGCGCCGGGGTGAGTGGGCCATCGTCTTGGGCCGCCTGGCGACCCCTACCCGGATCGTGGTGCCGTTTCTGTGCGGCGCGTCGAGGCTTCCCTACCGACGATTCGTACTCTTCGATGTTCCCGCCACCCTGATCTGGGCGCTGGCCTGGAGCCTCCTCGGGTACTTCCTGGGCGAGTCGTGGAGCCTTCTCCAGGATGTGGCCGGAACGGCCGCGATCTTCGTTTTGGTCCTCTTCGTCCTCGGCGTACTGATCCGCTGGGTCACCGTCCTCATCGCCCGGAACCAGCGCCGGGTGCAGGCGGCGTTCCGCCTGCTCCTGACGGTCACCGGGACCCGGGGGGTCGCCCGGAGGGTGGCGCCCCTCTTCTTCTGGTTCGGCCGTCGGCTGGATCCCAGGATGGCCCACGGTCTGAGCCTCACGGTGGCGTTCCTGGCCCTGGTGGCCGCGGTGGGAGGGGTGGGGCTCGTCCTTAGTCAGACACAGGCGGTGCGGGGGCTGGCGCTCCTGGACTTTCCGACGCTGGAGTGGATGGTGGCCAACCGTACCGACGAGGCGGTCCGCTTCGCACGGGCCACCCTCGGGTTTCTCCGCTGGCCGGGGGTCCTCCTCCTCACCATCCCCATCGCGGCGGTGAGTGGGTGGAAGGGGTCCATGGCGGGATTCCGCCTCATCATCGGGCTGGTGGGGGCCGGGGGCGGGGCGTACTTCCTGGATATGCACGTCCTGGAAGGGGTGGTGCCCCGGGCCGAGTTCCCCTCGGTGCCGGTGGCCGTGGCCGCGACCCTCGTGACCCAGATCACCGTCCTCGTAGCCCGGAAGTGGGGTTGGGGACCGTCCGTGACGACCGCTGGAACGGGGTTCTTCCTCATCTGCGCCATTGCCCTGGGGACGGTGCTGGCTGGGTGGGCCGCGCCCTCGGGGATCGTCCTGGGCTTCGCCCTTGGGCTGGGGTGGGCCACCGCGTTGGAACTCCCCGGGACCATCGCCCGGGATGGTGACTTAGCAACGTCGCCCTGACGGAAACGCGTCCGAAGTTATTTTCTGGAACAATTCCATTCTACGTGTTATCCTTACCCCATGGATGACTCCGCAGCCGAACTTCAGGCCGCCTTGAAAGGGGCGGGTCTCCGAGTCACGGCCCAGCGCATCGCGACGCTGGACGTGCTCCGGGAGAAGCCGAGCCATCTGTCCGTGGAGCGGGTGACCGAGAGCGTCCGCTCGCGCCTGGGAAAGGTGTCCCAACAGGCCGTGTACGACGCCCTGGGGGCCCTTGCCTCTGCCGGGCTGGCTCGCCGGATCGAGCCCGCCGGGAGTCCCGCGCTCTTCGAGTCCCGGGTCGGCGACAATCATCACCACGTGGTCTGCCGACAGTGCGGCGCCGTGGCCGACATCGATTGCGTGGTGGGAGCTGCCCCCTGCCTGGAGGCTTCCGAGACCCAGGGGTTCGTAATGGACGAAGCGGAGATCACCTTCTGGGGCCTCTGCCCCGACTGTCAGCTGTCTCTGGACTGATCCGGACGAGGCGTTCTGGACGGGGCCGCGTGGACCCCCTCGAGGCGCTGGCCGGGATGGACGGCTTGACCAACGACTCCGATCACCCCAAGAGAGGAAGGACGACCGAAATGGCAAAGGAAGACCAAAAGCCCAAGCCCACCACCACCGATGCCGGAGTGCCCGTATCCAGCGACGAGCACTCCCTTACCGTAGGACCCGACGGGCCCATCCTGCTCCATGACCACTATCTCATCGAGCAGATGGCCAACTTCAACCGGGAGCGCATTCCGGAACGGCAGCCCCATGCCAAGGGGGCCGGCGCCTTCGGGTACTTCGAGGTCACCCAGGACGTGAGCGCCTACACGAAGGCCGCCGTCTTCCAGCCGGGAACCCGAACGGACACCCTGATTCGGTTCTCCTCGGTGGCTGGAGAGCGGGGGAGCCCCGACACATGGCGCGATCCCCGGGGGTTCTCCCTCAAGTTCTACACCTCCGAGGGCAACTACGACATGGTGGGGAACAACACGCCGGTCTTCTTCGTCCGGGATCCCATGAAGTTCCAGCACTTCATCCGCTCCCAGAAGCGCCGTGCCGACAGCGGGCTCCGGGACCATGACATGCAGTGGGACTTCTGGACCCTCTCCCCCGAGTCGGCCCATCAGGTGGCCTGGCTCTTCGGGGACCGGGGTATCCCGAAGACCTGGCGGCACATGAACGGCTACTCGAGCCACACCTACATGTGGGTGAACGCCGAGGGGGAGCGCTTCTGGGTGAAGTACCACTTCAAGACGGACCAGGGCATCGACTTTCTGACCCAGGCGGAGGCGGATCGGATCGCAGGCGAGGACGCAGACTACCACCGCCGCGACCTCTTCAACGCCATCAAGGCGGGGGACCATCCCAGCTGGACCCTCAAGATGCAGATCATGCCCTTCGAGGAGGCAGAGGCCTATCGGTTCAACCCCTTCGACCTCACCAAGGTCTGGCCCCACGCGGACTACCCGCTTCACGAGGTGGGAAAGCTGGTCCTGAACCGGAACCCCACCGACTTCCACACCGAGATCGAGCAGGCCGCCTTCGAGCCGAACAACCTGGTGCCTGGCATCGGGATCAGCCCGGACAAGATGCTCCTCGGCCGGGTCTTCTCCTACGCCGATGCCCACCGGGCCCGGATGGGGGTCAACTACAAGCAGATCCCGGTGAACAAGCCCAAGTCCCCGGTCCATAGCTACAGCAAGGACGGGGCGATGCGGGTGGAGAACGTCTCGGACCCGGTCTACGCTCCCAACTCCAAGGGCGGACCGAAGGCCGACCCGGAGCGTTATCCCACCGTGGAGAAGTGGTCCGCCAGCGGGGAATTCATCCGGGCCGCCTACACGCTTCGCGAGGACGACGATGACTGGGGGCAGGCGGGGACGCTGGTCCGGGAGGTCATGGACGACGACGCCCGGGATCGCCTGGTTTCCAACGTGGTGGGCCACCTCTCCAACGGGGTTTCCGATCCGGTCCTGGAGCGGGCCCTGGAGTACTGGCGGAAGATCGACCAGGAGGTGGGGGACCGGATTGCCAAGGGAGTGAAGGGCTGAGTGAGGGGCTGAGCCCCACCGCTCACTGGTCCGGGATGGAGCCCCCCTGTGGGGATGCCACGGGGGGGCATCCATTCCAGAATGACCGCGCCGGATCCAGGGGGGACAGGGTCCGGCGCGGTTGTTTCGTCGTGACTCCGGCCGCGGGCAGGGGTCTTTGATCCTGCCGGCGCCTTGCTCCGTCTTCCACAGAAATCCCCCTCCCGAGGATAGGTCGTGACCCCTCCCTTCACCCTTCCCATCGACCATCCCGGCTGGCGTTTCTTCAGCGACCGGGTGATGGGAGGCGTGTCCGACGGGGATGCCCAGGTGGAGATGGTGGCCGGCCGGCGGGCGATTCGGCTCCGGGGGACGGTGTCGCTGGACCATGGGGGAGGGTTCCTGCAGGTAGCCTGCCCCCTCGGGACTTCCTCGCACCCGGTGTTCGACGCCTCGGCCCTGGCCGGGATCGAACTGGACGTGCTGGCACCCTCCGGAGCGCCGGGCACGTACGCCGTGCATCTCCGAACCGCGGACACCCGTGCACCCTGGCAGGTCTACGTGGCCCCCCTCCCGGCCGAACCGGCAGCATCCGCCGAGCTCAACTCGGAGCCTGAGCCCAATCTCGAGCCTGAGCCGGAGCGCGTACCCAAGTCCAATCTCGAGCCCGGGTCGTGGCGTACCGTCTTCCTTCCCTGGTCGGCCTTCCACCCCCAGTCCCTTCGACTTCCCCTGGACCCGACCCGGCTCCGGAGAGTGGGGCTCGCGGCGTCCGGAGCCGCCTTCGAGGCCGACCTGGCGGTGGCTCGCATCGCCTTCGTGGAGGGGGACCCTTCTCGTCAGGGAAGATCCCGCCGGGCCTTCCCCAGGTAGAGTTCCACGCCCCCCGGGAGGGACACCGGACCGGCCACGACACCCCGCTGGAGCCGAGGAATGGACCCGCCGCTCAGGCGTCGGACGAACCGGTCCAGGTCCTCCCGGTTGTTGCGTCGGCGGGACTCCCGGGTCCCTCCCAGGCTCACGATCTCGTGCACCACGAAAAGGACGCGATCCGTCCCCGCCTCCAGGGCGCGGGTCCGTGCCTCTCCCACCTGGCGCAGGAGTTCCCACCGCAGGGTCCCCAGGGGCTCCAGGGGCTCCAAGGGCTCCAGCCCCGGCTTCGTTGGAGGCAGGAGCGTTCGGGCCAGGGACCGTATGGTCTCCACCCGATCCGAGTCCTGGCCCCGGGCGATCTCCTGCACTGCTGTGCGGAGTTCACCTTCCACTCGCAGTCCGAAGGGCGCGTCTCCCCAGGCCAGGACATGGCCGGCCACTGGCCCCATCCCGGAGTGGAGGTCCATCCGGAGGGTGGCTCCCGGGGTGTCTCGTCCAAGAGCCAGCGGCTCGGCCTGGAGTATCTCGAGGCGCCCCGGCTCCGTCCCGTCGTCCAGGTCGCCCCCACCGGGGAGGTGAAGGAGCTCGCGGAGTTCCGCAGGGAGTCCCGGCGGCCGGTCCGGTGGACACCAGGCCAGGGCCATGTCATATCCCGGATCCCCGGGCCTCCAGCGGGAGGGGGTGGACCCGGCCACGGCCTGGGCCCATTCCTCGAAGGATCCGATGGGAACGCCTTCGTGGTGGATCATCATGGAGGGGTCCGGGTTGAGATGCGGCCAAGGGGAACGACCGTGACCAAGCGACGCCTACCCCGGCGGGGGGGCGTCGTGCCGGGTGGCATCCCATGACCGGAGGGAAGGAAGTCCGATCACCGCATCGCCTCCTGCTCGAGGCACGGGATCCGTCCCGGAGGCGGATCCCGTGCCTCGAGCCACTCGGTGCATATCGGCCCTGAGGCCTGCTTGAGAGGAGGAGATCTTCAGGGCGAGTGGCGCTCGGCGCGCAACCCCGCCTGTCCGGGGTTGCCACCACTTGATCCACCACTTCCGCCATTCCCG
>SL_3KL_010_SEDDRAFT_10005394_pt1 | contig 11470 bp, 11 predicted proteins | sample SodLakKL_010_SED_2_FD_10381 | JGI IMG/M metagenome (IMG submission 10381)
CCTCCGTCGACCGCCTCCGTGTGAGCCTTCAAGAAGCGATGGCGCGCCTGCGCAAGCGGCGCTGAGGCCGCGCTGCGTTGCGCTGACGGTCGGGCCTCAGGGCATGGGCCGGCTACGCGCGAGCGCGATCACGTCGTCCCTCAGCGTGGCCGGGTCGTCGCCGGTGAGCGCGCGGTGCAGCAGCTCCGCCACCGCCGTCATGTCGGCCGGCGTGAAGCCGCGCGTCGTGAGCGCCGGGCTGCCCAGGCGGATGCCGCTGGTGATCCACGGCTTGGTCTCGTCGAAGGGGACCATCGACTTCGACACGGTGATGCCCACGGGATCGAGGAGGTCCACCGCCCGCTTCCCAGTGATGCCCTGCGGGCGCAGGTCGACCAGCACCAGGTGGTTCTCCGTGCCGCCCGAGACGATGCGGTAACCGCGCGCCGCGAGCGCCTCGGCCAGCGCCGAGGCGTTGGCCAGGGTGGCCTCCTGGTAGGCACGGAAGCTCGGTTGCAGCGCCTCGAAGAAGGCGACGGCCTTGCCGGCGATGACGTGCTGCAGCGGCCCGCCCTGGGTGCCGGGGAAGATCATCCGGTCCAGCTTCGCGCCGAGCTCGAGATCGTTCGAGAGCAGCAGGCCCGAACGCGGCCCGCGCAGGGTCTTGTGGGTGGTGCTGCTGACCACGTGCGCGTGCGGCAGCGGATCGGGATGGAGCTTCGCGGCGATGAGGCCGGCGATGTGCGCCACGTCAGCCAGGAGGTACGCGCCCACCTCGTCGGCGATGGCGCGGAAGGCGGCGAAGTCGAGCAGCCGCGGGTAGGCCGAGGCGCCGGCGATGATCAGCTTGGGCCGGTGCTCGAGGGCCAGCGCGCGCACCTCGTCCATGTCGATGCGTTCGTCCTCGCGCCGCACCTGGTACCCAACCACCCGGTAGAACATGCCGGAGAAGTTCACCGGCGAGCCGTGCGTGAGGTGCCCGCCGTGCGCCAGGTCCATGCCCAGCACCACGTCGCCGGGCTCGAGCAGGGTGTAGTAGATCGCCAGGTTGGCGCCGCTGCCCGAGTGCGGCTGCACGTTCGCCCAGGCTGCGCCGAAGAGCGCCATGGCGCGTTGAATCGCGAGCCGCTCGACCTCGTCGACGACCTCGCAGCCGCCGTAGTAGCGCTTGCCCGGGTAGCCCTCGGCGTACTTGTTGGTCAGCGCGCTGCCCGTCGCCTCCATGACCGCGCGCGAGGTGAAGTTCTCCGACGCGATCAGCTCCAGGCTGTCGCGCTGCCGCGCCTCCTCGCGCTCGATGAGATCGAACAGGGCGGTGTCGCGCGGGCCGGCGGGGAGCCGCCCGGGGGCGGCCATGGCGCTGATGCTCATGGGCGTCAGCGTAGCACCGGGATGGTCGCGGGCCCGCTGCCGGCGCCCGCCGCGCAGGACCCTACGGGCGCTCGCCCACCTCGCCGTCCAGCGGCACCTGCTCGCTGCGGGCGGCCTCGTCGACCTTGACGTTCTCCCAGGCCAGCTCGCGGTACGCGCGCTCCTTCTCGGGATCGGCCTGCGTGGGTGCCGGCAGGCCGGTGAGCTCCTCGATCTGGTCCAGCGTCAGGGTGTGCATGAAGTCGTCTCGGGTGTGCTCGGGCATGCCGGTTCCTCCTCGTATGCTTCGCTGGCCGTCGTCGCAGGCCGTTGCCGCCGATCCGGCGTGGTCGACCTGCTGCCGACGACCCGGCGTCACCGCCGCGGCGACGCCTCGTCGTGCGTTCAGGGTACGGAGGCGTTCGCGTCGCGCGTGTCGTCCGGTCCGCTGTCGCGAGCCACGGCCGCAGCGCCGGCACGCCCGCTGCCGGGCCGTCACGACCGCGGTCGGCCTCCCAGGCGCTGCACCTGCTAGCCTCGCGCATGGACTACGTCAGACTCGGCGCCACCGGCCTGCAGGTCTCGCGTCTCTGCCTGGGCATGATGAGCTACGGTTCGGCCGCCTGGCGGCCCTGGATCCTGGACGAGGAGGCCGCCGAGCCTCACGTGCGCGCCGCGCTCGAGGCCGGCATCACCTTCTTCGACACCGCCAACGTGTACTCGCTCGGGGTCTCCGAGGCGATCACCGGGCGCCTGCTCGGGCGCTTGGCCGAGCGCGACCAGATCGTGATCGCGACCAAGGTGCGTGGCAGCATGGGGCCCGAGCCGAACCGCTCCGGGCTCTCGCGCAAGCACGTCTTCGACCAGTGCTTCGCCTCGCTCCAGCGACTGGGGACCGACTACATCGACCTCTACCAGATCCATCGCTTCGATCCCGCCACGCCCATCGAGGAGACGCTCGAGGCGCTCCACGACCTGGTCAAGGCCGGCTACGTGCGCTACCTGGGCGCCTCGAGCATGGCGGCGTGGCAGTTCATGAAGATGCTGGGCGTGAGCGATGCGCGCGGTTGGGCGCGCTTCGTGAGCATGCAGGACCACTACAACCTGATCGACCGCGAGACCGAGCGCGAGATGATGCCGCTCTGCCGCGCGGAAGGCATCGGGGTGATCCCCTGGAGCCCGCTGGCGCGCGGCTACCTGACGCGTCGGCCGGCCGAGCGCGAGGCGACGACGCGCGGCAGCAACGAGTCGATCGCCGAGGAGCTCTACGACGTGCCCTGGCGCGACGCAGTGGTGGACGCCGTGTGCGACGTGGCGGAGGCGCGCGGGGTGCCGCCGGCGCAGATCGCCTTGGCCTGGGTGCTGTCGCGGCCAGGCGTGACCGCCCCCATCATCGGTGCCACCCGAACGCGGCACCTGAGCGACGCGCTGGCGGCGCTCGAGCTCGAACTCAGCGACGACGAGGTGGGGCGGCTGGAGGCGCCGAACAGCGGCCGGCCGCCCGGGCCCAGCGCGCCGTAGGCGACGAACGGCGACCGGCTGCCGGGGCTGAGCGGGCCGTAGGCGACGAACAGGGGCCAGCTGCCGAGGCCGANNAAGCCCTCCAGGCTGGGACGCTACCGCCGCGGCGTGGGTGCGGCCATCGCGTGACGCCGAGTCCGGTAGGGCTCGTCGTCTCCGATCGTCAGTGCAGCAACCAACGGGAAACGGGCTCGCGGAGGAACGTTTCGAGTGGAACACCATCGCCCCCGACGAGCAATGGCTTCGCGTTCGGTGCGAAACGTAAGAAGGCCTCGAGGCCGCGCCTGCGGTTCGGGCGCGCCGCACCGCTCTTGACCTCGATCGCGAGCACCTGGTTGCCGCCATGGACCACGAAGTCGACCTCCGCGTCTCGCTCGCGCCAGTAGGCGACGTCGAGCTGCGCCTGTGGCGCGGNGGCAAGGAGATGCGCGCCGACGGCGCTCTCGACCAAGCGGCCACGGGTGACCGGGTCGGCGAGTTGCTGAAGCGGCGGTCGACGGTCGAGCGCGGTCATGAGCGCGGTCGCGAAGACCTGGAACTTCGGGCTCGCAGCGCGGCGGCGCGNNTCGGTGCGCGCGTACTTCGGCAGGCCCGNAAGCATGCCTGCGCCCTGCAGNAGGTCGAGNTAGTGCGCCAAGGTGGTGGTGTTGCCAGCGTCATGGAGTTGCCCCAACAGCTTCGAGAGCGCGACGACCTGGCCCGACGCGACGCTGCCGAGCTCGAACAGNCGCCGTAGGAGCGCTGGTTTGTGAACGCGGGCGTGCAGCAGCACATCGCGCGCGATGGTCGTCTCGATCAGTGCGTCGCGAATGTAGCGTGCCCAACGATCGGGTTCGTGGACGAGACCGACCGCTCCAGGGTAGCCGCCGTAGGCCAGGAACGTCTCGAGCGACCAGCCGAAGGCCTCCTGCATCTCCTGGAGGCCCCAGTGCGGTACGTGGATGACCTCGAAGCGTCCAGCCAGGCTCTCGTTCATGCCATGACGCACGAGGAGCGGCGCCGAGCCGAGCAAGACCACGCGGAGTTGGCGAGCGCGCCTCGTGTCGTCGTCCCAGAGTGCCTTCACCGACTCGGCCCACGCTTCGACCTTCTGGATCTCGTCGACGACGAGCAAGGCACCGCTCGCGTGATCGGCAGCCAGGGCTCGGGCGTACTCCCATTGCGCGTGAAGCCAATCGTTCCCGCGCAACGTGGGCTCGTCAGCGCTCACGTAGTGGTGCGGGAGGTCGAGTCGGTCGAGCGCCTGGAGCGCGATGGTGGTCTTGCCCACCTGGCGCGCTCCTGCGAGGACCTGGATGAAGCGCCGTGGCTCATGCACGCGACGGAGGAGTTCAGCGGTGTGGGGGCGCTGGTAGTCCACGTTTCGCAGCATGGTGCCGTATTCTACTCGGTCTATTGAGTAATTCGTGACTTCGCGTGCGGAACCCGACGGTGACGATACCTTCGGCGTGTTCGGTTGGCGTGCGCCTGTCCCAGTCCACCTGTGGCGTCACGGCAACATTCGCGTCACGGCAGCAGCCGTCTCACGGCAGCAGCCGTGCCACCGCCTCGTCGATGGTGGGGGCTTCGAACGCGAAGCCCGCGTCCCGTAGCCGCCGCGGCACCGCGCGCTTGCTGCTCAGCAGCAGCACGTCGGCCAGCTGACCGAGCGCCAGGCGCAGCGCGAAGGCCGGCGCCGGCACGATGGCGGGCCGGCGCAGCCGCTTGGCGGCGGCACGGGTCACGTCGATCTGGCGGGCCGGTTCGGCCACCAGGTTGTACGGGCCCTCGGCCTCGGGCGATTCGATCAGGAACAGCATCGCGCGCGCGAGGTCGCCGGCCTCGATCCACGGGAACCATTGGCGACCCGAGCCGAGCGGGCCGCCCACGAACAGGCGGATGGGCAGCAGCAGCTTCCGCCAGGCCGGCGCGTCGGGGTCGAGCACCACGCCGATGCGTCCGACGATGACGCGCGCGAAGGCGCGGGCGGGCTCGGCCGAACCTTCCCAGGCGCGACCCACGCGGCTGATCGGGCCCTCGCCGTCGACGCTGGCGTCCTCGTCCAGCTCGCGCTCGCCGCCGTCGCCGTAGATGTCGATGCCGGAGGCCTGGAACCAGACCGGTGGCGGCGCGGCGGCGCGCCGGCAGGCCTCGACGAGCGTCGCGCCGGCCTGCACGCGGCTCGCCAGCAGGCGCTGCACGTGCGCCTCGTCCAGGCGACCGGCGGCGATGGAGGAGCCGGCCAGGTTCACCAACGCGGCGGCGCCGTCTACCACGGTGGCCAAGCGCTCGAGTTCGGTCTCGTCACCGTCGTGGGCTGCGGACGGCGACCAGCGCACGGTCTCCACGCCCGCGGTCGCAGTGCCGCCGCGCGTGAGCACGACGCGCTCGTAGCGTTCGGCCGTGGCCGCGAGCAGGGCTCGGCCGATCACGCCGCCGGCGCCGGCGATGACGATGCGTGGTCGTCTCATTCGTTCTATATTGCGCCGATGTCGCCTTGAGCACAACGAGGCACGGCACGGTTCGGCCGGGGAATCACGCCTGGGAGGTTGCACTCGTGAACGATGGCAAGCAGCACGACGACACCGCGCGCGCGGGGCCGCCAGCGCCGGATGAGCACCAGCCGCCCGCCGGCACGACGCCCGACAGCGAGCAGCGTCCCCTGGGGGCACTCGCCGTGACGGGCTTCTTGACGGTCACGATCTTCGTGTTCTGGTTCGGGATGTACGCCCTGAACCTGCTGCGGAGCTGAGCGTGGATCCCAAGCACCACGACCAGATCGCCAAGTGGGAGCGCCGCTGGATCGCGGTGTCGGGCCTGATGTCGCTCACCTTCGTGATCCTGATCGCCTACAACCTCGCCACCGAGGGCGGACACATCGCCCAGGTCGCCGCGCGCGGCACGCCCGAGACGCTGCTCTCGCGGCAGCTCTTCGCGGAGCCGGGCGTGCGCATCACCGGCCCTGGTACGGCGCAGGTATCGATCGTGGCGCAGGCGTTCAGCTTCGTGCCGGAGCGCATCCGCGTCCCGGTCGACACCGAGGTCACCTTCTACCTCACCGCCCGCGACGTGATCCACGGCTGGCAGGTGGTGAACACGAACCTGAACGTGGAGGTGATCCCGGGCGAGATCGCGGTGCTGCGCTACACCTTCACGCGGCCCGGCAGCTACCTGACGGTCTGCAACCAGTACTGCGGCATCGGCCACCAGAACATGCTCGGTGCGATCGAGGTGGTGAGCGCGGCCGAGTTCGCGCGCGCCCCAGAGCCCGATCCGCTGGTCGCGGTGGAGGTGGACGGCGCCCAGCTCTACGCCGCCAACTGCGCCAGCTGTCACGGGCCTGACGGCGCCGGCATCGCCGGGGCCTTCCCCCCGATGGCCGGGCACGCGGCCGAGCTGGCAGCGCAGGACCGGCCGTACCTCATCGATTCGCTGCTCTACGGCTTGCAGGGGCCGATCCAGGTGCGCGGCGCCACGTACAACGGCGTCATGCCGGCCTGGTCGCAGCTGAGTGACGAGGACCTGGCTGCGGTGCTCAACTACATCGTCGCGATGGACGGCCCCGAGGTGGAGCCCTTCGACGCCGACGAGGTCGCAGCGCAGCGCGGCAAGGGCTGGAGCCCGAGCGACGTGCTCGAGTACCGCCAACAGGTGATCGACCGATGAACCGCAGCACCGCCACTGCCGGAGGCGCCGTATGGCCGTGACCACCGCCACCACCTCGCGCGCGGAGGCGATCACCTCGCATCCCGAGAAGCGCGTCACCTTCGCCTTCCTGTTCACCGGCCTGATCGCCCTGCTGGTGGGCGCCCTGCTGGGCCCGCTGCAGGCCTTCAACTACGGCAACATCAACCTCTACGAGTACGTGCCGTTCCTGCGCTCGTACTACCAGGGACTCACCCTGCACGGGGTGCTCAACGCGCTGGTCTTCACCACCTTCTTCATCAGCGGCCTGCTGCTCTACCTGCCGGCGCGCGAGCTGGGCCTGCGGCCCGCCATGCAGTGGGTGTGGGGAGCCTTCTGGATCATGCTGGGCGGCCTGCTGCTGGCCGGCGCTGGCATCGTGAGCAACACCAGCAACGTGCTCTACACCTTCTACCCGCCGCTCTACGGGCACTGGAGCTTCTACACCGGCTTGGCGCTGGTGGTGGTCGCGAGCCTCATGATCGGCGCCGAGGTGCTGCGGCTGCGGGCGAAGTGGCGCAAGCAGAACCCTGGGCAGGCCACGCCCATCGTCACGTACATGTCGAGCATCACCTGGCTGATGTGGATGCTGGCCAGCGTCGGCATCGTGGTCGAGGTGGTGTGGTTCCTGATCCCCTGGTCGCTCGGCTGGCGCGACGGCGTCGACCCGCTGCTGATGCGCACGCTGTTCTGGTACACCGGGCACCCGATCGTCTACTTCTGGCTGCTGCCAGCCTACGTGAGCTGGTACGCGCTGGTACCCAAGCAGGCCGGCGGCGAGCTGGCCAGCGACGCNNTGGCGCGNCTCGCGTTCATCATGTTCCTGCTNTTCAGCGTNCCNGTNGGNTTCCACCACCAGTTCNNCGACCCNGGCGTGCCGGCCGGCTGGAAGATGGTGCACTCGATGCTGACGATGTTCGTCGGCATCCCCAGCCTGCTCACCGCCTTCACCGTGGCGGCCTCGCTCGAGATCGGCGGCCGCCGCCGCGGCGGCANGGGCGTGCTCGGCTGGATCGGCGCGCTGCCGTGGAAGAACGCCTCGTTCACCGCCCAGGTGCTGGCGATGATCAGCTTCATCTTCGGAGGCGCCGGCGGCATCGTGAACGCCAGCTTCAACCTCAACATGCTGGTGCACAACACCGCCTGGATCCCGGGGCACTTCCACCTGACGGTCGGCACGGCGGTGACGCTCACCTTCATGGGCATCACCTTCTGGCTCCTTCCGCACCTGCTGAAGAAGCCGCTGTTCAACCCCCGTATGGCGTTGTGGTCGGCCTGGACATGGTTCGTAGGCATGATGGTGTTCGCGCTCGGCATGCACTGGCAGGGCATCCTGAACGTGCCGCGCCGGGCCCAGATCAGCAACCTGCCGGCCGCCTGGGCCGAGGCCTACGCCAACGCGCAGGTGCCGATGCTGATCACCTCCATCTCGGGCGCCATCTTGCTCGTCTCGGTGATCCTGTACTTCGCGGTGGTGTTCGGCACCGTCTTCGCCAGGCGGCGCCTGGCCGACGCCGACGTGCCCGAGATCCCCTTCTCGAGCACCCGCCCCATGCGGCGCGAGGGCGTCATCGCCATGCTCGACAACTTCAAGGTGTGGTTCGGCTTCGCGGTGTTCCTGGTGCTGGTGGCGTATGGGCCATCGCTGATCTACATGTTCGCCAACCAGGTGCCGGTGCCCGGCTACCGGCTGTGGTGAGGGGGGCGTCGTGGACGTGATCGTTCCGCTGCTGCTGAGCTCGGTGCTGACCGGGTTGCTCGGGACGGCCGTGATGGTGGCCGCGCTCAACCTGCCGCTGCTGTGGGGCAAGCCCACGTACGACACCTTGGGCACGCTGGGCTCGCTCTTCACGCGCCGCCTCGACGCCCAGTCGCGCGCCATCGGGGCGGTGCTGCTGAGCCTCGGCGGTGTCGTGTTCGCGGCCTTCTACGGCTGGATCGCGCTCATGTTCTACACCGGCACCTTCGGAGCGCCGGAGTACCTGATCTTGCGCGACTTCCCGACCACGATCGACCTGTTCTACCCGCTGGTCGGGTTGGTGGGCGGCTTCGGGCAAGGGATGTTCGCGGCGCTGATCCTGGCCTTCGTGGTGGTCGATTTCCACCCGATCGAGAGCCAGCGCAGCCCCTTCGACCTGGTCCAGTCCTTCCTGGTGGGCAACACCGTGTTCGGGCTGGTGGTCATGTTCTTCCAGCACCAGTTGCTGCAGCTGCTGGTGTGAGTCCCGCGCGTCCGGGCGCGGCGTGCCTCGTGAGGCCGCTACGCGCCCGGGCCCTTCGGGGCCTCAGTTGCCTCAGCTGTCTTCGCCCGGGCGGCGCACCCTGCGGGTGCCTTCGTCCGGGCCGTGCGGCCTCAGCTGCCGCCGTCCGGACCCCGCAGTGCCTTGACGGCGCGCATGGGCAGGAAGCTCAGCAAGCTCATGCCGCCTGCGCGCGGCTCGCCCGCCAGCGTCATCACCGCGGCCTTGCGGAAGGTGACGGCCACGCCGTGGGTGCGGCCGCTGAGCAGCCACGAGGCCAGCATCGACAGCCACGGTTCGTGCCCAATCGCCGCGAGCCGCACGCCTTTCATGAGCTCGGCGGCGGCAGCGCCGCTCGCGCCGGCCCGGCCCGAGGCGCGCTGGAGGGCGGCGCTGCTCCGCGACTCCGCCGCCAGCGCCCGCAACGCCGCCGCGGACTCGGTCGGATCGCCTTGCGCCAGCGCGTCGAGCAGCACCAGCTCCCCGCCCGCCAGCACCCGCAAGGGCTCGGCCGTCTGGCGCGCCCGCAGCCACGGGCTCGTCGCGAGTCGTGTGAAGTACACCCCCTGCCGCGTCAGGGCCTCGGCCAGCAGCACGGCCTGCGCTTCACCCTTGGCGACCAGCGGCCGCAGGGTGTCGTCCGGGTAGCGCGCGCCGCGCTCGGCCGCCTGCGCGTGACGAATCAGGTACAGCTCCATGGGGCCTCCTCGGCCGGGGGCGGGCACGTTCAGTCGAGCACGGCGCCCAGGGACAAGAGCGCCTCGGCGCGCTGCAGCTTCGTCACCCCGGAGGGCGTCAGGGTCACCACCCGCTCGAGTCGCGCGGCGATCGCCTCGAGCTCGGCCAGCGACGTCCCATCCATCGCCTCGAGCTCGGCCTCGCGGAAGAGCGCCTCGCGCTCGGCGCCGGGCGCGCGGGCGGCCACCTCGTCGAAGCATAGTTCCGCCACCACCCGGCCGTCGCGTTGCACCGCGAACGAGCGCCGCTCGGTGCGGAGCTCCAGCTGCGACACCAGCTTCGTCGCGGGCACCGGTACGAGCTCGGCCAGCCGCGCCAGCAGCGCTGCCGGCCAGGCGCCGTGCGGATCGAGCGGGAGCTCCAGTTCGGCGCGTTCGTGGTAGGGGCCGCGCACGCGGCCGATCGTCTTGAGCGTCGCCAGGCGCACGCCGGCCGCGTCGCGACGGCGCAGCGCGACCCCGACCGCTCGCAGCGCGAAGTCGGGCGTGTCGACGTACACGTCGAGGTGACGTTCGCTGCCGCGTGGGTCGAGCGCGTAACCGCTGCCGCGGAAAGCGTCGACGACCGCGTCGTCCACCGGCGGCGGATCGAGCAGCGAGTACTTCAACTCCCGTTCGCGCTCCATTCGGCCAGTCTACGGGCCGATCTGGCGCGGGCCCGGTCGCCGTGCACATCGCCCGGTCGCGGTGCACATCGGGCTGCGGTGGCGCCTGGCGCGGCGGCCGCACTCGGGACGTCCGCCTGCTCAGGCGCGCGCGGGGCGCGTGCTAGACTCCCCGCTACGAGCGTCACCAGCGCCAGCCGCGCGCGTCGCAGCGTGCGCGCCGTGGCGAGCGCGGCTTGAGAGTCGAGGGAGTCACATAGATGTCGCACATCCGAAACGTCGCCGTCCTCTCCCACAGCGGCGCCGGCAAGACATCGCTCGTCGAAGCGATGCTCTACCGTGCCGGCGCCATCCCCACGCGTGGCAGCGTCGAAGACGGCACCACCGTCTCGGACGTCACGCCGGAAGAGAAGCGTCGGAAGATCAGCATCTACTCGAGCATCCACCCCTACGAGTGGAGCGGCGACGCCTTCAACGTGATCGACACGCCCGGCTACGCCGACTTCGTGAGCGAGATCCGCGGTGCGCAGGCCGCCGCCGACGGTGTGCTGATCGTGGTCTCGGCCGTCTCGGGCGTGGCCGTGGGCACCGAGCGGGTGTGGTCGTCGTCGTTCGAGCGCGAGCTCAACACCATCTTCGTGATCAACAAGATGGACCGCGAGAACGCCGACTTCTTCCGCACCATGGCCGGCATCGAGGACTCCCTGGCCGGCAACATCGCCGCCATCCAGGTCCCGATCGGCCAGGCCGAAGATTTTCGCGGCATCGTCGACCTGCTCGACATGGTGGCCTACACCTGGGAGGGCGGCGAGCGCAGCAAGGGGCCCATCCCCGACGAGGTCGAGGGCGTGGCGCGCGAGTACCGCGACCGTCTGGTCGAGGCCGTCGTCGAGACCGACGACGAGCTGATGATGGCCTACCTCGAGGACCAGGACCTCGACAACGAGCGCATCAAGGCCGCCTTCTTCGCGGCGGTGCGGGCCAACACCCTGCAACCGGTGCTGATGGCCTCCGCTGAGGAGCAGATGGGCATCACGCTCTTGCTGGACTTCATGAACGAGGGCGTACGCCACGTGGAGCACCACCGGCCGCTGCGCGTCGAGCGCGGCGAGATGCCGAAGCTCGGCGCCGACGGACCGTTCGTGGCGCGGGTGTTCAAGACCGTCATCGACCCGTACCTGGGCAAGGTCTCGATGATGCGCGTGCTGACCGGCGCGCTCAAGGCCGGCGAGCCGCTGCGCGACGCCACCCAGGATGCCGAGGTGCGCACCTCGCACCTGTTCGTGCCCAAGGGCAAGGACCTGAGCGAGGTCAAGGAGCTGCGCGCCGGCATGATCGGCGCCATCACGAAGGCCGACGTGGTCCGCACCGGCGA
>SL_3KL_010_SEDDRAFT_10005395_pt1 | contig 11470 bp, 8 predicted proteins | sample SodLakKL_010_SED_2_FD_10381 | JGI IMG/M metagenome (IMG submission 10381)
CCCGCCCCTGCCGGAAGCCCCTGCGCCTGAGGAGGAGGCCACGCCTCCGGCGGAGCCCACGGCGGCCCCGCCAGCGGCCCCCGCCCCTGAGGCGGAGGGAAGCTTCACCATCCAGTTCGGGGCCTTCTCCTTGGAAGAGGGGGCCAGGGCCCATGCCGCCACCCTCCGTTCCGCCGGCCTGGAGGTACGGGTGGTGCAGGTGGAGGGCAGTCCCCTCTTCCGGGTCCGGATGGGAGCCTATGTCACCCGGGCCCAGGCGGAGGCGGCTGCCCGGCTCCCCCAGGATCTGGGCTTCGAGACCATGGTGGGAGTGGACCGGGAACGGGAGCTCGCCCCCGGGTGAGTTCGGACGCATCCAACTGTCGGAAGGTCCCCTCCGCCAGGCCCCGGTAGCGCAGGAATTCGGATTCGATGGCGGCGATGGTGGTGCGGTTCACGGGCAACTCTCCTGTGAAGGGTTCCAGTTCGGCCGTGAGGCCAGCGAAATCCATGGGCTCCTGAAGGCCTCCGCGGGAACCCATCCCCTGCCCCAGGCTGAGGCGATTTGCCCCCCCCAGGGGTCGGTCTGTCCTGATCCGGGATCTCCGCGCTGCCCTCCCCCCCCTGTTCCGCCGATCTCCAGGGTGGCACATGCTTTGCCCTTTGATCATCGTTCCGCGATGCCGTGGACCGCGATGCCGTGGAAAGGTCCGGACCGAAGCCCGCCGCCGCCGGCCCGCGCCCGCTGACGTGGCCGGGGGCATCCTGGCGGCTGGGGAGTCCGGGACCGGGACGGATGTCAGGTATGCACCCAAAGGAGATCGGCCCATGCGCAGCTTCCAAAACGTCTTGATGCATCGCCTACTGCCCATCGCGGCGACCGTCTCGATCCTCATTCTCCTCCCTCTTCCCAGCCATCTGGAGGCCCAGGATTGGCTGGAGACCACGCGGCCATCCATCGGCGTGGCCCTGGGCACCTCGGGACTCGGGGTGGAGGCGGCGGTTCGACCCTGGGATCGGCTGGGCGCACGGCTCGGCTTCGGGTGGATTCCCGTCGAGCCGGAGGTGGATGAGGACGAGCTCACCGGAACGATCTCTCTCCCCTCCCCCATCACGAGGCTCACACTGGACCTCTTCCCGCGGGCCGGGGCCTTCCATCTGAGTGCCGGCCTGCACCGCTTCCCGGGAGGGCTCTCGGGCCAGGCCATGGCCCGGGACACGGTGGAGATCAACGACCGGGACTACGCGCCGGAGGAGTTGGGGGAGTTCACGGGACGGGTATGGGGGAGGGAGACCGCTCCCTACCTCGGACTGGGGTGGCAGCGAAGCACGGGGCGGATCCAACCCAATGTCGACCTGGGTGTGGCCTTCACCGGCACCCCGCGCATCACGGTGTCCGTGTCCGGTCCCATCGGTGCCGACCCGACCTTCCGGGCAGACCTGGACTCGGAGATTCGCGAGGCCGAAGAGGACATCGCCTCCTACCGCTTCTTCCCCCATCTGGCCGTTGGCTTCCGGATCCGCCTCGGGGGTTGAGGCCGTGGTGGTGCCGATCCCCGATCCCCGAGACCGCGGATCAGCCTTCCGGCGAGCGCGCCCTGGCCACCACGACGTTCGTGATCCGCATGCGCTGGTCCACCGGCGAGCCGTCGCCGATATAGGGCGCGAGTAGCAGGTGTCGGAACCGCATATCCGGATGCGCGCCCGTTCGAAATAGGATGCGGTCCGATTGCACGATGAGCTCTCCGTCGACCCAGAGCCGGATCCTCCCATCGGGGATCCCGACGCCGGCCTCGATCCGGTTCAGGACGACGGCCGCCTCGACCCGGCGCCAACCCCCTGAACCGGGGGGAGGCGGGTCGGCGAGAACCGCCCGGGGGGCGCTCCAGCCCCTTGAACTGTACCAGGTGCCCGGCCCCGTGGGATAGCAGTCGCTGCCGTCCACGTCGCCCATGAGCCCGTTGCAGGCGGCCACGGAGCGCGCCTCACCGAAGGGCCAGTCCTCGAGGCGACCACCGCCGCATCCCTCGAGCCGACCGTCATTCCGGAGGATGCATTCCGGATCGACGTTCAGGTTGTCCTGCAGCCCGATGAAGGGGCGCCCCGCGTTCTGCTCCACGTAGACCGTCAGGTGCGTGCGGGCCGGGCCGATGAAGGGGCTGTCCACGTTGGTGGTCAGCAGGAACTCGTGGGGATGGTAGGGGCGACCAGACCCCATCCATCCCTCGTCATAGCGGACGTGGTACGCCAGGTAGATGCCCTCGGCGTCCTCGAAGGCCAGCCGGCCCGGGGTCCCGTCGGCACACACCGTGGCGCCGGGAGGGAAATGGCAGACGAAGTGCCGCGCCCCGTCACCGGACACGGGCGGCCCCCCGGCCTCGAGGCGCCCGCGGGGTCCGTCGAACCACCCCCGCCCCTCGAAGGCCCCGTCCATGAACCGTTCGATGCGCAGGGGCTCGCCCTTCCACGCCGCCGCAGCCACGGAGGCCGCGGTGTCCGCCACCGGGGAGGGGTCTCCGCCGGCCGGGGGGGTACCGGGAAGCGGACCCGCGGGGGCCTCGTCGACGTGGCAACCGACACCGGCCAGGCTCCAGGCAAGCAGCAGGGAGACAAGAAGGTGCCGGCGTTGCATCGGATCTCCTGGGTTCCGCCTGGCGAACCCTGCTCCGTCCCCCGCGCGTTCAGGCGTCATGGCTCGCTCCCGTTTCGGCCCAGGGAAGATCTGCGGCCCCCACGTCGGCCCGTGGGTCGACCCGTGGATCGGCGAGGGGATCGACCCGGGGATCGGCCCGGGGATCGGAGAGGGGGGCGAAACCCGCCACGTAGGCCGGGTCCTCACCCACCACCCGTCCCCCCCATTCGACCCACGCGTGGGCCTCGAACCCCCGGGGACCCATGCGAACACCCACGCGAACCCAGGATCCCGGGATGCCTTCGCGCTCCAGCAGCTCCCGGAAGGCCAGGGACCGGGCCAGGCAGAGCGGACGGCCCCGCCCCCATCGGGCCATGCGCTCGATGGCCACCCCGATGGCCTTCACGCGGCGGGCGTGGTCCGGGTTCACCTCTGATGGATCCACTGCCCCGGGTGCAGTGCGGGCAATGTCCCGGAACAGGGCCCCCTGGGGCTGGTTTCGGATCCGGCGCTCCGCACGGAGGAGGGCTCCCCGTGCCCGGAGGAGGCGCCGCCAGCCGGAAGGCCCAACGAAGAGGAACTGGCTCCCGGCACGAAGGGCTGATCTGGCCGGCGCCAGCGTCCGTCGCAGGCGATCGCGAGGGGAGGACAAGGCCGTTCTTCTCCATGTCGGCGGTGAATTCCCGGACATCGGCCTCTCGGTTCGGCCAGCCGAAGGTAGACTCCGGAAGGGCAACGGAACAGGACCGGTCCATTGCCCTTCTCCTGGCAGATTCCAAGCGGTACCGGCAGAAAGCCAGGGTCCCCGACCGCGCGGCCGCCCCTTCCGAGCACACTTGTTGCTCGCATCCGTGTGGGCGTTACCTTTGCGGTTTAATCCGGGTCACCTGCGGTTGCCTAAGGTTCACCCACCACCCTCGGGACCCGGGAACGAACCTTGCTCGGGAACGAACCTTGCGTAAACAAGTGTTTCGGAATCCGCCGCCACGGGATACCTTGGCTGATCGGATCAGTCGACACCTGCCGTGTCCGGCCTCCGGTCCGGGAGAGACGACCCCTCCGGCCCCGTGAGCCCCGGTCCACGCCGAGATCGCATCGAAAACCGGAACCGATTGGGAGCCCGTCCTTGACCCCCTCGTCCAGCCCTGCCCTCGGCCGATCGCGCCGTCTGCCGGCCGTGTTCGCCGTAGCCTTAGCGCTGGCGCTGGCGCTCCTCTTCGCGGTGGCAGCCGCCACCCCGGTCGTGGCCCAGGACCAGGATCAGGACCAGGGACAGGCACCGGCCCAGGTCCAGGGCACGGCCTCGGGCGAGCGGAGCGCCGGGTACCTCATGCCCGGTGACCGGATCACGATCCAGGTCTGGCGCCAACCCGAGTTCTCGGGGGAGTTCTTCGTGACGGAGCAGGGCGTCATCGGCCACCCCATCTTCCGCACCATCCGGGTGGCCTGGCGAGACGTGGAAGAGGTGCAGCCCCTGATCCGCGAGTTCCTGCTCCAGTACGAGCAGGAACCGAACGTGGTGGTCGAGGCCTTTTTCCGGGTCTCGGTGGCGGGGGAAGTGCGGCAGCCCAACGTCTACTACCTGCGCCCGGGCACGACCCTGGCCCAGGCGGTATCGCTGGCCGGGGGAGTCAACGACAGGGCCCGCACCGACCGGGTCACCCTTCGCCGTGCCGGCCGCGACTACACCCTGGACCTGGGGGACCCGGCCCTTCCGCAGCGGAACTGGGTGATCTACTCGGGGGACGAGATCATTGTGTCGCGCCGGGTCAGCTTCTTCCGGGAGTACTTCCTGCCGGTGCTGTCGGCGGCAGGAAGCCTCGCCTCGATCTACCGCGTCTTCCGCTGAGGCGAATCCCATGAGCGACCTGGTTCCCGGCTCGAACGAGGGTCCGGCGCACCGCCCCTGGCAGGGGTCTCCCGTTCCCTTCGAGTTTGTCGAGGCGCCCCTTGGCGGCTCGGGCGGCTCCGGCACCCCACCCACCTCCGGGCCGCCCGCCTCCCCCCAGGACGCCGACACCATGGAGCTGGCCCAGGTCCTGGCCATTCTGCGGCGGCGGGCCTGGCTGGTGCTGCTGTGCGTGGTGGCGGGAGCGGGCCTCGCCTGGGCCCTGGCCCAGCGGCAGAGCCCGGTGTACACCGCCACCGCCGTGATCCGGGTGGACGACCCGACCTCCCAGGTGAGCGAGCAGATCTCCTGGAACTGGTATGGCTCCCGGGGCGGCACCGACCCGGTGCTCTCCACGCTCGAGGTGCTCAAGAGCCGGGCCCTGCTGGGTGAGCTGGTGGACCGGGAAGGGCTGCGATTGGCCCCGGTGGACGGCCCCCTCACCCGGGCCGACCTCACGGTCTTCCAGGTGGGGGAGTTCGCGCTTCCCGACACCTTCACGGTTCGCCTGCTGCCCGACGCCTTCGAGACCGCCTCCACCCGCACCGGTCAGTCGGCCCGTGCCCGCTACGGCGACGCCGTGACCTTCGGCGAAGTGCGCTTCACCGTGCCCGATCGGGGGGGCGAGGCAGGCAACGGGCCCGCCATCCTGGCGGTGCAGGAACGGGACCAGGCCATCGGGTGGGTGCGAGGGAGCCTGGACTTCCAGATCCGCCCCGAGACCAACATCGTCGACATCCAGTTCACCACGTCGGACCCGGCGCTGGCCCAGCGGGTGGTGAACCAGGCGGTGCAGGTCTTCGCCAGCCTCACCCTGGACCAGGCCCGCCGAAACAACCAGCGCCGTCGCCTCTTCCTGGAAGAGCAGCTCGCCCAGGCCGACAGCACCCTGCGGGAGTCCCAGGACCGGCTGAGCGAGTTCCGGAGCGCGGAGCAGGTCTCCAGCACCCAGAACCGCGCCGCCGCCCAACAGAGTGGGCTCCTGTCCATCGAGATGCGTCGCGAGGAGCTGGCCGCGGACCGGAGCACCTACAACGCCCTCCTGACCGGGATCCGGAGTGCCGAGGCCGGCGACATGGCCCGCCGCCTCGAGGCCATTGCCGCCTCGCCGGAGGTGGCCGCCAATCCCATCGTGGGGTCACTCTACGGGCAGCTCATGGAGTACGAGACCGAGCGCCAGCAGCTCACCAGCGGCCCCTGGGGGCTCTCGGAGCGAAACCCGGACGTGGCGCGCCTGGACCAGCAGATCGCCACCACCCGGGGCCGCCTCGAGGGAGCGATCCGGAGCCACCTGGATGCGGTGGATGCGCGGCTGGCCGCCCTGGACGACCTTCGGGGACGGCAGGCTTCACAGGTGGCTTCCCTCCCCCGGGCCGAGGCCGAGGAGGCCCGGCTGATCCAGCAGGTCCAGTCGGTGCAGCGCACCACCGAGCAGCTTCGCGACGAGTTCTACCGGGCCCAGATCGCCGAGGCGGTGCAGGAGGGGCCCATCGAGATCCTGGACCCGGCGGCCGGGGCCTCGGCCTCGCAGGGTGCGGAGCTCAGGGTGATGCTGGCGCTGGGGCTCCTTCTGGGGGGCATGACCGGAAGCGGCGGAGCCTTTCTGCTGGAGATGCTGAACACCACCATGCGCCGCCGCGAGGACGTGGAGTCCGTGCTCCAGGTGGGGATGGTGGGCACGATTCCCAAGCTCCCGAAGCAGCGCCTGGCGCTGAAGGCAAGCAAGCGCCCCAAGGACTCCGCAGCACCCGAGGGGCAGGCGCCGGGGTCCGAGCTCGTGACCTATCACCAGGGCCGCTCGGGGCAGGCCGAGTCCTTCCGCACGCTCCGCACGAACCTCCTCTTCCAGGGAAGCGTCGAGCCGATTCACACCCTCGTGGTGTCCAGCGCCGTGCCGGGCGAAGGGAAGACCACCACGGCCTCGAACCTGGCGGTGGCCTACGCCCAGCAGGGACTTCGGGTGCTCCTGGTGGACTGCGACCTGAGAAAGCCCCGGATGAACGAGCTCTTTCGGGTCCCGCGAAAGCCCGGTGTCACCGAGCTGGTGCTGGGCCAGGTCTCGCTTGGGCATGCGGTGCAGGCCTTCGAGGCGGTGGAGAACCTCTACCTCCTTCCCGCCGGGCAGCTTCCGCCCAATCCCACCGAACTCCTGGGGGGAAATCGCATGCGCGAAGTGCTGGCCACCCTCCGCGAGGAGTTCGACATCGTGATCCTGGACACCCCGCCCCTGTCGGGAGGCGCCGACGGCGCCATCCTGGGCGCCATGGTGGACGGGGTGATCCTGGTGGTGCGGGCCGGGCAGACCGACCGGGAGCAGGTCCGCCACGCCGGCCGCCAGCTCGCCACCGTGGGCGCGAACCTGCTGGGGGCGGTGATGAACGACCCCGACGGCGAGGGGAAGCGCTACGGCAGCTACGCCTACCAATACGAATACTACGGCTGACCCCATGAACTCCGACCCCGCCCGCCACCGCGCCTGGCCCGCCGAACCCGGCGCCTCTGAGGGGGTGCTGGGCTTCGCGCGTCGGAACCGGCATGGGGTGGCGCTGTTGATCTACGGGGGGGTGGCCACCTTCACCCTTCTGGTGGCCTACGGGCTGCGCTTCGACCTGGCCGTGCCGGTGGACTACCAAGAGGCGCTGGGGCTCCACGTCTCGGTGCTGCTCGGGCTCCGACTGCTCGCGGTGACGCTCCTGGGGCTGACCCGGGTGCCGTGGCGCTACGTGGGCCCCGACGACATGGCCCGCCTGACGGTGGCGGGGCTCGCCTCGAGCGTGGTCTTCACGGCGCTCTTCCGGGGGGTGGGGGCCCTGCCCAGCGTGCCCTACTCGGTGGTGCTCATGGAGGCCGCCCTGTTCATCCTCATGGTGGCGGGGATGTGGCTCCTGTACCGGCACTTCCACGAGCTGTCCCGGATCCGGAAGACCCCGGTGGTGGAGCGGCGCCGCCCCCCGCGCAAGATCGCCGTGGTCGGGGCGGGGGAAAACGGCAACGCCCTGGTGCGGCAACTCCTGCGGATGCCCCGGGAGTACCAGGTCATGGGCTTCCTGGACGACAACCCCGAGCTGAAGGGCGCCCGCCTTCAGGGGATCCCGGTGCTGGGCACGGTGGACGAGGCGGCCCAGGTCCTCCCGCCCCTGGAGCTGAACGAGGTGGCCATTGCCATTCCGTCGGCGCAGCCGGTCCAGCTCCGTCGGATCGTCACGGCCCTCGAGGGGAGCCGGGTCCCGGTGAAGGTGATGCCGGGGGTGGCCCAGGCCTTGAGCGGCGAGCGCACCCCGGACCAGCTCCGGCAGCTTCGCATCGAGGACCTGCTGGGGCGGGAGCCGGTGACCCTGGCCCTTCCCGAGCTGGCCATGGACCTGGACGGGACCACGGTGCTCGTGACCGGGGCTGCGGGCTCCATCGGCTCGGAGCTGGCCCGCCAGGTGGCCGCGAACCACCCGGCTCGGCTGGTGCTCCTGGATCAGGCGGAAAGCCCCCTCTACTGGATCGACCTGGAGCTGCGGCAGCAGTACCCGGGGCTCCGGATCGATACCGTGGTGGCCGACATCCTGGACACGGAGCGCATGGACCAGCTCTTCGCCTCCACCACCCCGGACCGGGTCTACCACGCCGCCGCCTACAAGCACGTGCCCCTCATGGAGGAGAACCCCCGAGAGGCCCTTCGGAACAACGTGCTGGGCACCTGGGAGGTGGCCACCCGGGCCGGCGCCTTCGGGGCCGGGCGCTTCGTCCTGGTCAGCACCGACAAGGCCGCCGACCCGGCCAGCGTCATGGGGGCCACCAAGCGGGCCGCCGAAGAAGCGGTGCAGGAGCTCCAGGCCCACTACCCCGACACCCACTTCACGGCGGTGCGCTTCGGCAACGTGCTGGGGTCGAACGGGAGCGTGGTCCCCCTCTTCCAGAAGCAGGTGGAGGCCGGCGGGCCCATCACCATCACGCACCCTGAGGTGACCCGCTACTTCATGATGATCCCCGAGGCGGTGCAGCTCGTGCTCCAGGCCGGCCTCCTTCCCGAGGCCCGGGGGCGGATCGCCATGCTGGACATGGGGGAGCCGGTGAAGATCGTGGACCTGGCCCGGAACCTGGTGCGGCTGGCAGGGCTCCGGCCCGAGCTGGACATCCAGTTCACCTATGTGGGGCTCCGCCCCGGCGAGAAGCTCCACGAGACCCTCCAGGGCATGGCGGAGTCGGTCGCTCCCACCTCGCTCTCCAGCGTGCAGCTCCTGACGAACGGTGCTGCGCCCCAGGGCGAGGCCCGCAAGCCCGGCCGCATGGCGGCGCTGGCGGAGCGGCTGCGGCGGGGGGTGCCCGACGCCCGGTCCGCCCAGAGCCTGCTGGCGGCGCTGGGCACCGCGGATCTTCAGGTCGCGGGGATGCCAGCGACGCCTGCCACTCGCAGTCCGGATGTTCCCCGATGACCCCGAGCCCGACGGGTTCCGACGACCGCACCACCCCCCACTGGTACGCGCTGCGCACCCGGGGGCGCGCCGAGCGACAGGCAGCGCTCCGGCTTGCGGGGGCGGGAGTCGAGGTCTTCCCGGCCCTGGCCCCGGTCAAGCGCGCCTGGTCGGACCGGGTGAAGCGGGTGGAGATGCCCCTTTTCCCGGGCTACATCTTCGCGCGCTTTGCCCTGGCCGATGCCGCCCACACGCTGGCGGTACCGGGGGTGGTGGAGGTGGTGCGGCCCGGAGGGCGGGCTGTGCCGCTCCGCGACGCCGAGCTCGACGCCGTGCGCCGCCTGGCCACCGGGGTGGAGGCCACGGGGCAGCTCCCGGAGCCGATGGAAGAGGAAGACCACCTGGCGCCGGGAATGCCGGTGGAGGTGGTGAGGGGCCCGTTCCAGGGGCTCGCCGGCATCTTCCTGGAGCGGGAGGGCGGAAGCCGGGTGGCGGTCCGGATCGACGCCATCCAGGAGGTCCGCACCATTCGCATGGAACGCGACATGGTTCGGCCCCGCAGCCTGGGGCCCGTCCGGTAGCGGACGCCGCAGGCCGCACAGATTGCGGTACATGGAATCGGCTCCCGGGAAAGACGCCCTGGGACTGACGGGCACGAAGTGCGCCCGGAGACGTTTCTGATGGCGGCCTGATGGCTTGCTGATAGCTTGCTGATGCTTCTCAACACAAGGACCCTTTCGTGATCCCCACCGACAGACCCATTCTCGTGACCGGAGCCGCCGGCTTCATCGGCTTCCACACGGCCCGACGCCTGCTGGCCGAGGGGCACTCGGTGGTGGGGCTGGACAACCTGAACGCCTACTACGACCCGAAGCTGAAAGAGGCCCGGCTGGCGCTCCTCGCGGCGTCCCCGGCCTTCCGCTTCGTGAAGCTGGACCTGGAGGACCGGGCGGGGATGGAGGCGCTGTTTGCGGACGCAACGGCCGAGGGGGGCTTCGGGACCGTGATCCACCTGGCGGCGCAGGCCGGGGTGCGGCACTCCCTCACGCATCCCCACGACTACGTGGACTCCAACGTCATGGGCACCCTGCATGTGCTGGAGGGCTGCCGGTATCACGGGGTGGGGCACCTGGTCTTTGCCTCCACGAGCTCGGCCTACGGGCTGAACGCCCAGCTCCCCTTGTCGGAAGGGGTGGGGGCGAACCACCCGCTCACGATCTACGCCGCCACGAAGCTCGCCACCGAGGGAATGGCCCACAGTTACGCCCACCTCTACGGGCTCCCCTGCACCGGGCTTCGCTTCTTCACGGTCTACGGACCCTGGGGGCGGCCCGACATGGCGCTCTTCAAGTTCACGAAGGCCATGCTGGCGGGAGAGCCGATCCAGGTCTTCGGCTACGGGAAGCACAACCGGGACTTCACCTACGTGGACGACATCGTGGACGGCATTGTCCGCGCGGCCGCCCAGATCCCTGAGCCGAACGACGCCTGGGATGCGGAGGACCCGGACCCGGCTACGTCCAGGGCGCCCTGGCGGGTGCTGAACATCGGGGCCACGCGGAAGGTGAACCTGCTGCACTTCATCGAGACGCTGGANCGGTGCCTGGGGGTGGAGGCGAAGAAGGANATGCTCCCCATGCAGCAGGGGGANATTCTGGAGACNCANGCNGACACGGCCCGNCTNCANGCCCTGACCGGCTACGAGCCCCGGGTGGGGGTGGAGGAGGGGGTTGGGCGATTTGTGGCGTGGTACCGGGAGTATTTTGGGGAGCGGGAGGGGGACGCGGTGGAGCAGGAGGCGATGGGGTGAGCGAAGCTGAGGTCCCGCCCGTCGCCCCGAAGGAGCCCGGCACCCTGCGGAAGATCCTGGCCATCCTCTCCCCCCGGGAGCGGAAGACGGGGGCGGTGGTGCTGGGCATGATGCTGGCGCTTGCCCTGCTCGAGACGGCGGGGGTAGCCTCTGTCATGCCCTTCCTGGCAGTGCTGGGGAACCCGGAGCTGGTGGGGACCCAGCCCGCCCTCGCGTGGCTCTACGAGCGGGGCGGGTTCGAGAGCGTGGACCGGTTCCTGTTCGCGCTGGGGCTGGGCGCCTTCGCCATGGTGGTGGGCTCGGCGCTTTTCCGGATCCTCACCACCTATGCCATCAACCGCTGGACCCAGATGCGGCGGTACTCCATTGGGGAACGGCTCCTGGCCACGTACCTCAGACAGCCCTACGAGTTCTTCCTCAACCGGAACTCCGCGGATCTGTCGAAGAGCATTCTGTCGGAAGTGGATGAGCTGGTGGGGAAGGTCTTCCAGCCCCTCATGAGCCTCGTGGCCTATTCGCTCGTGGCCCTGGTGCTGGTGGGCTTCCTGGTGTGGCTCAACCCTGTGCTCGCAGTGCTTGTGGCCCTGGTGGTGGCCGGGGCGTACGGTCTGATCTACCTCGGGGTACGTGGAGTTCTGGGGCGGATGGGCGCTGACCGCCTCGACGCCAACCGGGAGCGCTTCACCGCCGCCAGCGAGGCCTTTGGTGGAATCAAGGACCTCAAGGTGCTGGGGCGGGAAGATGCGTACCTGAAGCGG
>SL_3KL_010_SEDDRAFT_10005396_pt1 | contig 11469 bp, 9 predicted proteins | sample SodLakKL_010_SED_2_FD_10381 | JGI IMG/M metagenome (IMG submission 10381)
TCCGGTCATTACCAGGGAGAACCGGCTGGGCCGGAATATGCCGATCACCTGCCGGATAGTTTCCGTGTAATCGTCTTCGTGGACATTGGTCTCAAAGCTCGCGTAAGACCCGGAAGGCTCCGGGGTGACGTGGATTGTCATGTACGCTTCGCCCCGGATCTTGTTCAGGGAATAACCGTAGGGCCGGAACTGGAATGAATCGCTTTCCATGTCCGGGTAGAGCTGGTCGATTCCGGACCGGTTTTCCAGGTCTTCGACCGTGTCCTCCTCTTTGGGGACGAAGTCGCTCAGCACGGCGGGGTGCATGTCGTGCATGAGAACTTCCAGGGTGATATCCTCCTCCTCCTCCACTTCGGTTTCCGGGGCGGAGAAGTAGAAGATATGGACATGGTCGTGGTTGGCCGGTCCCAGCCGGTAGCTCTTGCCGGGGAAGTAGGCGCTTAGATCATGCACGTCCGTTTCGAAATCGCTGGTTTGCAGATGGGGATACATCAGGTTTTTCCGCTCGTAGAAAAACAGCCCGACGTTTTCCCGGGAAACAATGTCGATGATCCCGGGAACGGCCTTTACCAGCGATGTTTTTCCGCAGGTGATCATCAGCACCCGGTCGTCCCACAAAAAGAGGCTTGATTCGGACAGAAGGTACGCATCCATCTCTTTTGTGCTTTTATGGCTGACAATCTCCGCGCCGCAGGCTTTTACCACGCCCGTCCACCGGCCGTCCTCGTTTGTGCGGATCGAGGGGTCCGGCGTTTTCAGGATGATCTCCAGCTTCTTTTCGGGGCCTTCGAATGGTATAGTCATAGCGTAATCTGCCGTCCATCCATATACTATTGAATTCGATATTGATGCCAGGATAAATTTAAAACAATATCATAATCGATTATTGTGAGTAAATCCTAAATATAAGATCAGGGAAGGGGGCTGAAAAGGGGGGCGGGGATTACCGCAAAAAAAATTTTGACTTCCACCTTGCCATGGAATAGAACGATTTTCATGGCAAGCGCGAACCAATCATCCATTTTTTTCGGGCCCATGAGGGTTCCTTTTCTGCTGCTGACGCCGGTATGCGTCGGCTTAGGTGCGGCCGCCGCATATTTCGCGGAAGGGACTTTTCGTGCGGACTGGTTCCTTCTGGCTTTGGCCGGCGGGCTTTGCGCCCATATCAGCGTCAATGCCATCAATGAATACGATGATTTCAGAAGCGGACTCGATCTGAGGACCACCCGCACGCCGTTTTCCGGGGGCAGCGGGACGCTGCCGGAAATTCCGGAAAAAGCGCACTGGGCGGCGGCCATCGGGGCCGTGACCCTGCTTATGACCGTTTTTGTTGGGATTTTTTTCCTGTGGGCCAGCGGGGCAGGCCTGCTGATCATCGGGATTCCGGGCGTGCTCGCCGTCGTGTTGTATACCCGCTGGCTCACCCGTGAACCGCTGCTGTGTCTTCTGGCGCCGGGCATCGGGTTCGGCCCCTGCATGGTCATGGGTGTGGGATACGTTATGAGCGGAACCTATTGCGCGGCCGCCTTTGCGGCGTCCCTTGTTCCTTTCTTCCTGGTCTGCAACCTGCTTTTGATCAACCAGTTTCCGGACATCGAACCGGATGCCGGCGCGGGGCGTCGCCATCTCATGATCGCCTACGGAAAACGCGCGGGCGTGATCGTTTACGGGGCGTTTCTGGCAGGGGCTTACCTTTCGGTGCTTCTTGCATGGTTTGCCGGATGGTTTCCGGCGCTATCGCTTCTGGCCCTTTTAATGGCCCCCCTGGCGGCGCACACGGCTGCGGGTGTGGCAAGGCACCGGGATGAGGGGCATGAGGTTCTTCTTCCGTACATGGGCCGAAATGTAATCATCACCCTTGCCACCCCGGCGCTGCTGGCTTTTTGCCTTTTCGTCGGTCGCCACATTTGACGGCTCTGCCGGCAACATCGAAACCGAAATCGCGATCGAAATCGGAAGAAAAAAAATGACGCCTGGACACGAAAAACTTTATGTCTAACGTCTTTCAATCGAAACAATTGAAATGGAGGGACAATGAATATCCGATTCTACGGGGCCGTCCGGGAAGTGACCGGCTCGATGCACCTGCTGGAAACCGACGAGGACAAAATCCTGCTCGACGCCGGAATGTTCCAGGGCCGCCGCGAGGAAAGCGACCGGAAAAACCGGCAGCTTCCCTTTGACCCGTCCATTGTAACCAATGTGGTTTTATCCCATGCCCACATCGACCATTCGGGAAGAATCCCTTTGCTTTCCGCAAGGGGATTCGCCGGGCATTTCTTTGCTACCCGGGCAACGGCCCATGCCTGCGAATACATGCTTGCGGACAGTGCCAGCATTCAGGAATCGGATGCGGGATATCTCAACTACAAGCGGGCGGTCGATGTCATGTCGGATTTGGCAGGGGTTTCGCGAGATGCTGCGAAGAAGCACCTCCGGCAGAACGGCCGCCGCGATGACGAGGCCATCGCGCGGTTCATGTCCCGCTACGACATCAACCCGATCCGGCCCTTATACACCATTGCGGACGCGGAACGCGCTCTGGAGCAGTTCTCCGGCCAGCCCTACAACGAGAAATTCACCATCGGAACCGATATGACAGCCATCTTCTACGAAGCCGGCCATATCCTGGGTTCGGCCATCTCCGTCATCCGGGCCAAGGAAAACGGAAGAACCTATACCGTTGCCTACACAGGCGACCTGGGGCGTTACGACAAGCCCATCATTAAAAACCCGGCCAGGGATTTTTCCGCCTCCGGGCACGATATCGACCTGCTGCTTCTGGAAAGCACATACGGCAACCGGACCCATGAACCGGTGGCCGACATGAAGCCCCGGCTGAAACGGATCATCGATGAAACCGTGGAGCGGGGCGGGACGCTTCTGATTCCGGCCTTTGCCTTCGGCCGGACCCAAGAGCTGCTATACACCATCCACGAGCTCTACAGTAACGGCGAGGCGCCGGAAATCCCGGTGTATGTTGACAGCCCGCTGGCCACCCGCATTACCAAGGTGTTCGGGGAGCATCCGGAAGTCTACGACCGGGAGACTCACCGGACATTTTTGGAAAACGGTCTGAACCCGTTCATGTTTCCCCAGCTTCATTTCGTTGAATCGGTTCAGGAATCCATGGCGCTCATGCGCGAAGAAAAGCCGCATATCGTTATTTCCGCGGCGGGTATGTGCGAGGCCGGGCGCATTCTTCACCACCTGCGCTACAAGATTCACAATGAAAAAAACACCATCCTCATTGTCGGGTACATGGCGCAGCACACCCTGGGGCGCCGCATCCTGGAAAAGGGTATGGAATACAAGGAGGCGGGCCGGATAGGGGGGCCGCCGGCGGTTCGGTTCATGGGCAAGGAGTATCCTTTGAAGGCCCGTGTCGAGAACATGGACGGTTTTTCGGCGCACGCGGACAAGGATGAAATGCTGCGGTTCCTGCGCGAGTCCAATGTTAAAATCAAAAAGATCGCATTGGTACACGGTGAAGAGGAGCAGATTTCCGCCTTTGCAGAAACCCTCAAAAACGAGGGTTACGATGTCCTCGTTCCCCGGTTCGGGGAATCCCTGCGTATCCGGTAGAAGTGTTTCTATTTAGTGCCCGAACGAAAACCAGGATTTTTCTGTCTTCCGTCTTCTATTCTCTGTCCTCCACCTCCTTTAGTATTTAAAATCCCCCCAATTATTTTATATTTATCCATGTTTTTTCTTGACAAATGGTTTGGATACTATAGATTTGTGTTTAATAGTGGTGTAAAGTGGTTTTATATGGAGGAACATGTTCAGGGGAAGCTCATACCATACGATCGATGCAAAGGGACGCATCATCATACCGACACGGTTTCGGGAACTCGTCTCGGATAACGGGGGCGACGGCCTGATCCTGTCGGGTATGGATAACGCCCTTGTAGCATATCCTTATGATAAATGGGCGGAAATCGAAGACCGGATTCTTCGCCTTGCCGAAAAGAGCTCCGCCATGCGCCGATTCCGCCGGGTGTTCATCGGCGGCTCATCGGACTGCCCCCTGGATAAAAACGGCCGGATACTGGTCCCGCCCTCCCTGCGGCAGTATGCGAAGCTGGAAAAGGACATTGTCCTGGTAGGGGTCCTCGATCATTTCGAAATCTGGGCGAGAAGCCAGTGGGATGCGGAAAACCGCTGCTTTGAAGATGAGGACATGCAAAACGAGGAGGTTAAAAACGAAATAGCCAAACTGGGATTGTAGATCATGGAGTACCGACATGTTTCCGTATTGCGCGACGAGGCTGTTTCCNTGCTGAACTGCGCGCCTGGAAAAACCATTGTCGACTGCACCGTTGGCGGTGCGGGGCACTCCGCTTTAATTCTGGAAAACATCCTTCCGGACGGAATCCTGGTCGGCATCGACCAGGATGTCAAGGCGATCGATGCCGCGCGGCAGGTGCTCGAACCGTGTTCGGAAAATGTTTACCTGGTTCATGACAATTTCGTCAACCTCCCCCTTGTTCTCGCCCGTATTGGCATCGACGCCGCAGACGGCATCCTGGCTGATCTCGGGCTTTCTCTTTTTCAGATCAGGACTTCGGGCCGCGGGTTTTCCTTTGAAGGCGACGAACCGCTCGACATGCGCATGAACACGAACAACCCGGTGACCGCGGCCTCCATTGTGAATGAATCGGACGAGGCGGAGCTGGAAGCCATCTTCAGCGAATACGGGGAGGAGCGATGGGCCCGCCGAATCGCTGCCGAAATTATCCGAAGGCGCGGGGATACTGCGATTTCGCGGACAAAGGATCTGGTGGATATCGTTATGTCGTCCATACCGAAAAGGGCAATTGCAACAAGCCGAATCCACCCGGCGACAAGAGTGTTCATGGCGCTCCGGATCGCTGTGAACCGGGAACTGGAAGTGCTCGGGGAGTTTATCGACCGGGCCGTCGATTATCTCCTACCGGGCGGGCGGTTGTGCATCATTTCGTTTCATTCGCTCGAAGACCGGATCGTTAAGCACCGGTTTCGCGATCTGGCGGAAACATGCAAATGCTCCAAGGATCTGCCGGTATGCGTCTGCACCCATGAACCGAAGATCCGCGTGGTCAGCCGAAAGCCGGTCCGGGCCTCCGAGGAGGAGGTTGAAGCCAACCCCATGTCGCGTTCAGCCGTCATGCGGGTGGCGGAAAAGCTTGGCCTCCAAGGGCAACATCGGGAAGGCGGCGAATGAAAGAGACGGGCGGAAAAAACAAAAAGGGGAGCGCGCCGGTTTTCACACCCCGGATGACGGCCGCCGCGCTTTTGCTGCTTGTCGGATTCCTGGCGGCGGCGTTTTTCGATGCCTGGTGCGGGGTCCAGTCCCGCCGCATGGGCTATGAGATCGTTCAGGAAAAAATGCAGCAGGAACGGCTGCTCGAATACAATAAGAAGCTCAAGATCGAAAAGGCGCGCCTTTCTTCTCCGCAGGCGCTGCGCCGGTACGCCGGCGGTGAACTGGAACTGGAAACGCCGAAAACCGAACAGATCATCGTTATGCCATGATGAAAAAAGAAACCGATAAGCAGGCCGATCAAAAGCGAAACCGGCGCATCCTCATTGTCGGTATCGTCTTTACGCTCTGTTACGCGGTCATCGGCGCCAAGGCTTTCTACTTGCAGGTGCTTTCCGGAAATGCTCTGTCTGAACGGGCGGTTGCCGAATACACCCGGAACTACGAGAGCATGGGGCGGCGCGGCAATATCTATGACGCGCAGATGCGTGAAATGGCGGTCACCGCCCGCGTGGTGTCCGTGGCCGCGCGCCCGCCGCGCATCGAGGATCCCCGGCGGACGGCAACGATCATCGCGGAAATTCTGGGTATGGATCAGCGACGCGTGGCAGAACGCCTGGCATCGGACAGACCCTTTGTCTGGATCAAGCGGGACGCCTCCCCTTCACAGGCCCGGGCTCTTTCCAGGGCGGTCCCGCGTGGATTGGACATGATCGACAGCTACAGCCGGATCTATCCCAACCGGCAGTTGGCCGCCCAGAGCCTTGGATTTGTCGGTGTCGACGGAAACGGCCTGGAGGGGATCGAATACCGCTACGATGAATATCTCCGGGGCAGCCCTTACAGCCAGACAGTGGTCCGGGACGCCCTGGGGCGCATTTTTCAGCGGGATGACGCGCGCACGCCGGATACCGAGGGAAAAAGCCTGGTGCTGACCATTGATGCCAACATGCAGAACATCGCGGAACAGGCCGTTGCAAGAGCGGTCCGTCAGCACAACGCCCGCTCGGGGATGGCCGTGGTGATGGTACCGCAGACCGGCGAAATCCGGGCCGTGGCAAATCACCCTTCCTTCAATCCCAACACTTATGGCAGTTCCCCGCGAAGTGCCTGGCGCAATCGCGCGTTCACAGACTCCTTTGAGCCGGGCTCCGCCATGAAGGTCTTTACCGCGGCCGCCGCCATGGAATCCGGGATCGATCCCCGGCGACTCTACGTGGATTGCGAAGAGGGCCGGTACCGTATCGGAAGAAATATCATCCATGACAACCGACCCCATGGGTTGCTCAACCTGCAGGAGGTGATCCAGCATTCCAGCAACATCGGAATCGTGAAGATTTCCGAAATGATGGGGTCGGAGGCCCTTCACGCCACATTAGGCCGGTTCGGCTTCGGCCGGCGGACCGGGGTCGGTTTTCCGGGGGAGGCCTCCGGCGTGCTCCGGGGTCATCATACGTGGCGCCGGATCGATAATGCCGCCATTTCATTCGGGCAGGGAATTTCGGTAACCGGGGTGCAGCTTGTCACCGCCGTCTCGGCAATCGCCAACGGCGGAACGCTTATGAAGCCCCGGCTTGTAAAGGAGATACGAAACGCGGACGGCAGCGTGTTCGACTCTTTTGAGCCGGAACCGGTTCGGCGGGCCGTGACGCCGGGGATTGCAGGTCAGCTCAAAACCATGATGGCCCTGGCAACCAGCTTGGAAGGGACGGGTTTCCGGGCCGTGCCGGAAGGGTATACCGCGTGCGGAAAGACCGGAACAGCCCAGATTCTCACGGCGCGGGGCGATTACCGGGACAGCGACTACTATTCCATTTTCGCGGGATTCGCACCGGTCCACGCGCCCGAGCTGGCGGTGATTGTGGCCATCGAGGCGCCCCGAGGACAATACTACGGCGGCGAGGTGGCAGCGCCCGTGTTCCGGGAGATCGTCAGGGAGAGTTTCAATTACCTGGATATTCCGCCTGTTGAACCGTCACCGTTTATCGCGCTGGAGATTGCGAAGCCGGCATGAAACTCCAAAGACTCATAAATGCCGCATCTCCCCTGCGGGTGACCCCGGAAGGCCGAACGGACCCGGAGCAGCTGGACATATCCGGCATCTGCTACCGATCGGACCGGGCCGAGCCGGGCAGCCTGTTTGTCGCCATAAAGGGAGCGCGTTCGGATGGCCGCGCATACGCAGGCGATGCGGTCCGCCGGGGAGCCGTGGCAGTGGTGGGGGAAGACCCGGTTGACGTGGGTGCGACGGTCATCCAGGTAAAAGATGCAAGGGCGGCCATGGCGGCCATGGCATGCGAATTTTACGGCCGGCCTTCGGAGCGCATGACGCTTGTGGGCATCACGGGAACCAACGGCAAGACCACCACTTGCTGTCTTCTTGAGCATATCCTGACGGAAAGCGGTCTTCATGCAGGCGTAATCGGCACCATCGACTGCCATTTCGGAACAACAGTGATTCCGGGCTCACTGACTACGCCGGAATCCTCGGATTTGCAGGAACGCCTGGCACGCATGGCGGATGCCGGCGTGACCCACGTGATCATGGAGGTCTCCTCTCACGGGGTCGCGCAGCAGCGTATCGCGGGATGTCGTTTTGCGGCCGGGATATTTACCAACCTGAGCCAGGATCACCTGGATTTTCACGGAGACATGGACGCCTACCGGGCCGCCAAGACCGCTTTTTTTACGGATTACCTGACAGGAGACGCGGCCGTCCTCGTCAATTGCGATAACGATGAGGGACGCCGGCTTGCGGGTGTGCTCGAAGGACGAACCATTACTTCCCTGGGTGTTTCGGAGGCGGAGGAAGGCACCCGGCGCGATGTCTCGGCAATCGATACGGTTCTGGACCCGACCGGCATAACCGGGCGGCTGGCGCTGCCCACCGGGGTGTTTGATTTTCACAGTCCGCTGGTTGGCCGGTTCAACCTGGAAAACATTCTTTGCGCGGCCGGTGCGGCCCATATCCTGGGCGTGTCCGGCAGCGGCATCGCCTATGCCCTGGCAGGCTTCTTTTCGGTCCCCGGCCGGATGGAAAAGATTGCAAACGATTCGGATCGCCATGTTTTCGTGGATTACTCCCACACGCCGGATGCCCTGGAGAACGTTCTGGTGACCCTGCGGGCCACCGTGCCGGGGCGGCTGATCTGCATTTTCGGCTGCGGCGGGGACCGGGACCGGGGCAAGCGCCCGAAAATGGGGGAGGCCGCGGCCCGGCTGGCCGACCTGGTCATCGTGACCTCGGACAATCCGAGAACCGAGGCGCCGGATCGGATCATCAAAGACATCCTGGCCGGCATAAGGCCTGACCCCGGGGATGATGCCGGAGATGATGCGAAAAATGTCCGCCGGGTGCGCCTTGAGCCGGAAGCGCTTGATTCGGGATTTGAATCCGGCCGGCATACGGTCATACCCGACCGGGCCGCGGCCATCGATACGGGAATCCGGATATCGTTGCCGGGAGACGGGGTTCTCATCGCGGGCAAAGGACATGAAACATACCAGATCATTGGAGAGGAAATGATCGATTTCGACGACCGGGTGCATGCAAGAAAAGCCCTGAATCTGCAGTGGAAAAAATAAATGGCGCAGTCAGTTTCAACAACCGAGCCCTTGTTTCCGCCTATGACATGGAAGGCCCGGGACATGGTTTCCGCAACCGGCGGGGATTTGTTGTCCGAGGGAAAAGGCGGTGAATTTCCGCGCATCCGGATCGACTCCCGGATCGTATCCGCGGGCGACGTGTTCGTCGCCATCGAGGGTCCCCGGTTCGACGGGCATGATTTCGTGGAGGAAGTGATCGCAAAGCGGCCCGGCTGTTTTGTGGTCTCCCGGGAAAAGGCCAATCGGTTTTCGCCCGCGGAACTGGCGTCAAAAGGTATTGCCATGATCGCGGTAGAGGATACGGTACAGGCATTGGGCGGCCTGGCGGCCCACAGGCGTAAAGAGGCGAACATTCCCGTGGTGGCCATCACCGGTTCCACCGGCAAGACCACCACCCGGGAGATGATCACCTGTGTTTGCCGCCGTGTTTATAACACGCTGTCGACTGCGGGAAACCTCAACAATGAAATCGGGCTTCCACTGACCCTGTTCAACCTCTCCGCCGTTCACCGCCTGGCGGTGCTGGAGCTGGGCATGAACCATCCGGGGGAGATCCGGCGGCTGTCGGCCATCTGCGAGCCGAACATCGGCGTGATCACCAATATCGGCCCGGCCCACCTGGAAGGACTCCGGAATGTCGAATCGGTTGCCAGGGCCAAGGGCGAGCTGCTGGAAAACATCCGCCCCGATGGCGCTGCGGTGTTGAATGCCGATGACGACTACGGCCGGAAACTGGCAAAGGCGGCCCCGGTCCGCACGATCCTGTTCGGAAGAAGCGAGGATGCGGATATCCGGGCCGAACGGATAACCCAAAAAAACGACAAGGTTTCTTTCACCCTCGTGCTACCGGATGGACGGGTGGAAATCAATCTGGACGTATACGGTGAATTCATGGTCCAAAACGCGCTTGCGGCGGCGGCTGCCGCACACATTCTGGGCGTCGGCGCGGCAGCTGTAAAAAGCGGTTTGGAAAGCTTCCACCCGGTGGAAGGCCGGATGCTGATATACGAGACCCCCGGCGGGGTTTACATTATCGATGATACCTACAACGCGAATCCTATGTCCATGGAGGCCGCCATCCGATCACTTTCCGGCCTTTCCGGAAAGAAGCGGGGTATCCTGGTTGCAGGTGATATGCTGGAGCTGGGCGATTCGGCAAAGTACTACCATGAGCGCATCGGGCACATTGCCGGGGCGGCCGGAATCGACCGGATCTACCTGACCGGATCGTTTGCCGCGCAGGTGGCCGGCGGGGCCCGTGATACGGGTATGGAGGGCGGCGATATCTTCGTGGGCTCGAAAACCGATATTATCCGGAACCTGTCCGGTTGGCTTGAGCGGGGGGACTGGGTCCTGGTAAAAGGATCCCGGTCCACCGGCATGGAGGAGATCGTCCAGTGGATGACCAAGGGCGCCTCCGTGCGCATGTCGGTTTCCGAAGCGCAAGAAGACCGGGAATAAAACACGATGCTTTATCATCTGCTATACAGCCTGCATGAACACATATCGGCCTTCAATGTGTTCCGGTATATCACGTTCCGGACGATCATTGCCGGGCTGAGCGCGTTTCTGATCTGCTTTGCCGCGGCGCCCGCGGTGATCCGATTCATGCGGGAAAAGCAGATCGGGCAGTACATCCGGCGCCTGGGACCCGCTTCCCACCGGGACAAGGCCGGCACCCCCACCATGGGAGGCGTGCTCATCGTCGGGTCGGTGGCTGCGGCGACATTGCTCTGGATCGACCTGAAAAGCTATTACATGTGGGTGGTGATGTTCGTGATGGCGGGGTTTTTCGCCATCGGGTTCGCCGATGACTATCTCAAGCTGATTCTCAAGCGGAACCGGGGGCTGCGGGCATGGTCCAAATTTTCCATGCAGGTGGCCATTGCGGCGGCCGCGGCGGTCATGCTCTACTATTACCCGGATTTTTCGAGCCGGATCACCATTCCGTTCGTCAAGGCGTTTTCCCCGGACCTTGGCATCTTCTACCTGGTGTTCGCGGTGGTAGTCATCGTGGGGGCATCCAACGCGGTCAACCTCACTGACGGGCTCGACGGATTGGCCATCGGTCCCGCGATTATCGCGGCGGCAACCTACATGCTCTTTGCATACGTGGCCGGGCATTCGCAGATTGCCCAGTACCTTCAGATCAATTACGTGGCCGGCTCCGGGGAGCTGACAATCTTCTGCGGCGCCCTGGCCGGCGCGGGACTGGGTTTTTTGTGGTTCAACGCCCACCCGGCGCAGATATTCATGGGGGACGTGGGATCCCTTCCCCTGGGGGCGGTTCTGGGCACGGTGGCCATCATCACCAAGCAGGAGATCCTCTTGATTATCGTGGGCGGCGTGTTCGTCATCGAAGCGCTTTCCGTGATCATCCAGGTGGGATATTTCAAGCTCACGGGGGGAAAACGTATCTTCCGGATGGCGCCGATTCATCACCATTTCGAGTTGAGGGGCTGGGCGGAATCCAAGGTGATCATTCGCTTCTGGATCATCGCCATCCTGCTGGCGCTGATTTCGTTTTCAACCCTGAAGCTTCGGTAGTTCGGCTGGCTTACGTTCCGGCTGGAAGGATCCGGTAATTATGGAACTCAAAGGGATGCACATCGTGGTAT
>SL_3KL_010_SEDDRAFT_10005397_pt1 | contig 11469 bp, 7 predicted proteins | sample SodLakKL_010_SED_2_FD_10381 | JGI IMG/M metagenome (IMG submission 10381)
ATGGGTGAAAGTGATGAACGCAGACCGGTTTGATTTAGATTAAGGTTGAGGTTAACGCTAAATAAATTATCTCTTGATGAATCTGGTGGTTTGTTGTCCTGCAGGACCTTGCACCCTGACAAAATAGATGCCATTGGTTAGTCCGGACACATCCAGGCTTACCTGCTGTGACCCGGAAAAGCTTGCCGGATTGTAAGTTCGCACGATACGGCCATCGGCTCCAATAATTGCAAGAGCAGTGAACCCCTGACTCTCTGAAAGATCAATATTGATCGTATGGATAGCCGGATTGGGATACACCTTCAGCTGATTCAAAACGGGCCTGTCTACAATCGGGACATCCGTAGTGTCATCACTGTAATAATATATATAATGCATCAAGGGATTCAAATCGTTTTTCCACTCATCCCATGTTGCACTGTATAATATGGACTTAATGGAACCATCTTCATGGTATTCCATGTCAAGCTGATAACCATACATCATAACCCAACCGGAACCGTCATGGTAGCTAGACATGTCATAAACGGTATTGAGCAGATGATCGTAAGCGTACTCCATCTTGATGTCGGGTTGCCATGCTCCTTCATCACCATCACCATGCCATCCCTCTATCAGTCTGAGGATTGGAAGGCCGGTTTCGTGATATTCTGCAGTCATGCGCATGTAATTGACCCATTCCACATCCTCATCACCTTTCCAGTCATCCCAGTCGTCAAACAGATCGGCATCTGCCATCACGTGCAAATGGGTAAACAACAAGCGGCTAAAGTCAAACCATTCAAATTCCAGATATTTGAGCTCCAACACCCACTCTTCTTCAAACCAGTCCCATACGTATGAATAACCCTGCTGCCACATGTTGTTTTCACACAACTCAAGCACCATACGGTATTCTTTTTCCCATAAGTCATCATAGTCGTCGTAATAATATTCAATGATCTCGACAATCACATCATCTTCGTTCAGGATAAACGCTTCCTTATAATCAAGCTCCCATTCATCCATAAAAAAGTTTTCCCAGATGCGCAATACCAGGGCATCGTTGTCATTGTATTCCTCTATGGCCCGGGATCCAAAAAACAAGATCCACGCCTCCTCTTCCACATCAAAAAAATAAATAGCATCATAGATGACCTCTCCCAGAGCATTGAATTGTTCCTCAATGGCAAAAACCGGAATCCACGAACCATCATCATAATAATGCATTTCGATTCGGGTCGGACGGCCTTGATCATCATAAGTAGCTTTGGTTTTGATTTCCGGAACATAACCCATGCCATCAAAATACCATTGTTCCATTTCATCGATGATGGTTGACGTACCTTGATAGAACGGAATCTCTTTCAAGAATGGCTCCCAGGATCCATTCTTGGTTTCGAACGAGTTAACCATGATGCTATCTGCCCTGGCACTGTTTCTGATCAGAATTGCGCCAAAATCAAGGGTACCTAACATTTTAGATGCTTTGGCATCGGTTTCCCGCTCTGCTGAGGGTTTAAATCGTGCCATTCTGGTTGTGTGTTTTTTTTCCTTTTCTAAAGGAATATTCTGGCTGTAGCCTGAAAATAGCGCGAATACCAGAATGAATGAGAGTAATGTTGTTTTCATAGGTAAATTTTTAAAGGGTTTTATTGGTTTGACATATAAGGATTTATGGCAGCATACACCACAACCCCGATAAATTTTGTATTGTCAAAAAGTATGCCACAAGAATCAATTTCAGCACCTTTGATCCTGATTTTTTTAAGAAAATTTAAGAATCGTGCAATGGTCAAGAAAAGAATGATCGTAAGCGCAATATTCAACAAGCAAAAAAATATTGTGAGATTTCACTTGATGATTTAAATCCACCTGTACCAGGCATTTTTAAGTCCATTAAAACAAAGGATATATCATCACGTTTGCGAACAATATCAATGGCATCTTTACCATTTTTCTTACGAACCAGCTGAAGTGGTTCACGACTTAAAAATACTTTCAGCAACTGGAAACTTGCTTCATCATCTTCAGCAATCAGAATGGTTTACTCTTTTTCCGGGTATTTTCTTCGGGTTTGTGTTTATCAGGGTGGCAGCATTCTGGCACTATTTAACCGAAAGAGGTATAGAGAAGAAAAAAGTACTGCCTTTTCCAGGCTTCGATTCAAGCCATATCCGACCATTTAAAAGCTCCAGATAAGCCTTTACGATCGACAGACCCAATCCTGTACCTTCATGTTTTCGCGCTAGCGTGAGGTCTGCCTGCACAAACCGTTCAAAAACAGCTTCCTGTTTGTCTTCAGGGATGCCGATTCCTGTATCTTTTACATAAAACACAATATCCTCATCAACAATATAAGTACCAAACTCAATAAAACCCGATGTTGTAAATTTTAACGCATTGTTAATCAAGTTGATCAGGATACCCTCTAATTTATGTTGGTCCGACACTATGGTCATATATTTGGCAGGGATGTTTTCAGAAAGCCTAAAATACAACCCTTTATCTCTGATCTGGGGCAAAAACAAATCGTATTGATATTTCATCAGCTCTGATACATTCACTTCGACCTGCTGTACTTTAACCTGCCCGGCTTCAATTTTCGACAGTTCCATTATGTCGTTGATCGTATCAAGCAATCTTTGTCCGCTTTTATTAACTACACCAATGTACTCTGAACGCTGTTCCTCTTCGAGCCGGGGTTCTTTCAGCAACGACAAAAATCCAAGAATGGCATTCATAGGGGTGCGGATTTCATGACTTACATTTGCCAGGAAAGCCGATTTCAAACGATCGCTCTCTTCAGCCCTTTCTTTAGCCTGAACAAGGTTTTTTTCGATATCCACCATCTTCATGGCATCCGTAATGGTATTGGCCAAAATGCGAAGAAAACCGATCTGATACCCTGACCACTTCTTTCTCGCGCGCACGGCATCAAATCCGAAAAACCCGGTAATTATTCCAAATGAATCATATACGGGCACAGCCAAAAGCGACTTTATTCCCTGCCGCTGGAACTCGATTTGTTCGTTTTTTGCATCAGAAGGCATCTTTTCTATATCCGGTATATGAATGATTTTATCATTAAAAATTTTCTTAGTCCACCATGAAAAACCAGAAACCGGGAAGTTATGAAGGGAGTCCATTTGGGATTCAATTCCGTCGGCACACCATTCGTGCGTGTTTCTTATGTATTGGCGATCTTCTAAAAAGCAAAATAAATAAGCCCGGTCCACCTCCATAAACACACCCAATTCACGCAACATAAAATCGATCTTGTGGTCAAAAGTAGCCCTGGTGATGCCGACAAATTCAGAGGAGATCTTCGAGATCATTTGTTGAACACGAAGATGGTAATCACGTTGCAAAGCGGTTTTTTTCTGTTCCGTAATATCCCTCGAGATCGCACAAACGCCTATGGCCTTTCCGTCCCGGTTGGTAACCAGACTGCTTCTGACATCCAGAATAATATCATCCCCTTCATGATTATGGGTTTTAATTTCACCCCGCCACTGACCTTTATCTATGGTATGGTTCAATACAATACGGCGGTTTTTCTGCTTTCTTTGATCTTTGCCGAGAACGGTCACATTTTTACCAATCATCTCCTCCCTGGTTGTTGCTAAGGCATTGCATTCCGCATTATTCACGTAGGCAATCGTGCCATCCATGTCTGTTACCGTGACTCTGTCGCGTATCTGATCCAGGATCGTTGAGTGGAAACGCAGATCTTCAATATTTTGCTGACGCTGAATAGCCATACTGATATGATGTGAGACAAACTCCAGTACAGCCTGGCTTTCCTTGTTGTAAGCATTGGGATTATTATAATCCTGCACGACCAGCGCGCCGATCACCCCGGAATCACCCATCAATGGGACCCCAAGCCAAACCTCACACATATTTCCAACCTGATGGATGATTCCCTCATCCATCAAAGCGAGAATTGCAGACTTTTGCAACAGCAGGGGCTTTTTGTTGGTCACAATGAGTCCGGTTACCGATTTCTCAGCAGGCCAGGACTCAATATTGTCTTTCTCATCCCTTTCATAAGGGATGGAGAGGATTTGGGTTTCCTTATTATAAAGTGCTATGTAGAAATTCGTTGTATCGATCAGTTGTTCAAGAATGATTCTGATCTTATTAATAAGGGCTTCGAGGTCAGTTGTTGTCACTGTAGCCACAGTGATCTCACGCAATGCCTGCTCCCGCAGTTCTCGTTCCTTCTCCCTGGTAACATCCAGAACATAGCCATACCAGATTGTACCACCATATTCATCGGCTTCAGGAACCATCCGGTTTTCAACCCATATCATTCCCTTTTCAGGATGATTATACCTGTATCTTCCATACCAGGGAGTAAGATGCTTTGCTGATTGGGACATATCCTCCCGTGTGACATCCCTGTCGTCCTTATGGATCCTTTTTGCTACAGGAGAAGCATCTGCCATTAGCTGTTCGGGTGAGAACCCATAAACATCTTTGATATCAGGAGAAGCATAAGGATAATTGCCGGTTCCGGATGATGACATGCGAAACGAGCAAATGGCACCCGGACTGGTTTCAACAATTTTGACAAATTTCTCTTTCTCCTGCTGCAGCCTTCGCTCAGTTTCCTTAAGTCCGGTAATGTCTCGGTAAACACCAATAACGGCAGTCTGCCCACCTTTTATGTCAATCGGCCTGCCTGTAATGGATACCTGTATCAGTCTGCCATCTTTTGCTCTTCTTTCGGTATCAAACTGTATGTTTTTACCAACAGCAACATCGTTTGTAGCGTCCAGACCTTCCTTTTTCAGATGTTCAGGTACGATAACATCGTTGATTGCCTTCCCAATGATCTTCTTTTTATTATATTGAAAGAGCTCTTCAAAAGCAATGTTGCAATCCAGTATCCGGTCATCCTTATCGAGAAGAACGACCCCTTCCGGAATACCTTGAAAAAGATGCTCAAAGTAGCTTCGCTCTGCCTCCAGCTCCCTTCGCACTTGATCGTGCTCGGACAGATTCTGCAAACTCTGGACCTGTTTCTTCAGACGGGATTCTCTGACAATGCTTTCTTCCAGTTGCTTTCTGAGTTGGATAATCTCCTTTTCCAGAGGTGTTGTTTTCATATTTTCTTTGTGGTTCGACACCGACACAATACAATGATAACACCAAAAATAAAGAAAATAAGTACGTATTTGTTTTTTGTTCTTTGTTTTTTATTTTTTTTGAAGGAAAAAGGATGTTCTTAAAAATAACACTGAAGTCCCAAACTGCAAGCTACGGGAGTCTCTCAAGCCAAAAAGCCCTTTAATCGCTTAATCTGGTCATTAAAAAAGATCAAGAAAAAAGATCAAGCGGATCAATAATTAAAATGCCACCGCAGCCTCAATCATTAAGCCACTGAATTTTCCACCGTGACGATAATCCATCGGGGCAAAGTCATTATAGCTTTGAGCGACGTATTCCAGCTTAACAAGAAGGTTTTTAGTTGTATACCATCCCAGGGCAACTTGGATCCGATCTATAGATATATCTCCATTATCGCCGGGGAGTTCACCTGACACCTGGTTGTAGCGTGCGCCCAAAAACAACTGTTCATCGGCAAAAAAACGATAGATCACTTCACCGGCAATCTGAGTAACGCTTCTGTCGTCAATATCTGCATTATGGGTGCCGCTTGACATTTCAAAAGTTCCAAAAATTTCCAGACCCCTGTATTTTACAAAAGGATTAATCATAAAAGAGGTGATTTGATGCGTAAAATCAGGGGTAAACCTACCTGATGTAAAACGGTTGGCCTCATTAGATTGAGTCAGAACACCGCCTGCCCGGAAGTTGCGATAAAACTCTGGCTCCATAACCATATAATAACGTGATCCGGCCCTGTCGCCGGCATAAAGGGTGTTCCTGATTGTACCGGAATTATGATACAGGCTTCCTGTTAAGCGCAAACGAAGGTCTTCGTTGATCTGATCATCAAAACCAGCCTTGGCGAGAATGGAAGGACTTTTATCTGCATCTGTCACATTACCACTAATCAGCCCACCGGTCATTCCAACCATCAGGAAGTAATTATGACCAGGAAACACATACAGCTCACTGCCAATTTCAGTAGTAAAGGCATCCATAATATAATTGCCAACAAAAGGATTGTAGAAAGTGCGTCCATTATCGCTCCGGCGAAAGTGCTGGTCGCCGTAATTGACCATTGTGTGACCGACACGAACACTTACATAGTCGGTAAACCATTGGGGATTACCAAACATTGGCAATTTATCCACCTGAATGTATCCTCCTTTCACCCAAAATTCAGGATGATGCCTTGAGGACATATACCCTTCAAGGGCCATACGAATACCATCACTAAGCTGAACGTCCAGATTCAGGTTTGCCGTAGCCAGGTTAAAACCAGACCCGAGCGGGTAAAGCTTATTCAAATCTGTTTCCTGAAACAAGTTTTCACCGGCACTGTTCTCGTGACTTATTGCCTGAAATTGCTGGGAAAAATTACCACCCACCCGAACACGTATGCCTTCAAACTTTATAGTATCCTGACGAAATGTTTCAAACACATGGATGCCGGTTTGATCCGTAATCCTGAAATAACCGAGATCTGCTTGCTGGGCGAACATCGGAATGGCCGTTGCCAGCAGGGTAAAGCTGACAATAAATTGGATAAAACGATTTTTTTTCATTGATTGGTTATATTAGAAATTATTAATTGATGAATTATTTGTTTTTTCTCTATTTATTTAAGATGATGGTGAAATCAATCTCCACTTCATCACCTGTCCGCAATGCTCCAAACATGGCTGTTGGCGGACTTACTCTGAAATCACTCATTTTCAATTCATGTGTTCCGGTAAACTTCACGGAGCCATCAGGCAACACGACGCCAACTGTATTAAGTTCTATAACCCGGGATACTCCAGCCAGAGTAAGTACACCACGAGAAGATACACGAGCGGTTCCGGGGTTCTCGTAAAGCGCAAGTATTTCACGCAAAACGAATGTGATCTCGGGATACATATCAGTATTCAGGGCTTCATAAATCTTGGCGTCCATCCTTCTGCCTTCTGATCCTTTGATGTTTGTGGCATCAGCACGAAATTGCACATTATTAATTTCGGTAATGAGCCCATCTTTTAATACAAGATCAAAGTCGCCTTCAACATGTCCAACCTCTGCGCTCCACGATTGAAGGTTTGATGTCCCCCTGATCGTGATTTCATGAGAATCCAATTGATATAAATCCTGCGCCATAGCAATGGCCGGCGCCAGCATAGCTAAAATCAGTGCTATTCTTTTCATCATTATTGAGATTTTATTATTTAACAATACCGGTTAAACCGGTTAAAAATTTCCGCATTCACGCACCTATATGCAAATAGTCGGCCAAATCAGATGATCAATCCAACAGAAGAGTCCTAACTACCTGTTCACCAATAAAAAAAGCCTCCTTTCATTTTTCAGGAGGCTTTAAACGACCAAACCAAATCGACGAAAATACGTCGATTTGGTCGTATTTTTGACGATTGTCAGGGTTAGATATTCAATTTATCGATACGTGATTTAAGTGTTGAAGCAGGTACGGAGAGTATTTTTGCTGCTTTTGCTTTATTACCACCCGAGCGGAGCAATGCATCCCGAATGGCATTTTCCTCCACCTCTCTCACAATCAATTCCAGGGGTTTGTTTTCAAAATAAAAACAGGTGTGGGGTTTGCCCGGGAACCTTACCTCCATGGGGAGCATGTGTTTTTCGATAGCACCATCACCGGCAAGAATTACCATGCGTTCCATCAGATTTTTAAGTTCTCTGACATTCCCCGGGAAACTGTATTGCTTCATAATTTCCAGCACCTCTTCGTTGATTTCAATACCATTCGGTCCGGCAAATTCATTGGCAAAGTACATAGCCAGCAGCTTTATATCATGTGGCCTTTCTCTGAGTGGAGGCAATCGGATCGGAAATACGTTCAGCCGGTAAAACAAGTCTTCACGGAACCTGCCTTCTGCAACAAGCTGTTGCAGGTCTTTTTTTGTTGAAGCAATAACGCGCACATCCACTTTGATGGTTTCGGATCCTCCTACCCGCTCAATTTCACCCTCTTCCAAAGCACGAAGCAACTTTACCTGGAGATCAACAGGGATGTCATCGACATCATCGAGATAGAGTGTGCCCTTACTGGCCATTTCAAAACGTCCGGCCTTTGGTGTATCCGCCCCGGTAAAAGCGCCTTTCACGTGACCAAAAAGCTCGCTCTCAAATATTTCTCTCGACAATATGGCACAGCTTACTTTAATGAAAGGCTCTTTGCCTCTGTTACTGTTATGATGCAGCACACTGGTCAGCAACTCTTTCCCTGTTCCGGTTTCACCAGTGATCAGAACGGTAGTGTCTTTCGCAGCAATCAGCTGCACCATGTCAAATATTTTCTTTGTTTCCGGATCTTCTCCAACAAATGATGACATATTGTAAGACTTACCGACCTCCTTGCGCAGTTGTTTGTTTTCCTCTTTGATCCGTTTCAGTTCAGCAATTCTTTCCAGCGACAACAACAGCTCATCCATATTAAATGGCTTCTGGATGTAATCATAGGCACCCAGCTTCATAACTTCTACCGCACTGTTTACACTCGCATGCGCAGTCATCAGCAGCACGTAAATATGAGGGTATTTCGAGCGAACCTCCTTCGTCAGACTCAGGCCGTCCATATCAGGCATTTTTAGATCGGTTAGAAGCACATCTGCCTTTCCGCGCTGTTCTCTAAGATATTGGAGCACCGCTTTTGCAGAAGCAAATTCCTGTACACTGTATCCTGCCTCACGCAGTTCATCAGCTGTGGTTACCCTGATAATGCGCTCATCGTCTACAATTAATATGTGCATGTCTATTTTGTTTTTGGTAATGAAATCAAAAAACTGCTTCCTATACCGGTTTTGCTTTTGGCCGTAATGGTTCCACCGTGACTGCGGATTATTTCATAAGAAACCGAAAGGCCCAGGCCTGTGCCTTTCCCCACACCTTTGGTAGTGAAAAAGGGGTCAAAAATCTTATCCAGAACATTTTCCGGGATACCCATTCCGTTATCTTCAAACACAACTTTTACTGCATCATTATCGTCATTTATTGCAACCCTGATGTTCCCTTCAAGAGCCCCCTGATTGTCTTTTTTCTCAAGAATGGAGTCAATGGCATTGATAATGATGTTCAGAAACACTTGTTCCAGTCGGTTTGGCGAGGCATACAACCTGATATCGCCTATATTATCCTCAACCTGAAACCGGATTCTTTCACTTTTTACACGATATCTGGCAAGTTTTACTGCTTTGTGAATCAGTTCAGGCACATCTACCTGCTCGTAAACTTCATCATCTTTGCGGCTGAATGCAAGAAGATCATTAACAACCTTTTCAATTCTTTCTAACGCTTCCTGCATCAAAGCAGCGTATTCTTTGACTTGACCGACGTTCTCCGGTTCTTTTCTCAGGCGTCTTAATCCTATACTGATACCCGCCAGAGGGTTGTTGATCTCGTGGGCCACACCTGCTGTCAGAGTTCCGATTGAAGCAAGTTTTTCTGATTGAAGAAGTGACTGCTGCAAGCGGTTCAGGTCGTGATAGGCACGCTCCAGACGACGAAGCATATCGGTATAATTCTCGTATAACAGATCAATCTCATCCTTTAGTCCAAACAGTTTTCTAAGACGATAATAAGGTTTTCGTGTAGATGCATTTATCGCTTCGAGGCCGGCTTCCACATTACTTATATCCATGACTGCTGATTGCCGGCTTAACAGTTTCAGCGGTATAGCAATGGTGAAGGAAAAGAATAGTGCTGCCAACAGACCAACTACCAGGAATATGGCTACCATAGCCAAAAGCGAAGTAATGGTAGAATTTACCTGCTCATTGATTTCATTCTCAAGTATTCCAACTCTGACAACACCCATCCCTGAACTCAGCGTAGCCATTGAAAAATCCCTGATCCTGTATTTGGTTTGATGTATATCTCTTACGGAAACAATACCAACCGATTCGTCATCTTCCGGCACGTTGATAAATCGCAATTCCCCGGGAACCATTTCCCTGAAAGAATGAGCCAACACCTCTCCCCTGCCGTCAAGCACAAAAGAGTAATGTATCGACGGGTCAATGGCCATGATTTCATTAATCAACATATTCAGGCCGGCAGGGTCATTGGCGAGGATATAGGAAACCGATTGTTCGGCCAAGGCTCTTGTAATGAAATAGCCTCTTTTCTCGAACTCTTCATTTAATGAATTTCTAATTGAATTTCTGACAATGATTGCATTGAGCAAACCGAATACAATAACCATTAAGCTGATCCCAAGAGCAAACTTCCCGAATAATGACCAACGTACACTGCTTACTGCCATAACATTTCCTTCATTTCACGCAAACTGTCGTATAAAGTATCATCAGCTAAAACAAACTTGTCAACCAATATTTTTTCCAGAATTTTTCCGGTTTCTTCCTGCTTGTGCATATCAACAAAGAAAGATTGTATTTCACTACGCAGCGCACGAGGCATCAACAATGAATTAACCACGGGAGGAATACCGCCCGCAGAAGTTTTTTCTACAATACGCAAGTCGCTGACATATCCAGGGCGGTATGTGGCCATATAATCAAAAATTAAACCATTCACAGCAGCACCATCAATTACATTCCGGGCAACCATTTGTATCGACAGATCGTGAGACAGGGAATAGACAATCTCTCCGAAAAAATCTTCAGCATTTGTACCTAACTGATGCAAACGCAAATCTACAAAAAGGCTTCCCGTAAAACACAGCGGATCGGAAAAAGTAAATGTCAGCCCTTCAAAATCCTCAAAACGCTGCACTTCGCTATTTTTATGGGTAATAACATATCCGCGGTATAAGGGTTTGCCATTTACTACCGGCACAAATAACAACTCCATATAGTCAGCACCCTGAATATATGCCCCGGAGCAAACAAAAGCCATATCCACCAGGTTTTGTGCGAGCAATTCATTAACCTCTTCATAAGTGGTTCGCTGCTTAAACTCAACCCTCCGTCCAAGATGGATGGCAAGTGCATTAAACATCTCCTGGTAATACACAAAACTTTCACGGGGAGAAATAACGGTTGCTATCGCCACCCGGATGGCGGTTGTATCCTGGTCGTTATCACTTACCACATCAATACTATCGGTGAAATCAACCTCATAAGCATCGCGGGAAGGCCCGCTACAGGCTACAATCACAAACACAACAATAAAAAAAGAGATAACACCTGGATTCTTCATCAGATACATTTCTATATGGATAAATCTACATCAATAACTACAGTTATAATCATAATATTGGATAATTTGGTTGCATCCATAACTTAAAACGTAATTAATGATGTATTTGTTGAATTAAGGTTAAGGTTAAGGTTAAGGTTAAGGTTAAGGTTAAGATTAAGATTAAGATTGAGATAAGCGCTGAACGCTAAACGCTGAACG
>SL_3KL_010_SEDDRAFT_10005398_pt1 | contig 11467 bp, 11 predicted proteins | sample SodLakKL_010_SED_2_FD_10381 | JGI IMG/M metagenome (IMG submission 10381)
ACAACTGTCTGGATGATCGATGCGGGTGAGCTGATCGTCAGGCAGGAGCGGTATGATCTGATGCGATGGAAACATGAGTCATTTGTTCTGATCACGAATGTGACGGAAGAGCATACCCCTGCCATCGAGATTCTCCGGTTATATAAGGAACAGAAGACGGTCGAGGATAATTTCTCGGTCCTGAAACAACCGGCAATGGTGGATACACTCTTTCTGAAAACACCGAAGAGGATCGTTGCATTGATCACATTGTTATCGTTTACTCTTCTGATTCAGGTGATCATCCGGGTACTGGTTCAGAGAAACCTCGATGCAATGGAAGAAAAACCCGGGATTGATCATAATGGAAAGCCATTGGCACGGATCGGTTTGAAGAAGATTATGAGGTTTTTAGGATATTACACGGTGATTTCAGAAGACGGGGAGCAGGAGTGTATCTGTAAGACGAAAGTGCATCGACCACATCTGAAGACATGGTTGCATCTGCTGGAGGTTGACCTGTGATCTGGTAACCCGTCAGGTCTTGTCAGTGTGTGCGGCGAGTACGAATAGTGGATACTCTCTCTGGATAACCGGGGTTGAGAGAGGATGAGGGGGTCAATTCGGATCGGCGCAATGAAATGTGTTGCAACAAGTGCCAGTTGTACTGGATATGATGGGGAAGAGATCGCTGGGGATGGCTGATTGTTGATTCGGAGTGATGAAATTCAACGGGTCATGGGAGCGGTCTCGCAAAGTGAGATTTATGAAATGATTCGGCATAGAAAAGTCAAATTCCCTTAAGGTTTGAGAAAAGATGATGAAATCCTCGTTAATTGTATGAAGACGATAAAATGTAATGATTCAAAGATGGGGTATCAATATTCTGATTCAGGGGGATCTTGTAAAGAAATCGTTAAGTGCAACTTCAAGTTCTTTGAGTGAGACGGGTTTTTGGAGGATCTGAATGATATCTTTTTTGTATGGAGCTATCTCCTCATCACGAATATATTTTGCAGTAAAGAGCATCACAGGAAGTTTCGATAAGCCTTCTTTCCTCAGTTCATCGAGGAACTGCCACCCATCAATAGGTGTCATCATCAGATCAAGAAGAATGAGATCCGGTTTCTTATCTTTGATAGAAGCTAGTGCATCCCAGCCATTATGTATGGTAATTGCACTATATCCAATCTTTTTCAGAAGGAGACCCATCACCGTAAGGTTTGGGATATCATCATCAACCACCATCACCGTCTTCGTCATATCTCTATCTCCATAGGTATCCGAACTGTAAATACACTTCCCTCTCCAGGTCTGCTTTCGACTGTGATCTCTCCGCCATGAAGCTGGACATACCGCTGGGCTATTGGAAGGCCGAGACCCAGTCGGTCATATTTCCTGTTGTTTTTATCGAGATCAGCGATGTTGAATGGCCGGAAGATCTGATCCAGTACAGATCCATCTATACCCACTCCATTATCAACTATTCGGATAAGGTGGTCGGTTGGTTCAGTATCATATAGTACCTGGACCATTCTTGGAGGTTCATTATATTGGATTGCATTTGAGATAAGGCTATGAAAAACATGATAGAGAAGATTGGCATCAGCGTGGAGAGTGATCGATGCTGGAATAGTGTTAATTATATCTCCTTTACTTCTGCATCCGGAGCCTTCAATCAATTCTTCAAGAAGAGAGTATAGATTAATCACCTCACAAACCGGTTTAATCTTACCTGAATCGACAACAGATAATTCTATCATCCGATCGATTATCCGCCGTTCCTGGTCAACATTCTTCTGGATGAGCTGAAGGAGATGAATAACTTCTTCAGTGAGACCAAATCCATCCGGATCTGAGAGGAGAAGACCGACATATCCTACAACCGGTTGAAGCGGAGTTCGAAGTTCATGGGAGGCGACTGTTACAAAATCAGATCTCCGTTCAATCTCTCCCCTGAGAGCTTCTTCGAGGATCTTATGCTGTGATATATCAATGAGAATTCCGAGTTCCTCATGGCCATCCCCACAGAACACCCCCCGGAAATACATCTCTCCCAGACGATCCGATCCGTCTTTTTTTGTATATGAAATCTCTTCCGGAGAATCAACAGAGTGTAAATCCGAAGAGATAGAGAAGATATCAGTTATTGATCTCCCGAGCAGCTCCTCTTCGATATATCCTGTCATCAGGCAGAATGAAGGGTTAACATAGCCGAAAAGACCATCTTTGCAGGTAAAGATACCAACAGGCATCTGGCTGACGAGCTGGTGATAGTTTGTCTCCTGCTCCTGAATCAATTCTATCATCCTTCTCTCATCAGTGATATCAAGTAATGAGAGCAGGCGATGGCGATTGCCTGGAAGGACTGACGTCAGAAGAATACAATCCCGCTCCTCCCCCATCGAGTCAAGGATCTTCACCTCATACTCCTCATGTGAAGATTTCGGATCTTTCACACAAAGACAATCCATCATAATTGTACGATCCTTCTCTGGAAAGATCATCTCAAGGATTGGCTTTCCTAAAAGATCCTCCTTCCGATACCCCGTCAATATGCAGAATTCATCATTCACTGATGAAATGATACACGCTTCATCAAGGATGATGATGCCTGATCCGGCATTATCAAAGATAACCCGGTTAAATGCCTCTGATTCCCTCCAAATCTGCTCTGCATTCTTCCTCTCAGTGATATCATGAATGATGACCGTTGCACTCCCCAAATCATGTATTGTTCCGATTGGGTTTATCGAAATATCGTACCAGTGCATACGACCAGCCATTTCATATGAGATCTCTCTTCGTATTGATCTCTTCTTAACGAATATTTCCTGATGATTATGAGGATCAGAAAGGAATGTGATAAAGGGATAGATCACCTCGATCTTCTTGCCGATAACCTCCGAAGGGATTCCATCCATCCTGAGTTTCTGTTCTGCTGCAGAGTTTGCAAGGAGGAGATGGTGTTCCCGATCAATGACAAGTACCGGATCATCCATCGCATTAAGTGTCTCCCTGTATGCTGCCTCTGCATGCTTCCTCATCGCTTCGGCCTGCTTGAGAGGGGTGATATCAACCGAAGAGATGACGATCGACTCATCATCCAGAATAGACCCGGAGAGGCGGACATATCTCTTTGTTCCATCACGGTGGACCAGTATCTCTTCGCGATCCGAGACCTTCTTAGATGCCTCGATCTCATCGATGAGAGCATCTGCTGCCAACTGATCCTGCCAAAGGGAACGCATCGGTCGTCCATTGAGAGAGTGAGGAATGTAATCAAGAAGAGAGACACAGAGGGGATTTATATCAACAATCTTTTGCGAACGCCTGTCAACGATCCAGTTGCAGGACTCAGCATTTTCGATAACTCCCGCATACATACCAGTCCTCTTTCGAACCTGTTCTGATACTGTAGCTGCCACAAGCCCAAAAGCAACAAAGAGGATAAAGTTCACCGTCGATGCGTAAATGATCGCAACATCATCACGTGCAAGCGAGTAGACGAGTCCGAAGTATCCAAGCGCAAGAGCAACTGCAATGATCGTCTCACGCTTTGGAAAGAAGAGGGTTGCGTAAAGGATTGGAATGAAGAAGAGAGCAGGGTATACATCGGTGATCCCATGCTGCACCCCATGATAAGTTATGAGATATGCAGTTATTGTAAGTGCAGAGAAGACCCAGATTCTAATAAAAAGGGTTGATCGTTCTCCCTTTCCATAGAAGGAAAGGAGTCTGTGCTCTGCCATCATTAGTTAATATTCTCTACTGCAATAAATAAATTATCTTTTGTTATTTCTGAAAATTAATCCCTCTTTTGAAATTTAATCAATAATTAGAGAACCAATAATACGAAGTTTCCCACCTTCAAGATAATGAAGAACCACACGATCGCCCGGGAGATACACAAGTTGTTTATCCAGACTGATACGAAGATGTGGCCGCCGGAAATCATTACCATTTAAGACTGAGGTCACTTTACCGGAGATGAACTGCATCCAGTGGCCTGAGTATATGACCATCCCTTCACGAAGGGCAGATGGCCAGTACTTCACAAGGGCTGCATCACTTTCGATCTCATCAGTAACCCGGATACCAGGATCTGTCGTCAGGACAAAACCCCTGTCCAGATCATCAGACTCGATATTCTTCAGTGCGAGCCCGACACGATCACCGCTAACGGCATATGTATAATCATCATCATGCTTCTGGATTGAACGGAGGGTTGCAGTCTTCTCCTCAGGCAAAGCCTTCAGCTGATCATGCTTTCTGATGCATCCATCAATAACAGCACCAAGGACAACGGTTCCGATTCCCTTTACATTGAAGTGATGATCGATGGTCATCGTTCCATATGGCATAGAGCCTGCAAGGGGCTCTTCTGATCTGACCTGAGATGCCTGCTCAAGGAGAGCCTCTTTGAGATCGATCCAGTTCTCCTCCATAAATCGGTATCTTTCAAGAACAGTGCCTTTAAAAAGGGGCATCACCTGATCCTGACCGAGATAATTTCTCAGAATTATATACCCATTCCGGATATTAGCTGAGTCGAGCATCAAAATACACTCCCCAAGGGCAGGGGTGATCTCATCAATGACAACAAGTGCAGTACTCGCCATTGAGACAGAGAAATAGAGTGACGCGAGACGCTCAGGATATCGCGTTGGTTCAATAAACGTCACCGTATCAGAGCCGCGTTTAAGATTATAAAATGTAATATCCGACGATGTGCCCGGTTTCCCGAGTTCACGCAGGATTTCAGGAGGGGCGATTGTAGCAACGGTCAGATTTCCCATATTCTAGTACATATACCGCAAGGCACTAAAAACCCTGCTCGCCAGGGATCAAAACGAGAGAATATAAGACCACAAACCTCCACACGCTTCTATCATGCGACCATACGTCATCATTAACGCTGCGATGAGCGCAGACGGCAAGCTCTCAACACGTGAGCGGCGGCAGGTTCGTATCTCAGGATTAGATGACTTTGCCCGCGTGGACAGGATGCGTGCTGAGAGTGATGCAATCCTCGTCGGCATCGGGACAATCCATGCCGATGACCCGTCTCTGACCGTTAAGTCCCCTGAACTGAAATCTGCACGGCGAAGAGAAGGGCGACCTGAAAACCCGACCCGCATCGTCCTTGATTCCCATGCTGAGACACCGATCACCGCTGATATTCTTGTGAAAGGAGAGGGGGAGAGGATCATTGCTGTTGCAGAAGATGCTGATCAGGGGAGAGTGGCGGCACTCTCAGAATATGCAACCATCATCACCTGTGGAGAGCACCGGGTTGACCTGCCATGCCTTCTGAAGAAATTATCACAATCGGGAGTGCAAAAACTGATGATCGAGGGCGGTGGAACTGTTATATGGTCATTCCTCAGTGAGGGACTCTTTGATGAGCTGAGCACCTATATCGGTTCATGCGTGATTGGCGGCGCTCTAGCGCCGACTCTTGCAGATGGCGAGGGTTTCATCGAGGAGTCCCAGTTTCCAAGACTTCTTCTTGAGGAGGTACAGAGGATCGATGACGGACTCCTTATCCGTTGGAAGAGAAAGGTGGAGGAGTGATCGTCCACCCTCTCAAAAACAAGATGATGTTTACCTGCTTCTATACTCAAAGAGACCATCATTGATAACAACAGATACTCCTGTATTATAAAGAGCGGTCACCTTAACACGATCTGTACCCTGTGTCCCGGTAAATGTGACGGATTCGCCCATTCTCGGCCGTGACATTGACTGCTCCTCAATCCTGCCATCTGAGGTGTACATTGTTGCATCAACACGAACAATAGCGCTCATCCCCCTCCCTCCATTGAAGGTTACATAGATATCAGTCTTGAGGGGATCCCGTGATACCGTGACCTCCACCTCCTGGCCTGGCGGCATTGTTCCAAGAGGACCCGGAGTCAGCATATCTTCAGAGCGATCAGGCTCAGTTGGAACAGGTGTTACTTCAGGAGTCGGGGTGACGAATCCGTTCGAATCTGGAGATTCCACACACCCTGCGGTCAGGAGTGTGGCGGTGATGATCGCGATGATCATCAAGGAGAGTATTTGCTTCATATGCCATCATTGGAAGATCGCCTATATTATCCTTTCGCAATTTCGATCACGTGGTATGGATACGATGTCCATCCATAGATCAATCCCGTCTCCTTCATTAACCAAAATGATCCAATGACAATGCACGGACATCTCAGTTATCATCCTTATTCTCGTGCTCGGGGGGATTGTATGTCGCCAGATCGGGGGGGTGCGGCTTCCTATCTGGGGTATGATGCTTGCCGGAGCGGGAGCGGTACTTATCTCCGGGAGTATCACTCTCACCGAAGCTATCAATGCAGTCAATATCGAGATCATCATTTTTCTCTTCTCTGTCTTCCTCATAGGATCAGCCATGGAAGGGAGCGGATATCTCGGGTATCTCGCACGAATCATCTTCTCCAAAGCCAGAACACCCCGGGAGCTCATCTCTCTCTTCATCCTTGCGATGGGAGCATTCTCCGCTCTCCTGATGAATGACACACTTGCTATCATCGGCACCCCCATCGCTCTTGCCCTTGCACGGACCTGTGAAATACCGGATCGAATATTTCTCCTCGCCCTTGCAGGGGCTATAACAACGGGAAGCATTATCAGCCCGATCGGAAACCCACAAAATCTTCTTATTGCGATTGGATCAGGAATGGAGAACCCCTTTCTGACCTTTATAGCAGTACTCTTTGTTCCGACAGTACTTTCAGGAATTATCCTCTATGCGATCATTCGCAGAATGGCGCCATCCCTTCCTGCTGTACTGCCACCGGTTCTTCCTGAGGCAGGGATCAGGGATCAGAGACTTGCTCTTCTCTGCAGGGCATCCCTGGGCATCCTTATCGGATTGATTATACTCCGGATCATATGCATAGCAACAGGCCACCCGCCAATGCTCACCCTCTCGACGATTGCGGCAATTGCAGCGGTCCCGATTCTCTTCTCTCCGCACCGCTTCGCCATCATCAGGAGTGTTGACTACCGGACACTCCTCTTCTTCGTTGGCCTCTTCATCCTGATGGAGGCCGTATGGATTGGAGGAACCTTCCCCGCCCTTATTCCTTCCCACCTGATCTTTTCAATACCATGGCTGATCGGTGGTGGCATCCTCATCAGCCAGATCATCTCAAATGTGCCGTTTGTTGCACTCATTATCCCTTCCCTGATAGAAGCGGGCTCTTCTGAAACGGTCTTTCTTGCCCTCGCCGCCGGGAGCACCATCGGTGGAAACCTGACAATACTCGGTGCGGCAAGCAACGTCATCATCATCCAGAACGCCGAGCGGCGTGGAGCAACGATCACCTTCATCGAGTTCCTCAGGTTTGGGATTCCGGTGACGATCCTGCAAGGGGCTGTATTCATCGGATGGTTCTCTCTTATTGCATAAGATCAGGGTAAGGATCATCCCAGTATGGGGATAACCCAAGCCTTTTCTCAGAGGAGATCCTTCAGTTGTTATCGGGGAGGAATACATGAACCTCAAATGGGAGACAAAACTTGGTATCGTGCTCATATCCCTTACCATCATCATCTATGGCGCAAAGTTCCTCATCATCGGTGATGTTGGGGAGAGTAATACCCTCACGTATATCTTTAATGCCCTTGGATTTCTTCCTGTTAATGTCCTTTTGGTCACAATAATACTCAACCAGCTCCTTGCGGTTCGATCACGAAGAGAACGCCTCCAGAAGATGAATATGGTGATCGGAGTCTTCTTCTCAGGGATTGGATCTCAGCTCCTGAAGCTCCTCTCAGATGCGGATCCCGATCTTGATGCGATCCAGGGAGATCTCCTTATTCGGGACTCATGGACGGACCTGGAGTTTGATGCAATCATCGCAACCCTGAAAGGATTCAGGCAGACCATCAGTATCGAGAGGATCAACCTCATCGAACTCCATACCATGTTAACCAGACACCAGGATTTCCTCCTCCGCCTCCTCGAAAACCCGGTGCTCCTCGAACATGCCACATTCACTGAGAGCCTCAGGGCGGTATTTCATCTCTCCGAGGAACTGGAGAGCCGGGGAGATCTGAGTGCTCTCCCAGAGTCTGACCTCGGACATCTTGCTACCGATCTCCGTCGGGTGTATGACCACCTCACCCCGGAGTGGGTCGAGTATATGCGATACCAGAAGGCAAATTATCCCTATCTCTTCTCACTGGCAATGCGGAGAAACCCCTTCGATGATAATGCCAGTACTATCATCCAACAGGAGAAAAATATATAACTATATGAATGAAACTGGAGGTATCGGGGTTCACCCGATGATGAGAGGTGAAAAGCTATGTCTGAACTCTACAAAAAAATCATAGCTGAGGCGATGGGCGCCCAGCGTGCCGATGTCGAGACGATCAAGAAGAAGAGGGGGACGCAGTTCATTCTGACCGATGCACAGCCATATGTGGACGCAGTCAAAAAGATGACGGTCGCATCCGGCCAGAGTGCGGCAGTCATTGACCTGCATAAGACCTCAGTCACATCGCATTTCGATGCACTGAACAAACTCACAAAGACGATCCGGCCTGAGGATGATCCCTTCGTTGAGCACTACCAGACACCGGTCGTCCTTGAGATCCTCTGTGATCAGGACAAGAAGTTCGAAAAGAGCCTTGATACATTCGTCAAACAGATCGGAAAATCCGAGGCACTTATCGGACGGGAGTCTGCCCGAAGGTATGCGGGCTTCTATGGACCAACCTGTGTCGTCGACTTCGCCCTTATCCCGGGCAGTACAAGCAATGTTGTCAATCAGATCCTGAAAACAACAGATATTCCAACAGATCACAAACAGACGATCCTGGCTGCGAAATCCTGGGGAATGAACACCAGCTATGGTGTTGGTGAGGTCTTTGCAACAAGGATTGAAGCAGGTGACACCCTGGCTGAAGCCGCCGAGAAAGAGGTGAAACAACTTCAGGCGATCTATGAGAGCCCGGTCAAAGCTCAGGCTGAGCTGATGGACGGGGCAGGACATACCTCATTTGATGTCAGGAAGTACATGGAGGATTACCGCCGCATGATTGAGCCTGCCGTACAAGCAGCCATCGATGATGGCGTTCATTACGGAAACATTGCAACCATCCCTGCCTATTGTGTCGGAGATGTCGCCCATCACATCGCCCAGTCAACCTTCAACATGTGTAAGGACGATGTTATCATGGCGACGATTGAGGCGGTCACCGAGGTCATGCAGAAGACACTGGATGCAAATGTCGACAAAATGAAGAGCGAGTATGATATCCTCACAGTTGTTACCGGAGCATCAGCCGCTGCAACAGAATATATCCTCGAGCTCGACGGATTCAACGCCCCGATGATCGTAGATCTCCTGACAAAACGGTTCCACAACCTTGTTCAGCTGAACCCGACAAGAGGTGCTGCCGCAGAGCTGCACAACTGTGACTTCATGGATATGATCTACCGTGGATGGAAGATCATCGACAAGGCACGGCGGGGACAAGCAGGATCGAAGGGACAGCTCGCACCGAAGGTCGCAGGATGTACAATCGATCTCTCTCCAATCCATGAGAATGAGGTGCTGATGAACCCGCAATGGTATGCATACCCGGCATGTGCCATCACCGTCAGAGCATCTGCCCTGATGCGCCTCTCCGATTATCCATGCCTCCTGACGAGCGAGCCTGTCACAGCAACGATGATGACGAACATCATCGCTCTCCACAAAGAGACTGCAGCGGCCCCTGTTCGTGCATGCAAGAACTGTGCAGCCGCATGCCTCGTTGACTTCAGGCACCAGTACTGTGAATACAAGGATGCAGTATAGAGCAGGTGAACGGATATGAAATGCTATATTTGCGCAGAAGAGGGGAAAGATAGTGATGCGGTTGCAATCTGCATCGTCTGTGGGATGGGTGTCTGCAAACACCATGCTATCAGGGAGGAGATTGAGAAATGGGAAGGGGGATATCCCTTCCCGGCTAGCAAGCTCAAAAAGAGCATTCCAAGAATCCTCTGTCCCCCCTGCCATAGCGCACTCCAGTCCTGAGGGGGTCGCACCATGATATCACTAGCCAAACGATGTGTCGCTGAGATCGTCGGGACCTTCCTCCTGGTCTTTTTTGGAGCGGGGGCTGCAGCCATAACCCTGATGATCGCACAAGGGGAAGAACCCCTCACCGATTTCAATATCGGGATAGGGTACCTCGGAGGTCTTGGAGACTGGCTTGCCATAGGTCTTGCCTTCGGTATTGCCATCGCCGCAGCCATCTATGCACTTGGGAGGGTCTCCGGAGCCCATATCAACCCGGCGGTAACGATCGCACTCTGGGCATCAAAACGGTTCCCGACTGCGGAAGTTGCCCCGTATATTATCGCCCAATTGATCGGAGCAGCGCTTGCAAGTACCCTCTTCTTCGCATGTGTCGGGGCTGATGCCGTCCTCGTCGGAGGCCTCGGCGCAACCGCCCCATTCCCTGGCATCTCTTATGGCCAGGCTATCCTCGTTGAGGCGATCGGAACATTCATCCTGATGCTCGCCATCATGGGTGTTGCCGTCGACAAACGAGCACCCGAAGGATTTGCCGGTCTTATCATCGGGCTGACGGTCGCCGGAGTAATCACAACAACCGGCAATATCGCGGGATCATCCCTCAACCCGGCCCGTACATTCGGCCCGTACATTGGAAATACCCTCTTTGGCGGAGGTAACCTCTGGGAGTTCTTCCCGATCTATATAATCGGGCCTATCGTGGGAGCACTGGTCGCAGTCTTCCTCTATGACTGGCTGACCTCCGAATAATTTCTTTTTCCCATAACCAACATCCTTTTTCATTATGCGATCAACAATGAAGCGATAGACCATGGCAGATGTTATTCTGATCAATGCAAGCCCCCGTACAGGGGGGAATACCGAACAGGTACTTGAAGAATGTAAAACCGCGATAGAAGGGGAAGGTTGCACAACCAGGGTGATCAGCCTCCGTGGAAAGCAGATACAGTCCTGCATCGCCTGCTATACCTGTAAGAAGACCGGCATATGTGCACTCGATGACGGGGTGAATGAGATGATCGACGAGATCAGGCAAGCCGACGGCCTAATCATCGGATCCCCCGTCTACTTTGGAACCGCACGCGGAGATCTTATGTCAGCAATCCAGAGAATAGGCATGGTATCAAGGGGATCCGATCAGTTCCTCTCACGGATGGTCGGCGGACCAGTCGCGGTAGCACGGAGAGGGGGGCACACCGCAACCATCCAGGAGCTTCTGATGTTCTATCTCATCAACGATATGATCGTCTGCGGCTCAACCTACTGGAATATTGTCTTCGGGAAGGAGCCTGGGGAGGTGCAGCAGGATACAGAAGGTCTTGATACTATCCGGCGATTTGGAGAGAATGTCGCGTATTGTATCAATCAGTTAAAAAAGTGAGAAGTTTTCAGACCGCATGGAAACAGGTGCATTTCACCACATCCGCATA
>SL_3KL_010_SEDDRAFT_10005399_pt1 | contig 11466 bp, 12 predicted proteins | sample SodLakKL_010_SED_2_FD_10381 | JGI IMG/M metagenome (IMG submission 10381)
TGGTGTTTTAATTTGGTTACAAAAATTCCAATACCCTATAGAACAACGCTTTACCCGTTTTTCACTCGTTACCCAAGCTTGATGAGTAAATACGAATCGTTCAAAGATAATTAACTGCTATGTCAATTTGTGTCGTTGGGTGCCAATTAATTGAGCCTGGTGCATATTCCGCTGAAAGTGAACACTTTTTGGTTTTCAGGTAGATGTAGCGATTTCACCCTTGGGATTTAGTTCAACCTAAACTTCATACCAGACGCTGCGCGCCGCATGAAGTCCTATATATTGGGTGTAGGTTTAAATCAATACTAATGAATATCTTTATTTATCAATTTACTAAGATGATAAGAGATAAATGAGAACCAACCAAAAACTACTATCCCAAATAATCTTTGTGTTAATCCGCGATAATTTATCGGGTCTAATCTAGCTATCATAGACCATAAATAGAAAAACATCAGTAACCCAGCAGCAACTGATATTCGACGAACTACTTTGTTATTTAATTGATCCCCTGATTCATACAAAAAAACAAATGGAAGTATCATTATAAATAGTCCAAGTCCATAAAACCCATGCCAAGGTGAACCTATCGGATAAATAGCCCCAAATATAAACGTCACACCAAAAGCAAAAATTAGAATAGATGACAATGTGAATTTATTCTTAAAATTTAGCAATAGCCCTATAGCTAATGCAAACAAAGAAATACTGGTTAGCAAAACACCAATTTTGAATAGAATCACTGCGCTTTTACTGGAATTTACGCCTAATTCACTAGCCTGCTGTCCTAGGTGGGTGTAATCATTAGCGAAAAATCCCGCAATTATAATAGCGCCAAAGTAAATAATTGGCAAAAAAACTGCTTGTTTAATTAATAACTGTTTCATAACTTTTTTCCTCCAATCGATAAGCACTTGAATCACAAACATACAACAATCCAACATAAAACCAAGGACTTAATATGTTTTTTAGAAAAACCTTATCCCAAAAATTAGCGGGGTGTATACAATCTCTCTCCGAATCACCGCAGATCCCGCTCCCCTTAACACCTACCAGCCACCTCCCCCCTCTCAAAAAAATCTCTTAATTTAGGGGGTTAAACTCCTTTTGCTATGATGCGTCTTTTTTCTTTCCGTCACTGGCTGCTCTTTGCCGTTGTGGCTGGCAGCCTGCAGGCCTGCTCTTCAGAGCCACAAGTAACCAGCGATCATTACAGGCGGGCGGAGGCCCTGCTTGCCCCCAACGTCCGTGAAACGGTCTACCACCTCGAGGCGCGGCCCAACTGGCTGGAAGACAGTACGGGCTTCTGGCATGTGACACATACCCGGGAGGGCAAACGCTTTTTCCATACCAGCATCGAAAAGGCAGAAACAAAGCCGGCCTTTGACCATCCGGTGCTGGCAGCTGCCCTGGCGGAAAAAACCGGGGAAGAGATTGATCCGGCCGACCTGCCTTTTGACCGGATCCGGATTCCGGAAGATGGGGTGATCGCCTTCCGCCATGATGAGGCGGATTGGGAGTTTGACACCGAAAGCATGGAATTAACCAGAAGGATGAAAACAACGATGAGCGCCCCCGGGGCGTGTCGCCCGACGGAAGGTGGCAGGCTTTCATCCGCGACTATAACCTCTTTGTACGCCACCTTGACAACGGCCGGGAAATACAGCTGAGCACCGATGGGCGCCATCAGTATGAGTACGCCAGTACTTACGGCTGGGGCAACCTGATGGAGGGGGAAGGCGGCAGCCGCCAGGAAAACCTCTTTGTGAACTGGGCCCCCGACTCGCGGAAGCTGCTCACCTACGTCACCGACCTGAGCCTGGCCGAAAAGATGTACCTGCTCGACTTTTCCGTCGACAGCCTGTTCAGGCCCCGGCTGCTGAGTTACTACCGCGGCTCCCCGGGCGATACCACCGTGGTATATTACAAGCCGGTGATCTTCGATCTGGACCGGGGCACACAGATCCCGGTTGACATGGAGCCCTTCCCCCATTTTTTCGGGACATCCTTCCGGTGGATGGAACAGTCTGACAGCCTTTTCGCCCTGCTCCCGCACAGGGGCTACAAACAGGCCGATATCGTTAAGGTGGATGCAGCCACAGGCAATACCGGTGTGCTGGTTTCTGAAACCAGCGACACATCGGTGGAGTACCGCAACAAGGTCATGCAGCGTGTCGGCGATGACAAGCTGCTGGTCAGTTCGCAGGCGAGCGGCTGGAACCATCTGTACCTGCATGACTGGCACACGGGCGAGCTGATCAACCAGGTCACATCGGGCGAATATGTGGTCAGGCGTCTTTTCCATGTGGATGAGGACAATGAGCGGATATACTTCACGGCCGGCGGCAAGGAAGAAGGCAGGGATCCCTATTACGAACACCTCTACAGCGTCGGGTTTGACGGAAGCGACCTCACCCTGCTCACCCCGGAAGACGCACACCACCAGGTGAGCCTCTCCCCCTGCGGGCAATACTTCACCGACAATTATTCCAGGGTTGACCTGCCGACCATTTCGGTACTCCGCGAGCTGGAAAGCGGCCGGGAGCTGTTTGAGATCAGCCGCGCCGACGCAGACGACCTGCTGGCCTCCGGCTGGGAACCCCCCATGCCGTTTGTGACCAAGGGACGCGACGGCACCACCGACATTTATGGTGTGATCTACCAGCCGGAAGATTTCAGCCCGCGAAAAAGCTATCCCATCATCGATTATACTTACACCGGCCCGCATACCGCTGTCACCCCAAAATCCTTCTCTGATGCCCTGATCAACATCCAGAACCCGNTGAGGGCNTTCGGATTTGCCGTATTTGTGGTCGATGGGATGGGAACGGCCCATCGCTCCAAAGCTTTCCGGGATGTGTCCTATATGAATATGGGGTATAGCCTGGATTGCCATGTAACGGCCATCCGGCATCTGGCGTCGGAGCTCAGCTGGATCGACACCACACGGGTAGGCATTTACGGCCATTCAGCCGGCGGGTATGATGCGGGCAGGGCACTGCTGCAGTACCCGGATTTCTACAAAGTCGGGGTGGCTTCGGCGGCCGACCACGACCACCGCATGGAAAAAGCCTGGTGGCCCGAAATGTATATGGGATACCCCGTCGGGGATTATTACCACGAGCAGTCCAACGTGACCAATGCAGACAAACTGGAAGGCCATCTGCTCATTGCCCACGGGGCCATTGATGAGAACGTGAACCCCTCGGCCACCTACAAGCTGGCTGAATACCTGATCCGGGCCGGAAAGGATTTTGACATGCTCATCCTGCCCGGCACCAATCACAGTTTTGGCCGTGCCGACGGAGATTATTTCACCAAAGTGCGATGGAATTACTTCATCAGGCACCTTCTGGGCGCTGAACCTGTATTGCATTACCAGTTTGAAACCATCGACTGAAGCATATCCTGTTAACAACTGCATCCCAAAACAATTGACCATGACACCCAACGACATCCAGACAAACATCGAAAATGCATTCCGGAAACAGGCCCAAAAAGACGAAAGGGTCAGGAATGCCTATTTGCTGGTTCATTCAGACAAACTGGAGATCAACCTGAANNTGGCTGAAGGAAAAACCGGCGACCTCCCTGCCAGCATTGAACAGCCCCTGCATCTGGCCAGCGTGGGGAAGCTGTTCACCGCCACCCTGATCAGCATACTCTATGACCAGGGGAAGCTGGATTTCAAAGGCCCCATCCACAAATACCTCGACCCGGAAATCATGGAAGGCCTGCATGTTTTATTACCTTTTGGGCTTCATCATTGAGAAGATCACGGGCATGAAGTTCCATGAGGCCATGCATCAGTATATATTTGATCCGTTGGGGATGGAGCATGCATTTTGCTATGGCTTTTCCCGGCCCAAAAAAGAATCGCCCCACCCCGTGGCCGGCCTCTACATTAGGAACACCAACTTCCTGTTGGTAAAAGGCGTGCACCTGATCGACTACGCAGGAGGAAGCATCACCGCCCCGCTTTCAGAGTACCTGGCATTCATGAAGGCGCTGGTAAACGGAGAGATCATCAACAAGCAAACCCTTGATATCATGTTGAGCGACTACGTCAACATGGGTTTCCCCAGCATTGCCTTCAATTACGGGTATTCGATCTGGAAGATGAAGACCATTCCGGTGCTCATGCCCAAAAAGATTGCCAGCTGGGGATGTGTGGGGGTAACCGGTGCTTTCATGTTCTACCACCCGTGCACAGAATCATTCATCATCGGATCATTCAATGATTTTACCTACAGGGGCAAAGCCCTTGATTTCATGGCCAAAAAAGTGATCAAACAACTGCTGAAACTTCAGCAGTAAACACTTTTATTTGCGGATCTTCCGCAACATCCAGAGGATCCCCTGCATTTAGATTTCACAACAAAGCATCCTCATCTGAGAACCACTGATATTCCATATCGGAATACGGAATATTATTTGTTTTTCTGTTGCATAAAAGAATATTAATTTGTAATATCGCATATTCGAATATGGAATACTTATGCAGCAAAAGCAACAAATCATGAGTCCGCACGATATTGTCATCTTACTCAAGATTATTGCCTATGGCAAGGAACCGTGGTTTCAAAAACCATTGGCTGCATCTTTAGGTATCAGTCAATCTGAAGTAAGCAAATCAATCAATCGTTCAAAATACGCTGGATTGTTAGACCCCAAAGGAAAAACTGTGATGAAACGAGCACTGCTGGAGTTTTTACATTACGGGCTGCGTTATGTGTTTCCACAAAAACCTGGACCTTTAGTAAGGGGGGTGCCTACCGCACATGCTGCCAGTCCCTTGAAAGAACAAATTCAAAGCACAGAAAACTATGTCTGGCCCTATGGAAAAGGCACCGTAAGAGGGCAAAGTATAGTACCTCTGTACGCCTCCGTACCCGAGGCAGCACTTCGAGATAAAAAACTTCATGAATTATTGGCCCTGGCAGATGCCTTACGTGTAGGCAGAACAAGAGAAAGAGAAATTGCATTAGCCGAATTAATAAAACGTTTCGGACTTGAAGAATAGAACCATCAATATCTCGGTTGTGGCAGAAGTAGCAGAAGCACTTCGGGAACTCAAAGACCAAATGGTTTTTGTAGGCGGGGCAGTAGTTAGTTTATACGTTGATGATCCCGCGGCAGATGAAATCCGCCCTACACAAGATATTGATATGACCTTGAACATTGTCAACCTAACCCATTGGCAGGAGGTGCAGGAGAAATTAGCTCATTTGGGCTTTCACCCTAATCCGTTTGGCCAGGCCATTTGCAGCTACAAATACAAGGACATTCCGGTGGACATCATGGCAATGGAAGATGGCCCATTGGGGCCGTCCAATAAATGGTATAAAATAGGCTTTGATAATTTATGGGCCGCCCAAGCAAAGGATCAGGAAATACGAATACTTTCGGCACCTTGTTATTTGGCTACCAAATTTGAGGCCTATACCAATCGAGGGGTTGATTACCGTACCAGCCACGATATAGAGGATATCGTCTACGTTTTAGACAATCGCATCCACATTGTTGAAGAGATTGAAAAAGACGACATGCGAATTCGTGGTTATGTGAAGCAACAACTGAAGGAGATAATAAACAAAGGATTGTTGAATGAATTACTGATGACGCATATCCATCCTTTAATGCTTGAAGAACGTATGCCAATTGTAGAAGAGAAAATTGCCCAAATATTAAAATAATGACCAGGCCCTTTGGCAAGAACAACATTCATCAACCTTATTCCAAATGAAACCGCACCACCCGGAGTGGCACACCTTGTGCTGCGTTTTTAACGATGAGCGCATAAATATGCCCGTCATGAAACACCATTTTTGAAGGCTTGATTTCCAGGTCATATCCTTCAACGATGAAGCTGCTTTGTGCCACAAATTCTCCGACACTTGACTGCCATATCACCCTGCCAACGAGTGCCAGTTTTTTATCGGGCAGGTGATGATCTGCGTGAAACCCAAAGAAACAACCATAATATTCATTGATTTTCATAAATAACAAGAAAAATAAGCGTTTTTCACACATTGTATATGTTTTTCACTTACCTGTAGCCATTCCTCAAACATTGTCTTTAATAAGCACCAAAAACAGAAAGTACGCTACAAGCCAATGGCGTATATTTACACCGCGACATCAACCCAAAGAAACCTTATACGACCAATTGGTTTTTGCACTGAAGTATGAAGGCATTAACCTGCTGTTTTTACAAAGCTGTTTAAAAAAATGCCCCAAAAAGAATCTCTTAAAACGCTGATTGAAGGATACAATTTTATCATCCTCATTTACAATAAGAATACCGTCAATTGAAACTTCCTGCTGCGTTTTCAATAATACATTTTGAAGTTTCAGCTCATTCTCTGCCTGCTTGTGCGCGGTGATGCGGTAGTTGACGGGTTCTCCATTCTCGTCAAAGACCAACTCGTGCAGAACCACCATTTCGGACATTAAGGTGAAGAGGGTACTATATTTGGCTTCACTCTCTTCGGCTTTTTCTTTGGCAATGATAAGTTCCTGTTCTGTTCTTTTAATCTCGCTTATATCCTGGTGTGCCCCTAACATTCGGATGACCTTGCCGTTTTCATCACGTATGGCAAGACCACGAAAACGTAACCATACCGTTGAGCCGTTTTTGTGTGTGTATCTTACAACCTGGTCATAAGGGTGATTTGGATTTTCGTAGTGTTTGGTGAAATTTTCATTTGCGACTTTTAAATCATCTTGGTTTATAATATTTTGCCAGGCAGTGGACTTATGTGGCATTTCATCGGGATTATAGCCTAAAGCCGTCCAGGATCTGGCATTCATCCATTCATTATCGGGATGTTCCAAATCCCAATACCATAAGCCATCTAATGCAGTATCCTGAATAAAGTCAAAAACACTTTCATCGATCCGTATTAGTTCGTAAAGTTCTTTTTTTAAATACATAAACATTGGCAATATTTTTACCAATTCCTTACGATTATTTCTCATCAAATGATCATTTCTGATTCCCTGGTCAAAAGCACATATCCGGGTAAGTTCAAATGCAAGGTTTTCCTGGATAGAATCTGGTAAATTCACGGTGTCTTTAACCTGCGAAAAAGTATGGGTTGTCTGCAAACCGGTACTTTTCATTTTCAACCAGTTTTTAGAAAAGGAGAACTCATAAGACATATTGAACCAGGTGGCAAGCCACATACTATGGTTGTAATATTGCTTAAACAGGGTGTTGAGCAAATAAGGGTCTAGAAAATACACATTGACAACAATCAAATCGTTAAACATTGCAGGCATATCTGTTTAACACATTAATCTGAACGCATTCGTGACAACATGAACACATTTTAAAAAAAATACATACCTGTTGGTGGCTTTGCTATTGTTCTTTTCAGCCACTACAATACTATTTGTCCCGGCGGCATCTTCAGCCACTGCTAACAAGAATGATAATCCGGTCAGGCCTGTTTACCTGATAGAAGTGGAAGGCGTGATAACCACCGGCCAGAAGAATTTTATCGGGCGTCAGATTGAAAGTGCCCTGGATATTGAATCGCAATTATTAATTGTTAGGATAAACACCCTCGGAGGTTTGGTTGACGCCACGATGAAGATTAACGAACTGTTTTTGAATGTTCCGATACCGGTAGCAGTCCTTGTTGCTCCTTCAGGAGCGATTGCCGGATCGGCGGGCACGTTTATATTAATGGCTTCTGATATTGCCGAAAGATTTGTTACTGAGGACCTGTCTCTTGGCTCCAGGAAGTGATAACAAAAGACAACGTAACCACCAATGTAAACGCAGTGGTCTATTACCGGGTAGTCGACCTCAACAAGGCTATTGTTAATGTGGAAGATTTTGCCACGGCAACTGCTCAGCTGTCTCAAACCACCTTGCGCAGTGTTGCAGGGCAAGCGGAGCTGGATGAGCTTTTATCAGAAAGAGAAAAGTTAAATATTTGTTTCCTGAAGCATCTGAGGAAGATAAAAAAAAGGATAACTGATATTAAGCAGAGTCTGCTAAAATAAGCGGTAGTGTTGCAATTTGTGTGTCTGGGTGGGCTTGCTACAGGTGACTCCATTGAAACGCTATATTGAATGCTGGGATTGTTCCCAAATTTATATTTTCCTAAATACAGTAGTGTCTTTAGCATATAAACAATAAATTCATCCCTAAGACAATAAAAATATCTGAACAATACAAAGTAAATAGATATTTATTTGCCGCTTCTTTCCAGGTATTATGTTTTTGGCTCTTGCCNGCTTCATCAGCGCACCCGGTTGCTGCGCTTACCACTGGNNCTTATAATATGAATGGGGCGGCCGCAGTTTTTTCCCGGGCGCTACCGGATCCATTTGCCTGCCGTGGGAGCTGTGTAGCTGTCCATTTTTGCAGGATCTCCTCCATAGAATGGGAAATGATAAGAGTGTGCAAACACGCACAATAATTGTTCATATTCGGACATGTTACTTGAATCACTCGTAGTTCAACATAGTCAAATTACCTGTTATTCAAGTTTTTATGGATGGTGGCCTGAAAATTGATTTTTAGCTCTTATGATAATGTATCATCATATTCACAGACACAATCATGACTAAATGGTCTTTGTTTTTCATTTTGCTTCTCTTTCCTGCCCTGGTATGGTCAACAGATCATACCGCCAAACATTATCAGGCGGTGCGCTTGTCGGGTGTCGCCCCTGCAATTGACGGTGTTTTGGACGATCCTGCATGGGAGCAGGGAGAATGGTCCGGCGATTTCATTCAGTTTGAGCCTTATAATGGTCGGAGCCCTTCGCAAGAAACATCCTTCAAAATATTGTATGACGAAGACCATATTTACATAGCCATCCGCGCGTATGACAGTGCTCCCGATAGTATTGTCAAACGACTGACACGGCGTGACCGGAGAGAAGGGGATAATGTAGCCATCGGCTTTGACAGTTATCATGACCAGCGAACAGCTTTTGTTTTCGGCGTCAATGCTGCAGGAGCCAAATTTGACTATATGATCACCGATGACGGCCAGAACGAGGACTTTTCCTGGGATCCCAACTGGTGGGTGCGCACGGGTACCGATGATCAGGGCTGGGTGGCGGAGATGCGTATCCCTTTCAGTCAGCTCAGATTCGACAATAACGGGGAAAACTTATGGGGTGTTCAGGTATTCAGAGAAGTACACAGATATGGGGAGGAGTCCATGTGGTCGCATATACCCATTAATGCACCGGGTTTGGTGCATCGTTTTGGCACCCTTGGAGGATTTAACGGGATAGAACCGCGGAGGGTTTTTGATCTGACCCCCTATGTGGTCTCCTCTGCCGGCAGGTCTCCTGCTGTTGCAGGCAATCCTTTTCTTGTTGGCAGCGACCAAAACTACAAACTCGGCATGGACGCCAAAATCGGACTCAGCAGCAATCTCACCATGGATGCAACCATCAACCCTGACTTCGGTCAGGTTGAGGCAGACCCTTCGCAGGTTAACCTTAGTGCTTACGAAACCTTCTTTGCAGAGAGGAGGCCTTTTTTTATTGAGGGGAGAAATATCAGCAGCTTTAACCTCGGCATGGGTGGCGGGGGCAATGGAAACGACAACCTGTTCTATTCACGCCGTATCGGCCGACGGCCGCAGGGAGGCATATCTGTTGAAAACGCCGCATACGTGGACATCCCGGGGTTTACCGATATTCTGGGAGCAGTAAAGATGACAGGCAGGACCGAAGGCGGCCTTTCAGTGGCGATCATTGACGCGGTCACTGCTGAAGAGCAAGCAGAGATTGATCTGTCGGGGGAGCGATCATTTAAAATGGTGGAGCCGCTGACAAATTTCTTTGTCGGAAGGCTGCAAAAAGAATTTAATGAAGGCAACAGCATGATAGGAGGGATGGTTACCAGTGTACACCGCAGAAACAATGACAACCTGGCGGAGCAAATGCACGGTAAAGCTTATTCGGGCGGGCTGGATTACAGCCGTTACTTCAGGGACAGAAACTGGCAATTCAGCCTTAATGGCGCCATGAGCCACGTATCAGGCAATGAAGCGGCCATCCTTCGCACTCAACGTTCCTCAGCCAGATATTTCCAGCGACCCGATGCAAGCCACCTGGACCTGGACTCCACAAAAACATCACTTACGGGAACCGGCGGCAAAATACAACTGGCCAAAACCGGTGGTGGCCACTGGAATATCTTCTCGGTTATTACCTGGAAGTCTCCTGAATTCGAGATCAACGATATAGGCTATATGAGGGAGACCGATCAGATCGTCCAGGTAAATGCGGTTTCTTATCGTGAATGGGAACCGAAAAGTTTCTACCGCACTTACGGCATTGGGTTGAACCAATACAGCATGTGGAATTTTGCCGGACAGAATCTGATGAAAGGATATAATGTAAATGGTTTTATCAGGTACAGGAATCACTGGACCACCAACATGGGTATCAACTACAACCGCGACATCGTTTCAACGGATTTGCTGAGGGGCGGACCGGCTTTCCGGATGCCTGACAGGATAAATTCCTGGTTTCGGACAGGAACCGATGACCGAAACAATTTTGTGGCCAGCATCAATGGAAACCTGAGCAGGGGCGGCGAGGGTTACCAGCAAAGCAGCAGGATTGGCGCGGGGCTCACCTACAGGCCTCTGGACAATCTCAACATCTCGCTGAACCCCTCCTGGCTCAGAAACTCCCAGTCGCTGCAGTACGTAAGCACGACAAGTCATGGTGAACTACCCCGTTATATATTGGGCCACATTGAGCAGGAAGTCATCAACTTCTCCTTCAGAGTGAATTTCACCCTCCTGCCCGACCTTACCATTCAATACTGGGGACAACCCTTTGTGGCCGCAGGTAACTATTCAGACTTCAAATACATCACCGACCCCATGGCAGACAGTTTCAGCAATCGCTATGCCCTGCTGGGGCCAGACCAGATAACGCTGGCAGACGGTATCTACCAGGTCGATGAAGATCTTGACGGTACTATCGACTACCAGTTCAGCAAACCGGATTTCAGGGTACAGGAATTCCTCTCCAACCTGGTCCTGCGCTGGGAATACAACCCGGGCTCAACCATACACCTGGTATGGAGCCAAAACCGCTCAGGCTTTACGCAAAATGGAAACCTGCAATACGGAAGCAGCCTGGATGACCTTCTCTCCACTGAGGCACACCATACCCTTCTGATCAAAATGACCTACCGCATAGGGGTCAGGTAAAGCAGAATCGCTGTAACAACATTTTATGTTCGTATTTGCGCTGCCATTCTTCCCGCATGAATGCCTTTGCGGGTAGGTGCGACTTCAAAAAGGTTTTGCCTTATGCTGGATGCCTTCCTGTATTGATGCCTTATTGGATAGCCTGGATGGGGCAATGTGTTAACGCCATGGCTGCTGTCAGCAGTTGTTCTTTGCCTGCGCGCTGTGTTGACTGTGATGGCCTGGAACTTGTCCTGTCATATCCTCTTATGCGATGGAAA